>Ga0308173_10000815_pt1 | contig 14351 bp, 8 predicted proteins | sample PhyPR1_FD_203716 | JGI IMG/M metagenome (GOLD analysis project Ga0308173, IMG submission 203716) | Soil microbial communities from UC Gill Tract Community Farm, Albany, California, United States - DLSLS.P.R1 | ecosystem: Environmental > Terrestrial > Soil > Agricultural land | place: USA...
GGCTCCATACAATTGCGATGCAATCAAACGTGTAATCGCGGCTGCCACGGCCAACCCGGCGATCGCCCCTGCAGCGATCATCAATCCGGTCTCTTGGAGGATCATGCCGATTACCCGGCGTTTGCCGGCGCCCAGCGCCATGCGAATACCGATCTCATTTGTGCGGCGTGCAATGTTATACGACAGCACCCCGTAGATGCCGGTAGCCGCGAGAATGAGGGCCAGAATTCCGAAGATGGAGGAAAGCTGCGCGACGAGTCGGCGCTGCGCATTCTGCGCGGCGAGCGTTTGGAGAAGAGTTCGCTCGCTCTGGATATCCAAGTTCGCATTTACCGCAAGAATTGTTTTGCGTACCTCATTCGATATGCGGGTGGGATCGCTCCAGGTGCGGATCTCAAGCCAAGATGTGTTCCCCGTTTGGTCGGATCCGGTGTAAAACTTCGGATCAATGTTCCCGCGCAAAGAATTGACACGAGCATTTTGAGCAACGCCGATCACTTCCAAGGACCGGCGGGTATGGTCATCGACCGCATAGCTGATGTGCCTGCCAATCGGGTTGCGGCCGCCAAAAAAGTGCTTTGCAAATGCTTCGTTGATGACGCAAACAGGCTGTGAGCGGGCCGTATCCTGGGGGCCGATTTCACGCCCAAGAAGCATGGGGATGCCGATGGTTGAAAAATATCCAGGACCGACGGAGTCGCCAGTCGATCCGCCATCCCTTTCATTTCGAGACGTGAATCCTTCCACCTGAATGGCAAAGGCTCCGTCGAATCCGCTGAATAGTCCGCGATCCGACCAGGTGCGGCGCGCACGCCGGGAATCGCACGAATACGCTGTACCAATTCGCGGTAGAGATTCGGGTTTTGCGAGTTACTGATGCCCGTTCTATCGACTTCGACCAGCAGCAGATTCCGCGAAGGATAGCCAAGCGCGACCGATTGCAAATTCCAAAGCGTGCGAAGAAACAAGCCGGCTCCCATCGCAAGCAAAAGCGAAAGAGCCACTTGACCGACAACAAGCGTTTTGGCGAAGGCCGTCCGCTGCCGGGAGGCGGTTGCGCTGCGGCCTGTCTCTTTCAGGTCGTCGCTCACGGCCGCGCGGGTGGCTCGAAGCGCCGGAACGAGGCCGAAGGCGATGCCAGTCAGCAACGTCGCACACGCGGTAAAGGCGAGGACGTGCAAATCAAGCCCAGCAGCGAGTTTCAAACCGTCGGGCGTGCCGGACACCAAGAACGTGAGAACGCGTGAAGCGATAATGGCCACAGCAATCCCGGCGCTGCCACCCAGCCCCGCCAATAAGAGGCTTTCGGCTAGGAACTGTCGAATCAAGCGGGCGCGGGCGGCGCCGATCGAAAGGCGAATCGCTAGCTGATGCGAGCGAGCGGCGGCGCGCGCAAGCAGAAGATTAGCGACATTGGCGCATGCGACCAGGAGGACAAGGCCGGCCAGAGCCGCGAGGACCAACCACTCATCGGAAAATTCGTCGCGTCCGTGGAACGCACCGTTACGAAATGGATGTACCACGATGCTCTGATCAACCGCCGCTTTTCCATCTCCAAGAATGGCCCGGAACAGTACATTTACTTCCGCCTGGACCTGCGCCGGGGTCACGCCCGGTTTTCGCCGTCCGAAGACATGCAGCCACATAAGCTTGTCCGGTGCGTGGCCTATGTATTCACTGAGACCATCGATGCCGGGCATTATGAGCGGTTGCATGAGCATGGGCAGCCACAGGTCGGGGTCCTGGCCCACGGTTTCTCCTCGAAAATTCTTTGCGGCGACGCCAATGATGACGAGAGTGTTACGGTAGAAGCGCACGGGCGTTCCGATGACGCTTTGTTGCTTCCGAACCTTCGCTGCCAATAGTCGTAACTGATTACTACGTACGGATCTTTACCAATTCCAATGGCATCGTGTTGAGTAAAGAACCGGCCAAGTGCGGGCCGGATGCCGAAGACGGAGAAATAGTTTTCGCTTACAACGCGGCCGTGCGCTTCTTCCCGCGAGCCACCGGATATTTGAACCGGCCAGCGCCAGAGCGGCAGTTGCGAAGCGCAGAGGCCGGACATGGTTGTGGTACGCTCGCGCAACGCGACGAATTCGCGATAGCTGAACACGCTGCGTGGCCCCGTTTGCACGCCGCCCAAAGCCATGGAGGCGTTCGGGTCAGAAAGCATCACCAGTTCGTTCGGATTGTGTACCGGCAAAGCTCTCAGCAGTGCGGCATTCAATACGCTAAAAATCGCGGTGTTCAGACCGATGGCTAGGGCCAAAGTGAGAACAGCGATTGCGGTTGAGCCGGGATTGCGGAGCAGCAATCGAAAGGCGAAGCGAAGATCCTGCAGGAATTGTTCCCAGACCGTCCACCTCCAGATCGTACGAGTGTTCTCCTTGCTGAAGTGATATTTCCCAGCTTGCGCCGCGCAGCCAATCGCAGTCGCGCTACCGCTGATTCGCCTTCAGGACCTTCTTCCGCAGCCGGATCGATTTCGGGGTTACTTCCACGAACTCGTCTTCCCGAACAAACTCGATCGCTTGCTCCAGATTCAGAATCTTCGGCGGCACCAGCCGGATCGCCTCGTCCGAGGTGGACGCACGCATATTGGTCAGCTTCTTCTCTTTAACGATATTTACGTCGAGATCGCTGTTGCGCGCGTTTTCGCCGATAATCATCCCTTCGTAAACTTCGGTGCCGGGTGAAATGAAAATCACCCCGCGTTCCTGCAGATTGAAGATGGCGTAGCTGGTAGCGAAGCCCGGGCGATCAGCTACCAGCGAGCCGGTAGGCCGCATCTCAATAGTGCCCTGCCATTCGATATAGCCATTGAACAAGGAGTTCATGATCGCAGTTCCTTTCGTATCGGTGAGCATTTCGCTGCGAAGCCCGATAAGGCCGCGAGACGGTACGAGGAACTCCAGGCGCACACGGCCCGATCCGTGATTCACCATCTTGCTCATCTTTCCCTTGCGAACGCCCATCTTCTCGATGACTACGCCAATAAACTCCTCCGGGCAGTCGATCACCAATAATTCGAGCGGCTCGTGCAGCACGCCGTCCACTTTGCGCGTCAGAATCTCCGGCTTGCCAACCTGCAGTTCATAACCTTCGCGGCGCATCATCTCGATCAGGATCGCCAACTGCAGCTCGCCGCGGCCCATCACCTTAAACGCATCCGGGCCCCCCGCCTCCTCCACGCGAATGGAGACGTTTGTAAGCAGTTCCTTATCCAGCCGGTCGCGCAAATTTCGCGACGTTACGTATTCACCTTCGCGTCCTGCGAAGGGCGAATTGTTCACCGTGAACGTCATCGCAATGGTCGGCTCGTCAATCGGGATGTTGGGAAGCGGTTTAGGCGTTTCGGCGCTGGTAATCGTCTCCCCGATGGTGATTCCCTCCACCCCGGCAATGGCCAGAATGTCCCCCGGGTTGCCGATCGTTTCATCTACTCGTTTCAGTCCTTCGAACGAATAAAGTCTGGTAATGCGAGTCTTCTGCAACGAGCCATCCAGCTTGACGATGGCTACGTCATCGCCGTGCCGGAGCGTTCCGTCGAACACCCTTCCGATTGCAATCCGGCCCAAATAGTCGCTGTAATCGAGATTGGCGACCAGCAGTTGCAGCGTGTCCGTCGCTTCGCCTCCTGGAGCCGGGATGTGCTTCAGGATTGTCTCGAAAAGCGGCTGCAGATTGTCGCTAGCTTCCGCCGGATCCATCTTCGCGATCCCAGCCTTGGCGTTCGTGTAGACCACCGGAAAATCGAGTTGGTCTTCGGTCGCGTCCAGATCGATGAAAAGATCGTATATTTCGTTTAATACTTCTTGAATGCGCGCGTCCGGCCGGTCAATCTTATTTATCACCAGAACCGGCGGAAGCTTCGCTTCCAGCGCCTTCATCAGAACGTAGCGCGTCTGAGGCAGCGGCCCTTCGCTGGCATCAACCAGTAGCATGACCCCATCCACAATCTTCAGAGCGCGTTCCACTTCGCCGCCGAAATCGCTGTGGCCCGGCGTATCGACGATGTTTATCTTCGTTCCGTGATAGCGGACTCCGGTAGTCTTGGCCAGGATTGTGATGCCGCGTTCCCGTTCGAGTTCGTTCGAATCCATCACTCGCTCGGCGACTTCTTCATTTGCGCGAAATATGCCGCTCTGCCGGAGCATGGCGTCCACCAAAGTTGTTTTTCCGTGATCAACGTGCGCAATAATCGCGATATTGCGAGTGTTGATTGTTCCGTTTCCTGCTGACATTCGTAAGTTCCATGGTCTCACGCGGAGCAGGTTTTCCGCTAAGATTTGGACACCGTTCAAAAGCGCAGATGCAGCGCGAGCTGTAAGATTCGCGGATCGTAGGCCCTCGAGATCTGGCCAAAAGTCGTGTCCGTAATGGTCGTGTCCGGGTTCTGAAACTCGGTGTGATTGAGCACGTTGAACGCGTCGCCGCGCAATTCCAGATCCATTTCCTCACGGATCTTGAAGTGCTTTGAGATGGAGAGATCCAGGTTCGTCTGCCCCGGTCCCCGTATTCCGTTTCGCGGAAACGTGCCGTATGGGTAAAAGCTCGTAACGGCGCCGGAGCCATCCAAATCCAACGCACGTGCATTGCTGAAGCTGGCCGGATTGAAGTAATAATTGCCGGAGCTCGTGGTTTGAGCATTCGGATTCGAAAGCTCCTGGTATGTCCTGGGATTCAATATCGGGACCGTAGTTCCCACCAGGTCCGCGCGCACGTATCCGGCATCGCCCGCACCGGAGGGTCCCGGATCCGTTCGCGTCGTGTTCAGGTTCGCAAATATATCCTGGGGAAAACCAGTGCGAGCCGTCAAGATCGGATAAAGACTCCACCCAGAGGTTAGCAGTTTGGGGCCGTGTTGCCATAGCTTCTCGAAAGGCAGCTCCCAGCCGCCGGAGAGCACGAATGTTTGCCGCACGTCCGTATCTCCAGAAGCCCGGAACAGTTGGTGATCGTAAGCCGGTACGTTTGAGTTTCGCTGGCGGAATCCCGAAACATTGTCGATCTCGTGTCCCCACGTGTAACCGACAGTAAAGAAGCTATTCCCCACGGCGCTGCTTGAGAACCGGCGCGTGAGATTCACTTGCACGCTGTTGTAATTGGCTCGGGAGACGTTCTGGAACTGGTCCAGATAGCTGAAATTATCGCCATAGATTCGGGTATCGCCGCCGATTGGGAACGGGTTGGCATCCACAAGGCTGGTCAGCTTGTGTGCTGAGTAGCCGACATAGCCTGCCTCCAGCACGGTATTCGAAGGCAATTGCTGCTGAATGGAAAGATTGTATTGGAACACGTAAGGGGTGCGCAGGTTCGGATCGACAAAGTAAACGCCGCCTCCGCCAAAAGGCAGAAAGCCGGCATCGCCGAAATTGATATCCTTCGCGGGCGGCCTGGACGGAAATGGATTTACCGCGCCCGCTGAACCGAACGGATCCTGCAAGCCGCTCAACCCCACGCCCGTGTAGGTGACCTGAAAAATATCCGCGAAGCCGAAGAACGGCGCCTGCCCGTTGAACTGCAGGTTGTCCTCGCCTTTAAGGATGTCGTAAAACATGCCAAATCCACCCCGGATGCTAGTCTTCGCATTGCCGAAAAGGTCATAAGCGAAGCCGAAGCGCGGACCAAAATCATTCTTGTCCGGGAAATTTGAGCCTTTCGGCGCACCAGGGTCGCCCGGAAAGACAAGGCCTTCCGGCGCGTTCGGAAACCTCTGTGATTGCTGGCCGGGAATGAAGCTGAATGAGCGGCCCTGTGTGTCGAATTTGGGCTCTGCGTATTCATAACGCAAGCCGAGCGTAACGGTCAGGCGCTTGCTCGCGCGCCATTGATCTTGCGCGAAACCCGCGTATTGGTGCGACCGGATATTCGACGGGGCCCTCCCGAATTGCAGGTACTCATCCGGATTGCCCATTAGAAAATCCGCCAGATCCACTCCTGAGCCGACGAACGTGCCTTGGCCATAGAAGTAGAACGCTCCGTTCACGTAGAAGTCGTAGTCTGTGTTGTTCTGATACGGCGAAAAGTAAAAGCCGAATTTCCAGTTGTGCGAACCTTTCGTCCAGGAAAGGTTGTCATACACCGCATACGTGTTGTCTACCTCTGTGGTTGGACCCTGCACGCTCGGGCCGGTCGCCAACCCGGACCCCAGAAAGTTGAGCTGGCTCGGGCCGGTTGGATCGTCTGAAATAATGTTGATCCCAAGATCCCGTGAGGTCGGCAGTTTCGTTGCTGGAACCGCCTGTTTGTGATTCAGCCGCTGTGCGGTGGCGCGAAATTCATTCAGGAGAGCGGGCGTGAAGGTGTGAATCCAGGCCACCGATCCGAAATAGCTGGTATCCGAATAAGTAACCGGAAACCCGGTCACGTTATAAGGAGGGTTGGGGCTGGGGCCGAACGGATACAAAACGGGATGATCGTTGTTTGTGAAGGTCCCGCTGATGGTATCTTTCGAGCTCAGGTTGTAATCAATTTTTCCCAGATACTCATTGAAATTGTTTGTCGCAACTGCCTGCGGAAACAGAAATCCGGTTGGCGATGTGGGGATTAAGCCTTTCGTAAAATACGCTTTCGCGACCGGATCGATTTTGGTGGGGTCGATGGTCCCTTGCCCAGCCAGTGTGGGATTCGGCTGGTAATACGGATTATTCTGCAGAAAAGCTGCAACCGTGCCAGCTTCATCCGAACCTGAGAAATCGCCGTTCGCCTCCGCCGGGGTGAATGTCGTCACTTTCCCTGGGCTGGTGTCTAACGATGTCTGGCGCTGCCCCTCATAAGAGAAGAAGAAGAATAGCTTGTCTTTTTTGATGGGCCCTCCGACGGTTCCGCCGAACTGGTTGCGCTTTAATACCGAGACAGGTAAATCCTGCTGGTTATTGAAGAAGGTATTTGCATCGAAGTAGTTATTGCGTAGATAGTCGTACGCCGTACCATGAAACTGGTTCGTGCCGCTCTTTGTTACGACACTGACGATGCCTCCTGCATTCCGTCCATATTCAGCGCCGTAATTGTTCTCCAGGACCCGGAACTCCGCAATCGCATCGGGATTGGGATCGGCGACGGCCTGATTACTCAGAAGATCGTTATTCAAGCCGCCGTCCAGCAGGTAGGTCACCGAATCTGTCCGCATGCCGCCAATGCTGTAATTGCCGGCGGCTGTGGAGTCGGGATTCGTTGCGCTTACGCCCGGCTGCGTCTTCAGCAGGTCCAGCGTGTCGCGGCCGTTCAGCGGGAGTTCAAAAATCGCCTGGCCGCTGACCGTCCCGCCAATCGTCGAGTTCTCTGTTTCCACCTGCGTCGCATTCGATTCGACAGTGACTTCGCCGCTCACCTGGCCTACTTGAAGCTGCACGTCGATGCGAAGCGTCTGATTAATTTGCAGCGCTGTCTTAGACGCGATGGTTGTCTGTTGAAACCCGGCAGCTTGCGCGGTGACACGGTACAAACCAATAGGCAATTGCAGCACCTGGTAAAGCCCCGCGGAGTTCGTGGTGGTTGAGTGGCTGATATTCGTCGCGATGTTGGTGACCGTAACAGCCGCATTGGGAACGATTGCGCCCGTCGGGTCTGTAACCGCGCCGGTGATCTTGCCGGTTGTGTCTTGCGCTGCGGCTTGCATCGCGCACAGGAAAGAAAACACGAGTACGACTGATAAGATTCTTAGTCTCTGCATGGTTCACTCTGAAGCAAATGGTCTGGAAGGGGGGAGAGGAAGCTGGCGCTTTTTGTTCCCGCGGAATCCAGTAAATTAGCACGATTATAGTACCTCATGAGACCGGCTGATATTATGATTCGCTTTGAAAAGTTTTTAGCTATCTGCCTGATGGCCGCTTTGCCGTCCGTGTTCGCTGCTGCTGACCAGAAGGCGCTGGATGGCTACAGTTCTCAATCCACCCAGGCAGAACGCGGGTGGGAAGCAAAATTTCGTTCGCTGCCATCGCCCGACCGGCAGCGCGAATACATGCGGCGATTGACCGCGCATCCGCACCACGTTGGATCGCCGTACGACAAAGAGAATGCCGAATGGATTCTTTCGCAATTCAAAGGCTGGGGTTTCGATGCGCACATTGAAACGTTCGATGTGCTCTTTCCAACGCCGAAGGAGAACCGGCTGGAAATGCTGGAGCCGCGCAAGTTCGTAGCGAAGCTCACCGAACCACCCATTACTGTTGACCCAACCTCATCGCAAACCAAAGAGCAGCTTCCCGGATATAACGCGTATTCAATTGATGGCGATGTCACCGCTCCATTGGTTTATGTCAATTACGGAATGCCCGACGACTATGAACAGCTGGCGCGTTACGGTGTTTCGGTCAAAGGCGCGATTGTCATCGCCCGGTATGGGCATGGCTGGCGCGGCGTCAAACCGAAAGTCGCGGCCGAGCATGGCGCAATCGGCTGCATCATCTATTCCGATCCTGCCGATGACGGCTACGTGACTGGCGAAACTTTTCCGCAGGGCCCGTTCCGCCCGCCGGATGGAATTCAGCGAGGAAGCGTCATGGACACCGAGTATCCAGGCGATCCGCTTACACCCGGCACTGCATCCACACCCGGTGCTAAGAGGCTTTCTTTGAAAGAGGCGCAGACCATCACTAAAATTCCCGTACTGCCTATTTCGTATGCGGACGCACAGCCTATGCTAGCGGAACTGAAGGGGCGCGTCGTTCCACCGGGCTGGCGCGGCGGGCTTCCCATCACCTATCATTTCGGACCAGGACCGGCCAAGGTTCATTTGAAGGTGAGTTCCAATTGGGATCAGAAAACGCTCTATAACGTCATCGCAAAAATGCAAGGCGCCGAACTGCCCGGCCAGTGGGTGCTGCGCGGGAATCATCACGATGCCTGGGTGAACGGCGCGGAAGATCCAGTGGCGGGCCTGGTGGCAATGCTTGAAGAGGCGCGGGCGTTTGGCGATCTTGCGAAGCAGGGCTGGAAACCAAAACGCACCATCATCTATTGCGCCTGGGACGGCGAAGAGCCCGGACTGCTCGGTTCAACCGAGTGGGTGGAGGCTCACGCCGATGAACTGCTGCAGCATGCCGTCGCCTATTTCAATAGCGATACGAACGGCCGCGGTTATTTGGGCGTGGATGGCGCGCATGTACTCGAACGGTTCATCAACGCTGTCGCCCGCGACGTGACCGATCCGGAGAAGAATATCTCCGTTTGGCAGCGCCTCAAGGATTATGAAATCGCACATGCCCATACGGCTGCGGACCGCGAGGCGATTCGGAACCGGCCTGACCTGCACATTGGCGCGCTGGGGGACGGTTCAGACTACACCGCATTTATCCACCACCTGGGCATTCCCTCCGCCGATATCGGCTTTGAGGGCGAATCGCACGGGGGCATTTACCACTCCGCATACGACGATTTTTATTGGTACACCCATTTCGGCGATCCCGATTTCATTTATGGCCGCGCCGAGTCGCAGATGGTTGGCACTGCCGTCATGCGGCTCGCTGATGCGGATCTGCTGCCTTTCGATTTCACGGCATTCGCCAGCACGGTACATCAATATCTGGAGAACGTTCAGAAGCTGCTCAAATCAGATCAGGATGCCATTCGTGAACGCAATCGCCAGATAGAAGAGAACGTGTTCACCGCAACCAGCGATCCTCGCCACCCGCTGCAGCCCCCTCCCGTTAAGGCGGTCCCACCTTACTTCAACTTCGCCCCGCTCGAAAATGCGACAGCCAATCTGTCGGCCAGTGCTGACCGGTTGTCAAAGGCCTTGATAAGGGTGGAATCGAACGGGCTCGTGCTATCGCCCGAAACCTTAAATCACCTCAATCATCTGCTGATTGAGAGTGGTCCGGCGCTCACCGATTCCGCCGGACTGCCCGGCCGCCCGTGGTTCAAGAACATGATTTACGCTCCCGGGGCTTATACCGGATACGAAGCGAAGCCTTTGCCCGGCGTACTTGAGGCGCTCGATCGCAAAGATTGGAACGAAGCCGAATCCCAGATTCCGCGCGAAGCCGAAGCGCTGGATCGCGAGACCAAACTGATCGATGACATGACCGCTGCGCTGCAATCGGCCCCGCCAAAAGCGGACCAGCAATAGCTGTTTTCGCCATCAACGGCCGGAACGAAGCGCCAATACACCCGCCCACCTCGTATTTTTCGGGAAACACGGGCCAATAGCGCGCATCGACAAAGTGGGAACTTTCCGCAATAGCGGCCTCGTGACCTCATCAGTTGATCGGTTGAATGCACTGTTCCGGTTTGCCGGTAGTCTTGGTTTATGTGGGTTCCGGGCAGTTCGCGAAAGCTTCCGGCGTCCGTTCGAATTCGGCGAGATAACCAAGCAGATTTTCGAGGTCGGCTGGCGATTCACCCCTTTCATTATTGCTTCCGGATTTGCCTTTGGCGTGGTTCTGTCACTGCAAACCCGCACCTCAATGGAGAGTTCGGCGCGCGAGCCATGATTCCCCAAGCCGTATCCTTCGGGCTGTTCCGCGACATCGGGCCCATAATCGCAGCCTTGCTTATATCACGGCGATCGAAACGGAGGGGATGGTTGGGAATCAATATCTCAACATAAGAAAACGCAGCCCGAACTCTCCGGAATCTCGCGCGGGCGGAACGCTTCCGAGCGAAGAGCCTTTCTCAATTAGCGATCTGGAACGTGAGGGCAGTGGGCTAGTTAAGACCGCGCAGGGAACCATTGAAGACATTCGCAAGCGCGCCGATAGCGCAATTCAGAACGTTACGAATCTTACCGCTGCTCGATGCCGTAAAGTCGCGGCTGCATCATAGTCGATCGAATAACAAATGCAGTCCATCGCGCACCGCCCCGGCCGCGGCATGGCTCACCCGGCCGATGCATTCCACAAGTTCAGCTTTGTCAACCGTGAGGATCTGTGATATGTTTACTACGCTCGCCTTCGGAAGGTTGGCCTCCCCCTTCTTCAGAAGCACGTTGCCCGGTGCGCCCGCCCTGCTCAGATTCGAGGTAATCAGGCACACAACACTTGTTGCGATCGCGCTCCGGTTGAAAACATCGTTCTGGACAACCACGCAAGGATGCCGCTCCGCGGGCGCTGAACCGTCCCCGGACCCGAAGTCAAGCCAGTAGACTTGTCCCTGCCGAATCTCGCTCACCAGCGTTCCTTCACCGTCTGGCGGACCTTAGCCTTGATTCCCTTCAACAGCCGTTTCTGCGCCACACCGTTCGCGTAGATTTCGTTCAGGCGGACCAGCATCTGTTCTCGCTCTCTTTGTTGCAGGAAGTCACTAACTGCCAATGCGAACAGCCGGCTCCGGCTTAGTCCCATCAGTCTCGCGGCTTCGTCCGCTTGCTGCAATAGCGCGTCATCTATGGATATAGCGGTTTTCATGCTACTACTGGGTCTTATACCATGAGTAGCACCATATGGGAATACCTTCCTTCGTGCATCCCGGCTCGAAAGAATGATCCTGGCAAAGCTCCGGTAGCGGGGACAAATTCGGTTCCCACCCCCGAAAAATCTCTTGCGCTACGCATATTTATGTCGTAGACTCGCAAACAGGTATAGTAGAACGGCCCATGGCTCCAAAATTCACCAAGCTCGAGCTCCATATTATGCAGGCACTATGGGATCGTGGAACGGCTTCCATCCGCGAGGTGCAAGAGGCATTTCCCGAACAGGACAGGCCATCCTACACGACGGTGCAAACGACGGTCTACCGGCTTGAGGGCAAGAATGCGGTGCGCCGCGTCAAAAAAATCAGCAATGCGCACATTTTCGAGGCTGTCGTCTCCCGCAAAGCGGCCCAGCGCAGGCTAGTTGACGATCTGCTGGCCTTTTTCGGCGGCCGGATGCAGCCGGTGATGTCGCACCTGGTCCAATCCGGCAAGCTCACCCTGGATGACGTGAAGGAAGCGGAGAAGGCCATTCGAAAGCTTCAGCGAAAGGACGGCTCCCAATGATCCCCGCGGATTTGATTTCGGCGCTGGCGAATCATCTGTGGCAATCCACGTTATTCGCCGCAGCCGCAGGCCTGTTGGCGCTTGCCTTGAGGAGGAATCACGCGCGGACACGCCACTCGCTGTGGCTGATCGCGTCGCTGAAATTTCTTATCCCGTTTTCACTGCTCATTGCGGTTGGCAGTCATTTCGGCTGGTCCACCGCGCCGGCCGTAACGCAATCGGGATTTTCTTTTGTGGAGCAGGTCGGACGGCCATTCACCGGCCCCGTCCACGGCTCTCCGCTAGCGATCCATCCAGTAGTGAATCTGCTTCCCATGATTCTGGTTTCACTCTGGATCTGCGGATTCCTGATTGTGGCTTGTGTCTGGTGCATACGCTGGCGTCGCATCCAGGCCGCGGTCCGGAGTGCATCGCCCTCGCATCTGAAACTGGACGTGCCGGTATTGTCCTCTCCTGCCCTGTTGGAGCCCGGCATTTTCGGCATCTTTCGACCTGTACTCCTGCTGCCGCAGGGCATCGCGGAGCGCCTCACGGCGGAGCAGATCAACGCCATTCTCGCGCACGAATTGTGCCACGTTCGCCGGCGCGACAATTTGGCTGCCGCGATTCACATGCTGGTCGAAGCAATCTTCTGGTTTCATCCTCTGGTCTGGTGGATCGGTGCACGCTTAGTTGAAGAACGCGAACGCGCTTGCGATGAAGAAGTACTGCGGCTCGGCAATCCGCCACAGGTCTATGCAGAGAGCATTTTGCAGACCTGTCAATTCTATCTGGAATCGCCGCTCGCCTGTATGTCCGGGGTCACCGGCGCCGATCTCAAGAAGCGGGTCGTGCGCATCATGGCGCACTGCGCCGCGCAGCACCTCAGCGTTGGCAAGAAACTGCTGTTGGCCGCCGCCGCGGCGTTAGCAATCGCCGCGCCGATTAGCTTCGGCCTGGTGAACGCGTCGCAAAGCGATGCAGCATCAGAAGCTCCAACCACGCCCAAGCCGTCGTTTGAGGTCGCCTCTATTAAGCCGAGCAAGTCTTCCGGCCAATTTATTTCGATGCGGATGGCTCCCGGCGGGAGGTTTATTGCGAACAATATTACGGCTAAGCAACTGATCGAGAACGCATACGACATCCAGGGCTTTCAGATTTCGGGAGGACCGAACTGGCTCGACTCCACGAGATATGACATTATCGCGAAAGCCGAGGATTCACCGGGCAAGGAAGAAGGCAGCCTTAGCGCCGGAGAGCGCGAGCTGTCCTTTAGCCAAAGCCGGTTAAGGCTTCAATCGCTGCTGGCGGCCCGCTTTAACCTCCAATGCCATAACGCCTCCAAAGAAGGTTCCGTATATGCGCTGGTTATCGCAAAGAACGGTCCGAAGCTTCAGGCCGCCTCTGCGGGCCAACAGCACAGTCCCAATCGCGGCATGCGGATGCGCCCCGGTCAGCTAGACGCGCAAAGCGCGACGATCTCGTTTCTGGCCCAGGCTCTATCCCGGCAGCTTGGCCGCACCGTAGTCGACAAAACCGGACTCACCGGGCTCTACAACTTCACGTTGCAGTGGACGCCCGACCAGCGCGAGGCTCAAATGTTCAAGGGACCCGGCGCGGGTCCCGGGGAGCCTGGCGTCGCACCTCCGCCCGACGCTTCTGGACCTTCTGTCTTTACGGCTATCCAGGAGCAGCTTGGGTTGAAGCTGGAATCGCAAAAAGGCCCGGTCGAGATTCTCGTCATCGATCATGTGGAGCCGCCCTCAGAAAATTAGTTTGCGTTGGCTGGTCATCATCTGGCTGAGTCTTTCACTGCTGCCGGCTGCTGAACAACGCGGGCAAGTCCGTTTTGGCGGCTTGCCTGTCCCTGGGGCCAGTGTGATCGCGACACAGGACAGCAAGAAATTCTTTGCCGTTACGAATCAGCAGGGCCGCTACTCCTTTCCCGATCTGCCCAATGGAACCTGGACGATAGAAATCCAGATGTCCGGCTTTTCTCCACTCAAGCGAGATGTTGCGGTTGCGCCGAATACGCCAGCCGCGGACTGGGATCTTAAAATGCTGCCGCTCGGAGAAATGAAGGCTTCGATAGAATCGCATGCACCGCCACCCGCGCCACCCGCTCCTGCAACTCCCAAAGAGACTCCCGTGCCCGCATCTTCCGATCGGGAAATCGCGCAGCAGGCGCTCGACGGCTTTCTGATTAACGGCAGTATCAATAATGGGGCTGCTTCGCCCTTCGCACAATCCCCGGTGTTCGGCAACAAGCGCAACGGCTCGAAAGGACTCTATAACGGCGGCATCGGGTTTACCTTCGACAACTCCGCTTTGGATGCGCGGCCGTTCTCTTTAACCGGGCAGGATACGCCGAAAGTTGCTTACAACCGGATGACAGGCCTCGCCACGTTGGGCGGCCCTTTGAAAATTCCGCGCCTGCTCCCGAATGGAC
>Ga0308173_10000816_pt1 | contig 14337 bp, 10 predicted proteins | sample PhyPR1_FD_203716 | JGI IMG/M metagenome (GOLD analysis project Ga0308173, IMG submission 203716) | Soil microbial communities from UC Gill Tract Community Farm, Albany, California, United States - DLSLS.P.R1 | ecosystem: Environmental > Terrestrial > Soil > Agricultural land | place: USA...
AACCGGTAGCGAAGCCGCGCACGCGGGTTGCTCGCGCGAAGCGCGTCCATCCGTTCGGTCATGAAAGCGGTTTCGCGCGGCGCATGATCGCGCCACCACCAGATCATCGTCGCGAAATAGGCGTGCAACGCAACGACGGCAAGCACGGCGAGGCCCGCCGCGAGCACGAGCGCCCGCGCGATCACCCCCTTGCGCTTCACCGCGTCACTCGCTCGAGAACTCGTCGCCCCGGGCGAACGTCCACGTCCGCGTGATGCTGAGGATGTCCGTGTCGCGCCGGATGTCGTCGGGAAACGGTGCGTACGGGCCGGCCATCTCGACGATCTTCACCGCGGCGGCGTCGAGGATGCGCTGGCCCGACTTGCGGTTGACCTCGACCTTCTCGACGCTGCCGTCGGCGCGGATGAAGACGGTCAGGATCAGGCTGCCGTACAGCTTTTTCTGCCGCGCAGCCGTCGGGTAGTTCGTGTTGCCGACGCGCTCGACCTTCATGCGCCAGTCTTCCACGTAACGCGCGAAACGGTACTCGCGCGCCTGCGCGCCGATGTGCTTGCGCCGCGGAATCTTCTGGTACTCGTCCATGTCGCGCGCGATCTTCGCTTCGAGTCGCACGGCCTCGAGTGTCTTCTGCATGATGTCGTTCGCCGTCGCCGACTCGGTCGGCTCCGGCTCCGCCAGCGGCTTCGGCTCGGGCGTCGGGATCGCGGTCGGTGAGCGCAGCTGGGTGAGCATCTCCTGCGTCGTGTTCTCCTGCACTTCCTGGCGCGACGAGGCGACGGCGACGTTGTGACGCTGCGTCTCGGCAAGCGCCGGCAGCGGCGTCTTCGCACGCCGGTTCTGCTCGGTATTGCCGCCGCCGTCGAGGTTCGCCTGCGCGAGCAGGTCGGCCGTCGTCGGCTTCGTCAGCGACTTCGCGTTGACGAGGGCCACTTCGAGCGGCGGATTCGGGTCGTGGCTGCGACCGGAACCGACGGTGAAGTGCAGCGACAGCGCGATCGCGTGCAGCACGACCGAGATGGCAATCGCGACGGCGACGGTCGACAGACGGCGCGGCGTGGCGAGCGCCTCGGGGGGAATGCGTGCGGGCGGCAGCGCGCCCGCCATGGCGAGGTTGGACGTTCGCGTGGGCGTCGCTGCAGGCGACGACGCGGGGCCGGACTTGTTCGCGCTCGCGAGCGCGACGGGATCCCCGCCGCGGATCGCGCTGCGCAGAGGCAGCGGCGAAGGCGCAGCCGGCCGCGGCTCGGCGGCCAATTCCTGCACAGGCTTCGGCGCTGCAACGCGACGTGACAAGGACGCGATCCGTTCGCGGGACTCTTCGGCCGGCCGATTGTAGCGCGGTCATGCCACTGTCATGGCAAATGCCGCCGTCCGCCGATCGGACGGAAGCCCCCGCGTGGCGCCGATCCAACGGTTCAGCTGCTCACGGTCGCCGGGGCTTCAACTGGTTGCGGCCGCCGGGGCTGCAACTGCATGCGGCCGGCGGGCCTTCAACTGCTTGCGGATGGCGCGGCTGCAGTTGCTTCGACCGCCGGCGGGGGGTCGCCGGCAACGCCTGCGTACCGGCACTCGAGCGTGCAATCGAAGAGGTCGATGCGACCGATCGCGACGCGAACCGGCGTATCGGCGGGCTGTGCGGGCATCTCGGGCAGGCGAACGACGAGCGGAAGCCGGTCGAAGCGCACCAGCGTATCGCGGATCACGCGGGCGCCGCATTGCGTGACCTCCTCCTGCAGCAGCCAGCGCAGGCACCAGTAATGCTCCATGCGATCCTGCATCTCCGCGTACTGTGAATACGTCGCCTCGAAATCGGTGAGTGCGGCGAAAAGCTCGGCGTCGTTGTCCGCATACGGCGCGCGCGCGTCGCCGACGACCGCAAGCAACTGCCGCTGATTGACGAGATCGCTGTAGCGGCGAAGCGGCGAGCTCGCCCAGAGATAGTGGGCGACGCCCAGGCCCTGATGCTCGCCGGGACGCGTGCTCATCTTCACCTTGCCGCCCGCCTGCACACGGTAAAGCCCCGGGACGCGCGCAAGGGCGAGCAGGCGTCCCCACATGTGGTTCACGTGAATCATCAGCTCGGCGACGAGCTTGTCGAGCGGATTGCCGCGGATGCGCGGCGTGATCGTCACGCGGCCCCGCTCGCCGCCACCGTCGGCGTCCCAGTCGACGTCGAAGCTGTAGTCGATGCGCGCGACGTCGGCCTTGCCGCGCTGGGAGGACAGGCGCAACGCGAGGCGCCACAGCGCGCGCAGTTCCGCCGTCCACTCGGGCTCGCCGCCGGCGGGCGGAAGCGCGAAGGCGTCGGTGAGTGTGTCGTGGCGAAGGTTCGCCGAGATCGGCACGCGCTCGAGCGCGGTGCGGTGACGCAGCGGTGTTCCCTCGGCGTCGATCTCGACATACAGGGAGAGCGCCGGCGGCTCGCGTGCTTCGGCGAGCGTGAACTGCGCCACGGCGTCGTCCGGCAGCATCGTGACCTTTCGCCCCGGCATGTACACGGTCGACAGGCGCTGCCGGGCGATCGCGTCGAGCGGCGTGCCGCGCGCGATGCCGAGCGCCGGGCACGCGATGTGGATGCCGATTTCATGCCGTGCATCACCGAGATCGCGCACCGAGAACGCGTCGTCGATTTCGATCGTCGACGCGTCGTCGATGGAGAACGCGCGCACGGGCGCGACCGGCAACCCCGGCAATTCGGGCAGCGCGCCCCACGCGGGAAACTGCGTGCCGTGGGGGAAGGCCTCGACGATGAAGCGGCGATAGTGCAAATCGTGCGACGACGGCAGCGCGCCGCAGCCATGCAGAAGCCGCACCGCACTCGTTCGCGCCGCTTCGCACGCCAGGTTCAGCGCCTTCCACTCGGGCGCGTTCCTGTCCGGCCGGTACAGCAGCATGTCGAGTTTCGCCGCAAGTTCGGGCGGCAGCCGGTGCGCCTGCAGCTCGGCGACCCATTGCGCGATGTCGCGCGCCTCGCGCTCCTTGCGCGCAAGCGACGCGAGCGCCGCCTTCAGCGCGTCGGGCGGCGCCTTGCGGAAGCGGCCGCGCCCCTTGCGATAGAAATGCGTCGGCGCGCGGGCCAGCGCGAGCGCGACGGCGGCCGTTTCTGCCGGTGCAGGCGCACCGCCGTAGTACTCGCGGGCGAGCTCCTCGAAGCCGAACTCGTCGTCGGGGACCACTTCCCACAGGAAATCGGGATCGAGCTCCGCCACGAGCTGTTGCGCGCGCGCCATCGTCTCCGCCGGCGACGGATCGGCGAAGCGCAGCAGCACGTGGGCCGCCTTGATCTTCTGCCGCTTGCCGGAGACCGCCTCGACCTGCACGGATGCATCGTGGTCGGCGAGGAGCGTGCCGGCCTTCAGCTGGCCGTCATCCTCGAACAGCACATTCATGGGATTCGGAAATCGCGCGGGCGCAAAGCGAGCTGCGACGGCGCCGGCCGCGACGTTGACGGGAGAAGCGATTATAGCGGGTACCATTCAGAGCTCGGGAGTCAGAGGACAGAGGACAGAACCATGGGCCAAAGCACGATGGAATACCGAAGGCTGGGCAAAAGCGGGCTCCAGGTTTCGATCGTGTGCCTCGGCACGATGATGTTCGGCGATCGCACCGACGCGCGCGAAGCCAACGAGATCGTCGCGCACGCGCTCGAAGCGGGCGTCAACTTCATCGACACGGCCGACGTCTATGCGAACGGCGAATCGGAGAGGATCACCGGCGCGGCCATCGGCCCGCAGCGCGAGCGCTGGATCCTCGCGACGAAGGTGGGCAACGTGATGAAGGGCGACGACAACCGCGCCCCGTTCACCGGCGGCGCATCACGCCGGTGGATTCTTGCCGCGTGCGACGCGAGCCTGCGGCGCCTTCACACCGATTACGTGGACATCTACTACCTGCATATCGACGATGCGAACACCCGGCTCGACGAAACCGTCGCGGCGATGGGCACGCTGATCGATTCGGGAAAGATCCGCTATTTCGGCGTGTCGAATTTCCGCGGCTGGCGCATCGCCGAGCTCGTGCGCTGCTGCGAACGGCAGAACGTCGCGCCGCCGATCGTCTGCCAGCCGTACTACAACCTGCTGAACCGCATGCCGGAAGTGGAGGTCCTGGCCGCCTGCGACCACTACGGCATCGGGGTGGCGTCGTATTCGCCGATCGCGCGCGGCGTGCTGACCGGCAAGTACGCCGGAGGCGCCATTCCCGGCGACTCGCGCGCGGCGCGCAACGACCGGCGCCTGATGCAGACCGAGTTTCGCGACGAGTCGTTCGCGATCGCGCAGCAACTCGCCGAGCATGCTGCGAAAACGGCGCGCACGCCGGTGCAGTTCGCACTCGCATGGCTCTGGGCCAACCGCATCGTGACGTCGGTGATCGCCGGACCGCGCACGCTCGAGCAGTGGCGCGACTACGTCGCGGCGATCGGCACGCCGTGGAGCGCCGCGGACGAGGCGCTCGTCGACTCGCTCGTGCACCCGGGCCATCCGTCCACGCCCGGGTACAGCGACCCGCAGTACCCGATCCACGGGCGGCGCCTCGCGTAATGGCGGACGGCCTGATTTGCAACGGTCCCGAGGAAGCGGGAACCCAGCGTCTTTCGCTCGAACTCGCCACCGGGTCCCCGCCTTCGCGGGGACGACGGCTTCGGGGGATCTGGCGGCCCTACTTCTCGAGGCCCTTGATCACGTCGTCGGTGATGTCCACGGCGCGGCCGACGAACAGCGCATCCTGCAGGATCAGGTCGAAGTGGTTGTCCTTCGCGTATTGCGTCAGCACCTGGTCGAGCCGCGCCTTCAGCTTGTCGAGCTCCTCGAACTGGCGCGCGCGCAGATCCTCGGCGAACTGCTGGCGCAGCCGCTGCACGTCGCGCGTGCGCAGGTCCAGCTCGCGCTCGCGATTCGCCGCGTCGCCCGCCGATAGCGTCACGCGGTCTTTCGCGAACTGCGCGGCGGCCGCCTGCACGTCCTGCTCCTTGCGCGTGATGTCGGCATCGCGCGCCTTGAATTCCTGCTCGATGCGCGCCTGCGCCTCGCGGGCCGGCTTCGACTGGCGCATGATCCGCTCGACGTGCATGACGCCGATCTTGTAGTCGTCGGCGAACGCGGGCATCGCCGTCAGCATGGCCGCGATGCCGATCGCGAGGAGTCTCATTACCGTCATTGGTTCGCTATCCCGTGCGGGACGTGCCCCGCCGACACGTGCAGCGCCGCCGATTCGACATGCCGCGCCTGGTCGTCGAAGAAGATGTCGGCGCCGAACGCGCGCAAAAACTCGCCCTTGTCGAGGCCCCCGAGGAACAGCGCCTCGTCGATGCGGATGTTCCATGCGCGAAGCGTCCGGATGACCCGCTCGTGCGCCGGCGCGCTGCGCGCCGTCACGAGTGCGGTGCGGATCGGACTGCGGTCCTCGGGAAAATCGGCCTGGATCCGGTGCAGCGCGGCCAGGAACTCCTTGAACGGTCCACCGGACAGCGGCGTGGCGGCGGCCTCGCGCTCGCTTTGCGCGAATGCCGCGAGCCCGTTCGCCTGGTACACGCGCTCGGCCTCGTCGGAGAACAGCACGGCGTCGCCGTCGAACGCGATGCGCAGCTCGTCGGTTTCGTTGCGGAAGACGCTCGGGAAGATCGTCGCCGCCGCATAGCCGTCCTCCAGCGCACGGCGCACGTCGTCCGTGTCGGCGGACAGGAACAGGTGGGCACCGAACGCGGGCACGTAGCGCGACGTCGGCTCGCCCTTGGTGAACGCGGCGCGCGTGATGTCGAGCCCGTAATGCTTGATCGCGTTGAACACGCGCAGTCCGGTATCGGCGCTGTTGCGGGAAAGCAGGATCACCTCGACGTACTGCTTCGACAGGCGATTGAGGCGCAGCAGCTTCGTCACCAGCGCGAACGCCGGCCCCGGATCGAGCAGCTCGTCCTCGTGCTCGATCTGGTAGCGGTGATAGCTCTCCACACCGAGGTCCGTATAGACGCGGTGGCTTTCGGCGAGGTCGAACAGCGCGCGCGAGCTGATCGCGACGACGAGCTTGCCGGCAAGCGTGGGGGCGCTCATGGTGACGAATACTAGCCGTTGCGGGGCGAACAGAACACCGGGCCCTCGAGCACCCAGCCTGCGGCCTGCATCGCGGCAGCGATCGACGCATCGACAACGTAGCGATGGCGCGTCTCGGTGACGTTCGTTCCCGGCTTCCACAGACGCAGCACGGTATCGTCGCCGTCCGCGCAACGGCCACCCTGCGGCAGGATCGCCCGGAACGTGACGCCCTCCTCGATCCAGTGCGAATCCTTGCGCACGGCGGCGCATTCGTTCGCGTACGCCGTGTAGAAATGCGAGTTCGGACCGAAACCCGGCGTGCCGAAGAAGCGGCATACGGGAAGGGCGGCTGCGTCGGCGGCGTCGGTCGCGAATGCGGCGAACGAGACGCCGGTGCGCGACCAATCGGCACCGACTGCGCCGGCGTCGAGCAGCGCGGCTTCGTTCGGATCGGCCGTCAGGAAGTACTGGCCGTCGCGCGCGTTGTGGAACTCGATCACCGGAATCGTTGCCGGTGCGCCGCGGCCTTCTCCTGCGAGCGTGACGATCGCGAGCGCCGCGAGCTGCGGCGCGTCGACGACGAGGTTCGCCTGCCGCCGGCCGCTCGCCTGCGGATCGAAGTAGAGGATCAGCGTGCAGCTTGCGCCCGGCGCAATTGCACGGCCGATGCCGCACGCCGATGCGCCGGTGCCGGTCTCGCCGCGAAAATCGTAGGGATCGCTGCCGTTGAGCACGAGCGCACTCGGCACGAGGGATGCTGCGCCGGCGTTTTGCAGCGTCAGCACGAGCGGCGGCGTTTCGCGGCCGACGGCTGCCGCGCCGAAATTTGCGATGACCGGCGAAAACACGAGCGAGGCGCTCCCCGCCTGAGCGTCCACGCCCCGGCCGTAGAACGTCAGCAATTGATCGGGGGTCGACGTCGTGTTGTGGAACCACAGCGCGCCCGACGCCTGTCCCGGCACGGTCGGCTCGAAATAAACGGTAGCGGCACATCGCGCACCGGGCGCGAGCGCCATGCCCGCCGAGCACGAGGTTTGCGTCCGGTACGCCGCGTTCGTCGCCGAATGGCGGCTGACGTCGGTGAAGGCGAACGGCGCGTCGCCGCAGTTCGAAACGACCACGGTGGACGACTGGCTGCTGCCGACCGGTTGCTGCCCGAAAGAGAGCGTGTCGGCACTCATGCAGATCCGCGAAGCGCCGTACGCGGTTACGGCGAGGCCCCACGCGGCGAATACGCCGATCAGACAGGCAGGGAGGCGGAGGCGGCGCATGGCAGCGGGCGAGCGGCAACGGGCGCAAAAGCGCATTGCGCCGTGCGCCGCGCGCCGATTATTGCAGGTGCGGCGCGTCGAGGAGGCCGACGACTATGCAGCGCGCTTGAGGTCGCGCTCGAGCTCGCGGAACACCGTGTGGATTTCACCGATCGCCCAGGCGAGGTCGTCGGTCTCGATGTTGAGCGGCGGTGCGATGCGAACGACGGTGCCGTGCGTGTCCTTCGACAGGATACCGCGCGCAAGCAGCCGGTCGACGACCGGACGCGCGCTCGTGTAACGTGCGTCGACCTCGATGCCGACGAAAAGTCCGCGGCCGCGCACGTCGGACACGATGTGACTGCGCAGATCCTGCAATTCGGACAGAAGCCACGCGCCGAGCTCCGCCGAGCGCTCGACGAGCTTCTCGTCGGACAGCACGTCGAGTGCGGCCATCGCCACGGCGGACGCCAGCGGATTGCCGCCGAACGTGCTGCCGTGGTCGCCCGGATGGAATACCTGCATCACGTCGTTCGTGGCGACGAAGGCGGAGACGGGCAGCAGGCCACCGCCGAGCGCCTTGCCGAGAATGACGCCGTCGGGCTTCACGCCGTCGTGCTCCGAGGCGAGGAAGCGTCCGGTGCGTCCGAGGCCGGTCTGGATCTCGTCGCAGATCAGCAATACGTGATGATCGCGGCAGATCTGCCGGCAGCGCGCCAGGTAGCCCGGCGGCGGCACGATGATGCCGCCCTCGCCCTGGATGGGCTCGACGAGGAACGCCGCAGTGCGCGGCGTGATCGCACGCGCGAGCGCATCGGCATCGCCGTAGGGGATGGTCGACAAGCCGGGGGGGAACGGGCCGAAGCCGTCGCGGTACTGCGGCTCGGTCGACAGGCCGATCGCCGCGATGGTTCGGCCGTGAAAGTTCCCGTCGCAGCCGATGATCTCGACGCGGCCTTCGGGAATGCCCTTGATCTTGCTTCCCCACTTGCGTGCGGCCTTGATCGCCGTTTCCACCGCCTCGGCGCCGCCGTTCGCCGGCAGCGCCCGGTCGAGCCCGGTGAGGACCGCGAGGCGCTCGAGCAGCCCCGGCAACTCGTCGTTGTAGTAGGCGCGCGACGTGACGCCGAGCTGTTGCGCCTGCGCGATCAGCGCGGCGAGGATGCGCGGATGCGCGTGCCCGAAGCTGACCGCCGAGTACGCGCTCATCAGATCGAGGTAACGGTGGCCGTCGACGTCGGCGAGCCAGCTTCCTTCGCCGCGCGCGAGCACGACCGGCAGCGGATCGTAATTGCGTGCGCCGAACGCCTTTTCGCGGCCGATCAGGTCGAGTGCCGCGTCGGACAACGGCTGCGACGCCGGGTCGCGGCCCACGCGCGCGGCCGGCGGGCGGCGCGGCGCATTCGAGTACCCAACACGAAGATCGTTGTTTTCGTGAGTTGCCATCGGACGCTCCTGTCGAGCAAACCGACCGCACAACGGGCCGGTCAGGCGGAGTTCGTGCGCGGGCGGCGGGGGCAGCCGCGGCTTGTGGCCGCGGCGCAGCGGACATCAAGCATAACGCGCACCCGCACTTTCCCGCTAGTCGCGGCGCACAAAGCCCGCAGTGTCCCCCACGCCGCAAAAGGACAGGATTGCCGGGATATGCGTCTCAAAGCCGCCGAACGCATGGTCGCCGCCGCCGGCGACGTGCTGCCACGCGCCGGCGTAAAAGGCGACCGCTGCGCGGTAGTCGAGGACCTCGTCGCCCGATTGCACGAGCAGCAGGTAGCGCTCCGGCCGCGTGATCTTCGGGATCGCCAGCGCGCGCAGCTCCTCGAAATGACGCTCGGTCACGTCGAACGCGGCCCCCGTATACAGGTTGACCTGCCGGCCGCGGTACGCGGCGAGATCGTCGTACGGGCGCACTGCCGGGTTGACGAGGACGGCCCGGGCGCCCAGGGTTTCGGCGGCATGCGTCGCGTAGTAACCGCCGAGCGAGCTGCCGACGAGGCTCAGCCGGGCAGGATCGGTGTTGCCCGCAATGGCGAGAATGGCTGCCATGGCAACCGCCGGGCGATCGTCGAGCGCCGGAATGTGCAGGACCGGGCGCTCGTGCCCGGGAAGGGCCGCAACCGCCTCGCGGAGCCGCCTCGCCTTCACGCTCGCCGGCGACGAGCGAAAGCCGTGCAGGTAGACGATCGTTGCGAGCACCGTGTGCCGGCGTCAGCCGACGCGCGATGCGAGCGCGTCGAGCAGCTTCTCGTGCACGCCGCCGAAGCCGCCGTTGCTCATGACCAGCACATGGTCGCCGGCACGCGCGTCGCGCACGACGGCGCCCACGAGCGCGCCAAGATCGTCGTGGACCTCGGCGCGGACGCCGAGCGGCGCGAGCGCGGCGCCGGCATCCCAGCCGAGATGCGCGCCGTAGCAGTACACGCGGTCGGCCAGCGCGAGACTGCCGGGGAGTGCCGCCTTCATCGTGCCGAGCTTCATCGTGTTGGAGCGCGGCTCGAGCACCGCGAGGATGCGTCCCCGGGGTTCCCGTGCGCGGAGGCCGTCGAGCGTCGTCGCGATCGCCGTCGGGTGATGGGCGAAATCGTCATAGACGGCCACGCCGGCGGCGTGCCCGCGAAGCTCCATGCGCCGGCGCACGCCGCCGAAAGTGCGCAGCGCGGCGAGTGCGTGGTGCGGCTCCACCCCGGCATGACGCGCCGCGGCGATCGCAGCGAGTGCGTTCAGCCGGTTATGGCGTCCCGGCTGGCCGAAATCGAGCACACCGACCTCGCGGCCGCCGAGCGCCACGTTCCCTTCGTCGGCGATCGTCCAGTCGGACGCGCGCGCGGCCGCGAACGCGACGGATGCGCCCGCTGACACCGCCGTGGCGAAGCGTTCGATCGGCGTCCAGGCGCCGCGCGCCAGCACACGCGCCAGCGCTTCATCGCCGCCGTTGACGACGATGCGGCCATCCCCGGGAATTGTTCGCACCAGGTGATGGAACTGCGTCTCGATTGCGGCGAGGTCGGCGAAGATGTCGGCGTGATCGAATTCGAGATTGTTGAGGATGACGGTGCGCGGCCGGTAATGAACGAACTTCGAGCGCTTGTCGAAAAACGCGGTGTCGTATTCGTCGGCCTCGATCACGAAGAACGCGCTGTCGGTCAACCGCGCGGAGACGCCGAAATCGACCGGGACGCCACCGATCAGGAACGCCGGCGCAAGGCCCGCGGCATCCAGGATATGGGCGAGCATCGCCGACGTGGTCGTCTTGCCGTGCGTGCCCGCGACCGCGAGCACGCAACGGCCTGCCAGCACGTTTTCGAACAGCCACTGCGGTCCCGAAACGTAGGGGCGGCCCGCGTTCATGATCGCTTCCATCAGCGGGTTGCCGCGCGACACGACGTTGCCCACGACGAATACGTCGGCGCGCTTCGCCACGGCATCGAGCTGCCCCGCGTCGAAGCCCTCGGTGAGCGCGATGCCGAGTGCTGCAAGCTGCGTCGACATCGGCGGGTAGACGTTGGCGTCGCAGCCGGTGACCGTGTGGCCCGCACGACGCGCGATCGCGGCGATGCCGCCCATGAAGGTGCCGCAGATGCCGAGGATGTGCAGATGCATGCGATCCGGTCGGGCGTGCGCGTCGCCTACGCGCGGAAGACGAAATAGACGGCGCCCATCATGCAAAGGCCGGCCCACAGGTAGTCGAGCTTCAGCGTGGCGCCCATGAACAGGATGGCGAACGGAACGAACACGGCGAGCGTGATCACCTCCTGCAGGATCTTGAGCTGCCCGAGCGACAGCACGGTGAAGCCGATGCGGTTCGCCGGCACCTGCAGCAGGTACTCGAACAGCGCGATGCCCCACGAGATCAGCGCCGCCACCCACCAGGCGCGGTTTTCCAGCAGCCTGAGGTGGCCGTACCACGCGAACGTCATGAACAGGTTCGAGCAGGACAAGAGCGCCGCGCAGACAACCGCGGGATGGAGTGCGAGCGAGACGGGGTTCATCGGCGGGAAGCGTCCGGCGGTCGTCGGAGGGGCCGGGCATTATCGCCCAATGACAGCGGCATGCTCCTTGCGGAAACGTCGATCTGCCACCCATCGGGATGCAGGACCGCCCCACGCTCGCCATGCCGGACGACAATCCGACGCTGCGCGTCACCGCCGCCGCTCCGAAGCGCGACGCGCGCAGTGGCGGCTGGCGCGCGGGCCTCGCACGATCGCTGCGCGGCCGGCGCCTCATGCGCATGCGCTCGTCGATCGGAATGCGGCTCGCGCTGCTCACGCTCGCGCTCGGGCTTCCGTTCGTGGTTTACGTCGGCGGCAGCGCGGTCAGGCAGGCGTCGATCGCCCGCGACTACGCGCAACAGCGGACGCTGGCGCTCGCGCGCGTCGTCGCGGCGCGAGTCGACGACGTTGTAGGTGACAATCTGATCGCGCTTGCGCTCGTGCGGCACGGCGTGACGCTCGATTCGTCCGCCACCCGCGCCAACGACGCGTTCCTCGACAAGATTCGCGGCGATCTCCCCGGAATGGTGCAGAACGTCGGCGTCTGGACACGCGACGGTCGCAATGTCGGCATGCTCAACCGCACAGTGGCGAACGCCGGCCTGTCGATCGCCAGTCACGATTATTTCCGCCGCGCAATGCAAGCGTCGGCGACTGCAATCGAAGGTCCGCTTGCATCGGACGACGACGCCAATCCCGTCGTCGTGTTCGCCCGCCCGGTCATCGACGCGACGGGTGCCGTCGCCGGCGTCGTCACCCTTTCCACCGACCTCAACCAGGTGCGCAGGCTGCTGGACCTCGGCGGCGCCGTGCCGCAGGGAACGGTCATCTCGATCGTGAACGCCGACGGCGTCGTGCTCGCGCGGAGCGTCGACCCGGACCGATGGATCGGCAGGAGCGTGCTCGGCGTGGGCAAGGCGCGCCGGCATCTCGCCAGCCGGGAGGGTGTCGACGAGACGGCCGGGGCGGACAACGTCCCGCGCATCGCCGGCTACACGCAAGCGAAGCGGACGCCATGGCACGTCTTCGTCGGCATGCCGGCCGATGCCGCGCTCTCCATTGCCCGGACCAACCGCTTCGAGACGCTCGCGCTCGGCGCATTGTCGCTGCTGCTCGGCATCGGCTTTGCGGCGCGGCTCGGCGTAAGGATCGCCCGGCCGCTGCACCGGCTCGCCCTGGATGCGACGCTGCTCGCGCGCGGCAATCTCGCGCACCGCACGCCGATCGGCGGCGACGATGAAACCGGCGTGCTGGCCTGCACGCTCAACCGGCTCGCACAGACGGTCGAGGAGCGCACGCGCGCGCTGCAGGAAAAGACCGGCGCGCTCGAGGAAAAGACGGCCGCACTCGAGCGCAGCACGAGCCAGCTTGCGACGATCACGGCGAACGTGCCGGTGCTGATCGCGTACATCGACGCGAGCGAGCGCTTCCGCTTCGTCAACGAGTATTACCGCGACGCGTTCGGCGCGAGCCCCGAGCGCGTCGTCGGCCACCGGTTGCGGGCAGTGGTCGGCACGAACGTCCATGCGCGGCTCGAGTCGCGCATGCGCGACGTGCGCGCCGGCATGCCGCAGACGTTCGAGACCACGTTCGCCCGCGACGGCCGTGGCCCGGTGTTCATGGTCACCTGCTTCCCCGACTACGGCGACGGCCACGAGGTGCGCGGCGCCTACGTCGTATGCCAGGACATCACGCGGCGCAAGGATGCCGAACAGGCGCTCGCCGCGCGCGAGCGTTTCGTGCGCCTCATCGCCGACGGCATTCCCGCGCGGATCACGTACATCGACACGAGCGATCGGCTGCTCTTCGGCAATCGGCGCTTCGCCGAATACTGGGGCCGCGAACCCGCCGATGTCGTCGGGCACCGGCTCGCCGACGTGGTGTCGCCTGCCGCGTACGACCAGATCAAGCCCGAGCTCGATCGGGGCTACGCGGGTCTCGCGCGGCGCTTCGACCTCGTCGTAGGCCGGGCGAACGGCACCGAGTTCTACCAGGTCGATCACGTCCCCGACATCGATTCGGCCGGGGTCGTGCACGGCGTCGTCACGATCTCGCAGGACGTCACCGCGTTGCGGCAGGCCAAGCAGGCGCTTGCCGCATCGGAGAAGCGCATGCGGATGGTGGCGGATAACCTGCCCGCGCTCATCGCCTACATCAGCGCCGACGAGCGCTACCTCTTCGTCAACGCGCGCTCCCAGCAGATGTTCGGGCTGGCGCCGGAGGCGATGGTCGGCCGGCGCCTACAGGACGTGCTGAGTCCCGAAACGCATGCACAGTCGAAGCCGCATCTCGAACGCGTGATTCGCGGCGAGCGCGCGCGGTTCCAGCGCACCGTCGTGCGCAACGGCCGCGCCTGCAACGAACTGGTCGAGCTCATCCCCGATCAGGAAGCCGGCGGGCGCGTGCTCGGCTTCTATGCACTCGTGCAGGACATCACCGACCTGCGCGCCGCGCAGCAGAAGGCCGAGGAAAGCGAGGAGCGGCTGCGCAGCATCACCGACAGCATTCCATCCATGGTCGGCTACATCGACTGCGACCGCCGCTACCGCTTCAACAACCGCTACTACGAGACCTGGCTCGGCCGGCCGCTGGCCGAAATCACCGGCCGCGCGGTGGCCGACGTGCTTGGGCCGCATGCGTACCGCAATGTCGCGCCGAACCTCGACCGCGCGTTTGCGGGCGAGCGCGTCGACTTCGACGTGGAGGTTCCCGATCGCAACGGCAGCCGCTTCGTGCGCGGCAGCTACATTCCCGATGTGGATGCGTCGGGTGCGGTGGTCGGCGTCTACACGTCGTCGACGGACATCACGCCGCTCAAGGAAGTGGAGCGCCAGCTCGAGCGTCTCGCGCAGAAGGACACGCTGACCGGGCTGGCGAACCGGCACGCATTCAACGACGGCATCGCCGCTGCGTTGCGCCGCTCGCAGCGTGCGGCGACGCGGGTCGCGCTGCTGTTCCTCGACGTGGACGGCTTCAAGAAGATCAACGATACGCTCGGGCATGCGGCGGGCGACGACGTGCTGCGCGAGTTCGCGCGGCGGCTGTCGGCGTCGGTGCGCGCAACCGACCTCG
>Ga0308173_10000817_pt1 | contig 14331 bp, 10 predicted proteins | sample PhyPR1_FD_203716 | JGI IMG/M metagenome (GOLD analysis project Ga0308173, IMG submission 203716) | Soil microbial communities from UC Gill Tract Community Farm, Albany, California, United States - DLSLS.P.R1 | ecosystem: Environmental > Terrestrial > Soil > Agricultural land | place: USA...
GTCGATAGCTATGTTGGTCGGCGTAGTCGAAGAAGCGACGATTGAATCCTATGGCCAGCAGACCCCTGTGGGGTTTCCTCGCTCGAATGCGAAGGCTCTGGTCCTGCGGAAGGACATCGCGGCGATTCGTGTAAGTTCCGACCAGCGCGGGCGGCCTTGTTTAGGGTTGATGGAGCGGCTTGCCCGGGGATCGGAGGTACAGGTTTGTGGCGAGGGATTTTCGAAAGGGACAGTGAAGGTACGCTCCGGAGACCAGTGTTACTTTGTCGTCCGGAGCAGCATTTTTACCGGGTGAGGTCGGGACACCCGAATCAGCCGACCTAGGCGTTGAGCAGGAGAACCAGAACCAGGAGCCCTGCTGTAATCAAGCTGGTGTCATAAACCGTATCGATTGTGACGGCTGGCAGTTTTGCCGCGATGCTTTTCTGAAGGCGGAATAGGCTCCAGCAGTTTAATGTTTGCGTCATCGCTATATGTAGACGAATGCGGGAGACAAGCGTTTACCAGGAAAGACCGCGTAGCCAGATTTTGATCGCTGCTGTCTGGTAGAACGGTGTCAGTGCTGCCGGCATTCTTAATTCCAGAGACAACGATTCACGAGAGCGGGAAGGGCGAGGCGCTCGATTTAGGCGAGGACGCATCGACCGTACTGGTGACGCTCGGCATTACCGAGACCGTGGAGCAGGAAAGTTTACTGGTCAGTCTGCACGGGTCGGCGGATGGAGCCGAGTGGAGTGCGACTCCGCTGGTGACGTTTCCACAGAAGTTCTATTCGGGTGTTTCGTCGGTGATCGTAGATCCACGGGCTCAGGGCCCGTTCCGCTATTTGCGAGCGGAATGGAAAACAAATCGGTGGGGGCGCGGGAGCAAGACTCCGACGTTCCGGGTGTATCTGTTCGCCGAGCGCGCGGAGTAGGTTCCGGCTCATTCAGCTATGGAAAGTGTTGGAAGCCGGCGCGCCGTTTTTGTCGACCATCTCGACGCGCACCGGAGGCAGACCGACTATGTCGTAGGTACCGGAGGCAACCGAGAGACCCAATTGATCGAAGCCAGCGAGAATGTCCGCGCTCATCCGGCTTTTCACGTCGCGGACGCCGTGAGTCTGGACGAGGAAGCGCAGGCTCAGTTCGATCCAGTTGTCGGTGAGGCGGACAAAGACGGACGGTTCAATCTCGGCACGCTTTAGGGCGAAGCGTTCATCGAGTATGGTCAAAGATGCTTCGCTCAGCTGCGAGGCGTTGACGGTGTGCGTCTTTGCGGCGTCCAGGAGCACCTGTCGGGCTGCGGTCCAGTTTGAGTTGTAGGGAACGGGAAGGGACATTTCGTCCCAAATGTACGGAAAGTCGCGGGTGTAGTTGTAGACGGCATCGTCGAAGACCTTGGCGTTGGTGACGCTGACGAGCCGGCCGCTGTACTGCCGGCCTTTTACCCACATGTCGGGATCGGCGCTTTGAACGCTGGGAGGCTGTCCCATTTCCATGATGGTGGTTTGGAGGAAGCCAATGGCGATCACATCACCGCGCACAGCACCCATGACGATGCGGTCTCCCACGTGGAACGTGTTGCCTCGCAGGATAAGGAGATATCCGGCGAAGGCCGTAACGACACGCTGGAGGGCGAAGGCCAGGCCGGCGGTAACGAGCCCGAGAGCCGTGGTGAGCCGGGCCGGATTATCGAACCAGATGGACAGCAAGCCAATAAGGCCGATGACCGCGACCGCAATGGATGTGGTCTGGCGGAGCCAGAACTCGACGCGGTGGTACGCCAGGCTGGCACTTCTTCGGCTCAGAAATCCTAGAATCTGGCGCAGCAGCAGCAGAAAAGCAACGAGTACGACAGAGAAGAGCAGCTTCTTGGCATTGACCAGGTCGACGCCCACCAGGCGAATGCCGAATAGCTGCAGTGCATGCTGAGGGCCGACGACTTGGATCCAATTCCCCATATTTCTCTCCCTTAATAGGGCCGTGTTTACTAAGGCGGTTTCGACTAATAGGGCCGCTTCGACGTTAGAGACGATTGATGAGGCTGGCCACGTAGGCTGCGCCAAAGCCGTTATCGATGTTTACGACAGTAACATTGCTGGCGCAGCTATTCAGCATGCCGAGCAGGGCGGCGAGGCCGTTAAAACTGGCGCCGTAGCCGACGCTGGTGGGAACCGCGATGACGGGACAACCCACCAATCCGCCGACGACGCTAGGAAGCGCGCCCTCCATGCCTGCGCAGACGATGGCGACGCGGGCTTCGGTGAGGCGGCCGCGCTCGCTGAGCAGCCGGTGAATGCCGGCTACGCCCACGTCGCAGATGGTGTCGACGTCGTTGCCCATGGTTTCGGCGGTGAGGCGCGCCTCTTCCAAGACGGGAAGGTCGCTGGTTCCAGCACAGATGGCGGCGATTTTCCCTTTACCGGTAATGGTGCGGTCGCGCCAGACACGGACGACGCGGGCGGCGGGAAAGTGTTCCGCTTCGGGGGCAAGGCTGGCGATGCGCTCGGCCATATCGCGTGTGGCTCTGGTGATGAGCAGGTTGGGCGAACGGGCGAGGATCGCGGCGGCGATGCCCTCCACTTGATCTACGGTTTTGCCCTGGCCGAAGATGACTTCGGGCATGCCGTGGCGGAGAGAGCGGTGGTGGTCAACTCTGGCGAAGCCCAGATCTTCGAAGGGCAGATGGCGCAGTCGCCGGAGCGCGGCGTCCACGGGGACCTCGCCATCGCGGACCTGTTGCAGCAGTTTTTCAAGATGAGTCGGTTCCTGAGATATCGGCATCCACTAAAATGTTAGTATTCCGCGAAATCAGATCAGAATGGCTTCATTTTGGACACGCCTGCGCATGACGCTCGACATGATCAAGTTCGAGCACTCGGTGTTTGCGCTGCCCTTCGCCCTTACGGGTGCGTTGCTCGCCTGGCGGGACAGCGGATTTCATATAGCGGGGCTGGGATGGCGGTTTCTCTGGATCGTGGTTGCAATGGTAGCGGCACGCTCGGCGGCCATGGCATTCAACCGGATTCTGGATGCGCAGATTGACGCGCGTAACGGGCGAACCGCGATGCGGCACTTGCCGGCAGGACTCTTGTCGGCCCGCTTTGCCTGGGGTTTTACATTTGTGGCCTCGGCGGTATTTTTGTGGGCGGCGCGGGAACTGGGACCGCTTTGCTTTTACCTGGCGCCCGTGACGCTGGCGATCCTGTTCTTCTATTCGTTCTCGAAGCGATTCACGATGTTCGCGCATCTGATCCTGGGCTTTTGCCTGGGGATTGCGCCGGCGGCGGCCTGGATTGCGATGCGGGGCACGCTGGACGCGCGGATCCTTTGGCTGACGGCGGCGGTGATGTTTTGGACGGCCGGCTTCGACGTGATTTATGCGTGCCAGGATTTCGAATTCGACTGCGCGGAAGGATTGTGCAGCATCCCGCGCAGGTTTGGCGTCCGCGGGGCTCTGCTGATCGCCCGGACTTTGCATGTGCTGATGATCGGCTGCCTGGTGGCGCTGGTGTTTTCGTTTCATTTAGGAGCGTTGAGCTTCCTGGGCGTGCTGGCAGTGGTCACGCTGCTGATTTATGAACATGGACTGGTGAAGCCGCACGACCTTTCGCGCGTGAATGCCGCATTTTTCACGGTGAACGGGTATGTCAGTGTTTTGTTCTTTGTGTTTTGGGCGGCAGATATTCTTTTGAATCGCAGGTATTTATAAATGAGCACTGTTGTATCGCCGATGGCCGGGGACCACGTCACGATTGAAGATCCGAAGCTGCGGCCGATCTGGGAGAAGGTGCAAGAGAGCGAGCGGCTGTCCTACGAAGACGGCGTGACGATGTATCGCAGCCACGACTTGCTGGCGCTGGGCTATATGGCGAATCTGGTGCGGGAGCGCCTGCACCGAGACGTGACGTACTTCAACGTCAACCGGCACATTAATCCGACAGACGTGTGCGTGGCGAGCTGCCGGTTGTGCGCGTTCGGGAAGCGGGCGAAAGACCCGACCAGCTATACGATGTCGCTGGAACAAGTGTGGGAGATCGCGGGCAAGGGATACGCGGAAGCAGTGACGGAGTTTCACATTGTCGGTGGACTTCATCCCGAATTAACGCTGGACTGGTTCTGCGAAATGCTGCGCGGGTTGAAGGAGCGGTATCCGGGCGTCCATTTAAAGGCGTTCACGATGGTGGAGATCGCGTACTTTGCAAAACGGGCGAAGATTTCGATTCGCGAGACGCTGGAGCGGCTAAAGGAAGCGGGCGTGGACTCAATGCCGGGCGGCGGCGCGGAGGTGTTCTCCGAGCGCGTGCGACGGATTATCTGCGACCACAAGATCGATGGCGATGAATGGCTGGAGACAGCGCGCATTGCGCATCAGCTTGGGATCAAGAGCAACTGCACGATGCTGTATGGGCATCTGGAGACGGCCGAGGATGCGTCGGACCACCTGGTGCGGCTGCGGGCAGTACAAGACGACACACATGGCTTTGTGACGTTTATTCCTCTGGCCTTTCACCCGGAGAACACAGCGCTGTGTCATCTTTCGCGTACGACCGGGTTCAATGACCTGAAACAAATTGCCATATCGCGGCTGATGCTGGATAACATTCCGCACATCAAAGCGTACTGGATTATGATGACGCCGGGCATTGCGCAGATTGCACAGCGGTTTGGCGCAAATGACATCGATGGAACAGTGGTGGAAGAAAAGATTTATCACGATGCCGGCGCAACAACGGCGCAACATCTGAGGCGGCAGGATTTATTTCGATTGATTCGGGAAGCAGGCCGGGAGCCTGTGGAACGAGATACTACTTACAGACCGGTGAAACGGGAAGAATCTCTGCTTACTGTGCTGGTGTAGACGGCTTAGGCACGAAGATACGGAGGCCGGGGCATAGGTCCAATAGCTTGTCCCAGATACTGTTTTTACGGAGCGTGTTGCTCTGGGTGTTGAGTTGGCCGAGGTGGCTAGGGAACGGACCTTCCGGGATAAAGGATGCGCCCTGAATGGACATCGCGTGAAGCCACTGGCATGCGCCCTCGTCGGCGGCTTTCAGCTTTCGAACGTCCAGGACCAGTTTGCGAGACCCCAAAGTTGATTTCGCCGTATGCCAGCAGCCATTGAGTTCGGCGACATCCCACTCCGCGAATTCCCCACAGAGTTCGAAGCGAAGAGAATCGATACTGTCGTGTATGTAGTACTTCAGGAGCGACGTAGCAGGCCGCTTGTTGCCGTTAGTCCTCAACGAGGGCCGGGTGGACAATATAGTGTTTCCATTCTGCGTCATTTGCTTCAGCACGCCTGACAGTACGATTCTTTTCTTTACCTACCCGTTCCACATTTTTAGCCGAGTGCCAGACGGAAGCCTGGGCTCAGCAAATATGAAACCGCAAAATGCTACGAATTACAGTGGAGACTGGTGCACAAATTCTCAACATATTTTTTACAAACTGCTCTCAGAGTGCGAAACAGGTCGAGGATGACACCTCTGATCCGGGTGTGCCGGAGTCTGGTGCTGGTACCGGCGCTTCTTTGCGGGCAGGCCACCACCCAAGCTGTCGCGCCGCGAGTTCCTAAGCCCGGCCAATATCGATACATTACTCCGGCCGAGCGGGCTATCTGGTTCGTACACTCGGTAATCGGTCCCAGTTCGATCATGGGGGGCGTTGTGAGCGCCGCGTGGGGAACGGAGTTTGACACACCGAGAGAGTACGGGCCTACCTGGGAGGGCTTCGGCAAGCGTTACGGCATGCGGCTCACCGGTGTCTCAGTGGGCAACGCGATGGAGGCAACGCTGGGCGCGTTGTGGGGAGAGGACCCCCGCTACTTCCGAGCCCGGGGCCGCCCCTTCAAGGCACGAGTCGGCAATATTCTGAAGTTCACGCTAGACGATTATCGAAGCGACGGATCCGTGGGCTTCGGTTATGCACGGCTGGCGGGCAACGTGGGCAATAACTTTCTGTCCAACACATGGCGAGCGCCGAGCGAGGCTGACTGGCAACACGCTTTGCTTCGGATTGTGGAGGGTGTGGGGTCGAAGGCGGCAGCGAATGCTTTCGCGGAATTTTGGCCCGATCTGAACACACTGGGGCACTATCATCACCGAAAGAGACAGGCTGGGAATCCCTGATGGGCACCAGTGCGGTGCCCATCTGTTTCCTATTTAGCTAAACGAGATACGGCGGACGAATTTCACGGCTTTGTTCTCGAAGATTTGAGAGATCACCGCGTCGGTAACGGGTTCATCGGTTTCGATGATGGAGATAGCGGTGAGGACCTCGCCCGGTTTGTGAGAAGGTGCGAGCTCCTGACGGCCCAAAGCAAAGTTGGCGATGTTGATGCCGTTCTTCCCCAGTACAGTACCGAGATAACCGATGACGCCGGGGACATCCTGATTCTTCGAGTAGAGAAGATTGCCGTCGAGCGTTGCTTCACAAGCGATGCCTTCCACCTGGAGGAGGCGAGGCTTGTTGAGGACGACCGCCCCCATGACGGAGAAAATGCCCGCGTCGGATTCGATTTCGATGCGGACGGAATCCATATGAGAGTGACGAGGCTCACGCTGTTCGACGACGTTGAAGCCGCGTTCGCTCGCGATGTGCATCGCGTTTACGACGTTGGCCTTGTGCTCCAGGGAACGGCTGAGGACACCGGCGAGGCCGGCGTTGCGAAGAATCTGGGTGTTATTGTCGGCGATCCGGCCCTGGTAGACGAGACGCACCGTGTGCGGATTACCTGTGGCGATGTTGCTTAGAAAGATGCCGAGGCGCTCCGCCAGATCGACGTAGGGGCCGAGAGCACGATACTGCTCAGCGGTCATGGCCGGCATGTTGACAGCGTTCAGGGCGACGCCGTTGTTGAGGTAGTCGACGAGCTGCTCGACAATGCGAACGCCCACAATTTCCTGCGCTTCTTCGGTGGAACCAGCGATGTGGGGAGTGGCGACAATACCGTCCCGCTTAAAAAGCGGGTGCTCGCCGGGAGGCTCTTTCTCAAAAACGTCAAGGCCTGCTCCGGCGACGATGCCTTTGTCCATAGCAGCCTCAAGGGCCTGTGCATCGATCAGTTCGCCACGGGCGCAGTTCACGATGCGGACGCCGGGCTTCATCTGCGCGAAGGCTTCAGCGTTCAGCATGTGATTGGTTTCGGGCGTGAAAGCGACGTGAAGCGTGATGTAGTCGCTCCGCGTGTAGAGATCCGAGAGAGGAACGAGTTCGACGCCGAGGTCGCGCGCACTTTGAGAAGTGACGTACGGGTCGTGGGCGATGACAGTCATCTCGAATGACTTGGCACGCTTCACGACTTCGCGGCCGATGCTGCCGAGGCCGACGACGCCGAGCGTTTTGCCGCGAAGTTCATTGCCCAGAAACTTTTTCTTTTCCCATTTGCCGGATTTGGTCGAGGCGCTGGCGTCGCCGACCGAACGGGCCATGGAGAGCATGAGCGCGAAGGTATGCTCCGCGACCGAGATGGCGTTGCCACCCGGAGTATTCATCACGAGAACGCCGGCGTCGGTGGCGGCGGGAAGGTCAACGTTATCCACACCCACACCGGCGCGGCCAATGACGCGAAGCTTGGGAGCACGCGACAGGACGTCCTTGTTCACCTTGACGGCGCTACGGACCAGAAGAGCATCGGAGTCAGCCAGATGCTGGTCATATGTCTTGGGATCGGCGACAACAACATCCCAGCCGTCCTGGGCACGCAGCATTTCCAGCCCCGCGGGGGCAAGCGGTTCAGCAACTAAAATTTTCATCAGAGTTTTCGAGTTACTTCGTGGCTAAAGCAGGTTCCTTCAGAAGCGAAGCGGCTTCGGCATAGACTTGCTGCGCCGCGGCGACGCCAGAGCCGAACTTGACGGAGTGGCCATGAGCGGCGAGGATCAGTTCGAGTTCGGCGACGACTGCGAACAAGTCGTGGAAATCAAAGTAGCCGAGGTGGGCGAGGCGGAAGATCTGGCCCTTCATGCTGCCCTGACCATTAGTGATGATGGCGTTGAAACGGTTGCGATATTCCTTGATGATGACGCCGGAATCCATGCCGGCAGGCGGACGGACGGCGGTGACGGAGGAACTGGGCGACGTGGAGAAGAGCTGCAAGCCGAGCGTGGTAACGGATTCGCGAGTGGCGCGGGCCAGAAGCTGCGCGTTCTCGACGAGCTTATCCATGCCGATACCTTTGATGTACTTCAGGGCTTCGCCGAGCGCGAGAAGGAGAGCGATGTTCGGCGTCCAGGCAGACTCGCCGCTGGCGGCGTTCTTCTTTTCCTTCTTGAGATCGAAGTAGAAGCGCGGAGCCTTGGAGTTGTCGGCAGCGGCCCAGGCCTTGGAGCTGACCGATACGAAGGCAAGACCGGGCGGGATCATGAACGACTTCTGCGAACCACCGATCACAACATCCAGCCCCCAACCATCAATGTCGAGCGGCATGGTTCCGATGCCCGTGATGGCATCGACAACGAAGATGGCATCCGTCTTTTTCACGGCTTGCCCCATCGCTTTCACGTCGTGCTGCGTGCCTGTGGAGGTCTCAGAGGCCTGAACGAAGACGCCACGGATGTTTTTATTTTGCGCGAGAGCTTGTTCAACGGCCTGCGGCGTGACGGCCTCTCCGTAAGGCGCGCTCAATACGGTGGCCTTCATGCCCCAGGACTTCATGATTTCGACCCAGCGCTCACCGAATTTTCCGGCCGAGCAAACCAGGACCTCATCGCCCGGGGAGAAGAAGTTCTGCGTGGCTGCCTCGAGGCCGCCGGAGCCGGAGGCTACCAGCACCAGCACATCGTTCTTGGTCCCGAGCACTGTTTGCAGGTCGGAAAGAACTTGCTTGTACAGGTTACGGAAATCTTCCGTCCGGTGATGGATGTCAGAACCCATCATGGCGTGAAGAGCCGAGGGAAGAAGGGGGGTTGGCCCAGGAGTAAGAAGACGTTGTTTTTTTATGTGCATGGGTGAAACGGTCAGCACGCGGGCTGCACGAAATATGCCGGAAATTTCAGAATATCAAAACACACCGGGCAGGCATGCGTCCGGCTTATTCAAAGCGGTCCGCGACGTTACTGCGATTTATGACGTAGTAGCGGCGGACGCGCTTTGATCCGTAACCGAACGCGGCTATTGCACTTGAGCTACCGCGGTGGCCAGCGTGGCATGGGTGGTGGCATCGACCAACACAAAAGCCATTCCGTTGGTGATCCAGCTGCCGGTTGTACCGCTGCCCGTGCTTGTGCCCGCGGCAAAGAGGGGCCCAGTTGCCGAGTTCACGTGTACTTCCGTTTTCGAAACGTTCGGAGCGCTCCAGTTTAAGGTCGCCTTGCCGTAGGTCGTGCCCGGCGTCAGGACAATCGGATTGGGATTAATGGTGAGCACGGCAGTCGAGGGCGGCGGGGGCGCGGGACCGCTACCCTGCAACTGGAGGGTGAGAGTACCGAGAGTGCTATTGGGGCTGGTGCTGTTCCCGGTTGTGGCGTCCTGCAAGTAGAATGTGAGGCCGTTGGTTACCCAGGCACCGGTGGTAGCGCTGCCGGTGCTGGTGCCCGCTGCGAATAAGGGGCCACCGGGACTCCCGATACGGATTTCGGTAGCGGAAGCCGAGGGAGCGCTCCAGGTGATGGATGTTTGTCCATAGGGAGTGCCAGGAACGAGTGGAACGGGATTTTGCGCGGCCGTGATGGTTCCGTTGACGCTCTTCAGCTGAACGGTGAGAGGAGTAGGCGTGAGTTGAGCACCGGTGGCCGTATCGGTGAGATAGAAGGTCATGCCGTCGGTAACCCAGTTTCCGGTGGCAGCAAAGCCGGGTGCGCCAATGGAAGCTCCCAGCACAGGACCCGTCGGGCTTCCGACGTGCACCTGCTGTCCCGCGCTGCCGGAAGGGACGTTCCACGAGATCGTTGTGCGACCGACCGTCGTGCCTGCGGGAACGACGATGGGGCTGGGGTTAGCAACGAAGGTGACATCACTCGCGGGCTGCTGGACCTGCAGGGTCGCAGTTGCCAGAACGCCGGCGGTAGAGGCGTCGATGAGGTAGATCACTTCTCCATCGGTAACGTTGTTGATAGCGACGTTACCACTGGCACCACCTGAGCCCACGAGCGGTCCGGTGGGACTGCCGGCGTGCAATTCAACGGCGCTTGTGGTGGAAGGAGCGTTCCAAAACAGGGTGGTGGGCGTGCCGGCAGGAACCGGGTTGGGGCTTGCAAATAGCGGGCCCTGGCTGGACGAAACAGGGATGGTGACGATGTTACTCACGAAGGCATCCTGCGCGATGCTGACCTGAGTATTCGGGTTTGTTGCCGCACCTGTGGGTATTTGAATCTGCACCTGGTAGACGCCGATGGAACCGGCGGGAAGGCCAGCGTTGATGACCTGGCCGGTAGCGTTGTTTACCAGGGCACTTACCGAAGCGACCGAAATGTTGGGGGTGGGGCCGGCATAAGGTTGGCCAGTAAGGGCAGAGGTAACCAGATTGCCGCTCGTATCTGCGATGACGCCGAGTCCCGTAGCCGAGAAGTTGATGATTTCGCCAGGCAGGGCGGGGTTCGACGCCGTGACAGGTCCACTGTTTGCATTGGCGCAGCAGAGATTGCTGTTGTAAGCCGTTAGCACGACAGCGGCGCTCGATTGACCGGTGGCAGGCGTGGAACTCGCCGCGACGGACACGTCGAGACCAGCGGGCGCGGGCTGTCTCCCGGTCAGGATCACGCGGGCAAAAGCGCCTCCCAGAGTGGCCGTGACATGCGGGTCCGCATTAATCTTGTTCGCCAGGTTTTGAGCGATGCTGGTGAGGCTGTCACCGCTCGCCACGGTGTACGAGTACGCGGTACCGGCAACCGTGATAGTGGCGACATCGCCGGCCTGCACGGTGCCGCTAATGTCTACTGCGGCACTGGGATTGCCTGTGGCGTGCGTGGCGCCGGCAGCCGCGCGGGGTTCCGCACCAGCCTCCGCGAAGAGGCCTGGACTTGCGCGGACCAGGACGATGGGCGCCGCATTCGTTACGCTCACCTGTCCGGTTTTGTGTTCGGTGCGGACGAAGACACTGCTGCTGCTGCGGTCAGTAAATTCGAAAGGAACCTGCGTGATGATCTGGCCAGGCGAGACCATCATCAGCGGCGCCAGGAATCCGTCAATGTAGACTTGAACGCCGCCGAGGCTGGTGGGTAGCGCCCCGGCCGTGTTCGCATTCAGCGTACTGTCGGCGAGATTTGTGCCATCGATCTCGATGAGAGTTCCCGGCGCAACGGTAGCGGATGTTCCACCGGTCAGATAAGTGCCGGATGCCGCCACGGCGAGGTTGTTGACATTCGACGTGGTGGCCGAGAGTGAGGTGGCATCGGTCGGTGCATTCACGTCTTTGGCGGAGAGAAAAACGGTGTCTGGAATCGCTCCGGCAAGCGCGAAGACATTCGGATCGCCCGCGTTGTTATTGCTGGAGTTGATGGCATTGATGAGCCCTTGCGTGATGGACTGCAGTGTGTCGCCGCTCTTGACGGTGTAGGTGTAATTCGTGCCCGCAATCGTGATCGTCACGGTATCGCTGGCGGTGATGGAACCGGAAGGCTGAAGGGCAAGCGTGACAAAGGCCTCCTGGCGGATGATGCGGCTGGCCGCGTTCAGGATTGACTTATCGCCCAGCACGGAGTCGCCCGGCGAGACCGGAGTGAAGAGTAAAACGCGCCGGTCGTACGGATCGCTTACATAAAGATTGGTACCGTCCCAAGCGAGCGAGGTCGGATTTTGCACGGTGTCCACACTGCCGGTATTGTCGACGGCGGTGCTGCCAAAAGTAGCAGTTCCGCTGGAGACGATATCGCCGTAGAAGTCGGGCTGACCGAGTACGGCGTCGGCTCCGGCGGCATTTTGCGTGGGAATGGAATTAAAAACCAGAACGCGGTCGTTACCGCCATCGGCGATAAACATGCGGGTGCCGTCAGAGAGTACGTAGCGCGGGAAGTTGAGCGTCTTGTTGCATTCGGACGGAAAGATCGGCTTGCCGGTGCTGTCGTTGCCGGGCGAGGCGCAGAGGTTGTTCGTGTTGTTGGCGAGAGTGCTCGCCATATCGGGTTGACCGACTACGACATCGGCGGGTTGATCGTTGGAAGTAGGAATGCTGTTCCAGATAAGGACGCGATTGAAGCCGAGATCGGCGACGAACAGGTGCGTACCGCTGGGGTCGGTGGTGACCGACGCGGGGCTGAGGAGCTGGTTCGCCGCGGCTGTGGGGTTGGTGAACGCTGGCGGCGCATTCGCGGAGGTGAAGTTCGGCTGGCCGAGCACGATATCGGCGGGCTGGTTATTCGATGTTGGGATGTGGTTCCAGATGAGTACGCGGTTGTTCTGGGTGTCGGCCACGAAGAGCTTTCCGTTATTGATCCAGACGCCTTGAGGGCCACGCAAGCGGCTGGCCGAGACACCCGGCGTGGTTTGCAGGGTTGTGAAATCAGGCTGCCCGATGACATAGTCGGCAGGCGCACCGGCGGACGAGGGAATGGCCTTGTATATAAGAACGCGGTTGTTGTCGGTATCGGCAACAGCTAAGGCGATGCCGTCAGTGGCGACTCCGACCGCTCCGCTCATTCCGGTTTGTGTACGGGCCGGAAGGGGGGGACCCTGGGCCTGCCCGGCAGCGGGAGCCGGCGCATTCAACGAGGTTTGACCAATAACGTTAGAGGCTGGATATCCGCAGACCTGGCAGAGGCTATTGAAGGGCGGCACAGTCGAGAGATCGGTGTGAGGCGCCGGTATCTGAGCCGTGTTGAACATTACGACCCGGTTGTTGTTCGGTGTCGCACCAACGTGGTTATCGTCTGCGACGAAGAGGGTTCCATTCGACCAGGCCAAGCCGCCGACACCACCCAGAATTTGCGAGGAGGCGGTGGTGTCACCCCGCGAGAAAGAGTATTGGCCCAGCTCCGCGCGAGCGGCCTGACCAGTAACAAAAGTCTGGCCGAAGACAAGAGGCGCAGACGCACATAGCAAAAGAAATGCGGGTAACTTCATCCAGAGATCTCAGGGAAAGCTAGCTCAGTATAACAAGGGGTTCGGACGCAGGTAGTAGACCCAGGGTTGCGGAAAAGTTTGCTAGGGCAGGTGGAGATTTCCGCATTTTTGGAGGGCGGTGGACTCCCGCCGCGCGTAAAGGCCGGACAAATGAGCGTCAGGGTCGAAGACAAAGATGTGGTCGTAGGAATCGGGTTTCAGATCTGCCCGATGCACCATTTCGGTGGTGAGTCCGGACTTGAGCGGGAATTCATCGGGCAGTACAACGGTCCAGCGGGTATCAGGTCCGAAGTACCCACGGACGAAGCCGGGGACACGAAATGGATTGAACGGAAGGGTGAGACCCAAGACGAGCTCGTGCTCGCCCGGCTTCGAGTTTGCCTTCACAGTAGGGAGGGCGGCGACGAGGTTCTGCTGCAGCTCCTCCTGCGCGCGCAGCCAGCCAGCCATGCCGCGAATGTCCTTTCGGTATTCGCCGAGCGTGAGCAGGCAGAGAATTACGGCGCAAGCGGCTGTGCCGGCCAAGGCTTTCCGCGAGGATGGAAGGACCATGCTGGCGAGCAGGACGGGAGTGAAGAAAAAGAATGCGCCGAGCCACGCGTATTGATCTTCCAGATGGTTTCGCAGGACGGCGTGCGGAAGGAGGATGGCACCGATCAATAGCAGGGAAGCCAGCGAAATGGCGAGGGCACGGTAGGTTTTTGTAACGGCCAGGGCAGTGAGCGAGGCAACGACCAGCAGCGCCGGAACCGGGAGGACCAGCCACTTCAACAGGTGCGCCAGGCCGTGCACGATGGAAAACAGATGCCAGTCCTGGTAATAGGGATCGGTCGGCCGGGCATGGGGATTGACGAAGGTGGCAAGGTGCGCATTGTAGGCAAGGGAGACAAAGGCAACGGCAGCATTGACGGCGGCCATCCCTAACGCCACGAGACGCTTCGATGAGTAAGCAAAGCTTTGCAGAAGGTAAAAGAGCACCAGTGCGGCGAAGTAGGTTTCTTTGACGTAGCTGGCCAGGATGGCGAGGACAATGGCGGCTGCGAGATTGGCGGATTTTCCGGACACAACGAAGTTCTGCCAGAGATGAAAGATGACCAGCGTGCAGAACAGGCAGACGACGGCGAGAATGTCCTCTTTGACGCTGGAGTAGCTTTCCGGATTCCCGAATACCAGAACGAAAAAGAAGCCGATGGCGAGAAAGCTGAAAGCGCGCCGGGTAAGCCGTTCGAGGTAGGTAACAAGCAGGCCGGCATTTACCAAAGTGAGGAGAAACACAGGCGCGAGCATGCCCCGGATTCCCAGCCGTCCCAGCAGATCGAACAGGACGTTACCGAGTGGACGCGGATAAGTC
>Ga0308173_10000818_pt1 | contig 14323 bp, 11 predicted proteins | sample PhyPR1_FD_203716 | JGI IMG/M metagenome (GOLD analysis project Ga0308173, IMG submission 203716) | Soil microbial communities from UC Gill Tract Community Farm, Albany, California, United States - DLSLS.P.R1 | ecosystem: Environmental > Terrestrial > Soil > Agricultural land | place: USA...
TGCGGCATTGGGTGGGGCATGAAATTGGCGCATTCGCCCGCCCGGAAGAGATTCGCTTTACCGACGCCCTTCCGAAGACCAGGAGCGGAAAGATTATGCGACGCCTGCTGCGTGAAATTGTGACGACGAATGCGGTAACAGGCGATGTGACAACGCTCGAAGACCTTACTGTGGTGGCGAAACTGGCCTCGCAGCACGACGAAGATTGACGTTAGAGGCAGGGCGTGCCGCCGACCGTTCTTCTGCAGGACATCGTTGACGCGCTGGAAATGCAATTCGAGGAATCACCTTCGTTTGTGGATCTCGAGACCGGCCGGGTGGAGACTATTCCTCACGATCTTCTACGCAAGGCAGAAGACTCCAGCGATGAGGAACCGGACCTCCCTGACTGGCAGAACGAGCAGTGGGAAGTCGCGAAGCAAATCGTTTCGACTGACCGCTTCCGGAGCCTTCCCAGCAAATTCGACGTTCACGAGTGGGGGATCATGGAGGGCTTCTCAACCTCCGTGAAAGGGGAAAGGTTCCGTGAGGAACTGCTGGCTGCCATTCACGGAAAGGGCGCTTTCCGGCATTTCCAAGACGTGCTTCGGCGCCACAAGATGGAGCCGGCTTGGTTTGCGTTCCGCGGCGAAGCGCTGAAGCAGATCGCGATCGAGTGGTGCGAAGAGGAGCATATCGACTGGCGGTAGGGGATGTCGAGATTCTCGAACGAGGACTGACTTGTGAGATTTAGAACCGCGACATTGGTTGCATGTCTTTTCATTGGACCAGTTCTTTGTGCTCAAAGTAGCGATGAATCCGCTCGCATATTTGAGGCGCACAAGCATCTTGCTGGCTACAATCGCGGCGGCGATAGTCTTCGCAAGAAGCTCGCCCTCTCCCCGGATAAATCCGTTAAGGTCTACCATTATGCTCCCGCCGACGGTCGGCTGGATAGTGCGCCGGGGTCCTCACTGAAACAGTTGTTCCAAATTCACATCTGCCAAGCCGATGCCATTGTTGTAGGAAGTGTAAAGACGATTAAGTCCCTTCTTTCCGCCAATGAATCGCAGGTGTTCACGGACTACCAGATAACCCCGCTCACGATCATAAAAGGTCGAGATCTCACGCCTGGGATTGAGTTTTACATTACCCAGCCGGGCGGAACTATTGACATAGACGGTGGAGAAATTATTGACATTGGATCTGAGTATCCGTCGCCATTATTTCCTCGGAAAACCTATCTTCTTTTTCTGAAAATTGTAGATTCCACGAAAACCTTCCGTCCACTAGACAATCTCAGCACCTACCTCCTCGATGGCTCGCATATTCGAACCGTCACAGAAAGCGCTGAGAGAGATTCGATGAATGATTTTTTGTTGAGCTTGTCTCCTGGTTCTTTATCGACTTACCTTACACGCAACATGCAGTCCTGCGGTAATTACGCGCAATAGAGTAGATAACCACCAGGCCATCCTATTCGGCCCGCAGCATGGCGGCCGGGTCGATTCGTATCGCTCGGACGACGGCCGGGAGCGCTGCCAGGAACGCGACTGCGAAAATCGCCAGGGCCGGCATCGCAAGCATCCCCGCATCGCTGGCTTTCACTTCGTAAAGGAGGGTCGCGATATAACGCGCAGAGGCGATCCCGAGCAGGAGGCCCGCGATTGCTCCTAGCAGTACCATTGAAAAGATATCCGCAGTCACTCGGCGCGCGACCTCGCCAGCTTGGGCGCCGATCGCCATCCGAATGCCGATTTCGCGACGCCGCTGCAGCACGGAATAATCAAGCACGCCATACAAACCGACACCTGACAGCAACAGTGCGACAACTGCAAAAAACAGCGCTAGCATGGCAAGCAGCCGCTCGCGAACGGTTTGCGACTCATCGATCTCCTTCTGTGTTCGGATATTGCTGACGCGGAATCCGGAACGGGCGCGGGGCACGTCCCGCCGGAGGAGTGGCGCGAGCGTTAGCGGGTTCGGGCTCGAAGTGCGAACCAGAAACGTTGCCTCGCTTAACGCTTGCGCCGGATAAGCAAGCCGGAGCGGAACATATGCGGTCGGCGTAATCGGCTCGCGCATGTTTCGGTAGCGGGCATCGCGGACCAGGCCCACAATCTCGAAGCGGCGACTGCCAAATGTCTTCTCGAACGATTTGCCAACCGGATCTTCGCCGTGAAAATATTCCTTCGCGAAGGCTTGGTTGACGATCGCAACTCCAGGAAACGTATCGACCGGGCGAAAATCTCTGCCATCGAGGAGCGGGATTTTCATCGTCTCCAGCCAGTCCGGCGAGACGCCGAGAAAATAGGCCAGGATTGGGTGCGGAGGAGCACCATTCACGGCAACAAAACCGTTTTGGCCAGTGCCGCTCAGCAGCGGCCAAGCGGCGAGAGCGACCTTTTCGACGCCTGGCATTGTGCGGACGTGCTCAGCGAGTTGGTACCAGAACGCGGTCGGCTGCGCCGGTTTCGCTACCGTATCCAGCGCGAGGAGGCGGTCGGCGGAAAAACCGGTGGGCTGGCTTTCGAGCCGGTCGAAGGTGACAACAAACAGACCGGTGATAAAGAGCACCAAAACGCAGAATGTCACCTGTGCAGCGATCAACATGTGCATCAGCCGGCTCCGCGAGTGCGGGCCTTCCCCGCCTTTCAGGGCATTCGCAGGCTTGACCATCGAGGCGCGCAGCGCAGGCAGCAGCCCGAATAGACACGTTACAGTGACGGCCAGCACCAGAATGAATCCCAATACACGCCAGTCCGCCGGAAGAATCAATCGCGCCGGATTGCCGGGCGGGTTGATTCTGGCGACGACGAACGGCGCGGCCCACCAGGCGAACAGCCCGCCGATCCAGGTCGCGAGCAACGCAAGCAATGCGCTTTCGACAAGCATCAATTGCACGAGACGCCATCGCCCCGCGCCGATGGAGACCCGTAGCGCCATCTCATGAGCTCGAGCGGCAGCCTGCGCGATCAGCAGATTGGCGACATTGGCGCAGGCAATGAGCAACACGAACATCACGAGCACAGCCAGAACCATGAGTGCGCGCCGGAAATCTTTACTCATATCGGAAAGGCCGGCCGAGGCAGGCTTGACGAGAACGGTTTGCCGGAGAAAATTCTCCAATCGCTGCTTTGGCCATCCAGTGAAACTCTTCGCTCGCTCGCGTTGGACCCTATTGAAGACCGCTTGCAGTTTGTCGCGGACGAGTGACAGGCTTGCGCCCGTCTTCAGGCGCACGAATGTTCGGATCCAGCTCCAATCGTCATGAGTAATGCCGGCGTGCATCATCGTTGGGATGAAGATATCGGTGAATGTTCCAGGTTCAGTGCCGGTGAAGCCGCTAGGGCCGACCCCGACGATCTGATAAAGATCGTTGCCCATCCGGAAACTGCGTCCGATTACGTTCGGGTCCTGTCCGAAACGGCGCGTCCAGTAGTCGTAGGAGAGCACCGCGTACGGATGCGCTTTGGGCTTCAGGTCGTCACTTTCTGTCAACAGCCGTCCAAGCGTGGGCTTGAGCCCGAATGAACTGAACAACCATCCGGAGACATATTGCCGGTGGGCTTTTTCCATGTCCTGATCTGAACCATAGGTCAGATCGGCGCGCTCTGTCCACGAGACAGCGATCAGTTCCGCCTGGTCCCTAACCGCCGCGCGCATGAGCTGGAACTGCGGATATTCATTGCTATCGGTGGTTCTGAGCGTGCCGTCAGGGCCCATTCCACGGCAGAACATGGCATACAGCCGCTGGGGGTGCGTAACCGGCAAAGGCCGCAGCAGCAGGGCGTCGATCAGCCGGAATGCCGACGTGCATGCGCCCATCGCCAGCGCCAGCGACAGAATCGCCGCCGCGGAAGTCACCTTTCTCTTCATGAGCTGCCGCCAGCCGAAGATTATGTCCGCGCGGAGCGAATCGAGCCAGGCGATCAATCGCACGTCGCGGCTCTCTTCGCGCTGCCTGAGCGCCGGTCCGAATGCTCTCCGAGCTTCAGTGGAATCGCGGCCGCGCGCAATCGCTTCCTCAATGTGCGATTCGAACTCTTCGTCAATCTCGCGGTTCAACCGGTCGCTATGAAATAAATTGGTAAAGCGCGACCAGAGAGACATATCATGCCATCCTCAGAACGCGATTTACGGCTGTGGTTACTGCTTGCCAGCGAGTCTCTTCAGCCGCAAGTTGTTTCTTTCCCGCGGCCGTCAATTCGTAGCTGCGCGCCCGCCGGCCGCTCTCTTTGGTAACCCATTCAGCCCGAATCCAGCCAGCTTCCTCCATCCGATGGAGGGCCGGATAGAGCGAGCCTTCCTCGGCTCGGAGCACCTCGCCGGATATATCCTGAATCGCTGACATGATGGCGTAGCCGTGGAGGCGCGGGCGCCGCGACAGGATCTTCAATACAAGTAGATCCAGCGAGCCCTGGAGAGAATCCGGCTTAGGCATACCTAGGCTTCTTAATATATAGAGGTCTGAGTACGCTGTCAAGGGAAATACAGCAAAGTACATCTCCAGAGCAGCCAAACTATGGCGAGAAGAAACCCCAATGCAGCCTTGTATTCTTCATTTCGACGATAGAGTGCCCAGGAGAAGCGTGCGGGCGAGGCATCCCGCTTCGAGATTGAGAAAAAGCGAGGAACTGAGTTGGCATACCGCTGGTAGGAGGGGAAAATCTCGCGCAAGTGTTGTTCTTCGAGTTCCACGGCGGGAAGATAAACCAAAAAGAACACAGCCGCAAAAACGATGGCGAGCCAGACATCCCGTGAGGCGATGACAATCCCGAGCGCGGTAATCAAAGTTCCGGCATAGAGCGGGTTGCGCAGGTAGGCGTAGGGACCGGAAGTTGCCAGATCACGGTCTTTCGCAAGATGACCGGCGGCCCAACCCCTGAGCACAAGTCCTGCTAGAGAGATAGGAACTCCGACCGCCATGGAAAGTGCTGATGGACGCGCAAACCAGGCAAACGCGATCAGCAGAACGAAACCGAAGGCGACCCGCAACCGCTGGACGGCGTCAGCGTAGGGCTTTGGAAACCAGTAGCCGTTCATGAACGATGGGCATCGGCAGGCTGCCGAAGACGATGGTCTGCCTCACCTTGGCAGAGAGATTTGAGTAGTGCATCCGTGACCTGCTCAGCGCTGATTTCCGCCATGCTGGCATGAATCCGGCCATGCCTCTTATAGGTAGTCTGAACGCTGCTGGAGCGAAGAACCACCATATTACTTTTGAACGGCCCGGTCTGAGCGGGGTCCGTAGGGCCGAAGAGCGCAACGCCCGGTTTGTCGAGAGCGGCGGCGAGGTGAAGGGGACCACTGTCTACGCCGATAACTGCCAAGGCACGGCGAGTAACATCGATCAGGCCATCCAACGAGGAGGTGTGCAGGCGCACGCCATTCGATTTCTGAAGCTGAAGTGCTTTCTGCTCCGGAATGTTGAGGACAAGCTCCAGACCTTCTTCGCGAAGGATGCTGCCGAGCCGGTCATACGATTCCATAGGCCATTGTTTGCTGGTCCAACCTGCAAACGGGCTGGCCAATACGAACGGCCGCGAAGGTAGAGTGCCCTCGGGACTGCCTAAAGGTATCCAGGCATTTTCAGTCAAGGTGGAGGCTCCGGCAGCGGCCACAAGCTGGAGGTTGCGTTGAATCCGATGCGGTCCCGTAACCGCGACGCGTTGGCTATAGAGGATGGAAGCGAGTGATTCACGAGCGACCGATCTGTCGAACCCGAAAAATGCACCGGGGCGCGCGATCCGGCCGGAAATGGAGGACTGCAGCAGCCCTTGAAAATCAATCGCCAGATCGGGTTTCACATCACGCAACTGACGCCAGGAACTCAGCAGAGAGGCAGGCCCCCGCCGGTCGAATGGAATCACCTCATCCACGTATGGATTCCCATGGAGCAGCGGCATCCACTTCCGCGCAACCAGCCAATGCAGTTTACGTTGAGGGAAGCTTAGCTTCAGACTGGCGGCGGCGGGAAGGGCGTGAATAATATCGCCCATCGCTCCCAAACGAATTACAAGGATGGAAGACACTAGCTTAGCCCCTGACGCTCGAGGATGAATTTCACGAACTCCCCCGAGCGACGTCTTTCGGCCGGCAGATCGTCGAGAATGACGAAATCGCTATCGGAAGGAATCGCAGACCGCCACGTGTCCGGGGTTGCGATGATCACCGCATTCACCCCGCGGAGCGCCGCAACCAATTCCGCTCGCGCATCGGCGGTCAACAGAGTATCGGGGGCAGCCAGCACGATGGCCAGCACTTTGCGGCCGCCATTTGAGGCTTCCGCGAAGCGGCGAACCTGAACGGCGGTTAAGGGGTCGAAAAGACCCACCACGACGGTCCATTTCGAATCCGCCAAGACTGAATGCAGGTCTTTCAACGGCTTGATCTTGTTTCGTGTGTCCAATTCTCTATTCCAACAAGGCTCCGAGCAGCTTCCGCTACTCGGGCGGCGCTCACGCCAGTCATGCAGCGATGGTCGATAGGGCACTCGCGCAGAAGGCAAGGACTGCACTCGACCGGCACACGCACCACTGTACTGTGTGCGCCCGTGGGTCCCGTGGCACACTCATCGGTCGCGCCGAATATGGCGACGGTAGGGATACCGAGAGCCGACGCGATATGCATGGGCCCCGAATCATTTGTAAGAAACAGATCGCAAGCAGCGGCCTGGTCGATGAATTCCTGAAGCGATGTCTTTCCGGTAAAATCCCGGCACGGCAATCCGGCTGTTTCGGCAAGTTTGCGAACAGATTCGCCGATGGGCGCTTCGTCTTTCGAGCCGAAGATGGCGACGGAAGCGCCTCGCTCATGAGCAAGCTGCGCCGCTGCCTGAGCGAACCGCTCGGGCAACCATCGCTTCGCGCCGCCGTATGCAGCGCCCGGGCATACTCCGATGACAGGACCGGAAAAACCAGCACGCCGAAACAGCGCGTGTCCAGCTAAAGACGCGGCTGACGCCCCGGCCAGACGGATGGGCTGATCCAACGGGTAACTCTCAATAAGCCCCGCCCGTTTCAGCAGTTCCAGATAATAGAAGCGCTGATGAGGCGGCGTTTCGCCGGCCTTGGGAATCGGGATTGGATGGGTCAGCAGCCAGGCCCGGATATCGCGGCTGTAGCCGATACGGATGGGGATTCGGGCGAGGGCGGCCAAAGCAGCGGCTTCGAAAGCGTTCTGGAAAAGAATCGCGCAATCGAACCCGCGCTGCCGGAGAGCGGACGCAGCGGCCCATTTGACACTCGCGCCTCGCCAGCCTCTCGGCGCTTCGTATGGAATCAATTCATCGCAAAACGGCTCGCGGCTGTACAAACTCGCCACCCAAGGCCTGGCCAATATGGAGATGCGCGCAGCGGGAAACTGCTCGCGCAAAGCCTGCAACGCGGGCACGGACATAACCGCATCGCCGACCCAGTTTGTGGCGCGAACCAAGATACTTCGGAACTGCATTCTTGTGATCAGGAATGGAAATCTCAGGATACCTGTTTGCTGGTTACACACCTCCGGACAACCGGAACATGGCGCGTCATACCGGTGTCTCTTTTAAGTAAATAGGACCTTCCGAGTAATTGAGGTCCGAATATCACGATCGTGACGTGGTCGCTCGCCTCGCAAGGCGAGTGCGGTTTCATAACTGGCGTTTGTGAAAGCGGCAAGAGGATGCCGCTGAACGGAAAGGACCGAGCCACCATGTTCGATCAAACATTTGTCGACGGCAGGCAAAAGACGAAGAAGCCTGTGACTGTCTTTCTCTCAATTCTTTTGCAGGCAGTTGCGATTTGCGTGTTAGTTTTAATTCCGCTGATCTACACGCAAGCATTGCCGAGCGCCCAGTTGAGAAGCATGTTAACGGCGCCAGCGCCTCCGCGGGCCGCACCGCCAAAACCACCAGTTGAGATGAAGGCGCAACACATAATCGCCACTCGCCGGTTTTCAACGGCTCTTGTCGCCCCGACCGTCATTCCGAAGCGCGTAAACAATGTCCAGGAGATTGCGGCCGCTCCTGACTTTGGAGTTCAAGGCAGCACCGGCGAGCCGAGCGGAGGCCCCGATGGCGTCATCAGCAACGTGATTGGATCGGTTGTCCCACCGCCGCCGGCGCCTCCTGCAAAGGCCGCAAGACCTGTACGCGTCGCGACCGGCGTTGCCGAGGCAAACCTCATTCGCAAAGTGCTACCCGTGTACCCACCGCTGGCGAGGTCCGCGCGCATTCAGGGCACGGTCGAGTTTACAGCCGTTATCAGCAAAGAAGGCACAATTGAAAATCTACAGCTCGTGAGGGGGCATCCGCTGCTGGTACAAGCGGCCAGAGATGCGGTTCTGCAATGGAGATACCGGCCGACTCTCTTGAACGGGCAACCCGTTGAAGTGGTGACCGACATTATTGTGAAGTTCATGCTTGCGCAGTGAGTGGCGCATCGCGCGATAGAATCGAGTACGAACGCCGATTGATGACACAACAACTAGCCTTTTTTCTACTTGCTCTGTCTGGCATCGTATCCAGCGCGGCGGCGGAAGAACCTGCCACCCGTTGGACGGCCGATGCCGCGAACCAGTGGTACGCAAATGAACCGTGGCTTGTGGGCAGCAATTATGTCCCGGCCTATGCCGTGAATGAACTGGAGATGTGGCAGCCAGATACGTTTGATCCGAAGGAGATCGACCGCGAACTGGGGTGGGCCCAAGGACTCGGCATGAACACCATGCGGGTATTTCTGCACGATCTGCTCTGGAAGCAGGATAGTGAAGGTTTTAAGAAACGAATAGGCACGTTTCTCGATATTTGCGCGAAGCACAAAATCAAGCCGATGTTTGTGCTGTTTGATTCGGTATGGGATCCCTACCCTCATCTCGGTCCGCAACCGAAGCCGCGCCCCGGGGTGCACAATTCGCGGTGGGTCCAGAGTCCTGGCGCGGACGCGCTGGAAGACCCCTCGCAATATCCTCGGCTGGAGCAGTACGTGAAGGGCATCGTCGGCGCATTTGCGAATGACGACCGCGTGCTCGCCTGGGACATCTGGAATGAGCCGGACAACACGAACGGGTCCAGCTATAAGGATCCGGCAAATAAAGTAGAGCTGGTTCTGAAACTCCTGCCGGAAGCATTTGAATGGGCTCGGTCAGCGCATCCGCAACAGCCTTTGACCAGTGGCATCTGGCACGAAGATCCGACCAAGCCGGACGCTCTCTCGCCCATGGCAAAGGAGCAACTGGATCTGTCAGATATTGTTTCGTTTCATAACTACGATCCCGCGGAAAAATTCGAGCAGGAACTGAAATGGCTGCAGACATTTGGAAGGCCGATCGTCTGCACGGAATATATGGCGAGACCAAGGGGAAGCACCTTTGAGGCGATTCTACCGATTGCAAAGAAGTATAAAGTGGGCGCGATCAACTGGGGATTTGTAGCAGGGAAATCGCAGACCTACTTGCCCTGGGATTCATGGCAGCACCCATATGTCAATCGAGAGCCGCCGGAGTGGTTCCATGACATTTTCCACGAGAATGGAAAGCCCTACCGGCCCGCCGAAGTGGCATTTATTCGCAAAGAGACAGGTAAGAGAAAGTAGCAGCCACGGAACGGGCTAAATCCTACGCGTAGGCGGGCTCAATCTGTTCCGCGGCACTGAAATACGCGCAGTCAGGATGATGGAGAACAAGCGCGGAGACGCTGGCTTCGGGCTCCATCATGAATCCTTCGGTAAGCTGCACCCCGATTTCTTCGGGGCGAAGCAGACGCCAAAGTTTCGCTTGATCCTCCAGGTTGGGGCAAGCAGGGTAACCGAAACTGTAGCGTTTTCCGCGATAGCGGGATGTGAAGCGCTCCTGCATGGTCAGCGTGGGCGAATCCGGAAAGCCCCAGTCTTCGCGAATGCGGCGATGCAGCCATTCCGCGCACGCCTCGGCGGTCTCAATTCCCAGGGCTTGCAGAGCATGCGCCTTGAAGTATTCGCCGCGCGACTTCGCCTCTTCTGAACGCGCAATAATCCCTTCGCCCGAGGTCACGACGAACATCGCGATGTGGTCGCGACGGCCGTCCTGCGGGTCGAGGGAATAATCGCTGAGGCAGAGGCCGTCGGATTTGGCCTGACGGCCGAAATGCAAGCTTTCGAGCGGCGAGCCCGATCCTGGAGTGAACAGGTGAAGGGTGTTCCCTTCCCGCTCCACTTCGAAGAACTGCCAGACCGCACGCGCCTTCATCCAGGTAGCGGCCTCGCGCTTCACGTCCTCGACGTTGTGGAACAGTTCCAGCGCTTTCGGATCGCGCTCCGCCAACAATTTTTCAAAATTACCTTTGAAACCCAGATGCCGGCCGTAGAGCATGAAAGGATTGATGTAGCTCCACACCTCAGCCAGATGGGGAATCGTCCGGACTTTGCGGTCGAGATAGGGGGCGGGGGGAATCGGAATGTCCGTCCGAACCTTTGGGCTGCGATGTTCTCCCGATGGGACAGCGGTCCTCTCAGGCACGGGCGTCTCGACGAACGTTTCGCGAAACACGTGCTGCGAAAGAACCTGCTCGCGCAGCGCCGGATCCATGACCTGGTTCATCAGCCGCAAACCTGTCATGGCATCCTTGGCGTAAAGCGTGGGTGCGTCGTAACTGGGGGCAATTTTCGTCTTCGTAAACTTTTCGGATAGCGCCGCCCCGCCGACGAACAACGGAACGTTAATCCCCGCATCCTTTAAGTCGCCCGCAGTGGTCACCATTTGCTGTGCGCTCTTGACCAGCAGGCCGGAGAGACCAATCGCGTCCGGGCTGTGCTTCTGGTAAGCCTTAATGAGTTCTTCGGGCGGAACCTTAATGCCAAGATTCACCACCTGGTAGCCGTTATTGCTTAGAATGATTTCGACCAGGTTCTTGCCGATGTCGTGAACATCGCCTTTCACTGTGGCCAGGACAATCTTGCCGCGCGTCGACGAAGCAGATTTTTCCATGAACTGTTCCAGATGGTTCACGGCAGCCTTCATAGCTTCCGCCGACTGAAGCACTTCGGCAACAATCAACTCATTATTGTTGAACAGACGACCGACTTCGCCCATCCCGGCCATTAATGGACCATTAACGATATCAAGCGGCGCTGCGCCCTCCTTGAGCTTGAGATCCAGATCGGCAACCAGGCCATCCTTCGTGCCCTCGATAATGTAATTCGCCAATCGCTCATCCAGAGGCAGGTCCGAAGTCTTCTTTTTCTGCCGGCCGGTCGCTCCCCTGAAGTGCTCGGAGATAGCTGCGATGTGGAATTGATTTACCGCCGCCTTTTGGTCACGCGATTGCAATCTCCAATCTTCCGGAACATTTTCAAGCAAGGCAGCGTTAGGATGATCGGAGGCTACATCGACGAGAGGAGTGTTGAACAGGAGAGCCTCGGCCAATCTTCGCTCACCCTCGGGGATACTAGCGAAGCGTTCCAGTTTCTCAGCATTGACGATGGCGAGATCGAGACCGGCTTTGGTGCAGTAATAGAGAAAAACGGAATTGACCACTTCGCGAGCGGCAGCCGGAAGCCCGAACGAGATATTGGAGATCCCCAGAATGGTTTTGATATACGGGATCTGCTGTTTGATGAGGCGGATTGACTCGATCGTCTCCACAGCGCCGCCAATATAGTTTTCGTCCCCTGTTGCGCAAGGAAACACGAGCGGATCAATGATGATATCTTCCGGCGCAATCCCGTACTTCGTCGTGAGAAGCTGAACAGATCGCTGCGCAACAGCCAGCTTCCGCTCGCGCGTGAACGCCTGCGCCTGAATCTTATCCTCATCAATGCACCCGACCACAAGCGCCGCGCCGTACTTTCGCGCAGTCGGGCAGATGCGCTCGAACTTCTCCTCTCCATCCTCCAGATTGATGGAATTGATAATGCTCTTGCCCTGGCAATAGGTCAGCGATAGCTCGATAGATCGGGCATCGGTGGTGTCGATCATCACTGGCGCTTTGATCTTGCGAATCAGCTTCTCATAGAAGAGCGGTATGTCAGCGATCTCATCGCGATCGCTCGACTGGAGGCAAACATCGACGACATGCGCGCCATTGCGGATCTGCCAGCGCGCGATCTCGGTCGCCTCTTCCCACTTCTCTTCGCCGATCATCTTCTTGAAGAGCCGTGAGCCGATCACGTTGGTTCGCTCCCCGACAATCAGAGGCCGGCTGCTCTCCTCGGCTTCAACCACTTCGATTCCGGAGAAATACGTGCGGTGGCTCGGTTGCTTGAGTTCGCGCGGTTTCTTGCCCTCCACCATCTGCACAATCGCGCGAATGTGATCGGGACGCGTCCCGCAGCAACCGCCTACAATGTTCAGCCAACCGTGATCGACAAATCGCTCGAGCTGCGCAGCCAGACTGGTGGGTGTTTCCAGATATTGACCGCTTTCCGCATCGGGTAAACCGGCGTTGGGATAACACGAGACGTGCGTGGTAGCGAGTTCGTGAAGCGACCGGATGTGATCTGTCATCAGATCCGGGCCGGTGGCACAATTAAGGCCGACCGAGAGCAATTGGGCGTGTGAAATGGAGGTGTAGAACGCGTCCGCGGTCTGGCCGCCGAGCATCGTGCCGGTATTTTCGATTGTGCCTGAGACCATCAGCGGAATGCGGTACTTCATCTCGCCCGCAAGCTGATCGATCGCCAGCAGCCCAGCCTTTACGTTGCGCGTATCCTGGCAGGTTTCGAGCAGAAGAATGTCGGCGCCGCCCTCGATGAGAGCCTTGGCCTGCTCGTAGTAATTTTCGACGAGTTGTGGGAAGGTGACGCCTCCGGTAACGCTGATGGCCTTCGTAGTAGGACCCATGGAACCGGCGGCGAAGCGAGGCCGACCGGATTTTGCGAACTCGTCCGCTGCCTGGCGAGCTAGCCGCGCAGCCGCGAAGTTTAGCTCGTACGACTGCTCCTCTAATCCGTACTCGGAAAGAACAATCTTCGTTCCGCCAAAACTGTTCGTCTCTACGATGTCCGAGCCAGCTTCATAGTAGGCGCGGTGTACGCTGAGAATCACGTCCGGGCGTGTAAGCACCAGATTTTCGTTGCAGCCCTCAAGTGCGGGTCCACCAAAATCGGCGGCAGTGAGATGGCACTGCTGCAGCATGGTTCCCATGGCTCCATCGAGCACAAGGACACGGCTGGCGAGGGCGTCTTCGAGGGCTTGGCGTCGAAACTGCCGGTCCTCAATGGAAAAAGATTTCATTTGGGAGGCAAAATCCCATTGTAACGGGGGTAGCCGCGAAACGTAGCGCTACCGCTTCGGGTCCGGCGTTACGGCCGCGCTGCGATGGCCAGCCAAATCGACAGACTGGACTCCGAAGATCACATTGTCCTTCGATACCGGCAAAATCGCGGTGCGATCCTCACCACTTCCGATATCGCCGAACGCGTTCGAAGGCGTCCCGTATTGCCAATCTGGAGAAGTTGTAGCACGCCAGACAATCTGGTAAACCGTTCCGGGAGGCACGCCCGACGGCGCTTTCCAGCGCAATTCCGTATTGTTGTCCAGTTTTCTCGTGATCACTTGGACGTCTGCCGGTTCGCCGGGCGCGGAGGCCAACGCCGCTAAAGTGGCAGCATTCAAGCGCGTGACATTTGCAACGTAGCGAAAATCCACAAACTTCAGCTCATCGCCATATTCGACGCCATCTTCGGTGCGCACATTCTGGTGCTGATGATTGAAATCTTCACGCCACTCGGTGAACCGAACCGCGGTAAATCCCTGGCGGGTGAATGACATATGATCACCGCCTCGCAGAAACCGGTCGCGGCGAAACTCCAGGACCGGATGCAACGCGTTCGACCCGTTCTTTCCCTTCGGAAAATATGTTTTCGCCACATCGCAAATCTCCCGCGCCAGTTCGCGGGACGGCGAATCGTTCTGAGTGCCGACGGCTTCAATTCTCCGTATCTGGTCAAGAGTAGCTGTTTCGGGAATGCCCTCCGAAAAGACGCGAACGGAAGACTTGTCCTGCAGTTTGTCACCGGGCGTAGTGTTTCCGCCCACAATATCGTTGTTCAGAACGCCGCCAAGCTGCCAGCCCTCCTGCTTCGCCAATTGAGCCAGATGTCCGCTGCCCACAAGCCCCTGCTCTTCGCCGGCAACCGCGGCAAAAACCAGCGTCGCCGGGAATTTGTGCCTGCTCAGCACTCGCGCGCACTCCAGACTGACTGCTACCCCGCTTGCATCGTCATTCGCGCCCGGAGCGAAGCCGTGCGTGTCCAGCGTGTCCGAATCCCGCGAATCGTAATGGCCCGTAACAAGATATATGCGCGAAGCCTGAGCCGGATCCGAACCGCGCAGAACGGCATAGACATTCACAACCGTCGTCGGCTGCAGAATCCGGTTTTGCACG
>Ga0308173_10000819_pt1 | contig 14319 bp, 10 predicted proteins | sample PhyPR1_FD_203716 | JGI IMG/M metagenome (GOLD analysis project Ga0308173, IMG submission 203716) | Soil microbial communities from UC Gill Tract Community Farm, Albany, California, United States - DLSLS.P.R1 | ecosystem: Environmental > Terrestrial > Soil > Agricultural land | place: USA...
GAGATGTCCGGCAGGCGCGGCCGGCGGATCTTCTGCGTCACGTCGATCGAAACGACGGCCGGCCCCTGCTTTTCGTAGAGGTCGGTGAAGTCGGGCAGCGCACCCGCGCGTCCCTGCGCGAGCGCGGCGGGTGCTGCGAGGGTCAGCCAGGCGAGCGCGAGCACGCCTGCGAGGGCGCGCGCCGGAGCGAGCGAGCGAAGCGACATGATTTCCTCTTTGCGGGAATCGTGCGGGATTGGAAGGGCGCTGCGACCGGATCAGCGGCGCTGCTGGACCGAGTTCGCGATCTGCCGCACCGTGGCGCCAGGCGCCTCCCCGAGTGCGGTCACCAGATGATCGTCGAGCTTCACGCTGTAGATGTTGAGGCCGCCTTGCTGCGAGAGTCCCGTGCCGCCGACGGCCGGCGGCAACGGCTCGACGAACACGCTGATGGCGACGAGCCCGTCCGAGAAAACGAGGTGCGCCACCGGGTCCTGCCGGCCACGCAGCTTGCGGAACCCTTCCATGATCTTGGCGAAGCCGGGCGGCACCCGGGCGACCATCCAGCCGGTGTCGCCCTGCTTGACGTCGCCTCCCGACCCTTCGCGGATGGTCCAGTCCGGCGGCGCCTTGGCCCATGTGGGCTCGACCAGCGCGCGGTCGATCGTCGCGTTGACCGACAGGTCGGTGAACGCGAACTGCTCGACCACGTCGCCACGCTCGTTGACGATGCGCGCCTTGAGCAGCAGGCCCGTCGCGGTGTCGGACCAGAAGCGATGGGCATAGCGCATGCCGTCGCGGGGCTCGAACGTCACCACCTCGGCCGCGCGGCCGCCGACGCGCTCGCCTGTCACGACGCGAAAGTCGTAATACTGCGACAGCGAGCGCTGCTGGTCGGCGGACAGCCCGGGGAACGCATTGCGGAACGTGCGGGGCTCGATCTTCACGAGCTTGACGTCCGGGTAGTAGTAGCGCACGTCGGTTTGCGTGCGCACGACTTCGCGCGCCGGTCCGTCGAGGCTCACGAGCTTCTCGAGCTCGACGCCGTTGTCGAACAGGTGGGCGAGGCGCGACGTCTCCACCCGCGGCCCGATCTGGTAGACGATGGTGCCGACATACGACAGCTGCCGGGCGGCCTGCGCGGCGCGCGAGAGCCATTGGACGGCGTCCTCGGCATGGACCGACGGGGCGAGGACCAGGAACAGCAAGGCCGGCGCAAAGCGACCGGCCAGGGCACGGGGAAGGAACAGCACGCGCTGCATCGGCTACAGCGCGTCAGTTCCGGGCTTCGATATTTTGCACGGCTGCGGCGCGCAGGTACGGACCGACCACCTGCAGCGCCGTCGACGGCGAGTATTCCTGATGCGCTACGAGGTAATCCGACGGGACCGTCGACGCGGGCCTGATCATGGCGGCGCGCACGCTCCCCGCCTCGCGGGCCTTGGCCACGGCCGCCGGCGTGTCGTCCACCAGCGAGACGGCCGTCCAGCCGACGATGCCCACCGCAGCGACGGTGGCCGCAGCCGCCCACGCCCAGGTGGTGGTCTTCTCCACGACGGTGCGCCGCCGCGGCGCGAGGACCGTCGGTTCGGTTGCAAGGCGCGCGGCGAAGGCAGGCGCCAGGCCGCAAGCGTACGCGGTTGCCGTGGCCTCGCGCCGCAGCGCGTCGCCGATCGCGTGGTAGCAGGTCCAGGTCGCGAACCCGTCCGGGTGCTTCAGGCCGGCCATCACCGATTGCAGCTCGGCGTCGTCGATCTCGCCATCCATCAGGCGCGAAATGTTCTCGTTCATCACCATCTCCGGTTCTCGTCGGTGCCGAGCAGGGGCCGCAACTCGGCGGCGATCGCTTCGCGCGCACGGAAGATCCGGGAGCGCACGGTGCCGATCGGGCAGTTCATGACGTTCGCAATTTCCTCGTAGCTCAACCCTTCGATCTCGCGCAGCGTGATCGCCGTGCGCAGATCTTCGGGCAACTGGTCCATCGCGCGGTTCACCGTCGCGGCGATCTGCTTGCCCAGCAGCTCGCCCTCCGGCGTGGCGGTGTCGCGCAACTGCTCCGCCTCCTCGAAACCTTCCGCGTCCTCGTGGTCGAAGCCCGTCGACGTCGGCGCCCTGCGTCCCATCGCGACCAGGTAGTTCTTCGCCGTGTTGATCGCGATGCGATACAGCCACGTGTAGAACGCACTGTCTCCACGGAAGCTCGGCAGTGCGCGATAGGCCTTGATGAAGGCTTCCTGCGTCACGTCCTCGACTTCCGCGGGGTCGCGCACCAACCGCGACAGGAGCCGCCCCAGCTTGCGCTGGTATTTCGTGACCAGCAGCTCGAACGCGCGCTTGTCGCCTTGCTGCGCCCGAACGACGAGCTGCTGATCGACTTCGCGATCACCCATCCGCGGGTCGTCCCTGATTCATGTCTTTGTTATGCCCGCCGAACGGAGGGCGCGGCGGCCGGCAGTGAAGCCCTTCCAGGAGTCCGCTCCCGGTCGAAGCTTGCGGCGCACGCTTGGTAGCAACAGACCCTTTGTCGAGGGTGAAGTTCACCTCCTGATGATGGAAGCGTGAGCGACTTTTCATGCGCGCGCGTCCTTGTCCAGTACAAGCACGCTGCGGACCACGCCGGTCTCGGTTTGCCGGTAGTTGCGCAGCGTTCCGCGCGCCCACGGCGCCAGCGCCGCGCGGGTGGCTGCGTCGCGGACGAGACCCAGCTGATCGAGCACGCTGACCACCGCCGGGTAGAGTGCGCGTCGCTGGCCGTCGGCCACCTTGACCGCGATGCCGAGACCAAGGCTGCGCACGCCGATCGCCTGCACGCCTTCGGCGCCGACCTTGGTCACCCAGTCGCCACCGCCGGCACGCATGAGCGCAAGGTCGCTGCGCAGCTCGCCCGAGACCATCTCCGGATGCACCGTCATGGCGGCGGCGAGCGTGCGCGGCGCGTCGCCATAGTCGGCGTCGACGGCCGGGCTGGCCAGCCGCGCGAAGGCGCGCGCAAGCCCGGACAGCGGCACGGCGTAGTTGGGCGCCGAGCACCCGTCGATGCCCGGCACCAGGCGTGCCTCGGCGACGCCGGTGAAGGTCGATACCGCGCGGCGGATCGCCTGTTGGAGCGGATGGTCGAACGCCAGGTAATCGGCCGTCGGCGCCCCGCATTGAACGCACCAGGCGAGCATGCCGCTGTGCTTGCCGGAGCAGTTGTGCTGCAGCGGCGAATACGGCGGCGGTGGCGGAACGTCGCCGCGGGTCTCGTAGAAGCCCGGCGGCTGCGTGCCGCATTGCAGGTCGTTCGCGTGCAGGCCTGCCCGGGCCAGCATGTCGGCAACGGCCACGACATGCCGCGGCTCGCCCGAGTGGCTCGCGCACAGCAGCGCCGTTTGCTCCGGCGAGTAGCCGAAGCGCTCCACCCCGCCAGCGGCGACGAACGGCAGCGCCTGCAGCGGCTTGAGCGCGCTGCGGGTGAAGGTCAGGGCATGCGGATCGCCTGCGCTGTGCACGACGTGTCCGTCGCGGTCGACGACTGCGACCGAGCCGTAGTGGATGGACTCCTCGGCGTCGCCGCGGGTCGCTTCGGCAAGGGGAACGTGCGCAGGATAGGCAGGCGAAGACATCGAAATGCCGGAAAAACAAGCATTATCGCTTATCGACCCGGCCTTGCTCCGCGCGCGGTGAACCCTGGCCGCGCCGGCCCCTCGGCGGGCGGCTAGCCCGGCGCAAGCGCGGCGCGCACCTGCTCGAGCGCGCCCGGATCCTCGATGGTCGTCAGGTCGCCCGGATCGCGCCCTTCGGCCAGCGCCTGGATGGAGCGACGAAGCAGCTTGCCCGAGCGCGTCTTGGGCAGGATGGTCACGAAGTGCACGCGGCTCGGCCGCGCGATCGCGCCCAGCTCGCGATCGACCGTCTCCATCACCTCGCGCTGCAACGCCGCGGCCGCAGCGGGAGTCGCGACGCGGGCCGGGTCGCGCGGCACGGCGAACGCGACGGGGACCTGGCCCTTCAGCGCGTCGTGCACGCCAACCACGGCCACCTCGGCGATGGCCGGATGCGCCTGGACCGCTTCTTCGATCTCGCGCGTGCCGAGGCGATGACCCGCGACGTTGATCACGTCGTCGGTGCGGCCGAGCACGAAGTAATAGCCGTCGGGATCGCGCGTGGCCCAGTCGAACGTGGAGTACGCCTGGACGCCGGGAATGGTGCCGAAATAGGTTCCGACGAACCGCGCGTCGTCACCCCAGACCGTGCTCATGCAGCCGGGCGGCAGCGGCGGCGCGATCGCGAGCACGCCCTTCTCGTTCACGCCGACCGGCGCCCCCGTCGACTCGTGGAGCAGCTGCACGTCGTAGCCGTAAACGGGGAACGAGGGCGACCCGAACTTGCGCGGCGTGTCCTCCACCTGCGGCTGCGCGGACAGGATCGGCCAGCCGGTCTCGGTCTGCCAATAGTTGTCGACGATCGGCACGCCGAGCGAATCGGCGGCCCAGCGCGCGGTCGGCTCATCGAGCGGCTCGCCGGCCATGAACAGGTAGCGCAGCGACGACAGGTCGTGGCGCTTCATGAACGCCACGTCCTGCTTCTTGAGCACGCGCAGCGCCGTGGGTGAGCTGAACATGGAGCGCACGCCCTGCTCTTCGACGATCTTCCACCAGATCGCAGGATCGGGCCGGATCGGCAGGCCGTCGTAGAGGATGGTCGTCGAGCCGTTGAGGAGCGGCGCATAGACGATGTACGAATGGCCCACCACCCAGCCGATGTCGCTGGTCGTGAACATCGTCTCGCCCGGCGCCACGCAGAAGATGCGCTCCATCGACGAGGCGAGCGCCACGGCATAGCCTCCGGTGTCGCGCTGCACGCCTTTCGGCTGCCCCGTGGTCCCGGACGTGTAGAGGATGTACGAGGGCTCGGACGACTCCAGCCATTCGCACGGGACGCGCGCACCGTCATGCTGCGCGCGCAGCGCGGCGTAGTCGAGGTCGCGGCCCTCGGCGCGCGCCATGCCGGCGTCGAGGCCGCGGCTGACGATGACCACGCGCGCCGGCGGATGACGTGCGATGCGCAGCGCTTCGTCGACCAGCGGCTTGTAGGGTATGGTCTTCCCGCCGCGCATGCCGGCATCGGCGGTCATCAGGACGGCCGGACGCGCGTCGTCGATGCGGCTCGCCAGGCTCGCAGCCGCAAACCCGCCGAACACGACCGAGTGGATCGCGCCCAGCCGCACGCAGGCGAGCATGGCGAACACCGCTTCCGGAATCATCGGCATGTACAGCAGCACGCGATCGCCGCGGCCAACGCCTTGCGCGCGCAGCAGCGCAGCGCAGCAGTTCACCTCGTCGTGCAGCGCGCGATATGTGTAAGTCGCCTGCGCGCCCGTCTCGGTGGAGATGTAGACGAGCGCCGGCTGGTCCGCGCGGGCCGCGAGATGCCGGTCCACGGCGTTGTGGCACAGGTTGAGGCGGCCGCCGACGAACCAGCGCGCGAACGGCGGGCGCGCATAGTCGAGCACCCGCTCGAACGGCGTGTGCCAGTCGATCCGCGCGGCTTCCTGCCGCCAGAAGCCCTCACGGTCAGCGAGCGAGCGGGCGTGGAATGCGCGGTATCGATCCATGACAGCCTCCGGCGCCGACGCTAGCACCCCGGTCGGACGCCGAGGTTGCGCATGGTCAAGGAAGCGGCGCGCTCACGGATGCGAGTCCGCGGCGATGCGCACCACCGTGCGACCGCGCACCGTACCCTTCAAGTAAGCGTCGAAATGCGTGGGCAGCTCGTCGAAGTCGATCGTGCGCACCTGGTCGTGCACGCGGTCGGGCCGCCAGGCAACCGCCAGCTTGTTCCACAGCGTCTGGCGCAAGTCCATCGGACAATTGACGCTGTCGACGCCGAGCAGCTGCACGCCGCGCAGGATGAACGGCGCCACGCTGGTGTTGAGCTTCATGTCGGCGGCAAGACCGACGGCCGCGACGCGCCCGGACACCATCGACGTCGACAGCAGCCATGAGAGCAGGTCGCCGCCGAGGTTGTCGATCGCGCCCGCCCAGGTCGCCTTGTCGAGCGGCTTGACCTTGGTGAGGTCGAGCGAGTGGCGCAGCAGCACCTCGCTCGCGCCGATGTCGCGCAGATAGTGCGAGCCTTCCTGCTTGCCGGTGATGGCGACGACGTTGTAGCCGAGCTTGGACAGGATCTCGATGGCAACCGAGCCCACGCCTCCCGTTGCGCCCGTGACCGCGACCGGGCCGTTGCCGGGCTCGAGCCCGTTGTGCTGCATGAGATGGATGGCGAGCGCGGCGGTGAAGCCTGCGGTGCCCAGCGTCATCGCGTCGAAGGCGGTCATGCTCTCGGGGCGGCGCACGACCCAGTCGGCCGGCACGCGCACGTATTCGGCGTAGCCGCCGTCATGCGACACGCCCATGTCGTAGCCGGTGACGATGACCTTGTCGCCCTTCTTCCAGCGCGGGTCGTTGGAGCGGTCCACCGTGCCGGCCATGTCGATGCCGGCCACGGTGGGGTACTTGCGCATGATGCGGCCCGCGCCGCTGTACGACAGTGCGTCCTTGTAATTGATCGTCGAGTACTTGGTGCGGATGACCACGTCGCCCGGATCGAGCTCGTCCAGCGACAGGTCCACGAAGCGGCTGGCGATGCGGCTGTCGTCCTGGAACGTGCGATAGGCCTTGAACGTCTGCACGGGTGTCTCCTTCTGGATGATGACGCGGACGGGTATGGCTTCAGGATTGGCGGATCAGGCGGACGCGGGCGCCTCCTCGCACAGATGCGGCAGCGCCATGTACTCGCGGGTGCGCATCTCGACGAGACGGCTCACGGTGCGCGGAAAGTCCTGCGCATTGGGGCCTTTGACGTACAGCGCCTCCGCGGGCGCCTCGGCCGAGGCAATCAGCTTCACGCGATGATCGTACAGGATGTCCACGAGCCAGGTGAAGCGGCGTGCCTGGTCGGCGGTGTCGACCGAAAAGCGCGGGATGTGCGAGACCAGCACCACCGCGAAGCGCCGGGCCAGCTCGAGGTAGTCGTGCTGGGACCGGGGTCCATCGCACAAGGTCTTGAAATCGAACCAGACCACGCTACCCGCGCGCCTTCGCGCGGCGAGCGGACGGCCCTGGATCGTCAAGTGGGCGTCCTCGTCGGGCCCGGTGCGCATGGCATCGAAAGCCCGCTCGAGCGCCGCGTCGGCCAGCGCGCCGGCCGGGACGTGGTACGCGGCGACCTGCTCCAGCGCACGCAGGCGATAGTCCACGCCGGCGTCGAGCTCGACGACGTCCAGCCACTGCTTGATGAGCGCGATCGCGGGGAGGAAGCGGTCCCGCTGCAGGCCGTTCGGCCACAGGTCGTCGGGCGCATAGTTGGAGGTCATGACGAACACCACCCCGCCCTCGAATAGCGCCTGGAGCAGCCGTCCGAGGATCATCGCGTCGGCGATGTCCGCGACGTGGAATTCGTCGAAGCAGATGAGACGCCAGCGCCGCGCGATGTCGGCCGCGACGACGGCCAGCGGGTCCGGCTCGTGCTTGACCTTGGCGAGCGCGCCATGCACGTCCCGCATGAAGGCGTGGAAATGGATGCGGGTCTTGCGGCGCACGCGCACGCTCGCGTAGAAGGCGTCCATGAGGAAGCTCTTGCCTCGTCCGACGCCGCCATGGAAATAGACCCCGCGCGGCACGTCGGGCGGCGCGAAGAGGCGTTTGAGCGTCGACTTGCGTGCGTCGCGGAACGCCTCGAGCTCGTCGGTCAGCTGCTGCAGGCGATCGAGCGCGGCGATCTGTGCGTGGTCGAGCGTCGAGTGGCGCGCCGCGAGCAGCGGCTCGAGATAATCGATGAGCGCGCCCTCGCGGCGGGCGATCTGGTCGTCCAGCATCCTCGAAAGCGCGGGCCCGATGACACTCCGTTGGCGGCCGCCCGGCGACGACCGTGACGCGACTGTAACCTGCGCGCCGCCGGGCTTCCAGCCGCGCTAGAAGTTGAGCGTGCGGCCGAGCACGCCGAGCGCCGCTTCCTTGGTCGCCTCCGAGAGCGACGGATGCGCGTGGCAGATGCGCGCGAGGTCTTCGCTGGACGCGCCGAATTCCATGGCGACCACCGCCTCGGCGATGAGCTCGGAGGCCAGCGGACCGATGACGTGCACGCCGAGGATGCGGTCGGTGGACGCGTCGGCGAGCATCTTCACGAATCCGGTGGTATCGCCCATGGCCCGTGCGCGTCCGTTCGCCAGGAATGGAAACGTGCCCGTCTTGTACGCCACGCCGGCCGCCTTGAGCTGCTGCTCGCTCTGGCCGACCCATGCGATCTCGGGCGACGTGTAGATCACCCAGGGCACGGTGTTGAAGTCGACATGTCCATGCTGACCGGCGATGCGCTCGGCGACGGCGACGCCTTCCTCTTCGGCCTTGTGCGCGAGCATGGGGCCGCGCACGACATCGCCGATCGCCCATACGTTCGGGAGGTTGGTGCGGCACTCGGCGTCGACTGCGACGAAGCCGCGCTCGTCGAGCTGCAATCCGACGGCGTCGGCGCCGAGCTTGCCCGTGAACGGCACGCGGCCGATCGACACGATCAAGCGGTCGAAGGTGGCGCTTTGCGCCTTGCCCTCGCCATCGGTCCACGCCACGGCGACATCGTCCTTGCCCACCGTCACCTGGGTGATCTTCACACCCGTGCGAATGGCCAGCCCCTGCTTGGTGAAGACCTTGAGCGCTTCCTTCGCCACCGCCTCGTCCACCGCGCCGAGGAACCCCGGCAGCGCTTCGAGCACGACGACGTCCGAGCCGAGGCGGCGCCACACGCTGCCCATCTCGAGGCCGATCACCCCCGCGCCCACGACGCCGAGCCGCCGGGGAACCCCAGGGATGGCGAGCGCGCCTTCGTTGTCGAGCACGCGGACGTTGTCGATCGGCGTGCCGGGCAGCGCGCGCGGCTTGCTGCCCGTTGCGACGATCACGTGCGTCGCTTCGAGGTTGGCCGGCTTGGGACCTTCCACCTTGAGCGTCCACGCCTCGCCGCTGCGGCCCGTGAAGGAACCGACGCCGTGGAAGAACGTGACCTTGTTCTTCTTGAACAGGTACAGGATGCCGTCGTTGTTCTGCGCGACCACCTTGTCCTTGCGCGCAAGCATCTGCTTGAGGTCGACCGCGAGGCCCTTCACCTCGATGCCGTGATCGGCGAAGGTGTGGCCGGCATGCTCGTAATGCTCGGAGCTTTGCAGCAGCGCCTTGCTCGGGATGCACCCGACGTTCGTGCAGGTGCCGCCCGGCGCCGGCTTGCCACCCGCGCGCGACCAGTCATCGATGCAGGCGGTGGAGAAGCCAAGCTGCGCGGCGCGGATCGCGGCGATGTAGCCGCCCGGTCCCGCGCCGACGACCACGACGTCGAATCGATCGGCCATGGACCTACAGCTCCAGCAGGAGCAGCGCCGGCTCCTCCAGTGCTTCCTTGATCGCGACGAGCGACAGCACGGCCTCGCGGCCATCGATGATGCGATGGTCGTACGACTGCGCGAGGTAATTGATCGGCCGCACGACCACCTGGCCCTTCTCGACCACGGGACGCTCGCGCGTCGCATGCACGCCGAGGATGGCCGACTGCGGTGGGTTGATGATCGGCGTGGAGAGCATCGAGCCGAACACGCCGCCGTTGCTGATGGTGTACGTGCCTCCGGTCAGCTCCTCGACGGTCAGCTTGCCTTCCTGCGCGCGCTTGCCGTAGTCGGCGATCTGCTTCTCGATCTCCGCGATCGACAGCTGGTCGGCGTCGCGCACGATCGGCACGACCAGGCCGCGCGGGCTGCCCACCGCGATGCCGATGTCGTAGTAGCCGTGGTAGACGATGTCGGTGCCGTCGATCGATGCGTTGACCAGCGGATATTTCTTGAGCGCGTGCACCACCGCCTTCACGAAGAAGCCCATGAAGCCCAGCTTGACGCCGTATTCCTTCTCGAAGCGCTCCTTGAACTTGTTGCGCAGGTCGATGACCGGCTGCATGTTCACTTCGTTGAACGTCGTGAGGATCGCTGCGGTCGATTGCGACTCGACCAGGCGCTCGGCGACGCGCTGGCGCAGGCGCGACATGGGCACGCGTTGCTCGGGGCGCGCGCCCATCGCGGCAGGCAGCGACACGCCGGGTGCCACGACCGGCGCGCGGGCCACCGCGGGGGCCGCTGCCGGGGCCGGCGCTGCGGCACGCGCGACCGCCTGCGGGCTCGACGCGCCGCCCGCCTGGGTGGCGGCCAGCACGTCGCCCTTGGTGATGCGCCCCCCGCGCCCGGTGCCCTGCACGCTCGCGGGGTCGACGTGTTGATCGGCCATCATCTTGCGCGCCGCGGGCAGCGCCGTTGCGCCGTTGCCGCCGCCGGGCGCGGCGCTCGTCTGCGCCGCGGCAAGTGCCGCTTCCGCAGGTTTGGCAGCGACGGGGGCGGCCGCCGCCGGCGCCGAAGCGGCCGGCTTGGCGGCTGCGGGTTGCTTGGCGCCACCATCCGGCTTGGCGCCCGGCTTGGCGTCCGTGTCGATCACCGCGATGACGTCGTTCGACGTGACGGTGGCGCCATCGGGCCGGGTGATCTCCGTGAGCACGCCATCGGAGGGCGCCGGCAGCTCGAGCACCACCTTGTCGGTTTCGACGTCGATCAGGTTCTCGTCGCGCGCAACCGCATCACCGGGCTTCTTGTGCCAGCTCACGAGCGTGGCCTCGGCGACCGACTCGGGCAGCTGGGGGACCTTCACTTCGATTCTCATGATGCGGCGTTCCTCGTCTGGCGCGTCAGCGCGCGAGCACCATCTCGCCCGAGCGAAGCTCGGCGGCGAAGGCGTCCTCGATCAGCTTCTTCTGCTCGGCGAGGTGCTTCGCCGCATACCCCACCGCCGGCGATGCCGACACCGGCCGCCCGGCGTAGTACAGCGCCTTGCTCGCGTCGACGTCCGCACGCAGGTAATAGTTGAGCCGATACCACGCGCCCTGGTTCTGCGGCTCCTCCTGGCACCACACCACTTGCTTCGCGTTGACGTAGCGCGCGACCTCGGTCTTGTACTCGTCGTGCGGGAAGGGATACTGCTGCTCGAGGCGGATGATCGCGACGTCGTCGCGCTTGTGATCGCGGCGGTAGGCGGCGAGCTCGTAGTACACCTTGCCCGAGCACACGAGCACGCGCTTGATCTTCTTCACGTCGTCGACGCGATCGGGGATCACGTTCTGGAAGCGGCCGTCCGCGAGGTCGCCGAGCGTGGACGCCGCTTCCTTGTGGCGCAGCAGGCTCTTCGGCGTGATGACGATGAGCGGCTTGCGATACAGGCGCACCATCTGGCGGCGCAGCAGGTGGAAGATCTGCGCGGGCGTGGTGGGCACGCACACCTGCATGTTGTGCTGGGCGCACAGCTGCAGGTAGCGCTCCGGCCGGGCCGACGAATGCTCGGGTCCCTGTCCCTCGTAGCCGTGCGGCAGGAACAGCACGAGGTCGCAGATGCGGCCCCACTTCACCTCACCGGCGCTGATGAACTGGTCGATGACGACCTGCGCGCCGTTGGCGAAATCGCCGAACTGCGCCTCCCAGATCACGAGCTGGCTCGGCTCGGACGTCGTGTAGCCGTATTCGAACCCGAGCACCGCGTTCTCCGTGAGCACGGAGTCGATGATCTCGAAGTCGGGCTGGCCGTCGCGCAGATGCTGCAGCGGGATCCACGTGCCCGAATCCCATTTCTCGCGATTCTGGTCGTGCAGGACTGCGTGGCGATGCGAGAACGTGCCGCGCCCGATGTCCTCGCCCGACATGCGCACGCCGTAGTTCTGGTCGAGGATGGTGGCGTAGGCCAGGATCTCGCCCATGCCCCAGTCGATCGGCTGCTTGCCCGCGACCATCGCCCGCCGGTCGGCCATCAGCTTCTCGACGCGCGGATGCAGCTTGAAATCGGACGGCACGGCGGTCGCGCGCTCGCCCAGCGCGGTGAGCCGCGCGATCGGCACGCGCGTGTCGGCGGGCTCGGTCCAGTGGTGGTTCTTGTAGGGCGACCAGTCGACGATGAATGGCGGCTTGTAGTTCGACAGCACCGTCGTGTTGGTGTGGTACCCCTTGTCCATCGCCGCGCGGTACGTCGCGATCATGCCGTCCGCGTCGCTTGCCGACAGCACGCCGTCGGCCACCAGGCGGTCGGCGTACAGCTTGCGCGTGCCCGCGTGCTGGGCGATGCGCTTGTACATCAGCGGCTGCGTGATCATCGGCTCGTCGGCTTCGTTGTGGCCGAGGCGGCGGAAGCAGACCAGGTCGATGAAGACGTCCTTGTGGAACAGCTGCCGGTAATCGAACGCGACTTCGATGGCGAGGAGGCACGCCTCGGGGTCGTCGCCGTTGACGTGCAGGATCGGCGTCTCGATCATCTTGGCCACGTCGGTGCAGTAGAGCGTGCCGCGCGTGTCGCGTGGATCGGACGTGGTGAAGCCGATCTGGTTGTTGATGACGATGTGCACCGTGCCGCCCGTGTAGTAGCCACGGGTCTGCGACATGTTCAGGCATTCCTGCACGACCCCCTGCCCCGCGATGGCGGCATCGCCGTGGATCAGCACCGGCAGCACCTGGTCGCCTTTCGGATCCTTGCGCCGGTGCTGGCGCGCCCGCACGCTGCCTTCGACGACCGGGTTGACGATCTCGAGATGGGACGGGTTGAACGCGAGCGTCAGATGCACCGGTCCGCCGGGCGTGGAAACGTCGGAGGAGAAGCCCTGGTGGTACTTCACGTCGCCCGCCGGCAGCTCCTGCTGCGCCTTGCCCTCGAACTCGGAGAACAGGTCGCTCGGCATCTTGCCCAGCGTGTTGACGAGCACGTTCAGCCGCGCGCGATGTGCCATGCCGAGCACGATCTCGCCCACGCCGGCCGCGCCGGCGCGCTGGATCAGCAGGTCGAGCATCGGGATGAGGGTCTCGGCCCCTTCGCCCGAGAAGCGCTTCTGCCCGACGTACTTGGTGTGCAGGTAGCGCTCGAGCGTCTCTGCAGCCGTCAGCCGCTCGAGGATGTGGCGGCGCTGATCCGCGTTGTAGTTGGGGCGTGAGCGGATCGGCTCGAGGCGCTCCTGGACGAAGCGCTTGGTCGGCGTGTCGGAGATGTACATGTATTCGGCGCCGAGCGTGCGCGTGTACGTCTCCTGCAGCGCGGCGATGATCTCGCGCAGCCGCATGCGATGCGGTCCGGCCTTGAACGAGCCGACGTCGAACTCCGTGTCGAGGTCGGACTCGGAAAAGCCGTAGGTGCGAAGGTCGAGGTCGGGGATGTACGCCGGCTCCTGGCGCTTCAGCGGATCGAGGTCCGCGTGCAGCATGCCGAGCGTGCGGAACTTGCTGATCAGCCGCAGCACCAGCACCTGCTTGTGCATGGTGGTGGAGTCCACCATCGCGCCGGCCACGCGCTTGCTCCGCGCGAGCTCGCGGAACGACTCGACGACCGGCGCGTGCGCGACGTCCTTCGAGTCGCCCTTGATCTCGTCGAAGTAGCCGCGCCACTCCGGGCTCACGCTTTCCGGGTTGGCGAGGTACTCCTCGTACAGCTCCTCGATGAACGGCGCGTTGCTGCCGAACAGGGTGCTGGTGGACTCGAGGTCGTGCATGGTTCCCATCGGAAAACCTCTGATGTACACGGGGCCGCGAGGCGGCCCCGACTTTTTATCTTTCGGAAATCGCCTTCACGGAGCGTCGCGCGGCCCCGACGTACAACTGTCGGGGACGCCCGATCTTGTACTCCGGATCGGCGATCATCTCGTTCAACTGCGCGATCCAGCCGACCGTGCGCGCCAGCGCGAAGATCGCGGTGAACAGCTGGACGGGAATGCCGATGGCCTTCTGCACGATGCCCGAGTAGAAGTCGACGTTCGGATAGAGCTTGCGCTGCACGAAGTACTCGTCCTCGAGCGCGATCTTCTCGAGCGCCATGGCCAGCTTGAACAGCGGGTCGTCGCCCATGCCGGTGGCGTTCAGGACTTCGTAGCACGTCTCGCGCATCAGCTTGGCGCGCGGATCGTAGTTCTTGTACACGCGATGGCCGAACCCCATCAGCCGCACGTTGGAGTTCTTGTCCTTGGCCCTCTTCACGAATTCGCCGAGCTTCGCCTCGCCGCCCTGCGCCTGGATCTCGTAGAGCATGTTGAGCGCGGCTTCGTTGGCGCCCCCGTGTGCCGGGCCCCACAGGCATGCGACGCCCGCCGCGATCGCCGCGAACGGATTGGTGCCCGACGACGCACAGAGGCGCACGGTGGAGGTCGACGCGTTCTGCTCGTGGTCGGCATGCAGGATGAAGATGCGATCGAGCGCCCGGACGAGCACTTCGTTGGGCGTGTAGTCCTCGCACGGCGTGGCGAACATCATGCGCA
>Ga0308173_10000821_pt1 | contig 14305 bp, 10 predicted proteins | sample PhyPR1_FD_203716 | JGI IMG/M metagenome (GOLD analysis project Ga0308173, IMG submission 203716) | Soil microbial communities from UC Gill Tract Community Farm, Albany, California, United States - DLSLS.P.R1 | ecosystem: Environmental > Terrestrial > Soil > Agricultural land | place: USA...
CGACGGGCTCGCGGGAGACCAGCCAGATGGCCGGCAGCGCCAGGACGATCCCGATCCAGACGACGAGGCCCGGCCGTTCACCCGCCGCCGCCCCGGCGAGCACCGGCACCACCACGGCACCGACGCCCGACACCGGAGCGACGACGCCCATCCGCCCGGAGGCGAGGCCGCGGTAGAGGTAGGCGGTCCCGAAGCCGTTGCCGAGCCCACCCACGAGGGCCCACAGCAGGTCCTCGCCCGTGGGCGACCCGCCCTGCACCAGCGCGACGACCAGCACCAGGGCGGCCCCGGTGAGCTGGGCGACGAGCGACACCGCCCAGGCGCCCGCGCGCTTGGAGAAGGTGCCGCCGTTGAAGTCGCTGAGGCCGTACGCCGCCGCGGCGACCAGCGAGAGCAGGATGGTCACGTCGCGAGCACCCCGACCACCCAGACGCCGGTGGCGAGCAGCGCGGCCGTGAGCTCGATGAGCAGGCTGAGGCCGACCGCCTTGAGGGACTGGACGGTCGCCGGCCAGGCGCGGCCCGAGCCGACCCGGGCGAGCTCCGCGAGGTAGATGCCGAGCACGAAGCCGAGCGGGAGCCCGACCACCGGCACGACGAAGAACCCGACCACCCCCAGGCCCACGCCGGCCCACTGGGTCCGGGCGGGGATGCCCGCGCCCTGCAGGCGACGGGTCGGGACGACGTACTTCACGACCGCGCCGGCGACGACGATGCCCGTCGCCAGGGCCGTCACCGCCCAGGCGGTCGCGCCGCCCTGGACCACCGCCCAGACGACCACCGCGGCCACGACGAGCACCGACCCGGGCAGCAGCGGCACCAGGATCCCGACCAGGCCGACCGCGATCACCAGGGCGAGGAGCAGCTCGGTGGCCGTCATGCCACCGACCCTATCGAGGGGGCCCGGAGACATGACGAGGCCCCGGACGCATGCGTCCGGGGCCTCGGCGGGAGACCGGGTTCGGTCTGGCTCAGTGCTCTCCCTGGGGGGCGACACCCGGGGTGCCGGAGAGCTTGTGGGTCTCGTCTACGACGCTGACGGCGATCTCCTTGAGCCTGTCTCCGTGCTCACGGGCGTGGTGGGCGCAGAAGAGCAGCTCACCGCCCGACTGGAGCTCCACACGAAGGTAGGCCTGGGCTCCGCAACGGTCGCATCGGTCCGCGGCGCTCAGCGCGGCGGTGCTGGGGGCAACTGCAGTGGTCACATCGGCCTCATTTCTCTTACTGCCTCGGTGTCTGGCTCAACGTACCGACCGGTCACAAGATTCCCGCCCGTCAGTGGCGCCGACCACGTCATCCAATCATCTGGGAGATGCCCGGTGGTGCCGTTTTCCATGCCTCGGACCTCACCGTCGTGACCCGGTCGAGACCAGTTCTTTGCCTTTGCGGCTGGGATCTGAGGTGCGGCTCACGCTAGACCCGCCGGTCGCAGGCGTGCCTTCATCCCGGTCCGGCGTGTCGCAGGTAGATTCGGAGCAGCCCGTCCCACCGGATTTCCCAGCTGCAGGAGCCCCACGATCGAAAGCACGTACAACGCGGCACACCTCCTCGTCCTCGAAGGGCTGGAGGCGGTCCGCAAGCGCCCCGGGATGTACATCGGCTCCACCGACACCCGCGGCCTCATGCACTGCCTGTGGGAGATCATCGACAACGGCGTGGACGAGGCGTTGGCCGGTGCCGCGCACCGGGTCGAGGTGACGCTGCACCCTGACGGGTCGGCCGAGGTCCACGACGACGGCCGCGGCATCCCCACGGACAAGGAGCCCAAGACCGGGCTCCCCGGCGTCGAGGTCGTCGCCACCAAGCTGCACGCCGGCGGCAAGTTCGGTGGCGGCTCCTACGTCGCGACCGGCGGTCTCCACGGAGTGGGCCTGTCGGTGGTCAACGCGCTCTCCGCGCGGATGGACATCGACGTCCAGCGTCCGCCGTCGGAGCAGGGGCTCTCCTTCCGGCACGGCACGCCCGGCGTCTTCACCGGCGAGGGCCCGGACGCGCCGTTCGAGCCGCGCTCCGGCTTGACCCGCAAGGGCGGCCGGGTGGCGAAGGGCCGCTCCGGCACGCGCATCCGGTTCTGGCCGGACCGGCGCATCTTCACCAAGGACGCGACGTTCGTGTACGACGACCTGATCGGTCGGGCGCGGCAGACGTCGTTCATCGTGCCGGGTCTCGAGCTGGTCATCCGCGACCAGCGTGGGCCCGACCCGGTCGAGGAGAAGTTCCGCCACGACGGCGGGATCGCGGAGTTCGCCGACTTCCTCGCGCCCGACGAGCCGGTCACCGACATCGTGCGCCTGCAGGGCTCGGACACCTTCAAGGAGACCGTGCCGCTGCTCGACGACAAGGGCCACATGACCCCCCAGGAGGTGGAGCGCGAGCTGCACGTCGACGTCGCGGTGCGGTGGGGGACCGGCTACGAGACCGTGCTGCGGTCGTTCGTCAACGTGATCGCCACCCCCAAGGGCGGCACGCACGTGAGCGGGTTCGAGCAGGCCATCACCCGCACCTTCAACGACGTGATGAAGCAGACCAAGGTGCTCAAGGTCAACGACGACGACGTCGTCAAGGACGACGTCGTCGAAGGCATGACCGCCGTCGTGACGGTCCGCCTCGCGGAGCCGCAGTTCGAGGGGCAGACGAAGGAGATCCTCGGCACGCCGGCCGCGCGGACCGTCGTACGGCGGGTCGTCGCCGCGGAGCTGAAGGCGTTCCTCACCTCCAGCAAGCGCAACGAGAAGGCCCAGGCCAAGCTCGTCATGGAGAAGGTCGCCGGTGCGGCCAAGACCCGGATCGCCGCCCGCCAGCACAAGGAGACCCAGCGTCGGAAGACCGCGCTCGAGTCCTCGGCGCTGCCGTCCAAGCTCGCCGACTGCCGCGCCAACGACAACGACCGCACCGAGCTCTTCATCGTCGAGGGCGACTCGGCGCTGGGCACCGCCAAGCTCGCCCGCAACTCGGAGTTCCAGGCGCTGCTGCCCATCCGCGGCAAGATCCTCAACGTGCAGAAGGCCTCCGTCGGCGACATGCTCAAGAACACCGAGTGCGCGTCGATCATCCAGGTCGTCGGCGCCGGATCCGGGCGGACCTTCGAGCTCGAGGCACGCCGCTACGGGCGGATCATCTTCATGGCCGACGCCGACTCGGACGGCGCCCACATCCGGTGCCTGCTCGCGACGCTGTTCTTCAAGTACATGCCCGACCTGATCAGCGAGGGCCGGGTCTACTCCGCGGTCCCGCCCCTGCACCGCATCGAGATCTCCAACCCCAAGAAGGGGATGGACCGGTACGTCTACACCTACTCCGACGACGAGCTCCAGCGGAAGCTCGCCGAGCTGAAGAAGAAGAACGTCCGCTGGAAGGACCCGGTGCAGCGCTACAAGGGTCTGGGGGAGATGGACGCCGACCAGCTGGCCGAGACGACCATGGACCCGCGGCACCGGACCCTGCGCCGGCTGACCGTCGACGACGCCGAGAGCGCCGCCGGCATCTTCGAGCTGCTGATGGGGTCCGACGTCGCGCCGCGCAAGGAGTTCATCGTCCAGGGCGCCTACGAGGTCGACCTGGAGACGCTCGACGCGTGATCAAGCGCGGGGGTGCTGGCACGCCAGCGGTGCGCTGTCCACCGGCGGGGCCCGGCGATCGGGGGACGACGTACCGCTGGCAGCCCGGTGTGGACAACTCGCGCCGACTCGGCGGCCCCGGGCGTACAACTCACGCCGACTCGGCGGCCCGGGGCGTACGACTCACGCCGGCTCGGCGTGCCGGGTCAGAACTTCTGCTCGAGCAGCCCGCTGTCGACGTCGTAGAGGAAGCCGCCGACCTCGACCGACCCGGGGACGAGCGGGTGGGTGCGGACCTTGCGGACGTCCTCCTCGAGCGCGGCGACCTGGTCGGTGATCACGTGGATCGGCTGCCAGGTCGCGTCGGTGCCGGCGGAGGCGGAGACCCGCTCGCGGAGCTCCTGCTCGGTGTTGGACGCGACCGCGCAGCGGGTGTGCGGCACGACCAGGACCCGGTTCACGTTGAGCAGGTGCACGGCGAGCACGAGGGCCTCCATGGCGTGCGGCGTCACGCGGCCGCCCGGGTTGCGGAGGATCTTCGCGTCGCCGGCCTTGAGGCCGAGCATCCGCAGCGGGTCGATCCGGGAGTCCATGCAGGTCACCAGGGCGACACCGGCGTGGGCGACGCCGTCGAAACCGGCGAGGTCGAAGTCGGCCGCGAACTCGCGGTTGGCGGCCAGCAGGTCGTCGAAGGTCACGACCGCCGACGGTAGCGGACGCTCAGCCGGCCAGCCTCAGCAGGTCGCCGGTCGAGACCGCCCGGGTGGCGGCACCGCGCAGCAGGAGCAGGGCGAGCACGCCGGCGGTCGCGGCGCAGACGGCCGCGCCGGTGAACACCGCGTGCTCCTGGGCGGAGCCGGCGACCTTCAGCAGGTGGGTGAACGCGTCGCAGCGGGTGCTCGTCCCGCACACCTCCCGGGCGGTCGGGAGGCCGGCCTGCTCGGCGTAGTAGCGGCGCAGCCCGATGGTGGTGAGGGCGGAGACGCCGACCAGCATCCCGACCATCCGGGCCACGACCACGAAGGCGCTCGCGACCCCGTGGACCTCCGGGTCGGTCGTCGCCAGCACCGCGGCATTGACGGGTGCCAGCGCGAGGCCGAAGCCGAGGCCGCCGAGCACCAGGGGCACCGTGGCGACGGCGTGGTCGAGGCTCTCGAGGTCCCAGGTCGCCATCCACAGGAACGCGACGGTCGCGGCGGCCATCCCCGCCGCGGTCACCACGCCGGCGGGGAGCGCCCGGGTGAGGTAGCCGCCCAGCACCGCGCCCACGGGCAGCGCGACGAGGAAGCGCACCAGGACCAGCGCGGCCATCAGCTGGGAGTCGGGATAGACGGTGGTCCGGGCGAACAGGGGTACGTCGATCAGCGCGGCGACCAGCGCCGCTCCGACGAACAGGCTCACGACGATCCCGCCCCACGCCGGCCGGCGCCGCAGGGCGCCGCGCGGGAGGAGCGGGGTCTCCGCGCGGCGCAGGTGCACGACGAACGCGACCGCCGCGACCGCGGCGCCGAGCAGGTCCCACACGCCCCGGTCGGAGAAGACCTGGACCCGCGGGTCGGCGGTCGCGAACGCGAGGATCACCCCTGACAGGGCCAGTGCGAGCAGCGCGGCGCCCAGCACGTCGGCCTCCCGGATCGTGGCCACCCAGCCGGGGAGGTCGAGCAGCGGCCGCCCGGCGGTGGCCGAGCGCACCACCAGCAGGAGCAGGGCGACGACGGTCACGATGCCGGCCGGCGTCAGCCACCGGCCGTCACCGGTCGCGGGGATGAAGATCCGGCCCAGCGTCAGGTCGCGCATCAGCGGCGGCGGCTCGGTGAAGGTGAGCGCTCCCGCCCCGAGCACCACGGCACCGAGGGCCGCCGAGGGCCAGTCCGGCCGGCCGGCACCGCCCGGGGGCCGGGCCCCTTCCGAGCGGGCCGGCCGGTCGGCGAGCGCCCGAAGCGCGGCCGCGAGGACCAGGCCCACCGCGAGGTTGACCAGGAAGATGACCCTCCAGTCGGCGACGGCGAGGACCGCCGCCCCGAACAGCGGGCCGAGCACGCTGCCGAGCTCCTGCACGGCGGAGACGACCCCGAGCGGCACCGCGCGGCGTTCGGCGGGGTAGAGGTCGGCGACCAGGGCGAGCGTGGCCGGGACCAGTCCGCCGCCGCCGACGCCCTGGAGGAAGCGGCCGGCGACCATCGACGGCAGGTCGTAGGCGAGCGTGGTCAGGAGCGAGCCGAGGGCGAAGACGACGAGCGCCGCGACGAGCACGGGCACCCGGCCGCGCAGGTCGGCGATGCGGCCGATGAGCGGCAACATGGCGACGTACCCGAGCAGGAACCCGGACACGATCGGCGCGCCCCGCTGCAGCTGGTCGACCGGGATGCCGGCGCCGGCCATCATGTCGGGCAGCGCGAGGACGACGACGTAGGTGTCGGCGGCCGCGAAGGCGACGGCGACGGCGGCGAGGGCCAGCAGCAGGCGCGGGGACCGGGCCACGCGCCCGTCGCCGGAGGTCGTCACGGAGCCGTGATGTCCTTCTGGGTCCCGTAGTCCTCGAAGGTCACGGTGTAGGTCATGCGGGGCGACTTCCGGTAGAAGACGCCGGTGAGCCGGGCCGCGCGGAGCTCGCCGGAGTCGCTGACGGTGTAGGTGGCGTCGAAGGACCCGGAGGCGGTGGGGATGACGTGGGACACCGCGGCCGAGGAGACCGTCGCGGTGTACTGCGTGAGGACCTCCTTGTTGCCCGCGCCACCGCGCACGCTGCTGCCCTTCTTCACGTCGGTCGACGCGGTCAGCAGGGAGGAGAAGCCCTGGCCGGTGCTCATCAGGTTGGCCGGGTCGGGCGCGCCGTAGTCGGACGGGGTGATGACCTGCCAGCCGGTGGTCAGCGGGAGCTGCACGTGGACCTTGCCGTCGACCGCGACGACCGGCACCTGGAACGCCTGCCCGGAGAGCACCACGGTGATCTTGCCGTCGAACGCGGGGGCGTGGGTGCCGATGCCGTCGGCGTCCTCCACCCCGGTGACGCCGGCCGGCAGGTCGTCGGTGTGGAGGGTGATGTGGACTCCGCTGGTCTGGTCGAGCTTCTTCTTCGCCGTCGCGAGCACCTCGGTCGGCGAGGCGCCCGAGCTGCCACCGGCACCGCCGCTGCAGGCGACGAGGGCGGGGACGAGCAGGACCAGCAGCGCCACCAGCGCGGCGGCCGCGGAGCGGGGTCGGTCGAGGGGGAGCACCCTCTCAGCCTCGCACACCGGGCCGGCTCGCCACCGGCCCCGCGCACGCCGCGATCGGCTGGCTCCCGGGGACGCCGGAGCCGTCGCGCCGACCGGTCGCCGGCGGGAGCTCGACCGGCGCGCCGCTGTCGGCTGCGGCCCGCGCGGGCGCCGTGCCGGCCCAGGCGAAGACCAGCGCGTCCTCGCCCTTGAGGAACCGGTGGCACCGCACGCCGCCGGTCGCCCGGCCCTTGGCGGGGTACTCGGAGAACGGCGCCACCTTCACCGCGCCGGGCTCGGTGCCGGGCAGCGCGGTGGCGGAGCCGGACGCGGTCACCACGACCGAGCCCTCGGGCGCCTCCGCGTCGATCGCGCCGAACCACACGACGTGCTCGCCGGGAGTCACGCGGACACCGGCGATGCCGCCGCCGGAGCGGCCCTGGGGCCGCACGGCGTCGGCTCCGAAGTGGAGCAGCTGGGCGTCGGAGGTGATGAAGCAGAGGGTCTCGGTGCCGGTGGTCAGCTCGAGCGCGCCGACCACCTCGTCGCCGTCCTTGAGCGAGACGACCTCCCACTCGTCGCGGCCGAGGACCTCCGGGTTGACCCGCTTGACCACGCCCTGGCGGGTGCCGAGCGCGAGGCCCGGCCCGTCGGCGGTGAGGCTGCAGAGGCCGAGCAGCCGCTCACCCGTCTCCAGCGGCAGGATCTCGGTGACCGGCAGGCCGCCCGCGAGGTGGGGGTCGTTGGCCGTCCCGGGCAGCTGCGGCAGCTCGAGGACGCCGATCTTGACGAGCCGCCCGCGGCTCGTGAGGCCGCCGATCTCGCCGCGGGCGGTGGCCCGCACCGCGGACACGACGACGTCGTGGTTGGCGCGTCCGCCCCCGGACCCGGGCGCCTCGTCGGTCGCCGTGCGGGCGAGCAGGCCGGTGGAGGACAGGTAGACGAAGCACGGGTCGTCGGCCACCTCGAGCGCGACCGCGGTGGCGGTGACGGGCGTGCCGGCCGACTCCAGCAGCACCGTGCGGCGCGGGGTGCCGTAGGTCTTGGCGACCTCGCCGAGCTCGTCGGAGACGACCTTCCGGAGGAGGCCCTCGTCGGCGAGGATCGCGTCGAGCTCCTCGATGGTCCGCTCGAGCTCGGACTTCTCCTTCTCGAGCTCGATCCGGGAGAACCTCGTCAGCCGGCGCAGCGGCATGTCGAGGATGTAGTCGGCCTGGATCTCGCTCAGGTCGAAAACAGCGATCAGCCGCTCCTTGGCGGCCGCGGCGTTGTCGGAGGTGCGGATCAGCTGGATCACCTCGTCGATGTCGAGGATGGCGACCAGCAGGCCGTCGACGAGGTGGAGGCGGTCGGCGGCCTTGCCCCGACGGAACACCGAACGGCGACGCACGACGTCGTAGCGGTGCCCGAGGAAGACGTCGAGCATCTCCTTCAGCGACAGGGTGCGCGGCTGCCCGTCGACCAGGGCGACCGCGTTGATGCCGAAGCTGTCCTCCATCGGTGTCAGCTTGTAGAGCTGCTCGAGCAGCGCCTCCGGAACGAACCCGTTCTTGACCTCGATCACCAGACGGAGGCCGTGCTCGCGGTCGGTGAGGTCCTTGATGTCGGAGATGCCCTGCAGCTTCTTGCCCTGCACAAGGGTCTTGATCCGCTCGATGACCTTCTCGGTGCCGACGCCGTAGGGCAGCTCGGTCACCACGATGCCCTTGCGCCGCGGGGTGACGCTCTCGATGCGGGCGGTCGCCCGCATCCGGAAGGTGCCGCGGCCGGTCTCGTAGGCGTCGCGGATGCCCTCGAGCCCGACGATCTTGCCGCCGGTCGGCAGGTCCGGCCCCGGGATGAACCGCATCAGGTCGTCGATGGTCGCCTGCGGGTGGGTGATCAGGTGGCGCAGCGCCTGCACGACCTCGATCAGGTTGTGGGGCGCGCAGTTGGTCGCCATCCCGACCGCGATGCCGGTCGTGCCGTTGACCACGAGGTTCGGGATGGCCGACGGGAGGACGGCCGGCTCGTACTCCCGGCTGTCGTAGTTGGGCTTGAAGTCGACGGTGTCCTCGTCGATCGACGCCGTCATCACCACCGCCGGCGGCGCCATCCGGCACTCGGTGTACCGCATGGCCGCCGGCGAGTCGTCCGGAGACCCGAAGTTCCCGTGGCCGTCGATCATCGGCAGCCGCATCGACCACGGCTGCGCCAGCCGGACCAGGGCGTCGTAGATCGCCCCGTCGCCGTGGGGGTGGAGGCGGCCCATCACCTCGCCGACCACCCGCGCGCTCTTCACGTGGCCGCGGTCGGGGCGCAGGCCCATGTCGTTCATCGTGAACAGGATCCGGCGCTGCACCGGCTTGAGCCCGTCGCGGGCGTCCGGGAGCGCCCGGGAGTAGATGACGGAGTAGGCGTACTCGAGGAACGACGACTCCATCTCCTGCTTGATGTCGGTGTCGAGGATGTGCTCCTCGAAGTCGTCGGGGAGGTCGTTCTTCGTCGTCCGCCGGGCCATGGCCCGATTGTCCCAAGCCGGACCGACGGATGCGCGCGGGGCACGCCGGTCGCGGGCGTCGGGCGTCGCCAGGGTGCCGTAGATTGCAGGTCGTGACCGAGACCCAGCACGCCGTCGTCGCCGCTCCCAGGCACTGGTCGGCGGACGTGCTGCTGCGGGACGGGCGGACGGCCCACATCCGTCCCATCCGGACGGACGACCGCGAGGTGTTCGTCGAGTTCTACGCCCGGGTCTCCGACCAGTCCAAGTACTACCGGTTCTTCTCCCCGATGCCGAGGCTCTCGGAGCGCGACGTCGACCGGTTCACCCGCGTCGACAACGTCGAGCGGGTGGCGCTCGTGCTGACCCTCCGGGGCCGGATCATCGCCGTGGGCCGCTACGACACCGTGCGCCCCGGCGAGGCCGAGGTCGCCTTCCTCGTCGAGGACCAGCACCAGGGACGCGGCATCGGGCAGCTCCTCCTCGAGCACCTCGCCCAGGCCGGCCGGGAGCGCGGCGTCGAGCGGTTCATCGCCGAGGTGCTGCCCGACAACACCCGGATGATCCAGACCTTCCGCGACGCCGGCTACCGCGTCGTCAGCGAGTACGACGAGGGCGTGCTGCAGCTGGAGTTCTCGATCGATCCCACCGACACCGCGATCGGGCTGATGGCCACGCGCGAGCACCGGGCCGAGGCGGCCTCGATCGAGCGGTTCTTCAACCCCCGGTCCGTCGCCGTGATCGGGGCGAGCCGCCGGCAGGAGACGATCGGCCGCGCGCTGGTGCGCAACCTGGTCGCCGGCGAGTTCACCGGCCGGGTCTACGCGGTCAACCCGAGCGCGAGCGCGGTGTCCGGCCTGCCGACGTACAAGACCGTGGCCGACATCCCCGACGAGGTCGACGTCGCGATCGTCGCGGTGCCGGCCGAGTCGGTCCAGGACGTGGTGCTGGACTGCGCCGCGAAGGGCGTGCACGGGCTGGTCGTCATCTCCTCCGGGTTCGCCGAGACCGGCGAGGAGGGCCGGGTCCGGCAGCGCAAGCTGGTCGGCCTGTCACGCTCCTACGGGCTGCGGCTGATCGGCCCCAACGCGCTGGGCGTCATCAACACCGACGCCGCCGTGTCGCTCAACGCGTCGCTGTCGCCGCTGATGCCGCCCCGTGGCCGGGCCGGGTTCTTCTGCCAGTCGGGAGCGCTCGGCACCGCGATCCTCGAGAAGGTCTACAACCGCGGCCTCGGCCTCTCGACGTTCGTCAGCGCCGGCAACCGCGCCGACGTCTCGGGCAACGACCTCCTGCAGTACTGGGAGGAGGACGACTCCACCGAGGTCGTGCTCCTCTACCTCGAGTCGATCGGCAACCCGCGCAAGTTCTCCCGGATCGCCCGGCGGGTGTCGCTGCGCAAGCCGATCATCGCGGTCCGCTCGGGCCGCACCACCCAGGGCGTGCCGATGGGCCACGCGGTCCGCAAGATCGCCGCCCCGCCGGCGGCCGTCGACGCGATGTTCCGCCAGGCCGGCGTGATCCAGGTCGACACGCTCGAGGAGATGTTCGACGTCGCCCAGCTGCTCGCCCACCAGCCGCTCCCGCGGGGGCGGCGCGTGGCCATCGTCGGCAACTCCGACGCGCTGGGCCTGCTCGCGGCCGACGCGGCGGCGGCCGTCGGGCTGGTGGTCAACAAGTCCACCGCCCTCGGCGCCGAGGCGAGCGCCGAGGACTTCGAGGACGCCCTCGACGACGCCATCGACGACCCCGACGTCGACTCGGTGGTCGCCGTCTACGTCCCGCCGATCAACGTGTCCGGCGAGGACGTCGCCAACGTGCTCGCCGCGGTGGGGGAGCAGTCCGACAAGCCCCTGGTCTCCAGCTTCCTCGGCTCCGAGGGGGTCCCCGAGCTGCTGCGGGTCCCGGACGTCGCCGGCTCGACCGCCGGCCGCGGGTCGGTCCCGTCCTACCCGGGCGTCGAGGCCGCGGTCCGGGCGCTCGCCCGGGTCGTCGAGTACGCCGTCTGGCTGCGCACCCCCGACGGCCCGGCGCCCGACGGGAGCCGGCCGCCGGACGCTCCGGACGCCCGCGGCGGCGCCGGGGTCGACCCCGCCGCCGCCAAGCGGATCGTTGCCGAGCTGCTCGCCCGGCACCCGGAGGGCGCGGAGCTGGACCTCACGACGCTCACGGACCTGCTGGGCGCCTACGGCATCCGGCTCTGGGCCGCCCGGCCGGTCACCACGTGCGAGGACGCGATCGCCGCGGCCGAGGTCCTCGAATGGGACGTGGTGCTGAAGGCCACCGCCGAGCACCTCCGCGAGCGCCCCGACCTGGCGCACGTGTGGCGCAACATCGACACGAGGGAGGAGATGGAGGACGCCTGGGGCTCCCTCAGCCGCACGATCAGTGATCCCGAGCGGGCCGGCTTCGTCGTGCAGAAGAACGCCCGGCCCGGCGTCCCCGTGGCGATCCGCAGCATCGAGGACCCGCTGTTCGGTCCGGTGGTCTCCTTCGGCATCGCCGGTCCGCTGACCGAGCTGCTGGCCGACAAGGCCTACCGGATCCCGCCGCTCGCCCCCCGCGACGCCGCCGCGATGATCCGCGAGATCAAGTCGGCGCCGATGCTGTTCGGCTACCGCGGCAGCGAGGTGGTCGACGTCGCACAGGTCGAGGACCTGATCCACCGCGTCGCCCAGCTGCAGAACGACCTCCCGCAGGTGCGGTCCCTCGAGCTGTCGCTGGTGCTCGCCGGTGCCGACGGTGCCACGGTGCTGACCGCGGCGGCCCGGGTCGAGCCGGTCACCGACCCGCGCTCGGACTGGTTCGTGCGCCGGCTCTCGAGCCCGAGCGGCGACACGCTCCCGGACTGACGCGAGGGCACAGTCCCCGACGGGCCAGGGAACCGCCCGTGACAGACTGGCCGGCATGCGCACCACCAGGACGACCGAGGGGCCCGACCGCGCCTTCGAGCTCCGCGACGAGATCCACCGCACCGGCTACTACCCCGAGGTGGTCGCCGAGGGCGTCGACGGGGCCGTCGCCGGCGAGCAGGTCGTGGCGTTCTTCGTCCACCACGAGCCGACCTTCGACCGCGACGAGGTCCGTCGCCACCTCTCGGTCGTGGTCCTCACCCCGACGCGGCTGATCCTCGCCCACACCGACGAGCACGAGGGCGACGACCTGCTGCCGGAGCCCTACACCTCGACCTCCACCGAGGCGATCCGGCTGTCGTCGGTCAAGTCGGTCGTCGTCACCCGGATGATCGCGAACCCGGCGTCGGGACCGAGCCGGCCCGCGGAGGCCGTGATGACCATCGGGTGGGGCGGGGTGAGCCGCGTCGACCTCGAGCCGGCCGGCTGCAGCGACCCCGACTGCGAGGCCGACCACGGCTACACCGGCGTGCTGGCCTCGGACGACTTCTCGCTCCGGGTGTCGGCCGCCGCCGACGGCGCGCAGGCCGTCGACCGCCTGCTCGCCTTCGCGGAGTCGCTCTCGGCCCGCACCCACGACCACGTGACCGAGCGCTGACCCCGGTCGGCGTGGACCTGATCGAGCCGGCGTACGGCCACCGCTCCCTCGGTGACGTCGTCCCGGCCGTCGGCGCCGCCCTGGGCGTGCCGCTGGACGGCCGGACGCCGACCGGGCTGGAGCTCCCCGCGGCGCCGGCGTACGTCGTCCTGCTCGTCGACGGCCTCGGCGCCCGGCTGCTCGAGCGGTACGCGCACGCGGCGCCGTTCCTGGCCGACCAGCTCGAGGGGACCGAGCCCGCGACCGCCGGGGTGCCGTCGACCACCGCGACCAGCCTGACCTCGCTGGGCACCGCGCTCACGCCGGGTGCGCACGGCCTCGTCGGGTTCACCTCGCGCGTGCCCGGCACCGAGAAGCTGCTCAACGCGCTGACGTGGTCCAAGGACGTCGACCCGCTCGAGTGGCAGCCGCACCCGACCGCCTTCACGCGGCTGCGGGAGCGCGGCGCTGCGGTCACGGTCGTCAACAAGCGGGAGTTCGCCGGGAGCGGGTTGACGGTGGCCGCGCACCGCGGCGCCGAGTACGTCGGGGCCGACAAGGTGGGTGAGCGGATCGCCGCGGCGGTGGCGGCGTCGCGCGAGCCGCGGTCGCTCACCTACCTCTACGACGGAGACCTCGACTGGACCGGGCACCGGTACGGCGTCGCCTCGCAGCAGTGGCTGCAGCAGCTGGCGATGATCGACGCCGAGGCCGAGCAGCTGCGCGACGCGCTGCCGCGGGAGGTGCGGCTGCTCGTCGTCGCCGACCACGGCATGGTCGACTCCCCGTCCGAGAGCCGGGTCGACGTCGACCAGCACTCGGAGCTGCGGTCCGGCGTGGCGCTGCTCGGCGGGGAGGCGCGCTTCCGGCACCTCTACTGCCGCCGCGGCGCCGTGGACGACGTGGTCGTTGCGTGGCGGTCGGTGCTGGCGGAGCGGGCGTTCGTGCTGACCCGCGACGAGGCCGTCGCGCGCGGGTGGTTCGGCGCGGTGTCGGCGAGCGTGCTGCCGCGGCTGGGTGACGTGGTCGTCGCCGCCCGCGGTGACCTGGCGGTGCTGTCCACGACCGACTTCCCCTACGAGGCCACGCTGGTGGGGCTCCACGGGTCGCTCACCGCCGCCGAGATGCTCATCCCCATGCTGGTCAGCTGACGCCGGCCCGGGTCAGCCGAACGGCAGCGGCTCCGGCGCCAGCGAGACGGCCTTCGCGCGGGCGGCGGTCAGCCGGCGGCGATGGTGCTGGCGGCACAGCACCTCGTAGGCCACCTCGGCCGCCGGCTGGTCCGCCTGGTCCACGTCACCCACGACGATGACGTCGCCCTCGACGACCATCGCGCCGTTCTCGGTCCGGGCGTTGTGGGTCGCGCGCTTGCCGCACCAGCACAGCGCCTCGACCTGCAGGACGTTCATCCGGTCGGCCAGCTCGACCAGTCGCCGGCTGCCCTCGAAGAGGTCGGTGCGGAAGTCCGTGAGGATGCCGAAGGCGAACACGTCGAGCTGGAGCTCGTCGACGATCTTCGCGAGCTGGTCGACCTGGTCGCGCGTGTAGAACTGGGCCTCGTCGCAGATCAGGTAGTCGATGCGT
>Ga0308173_10000822_pt1 | contig 14304 bp, 4 predicted proteins | sample PhyPR1_FD_203716 | JGI IMG/M metagenome (GOLD analysis project Ga0308173, IMG submission 203716) | Soil microbial communities from UC Gill Tract Community Farm, Albany, California, United States - DLSLS.P.R1 | ecosystem: Environmental > Terrestrial > Soil > Agricultural land | place: USA...
GCTGCACCCGCTGCTGGGCGGCGATCGCGCGATGATCGCCTATCGCACCGCCCTGGTGGAATATTGGTCCGGCGACATCACCGCCGCCGGCGCGCTGATCGATGAGCTGAAGCAGAAACATCCAAACGACACGGGCACGATCGGCGGCAAGGACGTCGTGCTGGCCGATGCGCTGGCGGAAGCGCTGAAGTCACCCCCGCCGCAACCGACGACACGCGCGAGTGACGCCGACAACTGGCCCACCTTTGGCGGCCCCGGTGGCGCGGGCGCGATCTCGCCCAGCGCCGTCAAGCCTGGTCTCAGCAGCATCAGCATTCGGCTGGCGGCGCCGAGCTTGAACGGCCTGCCCGAGGCGGGCCGCCGGATGTTCGTGCAAGCCGACGCGCAGGATCTCAGCACCGGCCAGGGACTCGGCATCATGCCCGCGGTCGAAGGCGGCGCGCTATTCTTCCAGGACGGCCGGCATGTCTACGCCGTCAGCGCCGACAGCGGTTTGCCATTGCCCGGTTGGTCACAGACCTACCCCGGCGAACGCGGCGGGCGATATTCGATGGACATCTTCGGCCGCGCGCGCGGTGAGCAGTTGACCGTCACCGTCACACCCAAGCAGGTGCTGGCCATCATGGGCCAGCTCGATCGCCAGCAGACGATCGTCGCGATGACGGCGCAGCCATCGGTGCGGCTGGTCTGCCTCGATCGAAACACGGGAAAGGAACTGTGGACACGATCACCGGCGGAGTTGCCGGAATCGGTAGCAGCGCTGCGCACGGCAGACTTCAACGGCACGCCGCTGGTCGTGCCTGACAACGATTCGGTGCTGGTCGTCGCCCGCGGCGGGAAAGGCAATCAGTTCGAAGACGGTTACGTCGTCTGCCTGTCGCTCAGCGGCGGACAATACAAGTGGTCAACCTACGTCGGCAGCGCCAGCCACATGTTCGACATGGGCGACAACGGCGTGGAGCAGCTGGGCACGTCGGAGATGTGCCTGGCAGAAGGCCGCGTGTTCGTGCTGACCAACCTGGGGACGGTTGCGGCGCTGGATCCGTACGACGGGCGGATGATCTGGCTGAGCGCGTATCCGCGCGACGTGACGGACAATCCCGAGCAGATGCAGATGGTCTTCCGCAACCGCATGGCCAATGGCGGTCGCGCGGGGACGAACAAGCCGTGGGCGAACAATCCGGTCATCGTCGCCAACGGAAAAGTCTTCGTGCTGCCGACCGACGGCAGGCACTTGCTGGTGTACGACGCCGGCACCGGCGCCGAGGCCAATCGCATCCTGCTGTCGGACTATGACAACGCCGATGTGCTGCTGGGCGTGCGGCCGCGCATGGCGATCCTCAGCACCGAAAAGGGCTGCTACTGCATCGATTGGCGCGCCTACACCCACGACGACGCCGAGCACGCGATCATCTGGGCGCGCAAAGACGTCGCCGCCGACACCGTGGCGGGCGAGGAGAACACGATCTTCGGCCGCGGGTTCGTCACCAGCGATTCGGTCTTCCTGCCGACGCGCCACCGGCTCTATCAGCTGGGCTGGTTCAAGGGCGGGAAGGTGATGTCGATGTATCCGTCGCGCGGCCAATGGAGCGGCGATGAAGAACCGGGCAACGTGCTGGCGACATCGCAGGGCGTGATCATCGCCGGGTCGACGCGCGTGGAGGTTTACCGCGACCTGACGCTGGTTCGCCGGCAGTTCGAGGAGCGGATCGCGGCGTCGCCAAACGATCCGCAGCCGCGCATTGATTACGCCAGCGCGCTGTTCGCCAGCGGCCAGCTGGATGCGGCGGTGGCGAAGCTGGATGAAGCGATCGAGATGATCGGCGGGCAGTCGGCCATGCGGCCGGGCAAGGGGCGCGACCTGGTCTTCACCACCGCGCTCAGTTTCGCCGAGCGGGCCGCGAAAGATCCGGCCAACGAAACCGGTTCGGTCACGGAGAAGCTGTACGATCGTGCCGCGGCGGCGGCGGATTCACCGTTGGACCAGGCGGTCTATCGTCTCAGCCGCGCGCGCCACCTGCACGACCGCAAGGACTACGCCGGCGAAGTGAAGCTGTGCCAGGAAGTGTTGTCGGACGACGCGATGCGCGCGGTGTCGGTGAACGACAACACCACTGCCGGGGCCGAGGCGGAGGCGGCCGTCAACGGCGCGATGCTGGCCGACCGCACGGCGTATGCCCCGATCGAACAAGCCGCCGCCGCGGCCGTGAAGGCGGCGAGCGCGGCGGACGACCCGTCGCAGATGCTGGCGGTGGCGCGGGTGTATCCCAACTCGCGCGCGGCCGCCGAGGCCCGGCAGGCGGCGGCGAAGTTGCTCGAAGCGGCCAAGCGATACGATGAGGCGATCGCGACGCTGCGCGAGATGTACGCGGGGTCGCTCGACCCCGCCGTGCGGACCAACTTGCTCGTGTCGGTTGCCAACGATTATCTCACGATGCCCGGCGGAGTGGGCCCCGCGATCGATCGGCTGGCGATGGCGACCGCGAAGGACCAGGTGCAGGACCGCATGCCGCAGGCGCTGATCCTGCCGGACGGCACGCGGATTGAGAACGCGACGTTCACCGCGGCGATTGGGACGCTGCGCGAGATGCAGGAGAAGGAAGACGTCGCCCGCCTGCCGGACTTCCACATCCCCGTGCAGGTGCACGCGAAGGACAAGGCGTTCACCCGCACCGAAGGTTCGCTGGTGATCCCCGACGTGACGGCGCTGGTTCGCCCGCTGCGCGATTTTCCGCGGAACGACCGCGTCGTCGCGTGGTCGGCCACCGCGGGGTTGTCGATTTATCCGGTGGGCGAATCGACGCCGGTGACGACGATGCCGGCGAGCGCGCTGCCGGAATCGCCCGGTGGCTGCGCGTGGATCGATCCGGCGAAGCTAGTCCTCTGGAGCGGCTCGCGCGTGATGCTGCTGGGGGACGGCGCAGGGGCTGGGCCGAAGTGGCAGACGCCGCTGCCGTCCGGTCCGGCGCTGTCCACCACGGTGGCGGATTCGCGCGGCGCGATTGACGATGAGCAAGTCGCGATGGACCAGGCGGCCGGCAACGCCGGCGCGGCGGGGCCGAACGGCATCGTCATCGACGGCGGTTTCGGTGGTGGCGGGCGCATCATCGTCCGCAACGGCCGGCAGTTCATCATCAACGGCGGGCAGATCCGCTTCATCGCGCAGGGGAACATCGGCATCGCCGGGCAACCCGCGGCGGCGCCGGCCCCCGCCGGTGCCGCGGCGGTGGGATTGGGGCCGCAAATCACCATGTTTCGCCCCGCGGGCGATCGCATCGTCCTCAGCACGTCGCTCGGTACGTTGATGGGCTTGAAGGTCAACGACGGCGGCATCGCCTGGCAGATGCGCCTGGCCGAGGGGCCGCTCACGCAGGTGCTGGCGAATGGTAGATTCACCGTCGCGCGGATCGATGATCCCGCCGGGGCGCAGCTGATCGTTCTCGACACGCCCACCGGCCGCGTGATCGGCCGGCGCCGCTTCGGGCCAGATGGTACGGGCAATCAGCTGATGAACGTCGCGCTGTCGGAAGAGGCGACGCTGGTGTGGACCACGCTTGCCAAGCTGCTGAGCAAAGACCTGTACGAGCCGTGGCGCAACCCGCCGGTGGACCTATCGACGCGGCCGACCGGCGAGGCGATGAACTTCGCCGGGTTGAATCAGCCGGACCAGTTGCTCGTGCGCGCCGGCCGCGTCGTCGCGCTGTACGACGGCGGAAAATTTGTGCGCGTGCAGGACCTGTCCAATCGCCGGATCGATCCGGTCACCCCCGCGGCGAACCCGCTGGCCACTGGCGCAGACACAACCGCCGGTTCCGCCAGCGTCGCGCTGCGCCTGGTCGGCCCGCGACTGTTCATCACCAACGGGCGAAACCTCTGGCAGTACAACCTGGCGTCAGCGGACGATCATTACAAGACGCTGCTGTTCGACCTGGATTATCCGCCGCGGATTCGCGAGCTGTTCCTGGGCCAGGATCACGCGATCCTGCTGAACGAGCCGGTTGACCGCGGGCCACTGGGGTCGTCGTTCGTGCAGCTGCTGATCCACCGCCGCGGGCCGATCGGGCCGGGCAATGCGCGCGAGGCGTCGAACCTTGATTACTATCCGCAAATCACCGACAAGTCCGGCATCTTTGCGTGGCAGGCCGTCGATGGCGGGATGTACTACCTGAGCGGCGATCACCAGCTGCATTTCCTTCAAGCGCGGAAGTAAGCGATCGCGCTCGCCATTTCGGGCACGGCATTTGTGTGCAGGAACCTCCGCGGCCCACGAGAGGAGGCGCGCTGATGTCTACCCCGCATTACGTGGCCGAGAAGGTCAAAGACCAATATCTCCTCGTGCGCCAAGATGTGCCCGTTGCCACGGCTCATCCGGAGATGTGCATCGGCGGAGGTATCTTGATGCTGATGGGCCTCTTCGGGCGAGGCCCAGCGCGGCTGCTGTGCTGGCTGCTCGGAGGGACATTGCTGTGGACGGGCCTCGCCTGCCGCGGCAAGCGGTGCAGTGGCAGTGGGTCCCGCCGCAAGGTGCGCCACATGCCGCGCGGTCCCAGCTACGAAGGCGAAGACGACGGCCTGCGCCTGCGGCAGAAGCCGCTGGATGAGACCGATGAAGCGAGCATGGAGTCGTTCCCCGCCAGTGATCCACCGGCCAAGATGACCCCGACGCGGACGGTGTGATTTTCTTTTACGCCTGCGCCGTCGGCAGCGCATCCGCCGGCCGCTCCTGCGCGACGAACGCGGCGGCGTCTTTCAGAATCGAATTGATGTGGCCCGACGGATCGCGGAAGAAGTGCGGCGTCCAGATCCGCCGCAGCGACCACCCCTGATCGGCCAGGATACCGGTGCGGAAGATGTCCCATTCCACCGGATCGTCGGCGGCGGTGTAACGGCACGAATCGCACAGCACGCCGACGGTCACGTCGTCCGGCCGCGTCGGATGGCGAAGCGCCAGGTCCACGCAAAAACCGTCATTCCCCCAGTGCACCGCCGAACCCATGCGGTGATCGTTCGCCAGCGCTGCCGCCAGCTGCGTTGCGAAGGTCGAGGGAGATTTCGTCGCGAGCACATCCACCCGATCCGCCGCTTGCGGCTTGGCATCTGTCGCTTCGCTCAACGACGCCGCGTCCTCCGCGTACAGCGCCGCGAGTTGCTCGGCGTATCGCAGGTATGCGAACAACAGCCACGCCCCCGTTGCGCTCTGCCCCTCCGGAACCGCCGGCAGATTCAGATATGCCTCACGCGGAATGGAACTCACCAGATGGACTTCATGGCGCGCGCGAGTGACCAAGACGTTCAATCGCCGTCCACCACCCGCGCGGCCAAGGGGTCCGAACCTGCGGTAAAACTTCCCCTTCGCGTCCGGCCCGTACGTCGTGCTGATGATGATGTGATCGCGCTCGTCGCCCTGCACGTTCTCCAGGTTCTTGACGAACAACCCTTCAAACGAGTCGGCACCCTTGCGCTGCCGCGCCGTCGCCAGGCGCTTGGCGAATTCCGCGTCGTCCGCGGCGCGATCGTCCAATCGCTCGACGATCAGATCGCGCTGCTGAAGGTTGAAGCACGCGATGCCGATCGACGGCGGCTCGCCGCGTTTGAGCAGGTCGTGAACGATCTGCACGACGCGGTCCGCTTCGGCTTCGTTCCCGCGGTTGGCGTAAACGCCGTCCACGCGATAGAGCGTCAGCGGTGAAAATTTTGCGCGATTCCGCGGGTGCCCGGGGATCGCCTGCAGCCGGCTGCCATAAAAGTTCTCGTTGCTGAAGCCGATCAAGTCCGCGTTGCGCGAGCGGTAGTGCACGTCGAGATAACACTGCTGGATCGACAAATTCAGCGCCGCCCCCAGCAGGTCCTCCACCTCCGCCTGCTGGATTTCGAACAGGTCCTGCTCGGTCTCCGGCTCGTTCTGCTCTTCGCTCTGCGTGAAGGCGGACTCGAAAAACCGCGTCGGCGGCAACTGCTTCGGATCGCCGGCGATGACAACGCGCTGCCCGCGCGTCAGCACCGGCAGCGCCTCTTCCAGCCGGCACTGCGACGCTTCGTCGAATATGATGACATCGAACAGCGGCTTGCGCCCAAACACCTGCGCGACGGTTTCGGGGCTGGCCATCCACACCGGGCACAGGTCGAACAGCGGATCACCGCCGTCGATCTGTTCACCGACGGCGATCACCTGCCGCAGCCGCATCGCCCGCGGGCCGCTCATTAGCAACCGCCGGCTCAAGCTCGCGCCCAGGCTGTTCAAGCGTGATCCGGTCGCCGCGAGCAAGCGGTCGCGCTGCTTGCCGATCCAGCGGTGCCGCACGGCGTCACGCACCAGTTGTTTCTTCTGCAATTCCAGCTCGCGATAGCGCGCGAAGTTGGATTCGATGCGATGGGCATCGATCGCCTGCAGCGTGGGGTTCGCCCGCAGCCGGCGGGTGATCTCACCGGTGAGGACGGACTTTTGTAGCGCGTCCAGCGCGGCTCGTGGATCAGCAGACTGCGACAGCAGCTCGTCAGCGAGTTTTCGCAGCGGCTCCGGCAACGCCGCCCGGGCTTCGCGCACGCGCAACACGCCTTCCAGCGTGTCGAGCTGACCGAGCAGCGCATCGGTCACCGGCGAGGCGGCTTCGCCGTTGCGCAGCTTCTGGCCGACCGACGCGAGCCAATGCGCATCGAGCAGCGTCGTCGCGTGCAGCGAATCTTCGAGCGCGGCCAGGGTATCGGCGCGGGCCGGTGATTTGCAAAGCCCGTCGATGAACGCCTCGGCCGCCGCGCGGACCGGCAACGCCTTGGCGGCGAGGACTGCTAAACCATCGAGCGCGGGTTCCTCTCGCAATCGCAGCAGGATGTCGAACAGTTCCGCGTGGTGCTGGAGGAATCGGTCGAGCACATCGTCCGCGGGCAGGCCCGCGGATTCATCGCTTGCGCCAGCAAGTTCTCTGCGCACCTGCTGGATGATGAGGCGCGCCCGCAGCGCGTTGAGGAACCGCTTCACGCGCTCGGCACTGCTGGGCGTCAGCGGCAGGCCGTACGGCTGCAGCACTTTTGCCGCGTGGGACTTGGCGCCGAAGCTGAGGAACGCGTACCACTTCCCGGCGATTTCGAGGTACGCATCCAAATCGCGCAGTTGCTGCGGGATGACGGCGGCGCTCGGCGGCGGACTGATGGCGGAGCGAAGATCCGCATCCAGCGGCGTTTCGCGGAACATCCGCACGCTCGATTCGATCGACTTCAACTTCTCACCGGCCGACCGAAGTGCGGCGGCGTCGGCGGCGGCCCAGCGCGCGACGGCGGTGCCGTTCATCTGCTGAAGCAGCGGCGCCAGCCGCTCCGCGATTTCCGCGCGGGCCTTGCCTTGTGCGGGCAACGGTGACTGGGTTGAGAACACCGGGATCGCTAGGTCGATCGTCGCATCCGCCGCCGCGGCGGCGGTGACGCATCGCTCGATTGATGTCCGCACGGTTTCCATCGGGCGCGCCAGGTAATCACTCGGCGCCACGCCGGCGCACTTGGACCACGGATTGCGCGCATAGCTAATCGCCTGCGCGCGACCGAGCAGATCGAGCAGTTCCGTCTCACGCGCCGACAGTTCGTGCGGCGCGATCGCGCTGGCGGCGGTGTCATTCACGCGCACCTGATTGTCACTTCCGCGAAGAGCAAGCCACTGCCCGACTAGCTCGTGAAACGACGGCTCGCCGGCTTGCGGCGGGGTCATCAAGCTGTGGTGATACTGCGTCAGGTCTTCGTGCAGTTTTTGTAGCTCGCTATCGACACGCGTCAATTTCGCCTCGGCGCCGGCGTCGGTTTTCGTCGCGGGGAGCTCTTCCAGTTGCTCGCGGATTGAGCGGTACAGGTCGCGCTGGTCGCGCTGTGGATCGTGCACGATCCCGCAGAGTTGGCCGAGGCCCATGTGGTCAAGGCGGTCGTGCACGACGTCGAGCGCGGTTCGCTTTTCGCAGACGAACAGCACGCGCTGCCCGCGGGCCAGGTGGTCGGCGATGATGTTCGTTATGGTCTGACTCTTGCCCGTCCCGGGTGGGCCGTGGACGACCAGGCCACGGCTGGCGCGCGCGAGCGCCACGGCCCGCGCCTGACACGGATCGGCGGCGGCGGCAAGCCGCTCGGTGACGAACAGCCGCGTGACGCGCTGCTCCGGTTGCGGCGGTGCTTCATCGGGCGTCGCCGGTATTGGCGGCGGGTCATCGAAATCGATCCCGGCGGTGAGGAACGCTTCGACGGGGCCGCTCAGCGGCTCGGTCTGCGCAAGCATTGCCTGCGTGTCGCGGAGCAGGCCCTGGTTGGCCATGGGAAATAAGCCCAGCACGGCACTGGTCAGAATCGCGGGCGATTCGGCGTCGTCATCAGGTCGCGGCGCGGGGGTGAGTTTCAGCGCGTCCATGGACCACGCCGGGTTCGGAGGAGCCTGCCCTGAACTTGTCGAAGGATGCTCGCGACGACCGGGATCGTTTTCCACTGTAGAAGCATCCAGGTCGTCGGGAGTACCCTCCGAACCCGGCGTGTGGGGCTTCGGTGCGAGTTTATATTCTTCGGGCACGTCGAGGTTCAGCGCCTTTGCGACGTGGGCGACGAGGTCGCTGATCTCTCGCCACGGATGGGCGCCTTCGTCGTCGCCGAAGATCTCATTCACTTCCAGCTTGCCGGTCTGCTGTTCGAGCCAGGCGAGAAGCGCGCTGTTGGGCATCACGCGATCCACGCCTTCCCCGCGGCAGGCGAGCTCGATGCTCGGGCTGGTGCCGCGCTTCAGCGTCAACGTCACGGGGATGAACGCGATCGGCGCGAGGATGCGCTTGGTGCCGCTGCTGCGCGCGCTGCCTGCTGCGAAGGTGCCGGGCGGCAGCGACAGCAGCGGAAAGCCGACGTTCAGCACGTGAACGCCGGTGTCGTTCTCGTACGTGCGGGCGTCGTCGGCGACGACGCGCAGCTTGTTCAGCAGCGCGGTCTGCTCGTCCCACGCTTTCTGCGATGACGAGGGCTCGTCTTCGCCTTCGGAATTTTCGCCATGGTCGGATCTTCTCGGCGGCTTGACCTTGGCGATGACCTTCGCGACTCGGCCGTCGCTCAGCAGCTGCCGCAGCACGTCTTCGGGGGAGGCGTCGCTCAAGCGCGACAGTTGCGTGAGGTCGATGCGCTGACGGCTGGCGTGCGGGCGGCAGTTCATGCCGGGGCCGTTCATCAGCCCGGCGAACAGCCGATCGAGCATTTTGGCCAGGACTTTGTTGGGTCGCGTGGTGGCGGTGGACATCCGTTTCTCTGGTGCAAATTTGCGCGAAGGCGTGCGAGCGAGGGTAACGCGGGCGTTCGATGACGTCGAGCAAACCGGACGTGTGCCGAAGCGTGTGCGCCAGCTGGCGGCGCTGGTTGTTTGGATTCGCTGAATACGCTCAATCCAAAAGCGCAGACGCGGTGGGCTCTGCCCCTTGCGTTTGCGCTTTGAATTCAGCTGCTTTAGTTATGTTTGAAAAGCAGCGCTCTCGCTTGGCGCACCCATCTTCGGCCTCGTTCGAAAACTCGATGCTCGCACGATGACAGCAACCTTGCCGCCTCCGGGGCGTATCTGCTGTTGTAGAAACTTTCGTCGCCCGGTGGGTCCGATAACGTTGACTCGCGCCAGTGCGGCTGGCATCATGCGGCGTTGTCGCGTTGCGGCTATGGATGGCCGCGGGTTTGTGCGTATGGATGGCACGCGCGCATGTGTGTGTGCGTTTCCTTCACGTTGGCGGAACTTTCCGGACCGCCGTTCGTCCAATCACATGTCGAGCTTCAGCCGCTTACATGACGAGGCCGCCGACGCTCACGCGACGTCACCCGTCGCGCCGGCGTCGTCTGCGCCCGGCGGTGGTGGTGGTGGCGCGGATCCGGCGGTGGCACGCGCGATCGATTTGCTGAAGCGCTCACAGCGCGGCGATCGCAGCGCGTATGGGCAGCTGGTCGTGCTGTACCAGGACCGCGTATTCAACGCGATCCTGCGCATGGTCGGCGATCGCGACGAGGCGGCCGAGTTGACGCAGGAAGCGTTCACGCGCGGGCTGTCGAACCTCGACAGCTTCCGCGGCGACGCCGCCCCGTATACGTGGCTGTTTCGCATCGCGGTGAACCTGGCGATCAGCCGACTGCGCCGCGTGCAGCGGCACCGGGTGTTTTCGCTCGACGCCGCGGGCAGCAATGGCCGCAGTGCTGCCGATCGCGGCGGCAACAGCAGCGGCGACCAGGCGGCCGCGTTGATCGATCGCGTGCGGCAGCAGGATGCGAGCAATCAGCCATCGCACGCGCTGGAGCAGCGCGAGCGGGCAGAACAGGTCGTTGCGGCGCTCGGCCGCATCGATGCCGAATATCGCGCGGTACTGGTCATGCGCGACGTAGAAGGTTTCGATTACCAGCAGATGGCCGACGTGCTGGGCCTGCCGCTGGGAACGTTGAAGAGCCGCTTGTTTCGCGCGCGGATCGCGCTGCGAGATGAGCTGAAGGCGTATATGAGCTAGGGTTGAGGGGTCAGGGGTTAGGGGTCAGGAACGCATCCTGACCCCTGACCCCTGACCTCTGACCCCTGACCCCTGCAATGTCTGAGACCCCGAATAACCTCGACCCCAAAGAATCCACCGAGGCTAAGCTCTGCGCTTACCTGGAAGGCGAGCTGCCGCCGGCGGAACGCGCGGAGATCGAGACGTACCTGACGAACAATCCGCAACATCGGCAGCTGTTGAGCGAGTTGGCCAAGACGCGGGAATTCGTTCGTGCGTTGCCGCGCGAGGCGGCGCCGGCGGAGATCGCGGAGTTGTTTCAGGAACGGCTGGAGCGGTCGCTGCTGCTGGATACCGATGCGGCGGGGAACACGGCGCCGATCGCGCGGATGAATCGCTGGCCGCACATCGCGCTGCTGGCGGCGATGGTGTGTCTGGCGGGCGGGTTGGCAGTCGTGATTTATTCGGTGCTGCCCGGCCACGGACCGGCGCCGACGCAGTATTCGATTGCGCCGCAGCCGCAACCAATGGCCACGGCGACCGCGCCGGCGACGGCATCGCCGTCGGCCGCCCCGACCGCGGACGTTGTTGCGAAGTCATCCGGTCCCGCCGAGAAGGCCGGTACGCCGACGGTTGCCGGCGAGATGGACTTGGCCAAGTCCGGCCCGGCGCCTGTGCCCGCGGCGGCGCCAACGGTTGTCGCCACGGCGACACCGCCGGCGACGGAGTCTGATCATCGAATGGAACGCTTCGGCGGCGGGTTCGAAGCCGGTCGCGTTCGCGTCGAAAAGAGCTTCGGTGGCGCTGGTGGTGGCGGGGCTGGATTTGGCGTCGTTTCTCCAAGTGCGATCTCCGGCAGCTCGAGCGCGATGCTCGGGGTCATCGACACCAAGGCGGTGAACGAGCGACTCGCCCGTTCCAACTCAACGCTGCAGAAGCTCGGCGCGGCCAAGAACAACACGGTCTACGTCGTCGTGAGCGCGAATGACACCAACGCCGCGGCAACGCAGGTGCGCGATTTCTTCACGATGAACAACATCGCATATCAACCGCTGGCCACCGATGACGCGGCAGTCTCGACCGGTGTGGACAGCATCGCGCTCAAGTCGGATGCAACCGTTTCGAAGCAAGCCGCGCTGGGGATGGCCAAGGAAGAGATGAGCAAGAAGGCCGCATTCGATTCAACGGACGGGGCGATGCGGAAGGATGCCGGGCCGGATCGGCGGTTGTACGACAAGGATTACGCGCAGAAGATTTCGCCGCGCGCGGGCAATGGTCAGGACATGCAGAACGCCGAGGTGGCGGCGAATGCACCGCCGGCGGCGCCGCAATCGCAGGGGCAATCATCGACACCCACCGCCGGCGCGCCGGCGGGACAAGCGGGGGACAACCTCGCCCAGCAGCAGCAGGCAGCGAATTATTCTACGAGCAACAATTACGTTCAGGCGGGCAATCGCAACGCGTCCAGCAATGTGTCCTCCAGCTATCGCGAGCAGCAAGTGCCGCAACAACCGACCGCGCAGGCGCAACCGGTGCAGCTGAACGCGGCGGTGAATCCGGCGGACTTGACGGCCAACTCAAATGAGCCGGTAGCGCTGGGCGACAGCGGCGACGCGTGGGTGGCGACGGGTCTGACGCGGCGTGAAGCGGAGCAGCTGAGCGCGACGTTATCGACGCAGGGGACGGGGCAGATCGCCGCAGTGGTCACGCCGACGGCGGGTGGGATCGTCGCGACGGGGAACGCGTTCAACTTCAACGGCACGATCAACGCGGCGGCGACGACCCTGCCGGCGACGATGCCGGCGCAGCAGCAAGAGTCGCAGCCGCTGCTGTTCGCGAAGGAACCGGCGTCGCAATCGGCGACGGCGCCGTCGGGCGGGGCGGCTGCGGATAACGTCGCGGTCAACGATCAGCTGACGGTGACGGTCCCGCAGTTGGTGGGGCCGGGGGTTGAGAAGACGAACACGGTGAAGGTGGCGGAGGACGGCACGATCAACCTGCCGATGCTGGAACCGGTGCCCGCGGCGGGGCGAACGCCCGCGGAGTTGGAGCGGCAGATCGGGAAGCAGTATGCCGATGCGAAGTTGATCGCGAATCCGACGGTGACGGTTACGCGCGCCCCGGCGACGCCGGCGACGCAGCCGGTGATGGATTTGCCAACGACCACTCAACCGTCGGCCGTCGCGCAGGCGGTTGAAGAACCACAGCGAGCGCCGGCGACTCAGCCGGTTTTGGATGCCGCGGAGCGAGTGGACGTTGTCGTGCTGCTTCAGAAGAATCGGATCGCCGTCACACCCACCACCGAGCCGGCGCCCGCAGCGACACAGCCAGTTGAGGCGAAGTAGAAGCGGATGCGCCGCTAACGCCGATCTCACATCGCCTGCCTTCTTAGCGTCGTCCATAGCGCTCGCGGGGAGTAGAAGCGTCTTGCCTATTTAGAACCAGCCCATGACCGATTGAGGAATAAGGGGTTACGAATATTCGCCACCGCCAACAAACCCGCCGCTTTCCTGCGTTGATGTTCACGAATAGGGGGTTCGAAATCTCGTGAACCAGAAGGAAAGCAGTATGTCACGCCAGATCAAGAATCGTTCGCGTTCGATCGTTCGCCGGGCCTGTGCCATGTTTGAACCGCTCGAAGGCCGCACGCTGATGAGTGGCGCGCCGGCGACGTTTAGCGACCTTGGCAACCTTACGGGCCGGCAGACCGTCGGCGACACCGTTTCCACTTCGCAGGCGGTGGACTCTTATAAGTTCCAGCTGCCGGCGGCGGGCAGCATCAACCTGCTGCTCAGCGGGCTGACGCACAACGCGAACCTGCATCTGCTCAATTCGTCCGGTGGCCAGATCAGCACGAGCGCGGCGGCCGGCACGGCCAATGATCAGATCAACGTCAATAGCCTCTCGGCGGGGACTTACTTCGCGCAGGTTGATTTCGTCAACGACGGCTCGGCCGGCACGAGCACGGCGTACGCGCTGCAGCTGACGGCGGACAAGGCGGGGAACACGCTGGCGACGGCGCGCGACCTCGGCGATCTTTCGGTCGCGACGACCAAGACGATCAACGACTTCGTCGATGCCAGCGACACCGCGGACTTTTATAAGTTCGAGTTGTCGTCGATCCGCCAGGTGAACGTGCTGATGAACAACCTGACCGCCAACGCGGACCTGCAGGTGATCGTGGACGTGGTCAACCCTGGCGTGGTCGATACAGGCGAGGTTGTGCTCTCATCGAGCAACACCGGCACGAATTTCGATCAGGTGACGCCGACGTTCGGTCCCGGCACTTACTTCCTGAAAGTTCAACCGGCGGGGAACGCGGCGACGAATTACACGCTGAACATCAACAGCCTGCCCGGCGCGGTCGCCGATGATCACGGCGGTGATTCGGCGAGCAACCCGCGGGCGATCGGCACGCTGGGTTTCGGCACGCAAACCTTCGTGGACTTCGTCGGCAGCTCCGACGGCGCGGATGTGTACCAGTTCAACCTGGCGCATCTGAGCCGGATCAACGCGCATCTGGACGGCCTGACCGACAACGCCGACCTGCAGCTGTTCACAGCGCCGGCGCCGAGCTTTTTCCCCGAGACGTTGATCAGCAGCTCGGTCAACACCAACGCGCTGCCGGACGACATCTCGCAAACCGTGGCGGCGGGGACGTACTTCCTGCGCGTGCAGCACGTGAGCGGCGATACGTTCTATCGCCTGCAGATGGGGGTGACGGAAGAAGACGGCGCGGGCGATACGCTTGCCGCTGCGCGCAACCTGGGCACGCTGAGCAACGTCACGTTCAACGAACGCGTCGGCGGGCCCGACGCCGACGACTTCTACAAGTTCACGGTGT
>Ga0308173_10000823_pt1 | contig 14301 bp, 12 predicted proteins | sample PhyPR1_FD_203716 | JGI IMG/M metagenome (GOLD analysis project Ga0308173, IMG submission 203716) | Soil microbial communities from UC Gill Tract Community Farm, Albany, California, United States - DLSLS.P.R1 | ecosystem: Environmental > Terrestrial > Soil > Agricultural land | place: USA...
ACCCGGCGAACCGGGGCCCCGTGGCCTTGCCGCCGCCGCCGCCGCCGCTCCTCCCGCCGCTCTTGCCGCCGGCGACGGGGCGCCCGGTGCGGCCCTGGGCGCCCTTGGGGCCCGGGGCGCCGCGGCGGGCTCCGGCCCCACCACTTCCAGCGGAGGCACCCGATCCCTTCTTGCGCGGCTGTCGGGGTGACCTGGAGTACTCGCTCATGCGTGTCCTTCCTCGATGAGCTCGTCGATGACGTCGGCGTCCGGTAGGTAGGGCGCCAACGCCGGGAGGTCGTCGAGCGACGACAGTCCCATCCGCTGCAGGAAGTAGGGGGTGGTGCGGTAGAGCACTGCGCCGCTCTCCCCCACGTCCTCGACCTCCTCGATGAGGCCGCGAGAGGTCAGGGTGCGCACGACGCCGTCCACGTTGACGCCGCGCACCGCGCTGACCCGGGCGCGGGACACGGGCTGGCGGTAGGCGATCACCGCGAGCGTCTCGAGGGAGGCCTGGGTGAGCTTGGCCTGCTGGCCGTCGAGGACGAACTTCTCCACGACCGGGGCGTAGTCGGACCTGCTGTAGACGCGCCACCCGCCCGCGACGCTGCGCAACGTGAACCCGCGCTGCGCGGCGGCATACTCCTCTTCGAGGGCTTGCAGGTGGCCCCGCACGTCCTCGACGGGGAGCTCGAGCGCCGACGCGAGGGCGACCTCGGTGACCGGCTCGTCGACGACCATGAGGACGGCCTCGAGGGCGGAGCGGGCGCCACCGGGGAAGTCGTTGATGTCGAAGGCGATCTGCTCGTCGACGCCACGCTCGTCGAGCACGTCCGGCTCGCCGCTCGGCTCGGGCGCCTGCGTCAGGGACGCGGGCTGGTCACTCATCGTCTGCTCCTGTCCCTGCTGCTGCGTCGCCGAGTGCCGGCACCGGCTGCTGCTCCTGCGGCTCGTCTGAGGGCCTCTCGGGCCCCTCGCCGGCGGCCTCCTCGTCGAACTCGTCGTCGATGGAGATCTCGCCCGCCCCGGCGCCGGTCCACCGGATGTCCAGCTCGCCGAGGGCCTCCGCCTGCTCGAAGGCGATGGCGGCCTCCTTGAACAGCTCGAGCAGGGCGAGGAAGCGGGCGACGATGACGAGGGTGCTGTCGGCGTCGGCGACGAGGCTGCGGAAGGAGACCTGGCCCCGGTGGCGCAGCCGCTCGACGAGGATCGCGGCCTGCTCGCGCACGCTCACCTGCGGCGCGTGCAGGTGCTCCAGCCCGACGGTCGGGGCGACCTTGGGCGTCATCGCGCGGGCGGCGATCTTGGCGAACTGCTCGGGGGTGACGGCGATGACGAGCTCGGGCAGCAGGCGGGCGAACTCCGGCTCGAGGCCGGCCTGGCGCGGGGTGATCCGCCCTGCCGTGGCCATCCGGTCGCGGAAGGTCCCGGCGATCTGCTTGTAGGCGCGGTACTGGAGCAGGCGCGCGAAGAGCAGGTCGCGGGCCTCGATGAGCGCGAGGTCCTCCTCGTCCTGCGGGCCCGACTGCGGGAGCAGGCGCGAGGCCTTGAGGTCGAGCAGGGTCGCGGCGATGAGGAGGAACTCGGAGGCCTGGCCCAGGTCCCAGTCGCTGTCGGCCGCCTGGGCCGCCTTGATGTGCGCCACGAACTCGTCGGTGACCTTGGCGAGCGCCACCTCGGTGATGTCGAGCTTGTGCTTGCTGATGAGGCCGAGCAGCAGGTCGAAGGGGCCCGAGAAGACGTCGAGGTGGACCTCGAACGGCGTGGAGGCCCGACGGGTGATGACCCCGCCCGGCGTCAGCTCGTCGGCCGGGGCTGCCGGCTTGGCCGGCTCGGCCGGCTCGGCGGTGTCGGTGACCACGGCGTCCTCGACGTCCTCGACGTCGTCGGAGTCGACCGCCTGGCGCTCGACGGTGTCCTGCTCGGTCATCCGCCCACGACGGATCAGGCTGCGCCGCCGCGCGCGATCAGCTCACGGGCGAGCTGGCGGTAGGCGTTGGCACCGGAGTGCTCGGACGAGTACGACGTGATCGGCTCGGCGGCCAGCGTCGCGTCCGGGAACTTCACGGTGCGGCTGATGACGGTGTGGAAGACCTGCTCGCCGAAGTGGTCGACGACCGAGCGCACGACCTCGCGGCTGTGCAGGGTGCGGCCGTCGTACATCGTGGCGAGGATGCCGTCGACGTGCAGGCGAGGGTTGAGGCGGTCGGTGATCTTGTCGATCGTGTCGATGAGCAGGGCCACACCGCGCATCGCGAAGAACTCGCACTCGAGCGGGATGACGACACCGTGGGCGGCCGTCAGCGCGTTGACCGTGAGCAGGCCGAGCGAGGGCTGGCAGTCGATGAGGATGACGTCGTACTCGTCGACGACGGGCCGCAGCACGCGGGCGAGGATCTGCTCGCGCGCGACCTCACCGACGAGCTGCACCTCTGCGGCCGACAGGTCGATGTTGGCGGGCACCACGTCGAGCCCGGGAGTGCGGGTCTGCTGGATGACGTCGTGGATCTCGTGGCCGCGCTCCACGAGCAGGTTGTAGATCGTGACGTCGAGCTGCTGGGCGTTGACGCCGAGGCCGACCGACAGGGCGCCCTGCGGGTCGAAGTCGACGACGAGCACCCGGCGGCCGACCTCGGCGAGGGCGGCACCGAGATTGATGGTCGTCGTCGTCTTGCCGACGCCACCCTTCTGGTTGCACATGGCGATGATGCGCGCCGGGCCGTGGCTGGTGAGCGGCGCGGGGTCCGGGAACTCGGGCAGCGGGCGGCCGGTGGGGCCCATGGCCCCCGAGCCAGCGGACTCGGTGCCGGGCAGGTGGGCGACCCGGGGCACAGCGCTCACCGGACTGTGGCGGGGCTGGTCGAGGTCCTCTGACGGCACGGACTGCATGGTGTCGTGTGACTCCTCGTTCACCAGGTGTTCCACTCCGCTCGGCCTTGCCTTCAGTTCTCCTGGTCAGCCTCGCGCTGATCACGTGTGACCCTATCAGCGGGCACGGGGGTGAGCGCCCGCATAGACCTCGCGGAGTCGGTGCACCGAGACCATGGTGTAGATCTGCGTGGTGGTGACCGACGCGTGGCCGAGCAGCTCCTGCACGACCCGCACGTCGGCGCCCCCGTCGAGCAGGTGCGTGGCGAAGGAGTGCCTCAGGGTGTGCGGGGAGACGTGCTCGACCAGGCCGGCGCGCTCGGCGGCGCGCCGGATGATCGCCCACGCCGACTGGCGTGAGAGCCGGGCGCCGCGCTGGTTGAGGAAGAGCGCCGGACCCCCGCGTCCGTGCGCGGCCAGCGCGGGGCGGCCCCGGACGAGGTATGCCGTGACGGCGTCCACCGCGTAGCGGCCCACCGGGACGATCCGTTCCTTGCCGCCCTTGCCGTGCAGACGCACCGATGCCGCATCGGCGCCACCGCCGGCCCCAGCAGGCTCCGCCGGCGCGCCCAGCAGCTCGGTGGAGGTCTCCAGGTCGTCGACGTCGAGGCCGACGGCCTCGCTGATGCGCGCCCCGACCCCGTAGAGCACCTCGAGCAGGGCGCGGTCCCGCAGCGACTCGGGCGTGTCGCCGACCGCCGCCGCGGCGAGCAGCCGCTCGACCGCCTCGACGGGGATGGCCTTGGGCAGCCGGGCAGGTGGCTTGGGCGGCGCCACATTGGCCGCGGGGTCCACGGTCACGACCCCCTCCAGGGCCAGGAAGCGGTGGAAGCCACGGACCGCGACGAGGGTGCGCGCCGCGGAGGAGGCGGCCAGGCCGCGCTCGCGCAGCGAGGCCAGGAAGTCGCTGACCTGGGCCTCCGTCACTCCCCCGGCATCGTCCACTCCGTGGTCGGCGAGGAAGGCGCAGTACGCGCGGAGGTCGCGGGCGTACGACTTCAGGGTGTTCTCGGAGGCTCCCTTCTCGACCCGGACGTGGTCGAGCCACCCGCGCACGTCCCGCTCCAGAGGGGTGGGACGTGCGGCGGGTGGCTCGGTGACGACCTGGTCGGTCAGGAGAGGGCTTCCTCGAGCGACGTGCACGCCATGCCGTGCGCCTCGGCGACGCCGGCGTAGGTGACGTGGCCGTCGTGGGTGTTGAGGCCGAGGCCGAGGGCGTGGTCGGACGCGAGCGCGTCGCGCCAGCCCTGGTTGGCCAGCTTCACGGCATACGGCAGGGTCGAGTTGGTCAGGGCGTACGTCGAGGTGTGGGGCACCGCGCCCGGCATGTTGGCCACGCAGTAGAAGACCGAGTTGTGCACGCGGTAGGTGGGGTCGGCGTGGGTCGTGGCGTGGCTGTCCTCGAAGCAGCCGCCCTGGTCGATGGCGATGTCGACGAGGACCGAGCCCGGCTTCATCTGCGACACGAGGTCGTTGGAGACGAGCTTGGGGGCGGCAGCGCCCGGGATGAGGACCGCACCGATCACCATGTCGGCCTGCAGCACCTGCTCCTGCACCGTCAGGCGAGACGAGGCGAGCCCGTGGACCCGGTTGTCGTAGCGCCAGAACGACATCCGGAGCTTGTCGAGGTCGGTGTCGAGCAGCGTCACGTCGGCCCCCATGCCGAGGGCGATGTTGGCCGCGTTCTGCCCGGACACGCCGGCGCCGAGGATGACGACCTTGGCGTTGGCCACGCCGCCGACGCCCCCCATGAGCACGCCGCGGCCGCCCTGCGCGCGCATCAGCGCGTGGGCGCCGACCTGTGGTGCGAGACAGCCGGCGACCTCGGACATCGGGTAGAGCAGCGGCAGGCCCCCGGAGGGCAGCTGGACCGTCTCGTAGGCGACGCCGGTGACCTTGCGCTTGACGAGCTCCTCGGTGAGCGGCTTGTCGGCGGCGAGGTGCAGGTAGGTGAAGAGGGTCAGGCCCTCGCGCATCCGGTGGTACTCCTCGGCCACCGGCTCCTTGACCTTGAGCACCATGTCGGCCTCGCCCCAGACGTCGTCCGCGGAGCCGATGATGCGGGCGCCCGCGGCGGCGTAGTCGTCGTCGCTGATCTGCGACCCGACGCCTGCGTCCTTCTCCACGAGCACCTGGTGGCCGTGCTCGGTCAGCTCGTGGACGCCAGAGGGCGTGATGGCCACGCGGTACTCGTGGTTCTTGACCTCGCGGGGAATGCCGACCTTCATGTCTGTCGCACGTCCTTCTCTCGTCAACCCGGCTCGGAAGCAGGTCCGGTCGACACTGACCGGCGTCGCCCACTCTATCCACCATGCGAGACGCCACCGGACGGGTCACGGGACATCGGCGCCGTGGCGGGAGGACCCGGGTGCCCACCGGGTCGGGCGGAGCCGGTCCCCGTAGGTTGGGCGTCACCGACGAAGGGGACACCACATGAAGCTGTACGCCGACACACCGGGTCGCCGCACCCGTCAGCTGCTGTCCGACGTCCTCGTCCTGCTCTGGGTGAGCCTGTGGGTGTGGCTCGGCCGCCAGACCCACGACGTCGTGGTCGAGCTGCGCGGGCCCGCCGACTCACTCACCGCCGCGGGGCGCTCCGTCAACAGCTCCCTGACCGGCGCGGGCAACCAGGCCGGCCAGCTCCCGCTCGTCGGGGACCAGCTCAAGCAGTGGCTCGGACAGGCGGCGCAGTCGGGCACCACGCTGAGCAGTGCGGGGACCTCGATGGCCACGACCGTCGAGCGGGTGGCGCTCGTCCTCGGCCTCGTCGTCGCCGCCGTGCCGATCGTCCTGGTCGTGTTGCTGTGGCTCTACGTACGCGTCGGGTTCGTCCGCCGGGCCTCCGCCGCGCAGCGCTTCCTCGACTCGAGCGAGGACCTCGACCTCTTCGCCCTGCGCGCGATGGCCCACCAGCCCCTGGGCACCCTCGCGCGGATCAGCGACGACCCGGCCGGGGCCTGGCGTCGCCGGGACACCGTGGTCATCCACGAGCTGGCGGCACTGGAGCTGCGCCACGAGGGCCTGCGCCCACCGCGCGGGACCTGACGCCGGAGCCCGGTCGCGGGCTCAGTCCCCCGCGTCGGCCCGGGTGACCTGCGGCGTGAGGTCCTCGACCGGCGGGCTCCACGAGTCGGCGGAGGCCGGCAGCTGCTCACCCGAGCGGATGTCCTTCACCTCGTCGCCGGACTTCCCCGCTCCGGGGAACCAGACGAACGGGATGCCCCGCCGCTCGGCGTAGCGGATCTGCTTGCCGAACTTCGCCGCGGACGGCGCGACCTCGCACGCGATGCCGCGCCGACGCAGGGCGGTCGCCACCGCGACGGCGCCCTCACGGGCGTCGTCGTCGGTGAGGGCGACGAGCACGGACGCGGGGGTGGAGCGCGAGGCCGTGACGAGCCCGCGCCCGATCAACAGGCCGAGGATCCGCGTCACGCCGATCGAGATGCCGACCCCCGGATAGGTGTTGCGCCCGTCGCTGGCCAGGGCGTCGTAGCGGCCTCCGGAGCAGAACGAGCCCCACGACTCGTGCCCGATGAACTGCGTCTCGTAGACGGTGCCGGTGTAGTAGTCCAGCCCTCGCGCGATGCGCAGGTCGGCGACCAGCTTGCCCGGCGCGTGGGCCATCCCGGTGCGGATGACGTTGGCCAGGGACTCCAGGCCCTCATCGAGCAGCGGGTGCTCGACGCCGAGGGCGCGCACCTGGTCGACGAAGGAGAGGTCGACGGAACGGATGCCGGCGAGCGCCAGGCACTGGTCGGCCTGCTCGGGCGTCGTGCCGGACTCGACGAGCAGCGCCTTCACCTTGTCGGGGCCGATCTTGTCGAGCTTGTCGACGATGCGCAGCGTCCCGATGACGTCGGCGATGCCGATGCCCTGGTAGAAGCCGTTCGGGATCTTGCGGTCGTTGACCTGGATGACGAACTCGCCCACCGGGAACTTGCTGAAGACGTCGGCGATGACGAGCGGCATCTCCGCCTCGAAGTGGGGCGAGAGCCGGCCCACGTCCACGACGTCGATGTCGGCCTGGGTGAACTCGCGGTAGCGACCCTCCTGCGGCCGCTCGCCGCGCCACGCCTTCTGGATCTGGTAGCGCCGGAACGGGAAGGCGAGCTTGCCGGCGTTCTCGAGGACGTACCGCGCGAACGGCACCGTCATGTCGAAGTGCAGGCCCCAGCGGGCGTCGTCGTCGCTGCCGCCGGCCAGGCGGGAGACCGCGTAGATCTCCTTGTCGGCGTCCTCGCCCTGGGAGCTCAGGCGCTCGATCGGCTCGATGGACCGCGTCTCGATCGAGGAGAAGCCGTGCAGCTCGAACGTCTCGCGGATGACGTCGAGGAAGCGCTGCTCGACGATGCGCTCGGACGGGAGGTACTCGGGGAAGCCACTGATCGGGGTGACCTTGCCGGACTTCGACGGCGGACGCGTGCTCACGCGGGCAAGTCTCTCAGGTAGGGGTTGGTGGCCCGCTCGTGGGCCATCGTCGTGGCCTGGTAGTGGCCGGGCAGCACGAGCGTGGTGTCGGGCAGCGGCAGCACGACGTCGCGCAGGCTGCGCTGCATCGCCGCCGGGTCGCCGCCCGGCAGGTCGGTGCGGCCCACGGAGCCCGCGAAGAGCACGTCGCCGGTCACCATCGTGCGATCGACGTCCACCTGCCCCCGCAGCCCGTCGGGCACGCGGTCGATGCCGAACATCACCGAGCCCTCCGTGTGCCCGGGCGCGTGCAGCACGTCGAAGTCCATGCCGGCCAAGGTGAGCCTCGCCCCGTCGCCGATCTCGACGACGGTGCCCGGCTCGGTCCAGGTCGCCGCGGCGCCGAACTGCTGCTCGAACATCGCGATCAACCCGGGATTCGTCCGCCCCAGCAGGTCGTGCAGCCGGTAGCGGTCGTCCGCGTGGATGTAGGCGGCCGTGTCCGAGCCGCACACCGGGGTCACCGAGTAGACGTGGTCGACGTGACCGTGGGTGAGCAGCACGGCGGCCGGCCGGAGCCGGTGCTCCTCGAGCACCTCGCGCAGCGTCTCGACGACTCCCACGCCGGGGTCGACGACCACGCACTCCTCCCCCGCCTGCGGGGCGAGGACGTAGCAGTTGGTGTCGAAGGCCAGGGCCGGGAACGCGATCGTCAGCACCCGAGGAGCCTAGCGAGGGCGGCATCGGCGTCCCCGCCGCACGCTCGCGCGGGCGCGTGGACGCCGCCACACGGCATACGCCCTCGGGAGGGGGCGTGGGGACCAGCAGGGTGTGCGGTCACGCGGGCTGCGTCGGCCGCGCCCCCTGCGCGGGGCAGATGTCACGGACTCGTGACCCTCCCGCCACACGCGTCCCTCGGTCGTTCCCTAAAATGACCGAACGCCCGGGGACAACCCACGCGGCCCGTACGAGGAGAGGTTCGTGACCAAAGAGCAGGAACGCGCACGTGCGCGCCGCCGCCACGAGGAGCAGCAGAAGACCGCCAAGCCGCCGGTGAGCGACTCGACGCGCGACAAGCAGGTCTTCGGTGTGATCCTCGCTGTCATCCTCGTCATCGCCGCCGTCATCGCCGTCCCCAAGCTGGTCGGCAGCTCGGACACGCCGGCGCCCGCGGCAGGGGGCGCCACGACCCCCGCGACGAGCACCACCGGCACCAGCGCTGCCGGCAAGGGCGGGCTGCAGGCCGGGCAGAAGCTCGCCGCCGGCTGCACCGCTCCCCCGCCGCTGCAGGCGACGCCCAAGAAGCAGACCCAGGTGCCCGCCAAGGCGACGGCCGCGGGCAAGACGTTCGTCGCCACGGTCAAGACGACCTGCGGTGACATCACGCTCGAGCTCGACGGCGTCAAGGCACCCCAGACCGTCGCCTCGTTCATCAACCTCGCCAAGACGGGCTACTGGGCACCGAGCCCCTGCCACCGCATCACCACCGAGGGCATCTTCGTGCTCCAGTGCGGCGACCCGACCGGCACCGGCCAGGGCGACCCCGGCTACGGCTTCGGCATCGAGAACGCCCCGAAGGACGGCAAGTACGCCAAGGGCGTCCTCGCGATGGCCCGCACCCAGGACCCGAACAGCAACGGTGGCCAGTTCTTCATCACCTACAAGGAAACGCAGTTGCCCACCGACGGTGGGGGCTACACGATCTTCGGGAAGGTGACCAAGGGCCTCGACATCGTCGAGAAGATCGCCGCCAACAAGGCCCTGCCACCCAGCCCGCAGGACGGCACCCCCGTCTCCCCGATCAGCATCCTCAGCGTCAGCGTGACGGAGAAGAAGGCATGAGCGACATCCAGCACCCCGAGCCTGACGAGACGACCGTCTCGGACACGCAGCCCGAGACCGACCAGCCTGCAGCCGAGCAGCCCGCAGCCGAGCAGCCCGCAGCCGAGCAGCCCGCAGCCGAGCAGCCCGCAGCCGAGCAGCCCGCAGCCGAGGAGCCCGCAGCCGAGGAGCAGGCCGCCGTCACCCCGGCGGCCGAGAACGCCGAGACCGTGGAGACCGTCGAGACCGTCGAGCCGGCACCCGCCGGTGAGCCCGCCGAGGCACAGGCTGAGCTCGCCGACGCCGTCGCGTCGGTCAGCAGCACCGAGGTGGGCGACACCGCGGAGGCGCCTGCGGTGGCAGCAGCGCAGGAGGCACCGGCGGAAGCGGCAGCGCAGGAGGCACCGGCGGAAGAGGTCGCTGCTGCCGAGGTGCCGGTTGCCGAGGCGCCGACGAGTGGGCCGGCGCCCGGCGCACCCACCCCGGCGAGCATCCCGAAGCCGTCTGCGATCCCGACGCCGGCCGCCCTGGCGAAGGCCGTGCCGCACCCGACGGTGACCCCCGCCGCGCCGGCTCCCATCACGACCGACCACTCCGCGTCGGCGGCGTTCGGTCGCGTGGACGAGAACGGCACCGTGTTCGTGCGCACCCGCGACGGTGAGGAGCACGAGGTCGGCTCCTACCCCGGCGCCACGGACGAGGAGGCGCTGACCTACTTCGCCCGCAAGTACGACGAGCTGTTCGCCTCGGCCGTGCTCCTGGAGCAGCGGCTCTCCCAGCCCGAGGTGCCGTCCAAGGACGTCGCCGAGGGCCTCAAGACGTTGACCGCGCAGGTCAAGGAGGCGACCGTCGTCGGCGACCTCGACGCCCTCGCCACCAAGCTCGACGAGATCCAGTCCGGCCTCGCCGCCAAGCGCAACGTCGAGCAGCAGCACCGGGCCGAGGCCCGCGCGGCCGCCACCGCCGAGCGCGAGAAGATCGTCGCCGAGGCCGAGGCCATCGCGGCCCAGCCGGAGCAGCGCATCCAGTGGAAGACCAGCGGCGCCCGTATGCGTGAGCTGCTCGACGAGTGGAAGGCGCACCAGCGCTCGGCGACCCGCCTCGACCGCGAGACCGAGTCGGCCCTGTGGCAGCGGTTCAGCGCTGCGCGCAACAGCTTCGACAAGGCACGTCGTGGTCACTTCGCCGGCCTCGACGCGCAGCACGCCGAGGCCAAGGGCGCCAAGGAGCGCCTCGTCGCCGAGGCGGAGAAGCTCTCGACGAGCACCGACTGGGCGGCCACCGCCGGGGCCTTCAAGCGCCTCATGGACGAGTGGCGCCGCGCCGGCCGGGCCAGCCGGACCGACGACGACAAGCTGTGGGCGCGTTTCAAGGAGGCGCAGGACCGCTTCTTCGCCGCCAAGGACGAGGTGGTGGCGGCCGAGGAGGAGCAGTACCGCGGCAACCTGACGGTCAAGGAGTCGCTGCTCGTCGAGGCCGAGGCGATCCTGCCGGTCACCGACCTCGAGAAGGCCAAGGCGCAGCTGCGGGTCATCCAGGACAAGTGGGACGCAGCGGGCAAGGTGCCGCGCGCCGACATGGAGCGGGTCGAGAAGGCGATGCGCCGCGTGGAGCAGACCGTCCGCGACGCCGAGGACCGCAAGTGGAAGTCCAGCAACCCCGAGGTCGCCGCGCGGGCGCGGGCCATGGTCGACCAGCTCGAGCGCGCCGTCGCTGACCTGCAGGACGACCTCTCGAGGGCCGAGGCCTCCGGCAACGCGGGCAAGGTCAAGAAGGCCCGCGAGGCCCTCGAGGCCCGGCAGGTCTGGCTCGACCAGGCGCGCGCCGGCGTCGCCGAGTTCGGCGGCTGACCGCCACACCCTGCCCGGAGCAAGTGCCCACTCGACTCTCGAGTCGAGTGGGCACTTTTCTACGTCGCGTGGGCACTTGGGTCTGTGGACAAACGCGTCGAAGTGCCCACTCGACTGGGAAGGCCGAGTGGGCACCTGAGCCTGTGGACAAACGGGTGAAAGTGCCCACTCGACTGGGAAGGTCGAGTGGGCACTTTGCTACGTGAGTGGGCGCTCTCCCGCGGCTGGCGCACCGCCATGGCGCCGGGGCTCACATGGTCGACTTGCCGCCGTTGACGCGGTAGACGTCGAAGACGCCGTCGATGCGGCGCACCGCCTTGATGACGTGGTCGAGGTGCGCCGGGTCGCCCATCTCGAAGGTGAACCGTGAGATCGCCACGCGGTCGCGGGAGGTCTGCACCGACGCCGAGAGGATGTTGACGTGCTGGTCGGACAGCACGCGCGTCACGTCGCTCAGCAGCCGGTTGCGGTCGAGCGCCTCGACCTGCAGCTGGACGAGGAACACGCTGGCCGAGCTCGGCGCCCACTCGACGTCGATCAGCCGCTCGGGGTTGGCCGTCAGCTGGTCGGCGTTGGTGCAGTCGACCCGGTGCACCGAGACACCGTTGCCGCGCGTGACGAAGCCGATGATCGGGTCACCCGGCACCGGGGTGCAGCACTTGGCGAGCTTGACCCAGACGTCAGCGGTGCCGACGACGACGACACCGGGGTCACCGGCCCGCCGACGGGAGGCCGCACGCGTCGGGACGGTCGCCTCGGCGAGGTCCTCGGTGGCGCCGTCGACGCCGCCCATCGAGGCGACGACCTTGCTGACGACGTGCTGCGCGGAGACGTGCCCCTCGCCCACGGCGGCATACAGCGCCTCGATGTCCTGGTAGCGCAGGTCGGTCGCGACCGCCGTCATCGAGTCGTGGCTCATCAGCCGCTGCAGCGGCAGGTTCTGCTTGCGCAGGGCCTTGGCGATCGAGTCCTTGCCGGCCTCGATGGCCTCCTCGCGGCGCTCCTTGCTGAACCACTGCTTGATCTTGTTGCGGGCGCGCGGGCTCTTGACGAACTGGAGCCAGTCGCGCGAGGGCCCGGCGCCGTCGGCCTTGGACGTCAGGACCTCGACGACGTCGCCGTTCTCGAGCGTCGACTCCAGCGGCACGAGGCGCCCGTTGACCCGCGCGCCGATGCAGTGGTGCCCGACCTCGGTGTGGACGGCGTACGCGAAGTCGACCGGCGTGCCGCCGACCGGCAGCGCCACGACGGAGCCCTTCGGGGTGAAGACATAGACCTCGCTGCTGCCCATCTCGAAGCGCAGCGAGTCGAGGAACTCGCCCGGGTCCTCGGTCTCGCGCTGCCAGTCGAGCAGCTGGCGCAGCCACGCCATGTCGTTCTGGGGCGTGACCTCGCCCGGCCGGGGGGCGCCACCGCCGTTGTTCTGGTCCTTGTACTTCCAGTGCGCGGCCACGCCGTACTCGGCGCGGCGGTGCATCGTGTGCGTGCGGATCTGGATCTCGACGGGTTTGCCCTGCGGGCCGATGACCGTCGTGTGCAGCGACTGGTACATGTTGAACTTCGGCATCGCGATGTAGTCCTTGAACCGGCCCGGGACCGGGTTCCATCGCGAGTGGAGGGCGCCGAGCGCCGCGTAGCAGTCACGCACCGTGTCGACCAGGACGCGGACGGCGACGAGGTCGTAGATCTCCTCGAAGTCGCGGCCGCGCACGATCATCTTCTGGTACACGGAGTAGTAGTGCTTGGGTCGGCCGGTGACGGTGGCCTTGATCTTGGTGGCCGCGAGATCCTCGGTGACCTGGGCCCGCACGCCGGCGAGGTACTCCTCGCGGGCGGGGGCGCGCTCGGCGACGAGGCGCACGATCTCGTCGTAGACCTTGGGGTAGAGGGTCGCGAACGAGAGGTCCTCGAGCTCCCACTTGATGGTGTTCATGCCGAGCCGGTGCGCGAGCGGCGCGTAGATCTCGAGCGTCTCGTTCGCCTTGCGCTTGGCCGACTCGGGGCTGACGTAGCGCCACGTGCGGGCGTTGTGCAGGCGGTCGGCGAGCTTGATGACGAGGACCCGGATGTCGCGCGCCATCGCGATGACCATCTTGCGCACCGTCTCGGCCTGGGCGGCCTCGCCGTAGGTGACCTTGTCGAGCTTGGTGACGCCGTCGACGAGCATCGCGATCTCGTCGCCGAAGTCGCGCCGCAGCTCGTCGAGGCCGTATGCCGTGTCCTCGACGGTGTCGTGCAGCAGCGCCGCCGCGAGGGTGGGCGGGGTCATGCCGAGCTCGGCGAGGATGGTCGCGACGGCGAGCGGGTGCGTGATGTAGGCGTCGCCGCTCTTGCGCATCTGGCCGTCGTGCGCGCGCTCGGCGACGGCATACGCCCGCTCGATGACCGACAGGTCCGCCTTCGGGTGGTTCTGGCGGACCGCCGTCATGAGCGGCTCGAGGACGGGGTTGCCCGCCGGGCGAGTCGCCCCGAACCGCGCGAAGCGCGCCCGGACCCGCGACGGGGTGGACAGCTCGCTGCGGACGTCCTCGCTCATGAACAGAGTCTAGGCGTTGCCGCCCGGGGTCACACCGTGAGGATGGCGTTGACGGGCCGGTGCGCCAGGCGCTTGCGGCCCTCGAGGAAGGCGATCTCGAGCACCACCTCGATCGCGGCCACCTTGGCCCCGGCTCGCTCGACGAGCAGCGCGGTCGCCTCGGCCGTGCCACCGGTGGCGAGCACGTCGTCGATGACGAGCACGCGCTGCCCGGCCTCGAAGGCGTCGGTGTGGACCTCGATCTCGGCGGTGCCGTACTCGAGGGCGTAGCTCTCCCGAAACGTCTCCCCCGGCAGCTTGCCGGCCTTGCGCACCGGAACCATGCCGAGCTCCAGCTCGTAGGCCACCGCGGCACCGAGGATGAAGCCTCGTGCCTCGATGCCGACGATGACGTCGACCGAGCCGGCATACCGCTGGGCGATGTCGCGGACGAGCTCGCGCAGGGCGGGACCGTCGGCGATGAGGGGGGTGAAGTCCTTGAACGTCACCCCGGGCTTCGGGAAGTCCGGGATGTCGCGCAGCTTGCTGGCCACGAGGTCACTGATCTGGCTCACGCCGTCTCCTTCTGGGTGTGCGGGGCCGTGTTCGTGGCTGGGGTCTGGTGCAGGTCGGGCTCAGCGCTGGGACTTCGGGGCCCGCTTCGGCTGGTTGCGGGGACCTGCCTGGGCGTACTTGTGCACCGGACGCGGAGTGCCCGCCGCGGACGACCCGGTGGGTGCGGCACTCCCGCCGGCCCTCGTGGCGCCGGGAGCCGCGGCCCCGGTGGCGTCGGCGCCGACGGCGACCGGCTCGGGCGTGCCCACGGGCGCCTCGGGCCGTGTCTTGGCGCCGTGCCGCTCG
>Ga0308173_10000825_pt1 | contig 14265 bp, 15 predicted proteins | sample PhyPR1_FD_203716 | JGI IMG/M metagenome (GOLD analysis project Ga0308173, IMG submission 203716) | Soil microbial communities from UC Gill Tract Community Farm, Albany, California, United States - DLSLS.P.R1 | ecosystem: Environmental > Terrestrial > Soil > Agricultural land | place: USA...
TCGATACGAACGGCAGCGCCAGCACCTTGATGCCGAAGCGGTCACGAATGCCGTCGACGATCGTGTGCCCGCTCACCGCGGCGAAGCGGCCGGACATCTCCGTGAGAAAAGTGATGCAGACCGTGCCGAGCACGACGGTCCAGAGCAGTTGATAGTGGAACGCGGCGCCGGCTTGCGCGGCGGTCGACATCTCGCCCATTTCGAGGAAGCCGCCGATGCTCGTCACCACGCCGAGCGAAATTTCGAGCAGCTTTTTCATGAGGCTGATCCCGGATGCGCGCGCATCCACGCATCGAGGCGGATTGTTGCGTCGTTTAGCGTCGAGCGCGCTTGCTGAACGCGGGCGCGGTCGCCTGAATTGAGCGCGGTGCGCGCCGCATCGAAGGCGGCCTGTACGCCGCGTATCTGCGCGACCGGTTCCGAGCTTTGCAACTCGCCCGCGATCTTGCCGACCTGTTCGCTCGCCGAATCGACGGAGCGCCGGGCATACGATGACGGCGACGTTCCGTCGAGCCACGAATCGAGCCACTGCGACGCCGAACGCGCACAGGAAAGCACGATGCGCGCATCGGTTGCGGCGTCGTTCGAAGACGTGCACGCGCCGCACAGCAGCGCGATCGCTGTAAGCGCCGCTGTGAGCGACGGGGACCGAGTAGGCTTCATGGCGCGATGCGTCGAGCAATCGCTGTTCCGCTCGCAGCGCGCCATGCAGGCGAGCTTATTGCGAGAACGTCAGGCTGCCATGCGTCGCACGTCGCATGGCAAGCGACATCGAAACGTTCAAGTCACGGAGAGCCCACCATGAAGACCGCAACCCCGAAAAACGAAACGGAGCAGGACGTCAAGGCAGCCGAGTCGGGCCGTCCGGCCACGCAGCACTCCGAACGTCCGTCAAAAGGCCAGCACGCGCAAAGCCACACCAAGACGGGTACCGGCGGCCAGGGCGCAGGAGGCGGCAAGAAGCAGAAGCATGGCAATTGAGCCTGAGGCAATCGCCTTTGCCGGTGCGTCGCGCGATCAGAGCCAGCGCGCGAGCACCGGCACCAGTACCGGCACGAGAAACGAGGTCAGTATGCCGTTGAGCCCCATGCCGAGGCCGGCGAATGCGCCCATCTGCTGGCTGATCTGAAATGCGCGCGCCGTGCCGATGCCGTGCGACGCCACGCCGAGCGCAAAGCCTCTGGCTTCCGGCTCCGTCACGCGCAGCACGTTGAGAATGCCGCGCGCGAAGACGGCGCCGAAGACGCCCGTCGAAATCACGAGTACCGCCGTCAACGACGGAATCCCGCCGATGGATGTCGCGACCGCCATTGCAATCGGCGTGGTGGCGGACTTCGGTGCAAGCGATGCAACCGTCTGCTTCGATGCCCCTAGCCACGACGAGACCGCCACGGCCGAGACGATAGCCGTTGTCGATCCCGCAACGAGCGCGACGGTGATCGGCACGGCGAGCCGCCGCAGATTGCCCAACTGCCGGTAAAGCGGCAACGCGAGCGCGACCGTCGCCGGTCCCAGCAGGAAGTGCACGAACTGCGCGCCTTCGAAGTACGTCGGATAGGGCGTGTGACTGATCTGCAGCAGCGTCACGATCAGCGCAACCGCGATCAGCACCGGATTGGCGAGCGGATTGAAGCGGCATCGCGCGTAGATGGACTGCGCGATGAGGTAAGCGAAGAGCGTGATCGTGAGGCCGAGCAGCGGCGATGCCGCGAGATAGACCCAGATTGCGTTGAGCCGGGGAATCGCGCTCACGATGCCTTGTCTCCGGCCCGGCCGCGCATGAGCGCACGCATCACGACGGCCGTCACGCCGATGCCGAGCGTCGTGCTGACGACGATCGCCAGTATGACGGCGACGAGATCGCCTCGCACGGCGCTCGCCGACGCCATGATGCCCACGCCCGCCGGCACGAACAGCAGCGAGAGATGGCGCAGCAATTCGTTCGCCGTGGGCTCAATGGTATCGGCGGCGCGCGGACGCGCAATCAGAAAGCCGAGCAACAGAAGCATCCCGACCACCGGTCCCGGCACGGGAAGCGTGAACACGTAAGAGAGGCCTTCTCCCAGGCACTGGAAGAGCAGAAGCACGGCAAGGGAAAGAAGCATGGCGGGACCTGTCGGCGTTCATTGCGCGGCTTGCGATGTTAGCAAAGCGCGCACCCGTTCGCGTCGCTTTTCACGCTCGATGATCGGCCGCCTTCACGCAGTGAATGCTCCTAGAATGAATCAGGCCGTCTGCCATGACGGTCATTATTCGAACCGATTCAGGAGACGACAACATGGCCCCGCGCAATGCAGTCACGCTCATTTCGCCGCTGGTCGCCGGACTCATCGCCGGCTGCGGCGGCTCAGACCACCACGACGCCTACAACGACGCCCCGAAGGTCATCATTGATTCCGACTTCAACACGATGGGCGACGACGGCCAGCTCTTCGCCATGACCACTCAGTACATGGGCCAGGGCAAGGTGAACCTGCTCGGACTGTGCGTCGTAACGGGCAACGACTGGTTGCTACAGGAGGAGGCCGACGCGCTGAAGGCGGTCGAGCGCATGGGCGCGCAGAACAGGGTCGGCGTGTATGCGGGCGCGAATTTTCCGCTGCAGTACGACGTCGCGAGCATACGCGCGCAACAGGCCGCGAATCCGAACGGCTACTTCGGCGCGTGGATGCGTCCCGAGCCGACCGATTCGTCGCAACTGACCCCGCCGCCCGACGGCTTCGCGCAGTCCACGAAGCTACAGAGCGAAGCCGCCGCGGACTTCATGATCGACAGCATCAAGCGGTATCCGAACCAGGTGACGATCATCGAAGTGGGGCCGCCGACCAATCTCGCCACCGCCGTGCGCAAGGCGCCCGAGATCATTCCGCTCATCAGGCAGATCGTCTATATGGGCGGCGCGATGAACGTGCCGGGAAATGCGAACGCGGTCGGCGAACTGAACTGGTGGTTCGACCCGGTGGCCGTGCGCACGCTGTTGCAAACGAGCATTCCGCAGCGGGTCATTCCGCTCGACGTGACCAATACCGTGCCGCTGACGGAGACGATCTACGACCAGATCGTCAATCCGCCGACCGGACAGACGGCGGTCACGAAGGTGTATGCGGTCGCGAACGCGGGCGCGTTCGCGACCAACACGAACATTTACGACACGCTCACGCTGCCGTACTTTCTCGATCCGACGTACGCGACTCAGACGCAGAGCGCGTACCTCGATATCGACACGACGCCCGGCGAAGATCAGGGACACGTGCGTGTTTATCCGGACGCGCCCGCGCCAGGGGCCTCGCCGCAGAAGATTACCTACGTTACGCGCTATGACAACGGCAGGTTCTTCAACCTGTATGTGAATCTGCTGACGAGCCCGGTGCCCGTCAACTTTCAGTGATCAGTCCATCCGCGCTTTGGGCGTGATGGCAGCGGCGGCGACCGGTTCCACGCTTCTCGTCAGCGCGCCTTCGAGCGCGCTGCGATACACGTCGAGATAGGCGTTGACCATGGAGTCGGGGCTGAACGTATCGGCGTGCCGGCGCAGGCGCTCATGCACGGAGGGTTCCTTCAGCAATTCGATTGCGTCGCGAATCTTTTCGATGAGCGTCTGCGGGCGGTCCATGTCGAAGACGAGACCCGAACGTGGGTCGATGACTTCGGGAATTCCGCCGCGATTCGCGCCGACAACCGGCAGACCATATGAGTACGCTTCCACGATCACGCGGCCGAACGGTTCATGCCAGATGGAAGGCACGATGAGAATGTCGATGTTGCTCAGAAACTCGGCAGGCTTCACATGTCCGAGGAATTCCACGCGCGGGTCGTTGTACTTTTCCTTGAGCGATGCGATGTAGTCCGCCTCGCCATTGCCGCCGAACGCGAGGGTCCACTCGAGGGTGCGGTCGGCGGACAACTGTTCGAGCACGACCTCGGAGCCTTTGTCGCGCGCCACGCGCCCGAGCACGCCGAGGCGCACCGGACCGCCCTCATAGTGCCGCTTGGGGCGCAAGGACACGGCGTCCTTGCTCGGCACGTAGCAGTTATTGATGACGGCCGTGCGCGTGGCATCCGGGAAATAGCCGTTATCCAGATGCTTTTGCAGCACGAAGCGGCTCACGCCGACAGCCACTTCAACCCGCGTGGAAGCCGAGCGCTTCGGCGCGGAATACAACGCACAGGAGCCGCATTGGCGTTTGCACGGCTCGACGTCCGAGAACATCGTGGTGGCGGGGCACATCAGATAGTAATCGCGGGCGGTATGCACGATCGGCACGCCCGCATTGCGCGCTACGCGCCATACGTCTACTGAGAGACACGCGAGGTTGCTCGTATGGATGACGTCCGGCTTTTCACGCTTGATGATGCCGGCGAGCTTGCGCGACATGACGATGTTGTACACGTCGAGGGCATGCCAGGCGAGTTTGGCGAAGCGCGAGCGTTTCTTCGGCTGATGCGGCCAGTAGAGATTGGTGTTGCGCAGACGGTAGACCTTCACCCCGTTCAGTTCAGTCACGCTATCGCCGCCCGCGCCCGTTGCGCAGGCCACGCTCACTTCCATGCCTGCTCTCACGAGCCCCTCGGCAAGAAGTTGCGTCGATACCTCAGCCCCGCCGACCTTGTCGGGATAGTACAACGTGTTGACGATCAGTATTTTCACGGCGTTAGAAGTGATTTGTCGTTCTTCTATAGGCACCCTGGCTGTCACCCGTGAGGCGGTTCGGCAAGGGCGGGGAGTGCGTCGCTGGGGTCTTCATCGTAGATATGATGAACTCGGAAAAACCACAGTTACACGATCGCGCTCTTACTCCTAAGCAGGAGTTTAGGATAAGCCAAATTGCTTGAGAAGACACTAAGCGAAACGTAAGGAAATGAAAACGTACTTAGTGCAACGAACGCTTTTATCGTATGAGGAGAAGTCGGAAATAACGCCCCTACATACAGAAGTCGATAGAGAACAAGTTACGCCGACATGTAACGACTGTTACTTGTGCAAAGAGCTTCGCAGCGAGGCTACGTCGTTGGTCGTAACGGGTCTTGCATTGTTACCCCAGGACGCGCGTATGTACGTGAGGACCTGGGCTATCTGCAAATCTGACAGGCGTCCCGCGAACGCAGGCATGTTTTGCCGGGGCGGCCCTTCTTTCGTTGCGGGACTGTTGCCCCCCTCGACCATGAGTCGTATCAGCGATGTCGTGTCTTCACTAATGACAGCCGGATTGCCCACAAGTTTCGGAAATGCGCCTGGGACACCTTCGCCTGCCTCACGATGACACTGCGCGCAGAAGCCCGCGTAGACACCCGTGCCTTGAGCGGGCGGCACATCGGCAGCGCGGGTCTTCAACACGCCGGGCTGCGCATTCGATGGTTCGAACGAGCCGTCGGCGGCGCCGTTCGCGGGAAGGCTCTTCAGATAGGTCGCGATGGCAAGCAAGTCGTCTTTGCTCAGGTACTGCAAGCTGTCTTCGATCGTCTGCACCATGCTGCCGAACGCAATCGTCTTGTCGCCGCCGTGCCCTGTCTTGAGGAACGATGCAATCTCTTCCTTCGATAGTCGCCCGAGCCCGGACCCTGGGTCCGATCGCAGATTCAGTGCGAACCAGTTGTCGTTGACGCTGCCCGACAGATACTCCTTCGACGATTCATCGTACCCGCGCTCCTGGTATGCGGGTCCGCGCGGCGAATGGCAGGCGCCGCAATGGCCCAGCCCCTGCACGAGATACGCGCCGCGGTTCCACGTTGCGTCGCGGTCGGCGCGCGGCTTGAAGACGTCCTTCGGCGCGAGCGCCGCCCGCCACAAGCGCAGCGCCCAACGTTGATTGAACGGGAAGGGCACGTCGGTCGGCGGCGGCGCGTAGTGAACCGGCGGCACGCCATGCATCATGAAAGCGTAGAGCGCGCGCATGTCGTCGTCGGTCATCTTCACGAACGACGTATAGGGCATCGCGGGATAGAGTCCCTTGTTGCCCGGCGCGACGCCTTCACGCAATGCCTTTGCGAAATCCTCGTAGCTGTATTTGCCGATGCCGGTCTCGGGATCAGGCGTGATGTTGCTGCTATAGATGCTTCCGAAAGGCGAATTGACCGCGAGACCGCCCGCATAGGGCGCGCCGTTCTTCGGTGCGGTATGACAGCCCGCGCAGTCGCCGACCTTCGCGACATACGCGCCGCGCGCGATTGCATCCGCCGATGGCTGCGCATCGGTGGCCGCATCCGCCATGCGCGTGAACATGACGAGCGATGCCAGCGCGAGCCACGCATGCCGCTTCCGATGCTTGATGAGCGCGCGCATTTCAGGACTCCTCGTGCGCCGGCACGCGAGCGGCGGAAGCCGCAGGCATGACCGGTGTAAGTTCATGCGCGGGCCGCCTCGACAGCCAGCGCGCGCCGATCAGAAGCCCGCCGACGAGATACGCAAGACCGCCCGGCACCCACATGACGAGTCCGCCGAGCTGCTGGTCCTGCAACGGATCGAAGCCGAGCGCGAGCGTGCTTTCGATGCACGACGGATACCAGACCTCCGGCGCCAGCGTCAGCAATGCGCCGAGCGCGGCGGTGTGGACCATCGTCGTGAAGAGCGAGAGCATGGCGTGGGCGTTGTGGGCACGCGCGCCATCGTTGGCGGCGGGGCGGAACACGGTCCACCAGAACAGCAGTGCGCTGCCGAGAAAGCTCGTGTGCTGCATCGTATGAACCGACTCGCTGGCGAGCGCTGCCTCGAAGAAACGCGGCGCGTGCCAGCACCACAACGCGGCCGCATGCAGAGCCCACGCGACGGTTGGTGCGGTCAGCCATCGCCACGGCGACTTGATCCATGCACTGCGCGTCGCGGCGCTGATGCGAAGCCGCGCACGCGGCGAAAACGCCCAGATCCACACGGCGAGCGGCCTGCCGATCACGATCAAGGGCGCTGCGACCAGCATGAAGATTTCGTGCTGAAGCATGTGCGCGGAAAAGAGCGACTCGCTCAGCGCATGCAAGGGCGAGACGAGCGAGATCACGAGCGCGATCCATCCGGTGACGAACGAGGCGAGACGCATCGAGCGATCGCGCCGTCCGCGCGCGCCGCGCACGCTCAGGCGCGCATAGCCTGCGAGATAGAGCCCGAGGCTCAGCACGAGGCACACGACGACCCACGGCTCGAAGGTCCAGCCGAACGTCGGGACGCTGCTTGCGCCGGGCGTGAGCCCATGCGCCGAAGCGCGTTCGGCGCATGGGCCGGCGGCGACGCCCGCCGCGATACGAACTAACAAGCGGGGAGCAGCCATTGCGGTAGTGAGATGACGAGGATAGCCAGGGACGACAGTGTGCCCACGCCGGTCGCGACGGCTGCGATAAAGCCTTCGCGCGAACGCAGCGCCGGGGCGGACGGGTCGGCTTCGCGCCGCGCAGTACGCCATCGGCCGAATGCGAGCAACGTGGCGATCACGCTGAGCGCGAGACTCCCCGCGCTCACGCCGTTCAGCGCGATGGTGGTTTGCAGGTGGCACGACGGTTCGACGAGCGCGTAGTTCAGGCTCAGAGAGCCTAGCAGCAGCGAAGGAGCAAAGAGAAGGGCGGGCCAGGTCAGCATGATCTCGGTTTCAGAAACGGGGCGCCCAGTAAATGACGCCGTACAGCGGCAGCCAGCTCAACACGACGAAGTACCAATACAGCGCGTTCTCGCTGACATCGACGAAGCGCTTGCTTTCGAACGGCCCCGTGAAAAGCATCACGGTCAGCACGCCGGTGTCGATGGCGTCGGTGATGAGGTGAGTCGTGTGCAGGCCGAGCAGCAGCCACACCACGGACCCATACGCGTTCGTGTACCAGCTCACGTTGAGCGTCGCGAATTCGAGGCCGCGCAATACGAGGAAGACGACCGTCGCCAGCAGGCACACGGTCATCCATAGGCGCGCCGGGCCGCGTTCGCAGCGCTCCGCCGCGCGCTTCGCGAGCTGATTCGGCAGCATGCTCAGAAGGAGAACCAGCGTATTGAGCGTGCCCCAGCGCAATTCTGGCGCCGCGGCGGCCATCGGCCAGGCGGGGGCATGCGTGCGCAGGTAGAAGTACATCATCACCGCGATGCCGAACACCGTCCCCTCGATCAGCATCAGCCCCGCCGTGCTCCACCACATCATGCTGCGATGCCCGAACGCGAACGTGGGAAGCGCGCGCACATCGAGCAGCAGCTCGGATGCGTCCGCTTCATCGGGACGCGCCTGCACCTTCGGAAGATCGCCTGTGGTGCTCATGGGCGCTGCTCCCGTGCGACTGCAAACGCATTGCTCGAACGTTTCGGCCAGAACCACCCGATCATCGCCACCGCGACCGGCACGGAACCCCATACGACAGCCCACGGCGTATAGATCGAGGCGATGAACAGAACCGTCGTTGCGACGGCGCTGATGAACGGCCAGATGGAAGGCGACGGAAACCACGAGCGATGATCCGGCTTCGCGTCCAGCACGCTCGTCACCAGCACTTCGCGCGCATCGGCGGCGAGCCCGGAAACGAAGCGCGGCTGCGCGGACGGCTCCCACATCGGATCGCGGCCATGCACCACCGGAATGGCATCGAAATTATGCGGCGGCGGCGGCGAGGCCACGCTCCATTCGAGCGTGCCCGCTCCCCACGGATCAGCGGGCGCTGCCTCGCCGCGCCAGAGCGTCACGACGACATTGATGATGAAGAGCAGCACGCTCAAGGCAATGGTCCACGCACCGATCGTCGCGGCGAAGTTCATGTTCTCCCATCCGAGTCCGCGCGGATAAGTCCACACGCGTCGCGGCATGCCGTGCAGACCGAGAAGATGCATCGGAAAGAAGGTGACGTTGAAGCCGACGAAGAACAGCCAGAACTGCCAGCGCCCGAGCCGTTCGGACAGCATGCGGCCCGCGAACTTGGGAAACCAGTAGAAGAATGCGCCGAAGAGCGGGAACACCGCGCCGCCCAGCAGCACGTAATGCAGATGCGCGACGACGAAGTACGTATCGTGTACTTGCAGGTCGAGCGGAACCGAGGCGACCATAATGCCGGTCATCCCGCCCATCACGAGGATGAAGAAGAACGCGAGCACGAAGAGCAGCGGCGTGCGCAGATTCAGACGGCCGGTCCATAGCGTGCCGATCCAGCAGAAGATCTGAATGGCCGACGGTATCGCGATCATCAGGCTCGCGGCGGTGAAGAAGCTCTTGCCGAGCTCGGGGAGGTTCGTCGCGAACATGTGATGCACCCAAAGTCCGAACGCCAGGAACGCGGTGGCGATCAGCGCGAGCACCATCGCGGGATAGCCGAACACCGGGCGTCGCGCGAAGGTCGGAATGATCGACGAGATGAAGCCGAGCGGCGGAATGAAGATGAGATAGACCTCGGGGTGCCCGAAGAACCAGAACAGATGCTGCCAGAGCAGGACGTCGCCGCCCTTCGCCGGGTTATAGAAGTGCGTGCCGACCAGGCGGTCTAGAATGAGCGCGGTGCTGCACAACATGACCGACGGCATCGCGAAGATCACCATGAACTGCGTGACGAGCGTTGCCCACACGAAGAGCGGCATGCGGTTGAGCGACATACCGGGCGCGCGCATCTTGAAGATGGTCGTGATGAGGACGATCGCTTCGAGCAGGCCGGATAGCTCCGTGAAGGTAATCATCTGCGCCCAGATGTCCGAGCCCTTGCCGGGCGAATAATCGGGGCCCGAGAGCGGCACATAGCTGAACCATCCCGCTGCCGGCGCGCTGTTCACCGCAAGCGATGCGAACAGCAGCAACCCGCCGAACAGAAAGATCCAGTACGCGTACGCATTCATGCGTGGAAACGCGATGCTTCTCGCGCCCACCATCAGCGGCACGAGATACGCGGCGACGGCCTGCATCACCGGCACGGCGAAGAGGAACATCATCGTCGTGCCGTGCGTCGTGAAGAGCTCGTTGTACAGATTCGGCCCGATGAGGCGCAGCTCCGGCCGTGCGAGTTGCGTGCGCATGACGAGCGCGAGCAGGCCGCCGAGCACGAAGAACACGAACGTCGTGACGATGAAGCGCCGCGCAATCGTCTTGTGGTTGATGGCCGAGAGCGCGCCGATGAAACCCGGCGGATCGCTCCACGTGGCCGCGAGCTTCGCGCGCGCGGCGTCCGATGCGTGCGGGCCATCGACGGGGCGCGGACCGTGTCCGCCAGGCGCGTTGAGGTGCGAAGAAGAAGCGTGCTCGCTCATTTCAGGGTTCCGAGCCAGACGACGAGAGCCTGGAGATCTCCAGGGGCGAACCGCGTCGCCGGCATCATGACGCCGGGTTTGAGCGCGGGAGGATTCGATATCCACGCGGACAGGTTGTGCGCGTTATTGACGAAGGTGCCGGCCGCAATGGTCTGCCTGCTGGCGAGATGCGTGAGGTCCGGCCCGAGCGTGCCGTTCGCCGGCGTGCCGCGCACGGTGTGGCAGCGCGCGCAATCGGCGTTCAGGAACACGTCCCGCCCGTGCATGGCGATGTTGTCGGCGGGCGCGGCGGCGGCCTGTCGTTGCCGCGCGGCCCACGCGGCGTATTGCGAAGGCGTGTCCGCAACGACCGAGAACGCCATCAGCGCATGCTCGTAGCCGCAGAATTCGGCGCATTGCCCGCGATATACGCCGGCGCGATCGGCGCGAAACGCGATGCTCGATTGCTGGCCGGGAATCATGTCTTTCTTCCCGTGTAAATTAGGCACCCAGAATGTATGAATAACGTCTGCCGCAACCAGCGACACGACCACTGGCCGGCCCACCGGCACATGCAGTTCGTTCGCCACCGCGAAGCCGTCGCCGCCATTCTCCGGCGCGTAGCGCGCCTGCCACCACCACTGGAAACCCGTCACTTCGATGTGGAGCGCGTTGTCCACGGGCAGACGCGAAAGCGCGCGATCCGTGATGACATCGGCCACGAGCAGCCCGACGAGCAGCAGAGCCGATATCACCGTGCCGGCGATAACCGAACGATTGATGCCGCGTTCGAGCCGCTCGTTGTTGCCCAGATCGGCGGGCGTCGCCGGATTGCTGCGGGGCGCGCGCAGCAGCGCAATCATGCAGGCGAGCAGCACGCCCGCGAAGACGATGCAGCAGACAGTCAGCGTCACATGCCAGAGGTCCAGCACCCGGCTCGCCTGGATACCCGCGGGACTAAGTGCGCTTTGCATGGCCGTGTTGTAGAAGCGTTTGCATTTTGGTTGTAAGGCCGGCTTTGGGACGACTGCTGGCCATCAAGCAATAGACATTCCATGGACGCGTGCGTACGCCTTGGGTGTGCCGATTGCTTTTGTCAGTCACCGTAAGCCAATCGCCAGCAACATGATGGAGACAGAGAACATGGACATTCCCCGACAGGTCGTTTCTTTCCTGAGTTCGCGTGGCTTGATGCTTGCGACAGCTGAGTCTTGTACCGCCGGCAAGATCGCTTCGCTCGTCTCGTCGGTGCCGGGAAGCGGAAGCTGTCTCGACGTGGGCTTCGTCACCTATTCGCCGAGCGGCAAGGCGGGCTTTCTCGGCGTGCGCGAGGAAACCATGAAGGAGTTCGGCCTCACGAGCGAGGAAGTCGCGCGCGAGATGTCGGAAGGCGCGCTGAGTCAGGAAGCGTGCTCCGCGGACGTCTCCGTGTCGAATACCGGCGTCGCGGATGCGGCGCCGGGCGGCGGCCCTCCGCCGGGCACTCAATGCTTCGCGTGGTCGTTCAAGTTGCGCGACGGCCAGCTGATGACGTTCAGCGAGACGAAGTCGTTCGATGGCGAGCGCAATGAGGTTCGGCGCGCGGCGGCGCTTTACGCGTTGTCGCGCATCGAGCATTACTTCGACAGTCTGCCGAGACACTGATCCAAACGTTGGAGGCGAACATGGAAACGAGCAGCACCGAATGGCGGCAATGGCAACAGGAGATCATCCGCGAACTGGGTGTTCGCGAGACCTTCGATGTCGATGCCGAGCGGGAACGGCGCGTTGCTTTTCTCTCCGACTATCTCACGTCGCAGGGGCTTAGGACCTATGTGCTGGGCATCAGCGGCGGCGTGGATTCGTCGACGGCGGGGCGTCTTGCGCAACTGAGCGTCGAGCGGCTGCGCGCGCGCGGCTACGAGGCGCATTTCGTCGCGGTGAGATTGCCGTATGGATCGCAACGCGACGAGGACGACGCGCAGGCCGCGCTGCAATTCGTGCGTCCCGATGAATCGCTCACGGTCAATATCAAGGGGGCGTCAGACGAAATGCTGGAGGCGCTCAAGCAGGGCGGCGCGCAATTTGTCGACGATTTCCAGGAGGACTTTGTACTCGGCAATGTCAAGGCGCGTGAACGGATGATCGCGCAGTACGCGGTCGCGGGCGCGCGTCGCGGCGTGGTGATAGGCACGGATCACGCGGCTGAATCGCTGATGGGTTTCTTCACGAAGTATGGCGACGGCGGCGCGGACATCCTGCCGCTGTCGGGCCTCAACAAGCGCCGCGTGCGGGCGCTCGCCCGATCGATGGGCGCGGACGATCGCCTCGTCATGAAGGTGCCGACCGCCGATCTCGAAACGCTCACGCCGCAGCGTCCGGATGAAGACAGCTACGGCATCAGCTACGAGGACATCGACGATTTTCTGGAAGGCAAGGAAGTCAGCGAGGAAGTGCTCACGACGATACGCCGCTTCTATCTCGCGACACGGCACAAGCGCGCCCTGCCGCTCGAAGTGCCGCGCGACTGACGCTGGAATAGCGATTGCGTTCTCAAGCTGGCGCGGCTGGCCGAGAGGCCGGTGCGAACCTACTCACTCGAAACGGAGGCATCAATGGCAGCGAAGACTATGCAGGACCTCTTCATTCACGCACTGTCCGACGTGTATAGCGCAGAGAAGCAACTGACGAAGGCGCTGCCGAAGCTGGCGCGCGCGAGCACGAATCCCCAACTGAAGCAGGCGTTCCAGCAGCATCTGGAAGAGACGAACGGCCAGATCGAACGGATCGATAAGGTTGTCGAACTGTGCGGCGTGAGGCTCAAGCGCATCAAGTGCGTCGCGATGGAAGGTCTCGTCGAAGAAGGGCAGGAGCAGGTTGAAGACTTCGAGCAGGGCCCGATTCGCGACGCGGCACTGATCGCGGCGGCGCAGAAGGTGGAGCACTACGAGATCGCCGCTTACGGCACGCTCGCCACGCTCGCGAAGCAGCTCGGTCAGCAGGATGCGATGAACCTGCTGCTCGAAACGCTGCAGGAAGAGAAATCCACCGACGAAAAGCTCACCGAACTCGCCAAGACGCAACTGGCTGAAGAAGTGAAGTCTGCAGGTTAAACGAGCCCCCTCTCTCGCTGCAGTACGACGCGCCGCGCAACCGGCGCGTTTTTTTTGGCTTCGCAGGCATATAGAAAGGGAACGTTCGTTGCTTGTCGCTGTGGCCAAACACAACGCAAAAAGACGCGAGGCAAAAGACATGGCCGACTCAGACAGCGGCGCGCGCAAGAGCGCTGCGTATCCCTTTTCGTCCGGCGGGTGGGGCTCGCTCAAGGCAGTCGCCAGCGTGCTGCTTCAGGAGAAAGTGCCGCTGAAGGACGCCACGGTTCTGCTCAGGCAGAACAAGAAAGATGGCTTCGCGTGCGTAAGCTGTTCATGGGCCAAGCCCGCGGATCCGCATGTGTTCGAATTCTGCGAGAGCGGCGCCAAAGCCACGGCGTGGGATCTGACCGCCAAGCGCATGACACCGCAGTTCTTCGAACTGCATACGGTGACGCAACTATGCGCATGGCACGATCACGATCTGGAAGAAGCCGGGCGCCTCACTGCGCCGCTGCGCTACGATCCCGCGACTGATAAGTATGTGAGCGTGAGCTGGGACGAGGCTTTCGAAGACATCGGACGCGAGTTGCGCGCGATGGACCCGAAGCGCGTCGTGTTCTATGCGTCGGGACGCGCATCGCTCGAAACGTCGTACATGTACCAGCTTTTCGCGCGCATGTACGGCACCAACAATCTGCCCGACAGCTCGAACATGTGTCATGAAAGCACGAGCGTCGGATTGAAGGCGGCGATCGGCGTGGGCGTGGGCACTATCAAGCTCGACGACTTCGAGAAGACCGATCTTATGTTCTTCTTCGGGCAGAACGTCGGCACCAATAGCCCGCGCATGCTGCATCCGTTGCAGGAGGCGCGCAAGCGCGGCGTGCCGATCATTACGTTCAATCCGTTGCGCGAGCCAGGGCTTCTGAAGTTCGCGAATCCGCAATCGCCGGTCGAGATGATGACGCCCGCGCATACGCTCATCAGCACGCAATATCATCAGGTGAAGACGGGCGGCGATACGGCCGC
>Ga0308173_10000826_pt1 | contig 14262 bp, 11 predicted proteins | sample PhyPR1_FD_203716 | JGI IMG/M metagenome (GOLD analysis project Ga0308173, IMG submission 203716) | Soil microbial communities from UC Gill Tract Community Farm, Albany, California, United States - DLSLS.P.R1 | ecosystem: Environmental > Terrestrial > Soil > Agricultural land | place: USA...
CTGGCCTCTGCCGACCCGTACCCCTGCAGCACGCTCGCGCTCTGGCGGGAGCGGCCCGACGCGCCCCTCGTGCTGCCCTGCGGCACCGTCTTCGACGTCGTGAACGTGCCCGCCGTCCTCGGCCGCGGTCTGCTCGGCCGGATGTGGGAGGAGGGGTCCGGTTCCGGCCCCGTGGCCGTCCACCGCGGGCGGACGCTGCTGTTCACCGCCCCCGGCACCGCCCGTCTCCTGCCGCGGCTGCTCGCCGCGGCGGAGGCCGGGGAGGCCGTCGAGTGGCGCGGCGGCGGTGCGGTGCCGCCGCTGCTCTGCCACGGCAGGGGCGACGCCGTGACCGTGCCCGCCCTGCGTCCCGCGCCGGGCGCCGGGCGGCCGGCCTCGCGCTGGCTGGTCGCCCCGGACACCCGCCGGCCGTGGCTCCCGGGGGCCGAGGCCGTGCGGTGGGCGGCGGTGCGGTCGGCCCGTGCCGCGGCCTCGGCGACGGTGGGGGTTTCGATTTTTCCTCGTGCCGATCAGGGTGCTAAGGTCTACGACGTCAGCAGGCGCCGCTAGCTCAGTTGGTTAGAGCAGCTGACTCTTAATCAGCGGGTCCGGGGTTCGAGTCCCTGGCGGCGCACACGACGGAAAGAGGCTCCTCGCTCGGCGAGGGGCCTCTTTCGCATGTCCCATTGCCCCGCCGTCCGGCGGTTCACTCCGTCCCGGTCGTGATGTCGACCGTCCACTCCCCGGACGCCGTGCGCCCCTCCACCGTCACCCGTACGCCCTCCCCCGGCACCGTGAAGGTCTCCCCGGTGAAGACCGGGGCGTCGGCGAGCGGCGGGTAGACCGACTCGTTCCGGCAGGCCTCCGTGCGCGGATGGGCGTCGACGACCTGGACGGGGCCGTCCCCGGACTCCGCCCCGTTGCGGACCCGGTAGACGAGGATGCCCCGGGTGCAGGCGGCGGCGTCGTTGCCGACCGGGTCGCGGGCCTCGACGGCCAGCACACGGTCGCGGCCGGTGCGCACCACCGCGAGCTTCGTCCCGCGTCCCGCGACGGCGAGCGGACGCACCCCGATGCCGGGCGCCGAGACGGGCACCGAGACGGGCGCGGAGACGGGCGCGGAGACGGGCGCCGACGCGGGGGCCCCGGCGGTCCCGGCCGCGCCGGACACCCCAGCGGCTCCCGCCACGCCGGACACCCCAGCGGCTCCCGCCACGCCGGACGCCCCGGCGGCTCCGGTCGCGCCGGACACCCCGGCGGCTCCCGCGTCCCCCGGCGCCGGCCCGGCGTCCACCGGCTCCAGGGTCAGCCGGGTGCTGCCCGGTCCCTTCACGCAGACCACCTGGCGCGGGTCCAGCCAGCCCAGCTTCCACTTGTGCCAGGCGAAGAGGTCCGGTGCGAGTCCGAACTGGCTGCCCATCAGGTCCCAGTCACCGACGTACGTGTCCCAGTCGCCCCTGCCGTCGACCGGCCGGTGGTAGAGGTCGGGGAGGTCGAAGACGTGCCCCGTCTCGTGGGCGAGCACGAGCCGGTCCGGCGGGTGCCGTTCGAACACGGTGACGACCCGGCGGATGTCCTTGCCGTCGGCCCGCAGCGGCCGGTCGAGGTTCACCACCTTGGTGGCGTCGGAGTCGACGCCGGGTGCGTCGGGGTCGGCGACGAAGTAGACGACGTCGTAGCGCGAGAAGTCCACGTACCGGTCGGCCGCGGCCAGCGCGTCGCGCAGGTAGGCGGCCCGGCGACCGGGGCTCCAGTCCCGGTTTATGGCGTACGCGGTGGAGGGGTGCGGCATCCGGATCCACTGCCGCACCGGGTGCGTGCGCAGGGAGAACCGGCCGTAGGAGGCGCGGGCGAAGAAGCGGTTGGTGGCGGGGAAGTAGTCGTCCGTCAGCTCGGCGGGGGTGGTCTCCGGGCCCGCGTCGGGAAAGGAGAGGAACACCATGACCGCGTCGAAGGGGCGGGTGGGCCGCGGGTAGTCGGCGTTCCAGGAGTCGAGTCCCTCGGAGTGGTGCGCCTCGGTGCGCCGCAGCGCGCAGGGAGCGGGTCCGTCCTCGGCGAGGGCGGGCCCGGTGACCAGAGACATCGCGGCGAGCGCGGTCATCGAGGTGAAGACGGCCGCGGTGCTGCGCAGACGGGGCGCCCCGTCACGGCCGCGTCCCTTCAGGGGCCCCACGAGGGGCAGCAGGCGCGGCAAGGCGACCTCCGGGTGCGAGGGGGAGTCGCACCCAGCCTGTGATGATTAGTCGTATTTCTGCCTGTTTGCCTGCACCGGACGAGTGAGGCCAGGGCGCTGACGTCGGCGTGCGCCCGCTCGCCCTCCCGGCGCACGGGGCGTCCGCTCGGGCGCCCTTTCGCGCGCACACCCGACTCGTGCTCCCACACACCCCACACTCACGGAACGTCACATGCAGTCGGCATGTGAACGAACCGGGCCAACGGTGAGCAGAAACGATCCCCCGGGCGTCACGGGCCCCAGCGAACACCGGCCGGCGGCTGGAAGGGAGGGGAGACAGCCTCTATGATCGGCACACTTTCCTGCGAGATCCGTACGATGAACGAATGCACTGCGGGAGCGAGCGGTGAGCGGAACGTCCGAAGTACCGGCACCCGCGGCAGACACCGGCCGGACCGGCGTCACGGATTGTGACGACGGCGGATCCGCCGCCGCGTTCGCCGAGGCGCCGCTGGCGATGGCGGTCGTCGACCGTGAGGGACGGGTGGTCACCGCCAACAGAGCGCTGGTGGCCCTGCTGGGCAGGGCCTCCTCCGACGCGTGCCCGGGGAGCGACGACGGGCCCCGCACCGGACACCGGACCGGTGACGGGACCGGTGACGGGACCGGTGACGGGACCGACGACCGGGCCGGAGACCGAACTGGCGACCGGGCCGGTGACGACGCGGACGCCAGACGTCCCGCCGGTCGGGCCGGTGCCGGTGCCGGTGCCGGTCTCACCGGGCGGGCCGCCGCCGACCTCGTCGATCTCGGCTCCGACACCCGCATCCGGCACACCTACCTCGAGGTGCTGCGCGGCCGGCAGTCCCGGCTGCGCTGCACGCGCCGGCTCAAGCACCCCGACGGCCACTCCCTCTGGGTCCAGGTGACCGTCAGCCCGTTGCCGCCGGCCCGGCGGGCGGTCCTGCTGTCGGTCACGGACATCAGCGCCCGCCGCGAACTCCAGGCCCGGATGCGGCACTTGCAGATGCACGACCCGGTGACCCGGCTGCCCAACCGCACGCTGTTCTTCGAACGCCTGACGGCCGCGCTGGACACGGAGGCGTACGAGGGCGGCGGCGCCGGGGGCACCGGCCGGATCGGCCTGTGCTACCTGGACCTCGACGGCTTCAAGGCGGTCAACGACACCTTGGGCCACCGCCTCGGCGACCGTCTCCTCGCGGCGGTCGCCGAACGCCTGACCCGCTGCGCCGCGGAGGCGGCCCGCGGCCGTCCCGGCGCCGACCGTCCCGGCGCCGACCGGGCGGGGGACGACCGGGCGGGGGACGACCGGGCGGGGGACGACCGTACGGGGGAGGACACCGACGCCGACGACGGCGTGAGGGCGGAGTCCGCGTGGGCGGAGGCGGGCCGCGCGGTCGGCACGCCGCTCGTCGCGCGGCTCGGAGGTGACGAGTTCGCGCTGCTCGTGGAGGACTCGACCGGCACCGATCAGCTCGCCGAGCTCGCCGAGTCGGCGCTCGACGCGTTGCGCGCGCCCTTCGAACTGGCGGACCGCCGGGTGTCCGTCTCCGCCTCGATCGGCGTCGTCGAGCGCCGTACCGCCGGAACCACCGCCACCGCCCTCATGCAGGACGCCGACACGACGCTGTACTGGGCGAAGGCCGACGGCAGGGCACGCTGGACCCTGTTCGACCCGGAGCGCAACGCGCACCGGATGACCCGCCAGGCCCTCTCCTCCACCCTGCGACCGGGCATCGAGCAGGGCGAGTTCGCGCTGGAGTACCAGCCGCTCGTCAGCATGACGGACGGCCGGGTGCGCGGGGTCGAGGCGCTGGTGCGCTGGCACCACCCGCAGTTCGGCGCGCTGGCGCCGAATCGGTTCATCTCACTGGCGGAGGAGGACGGTTCGATCGTCCAGCTCGGCCGCTGGGTACTGAACACGGCCTGCCGGCAGGCCCGCCGCTGGCAGCTCGACCACCCGGACGCGCCCCCGCTGTTCGTCAGCGTCAATGTGGCGGTGCGCCAGATCTGGGACTCGGACCTGGTGGCCGACGTGGCGCGCACGCTCGCGGAGACCGGACTGCCCCCGCACCTGCTCCAGCTCGAACTGACCGAGTCGGCGCTGACGGGCTCGGCCGGCCGGCCGCTCGAGGCCCTCGAAGCCCTCAGCGACATGGGCGTACGCATCGCCATCGACGACTTCGGCACCGGCTACTCCAACCTCGCCTACCTCAGCCGGCTTCCCGTCAACGTCCTGAAGCTGGACGGTTCCTTCGTCCGCGGGTTCCAGTACGAGGCGCCCGGCGCGGGCACCGGCACGGGCGCGGGCACCAGCGCTCCGGATCCCGGGGCCGGGCCCGGCGAACCGGCGGCCAGTCCCGCCGACGAGGTGATCGTCGAGGCGATGGTGCAGCTCGCCCACCGGCTCGGTCTGACGGTGATCGCCGAGTGCGTGGAGACCTCGGCGCAGGCCGCCCGGCTGCGCGCCATCGGCTGCGACACCGGGCAGGGCTGGCTGTACTCCCGCCCGGTGCCCCCGGACCGTATCTCCGCCCTGCTCACGACGACGGCGGCGGCCGGGGCACCGCCGGCGGGAGGCAACGCGTAGGGTCCGCCCGCGCGTCGGTGCCCGCGCGGGCCTGTCGATGCCCGCGTCAGGCGGTGGCGGCCGTCGGCAGTCCGTAGGCGTCGGCGATCAGCTCGTAGGACCGCACCCGCACGTCGCCGCCGTGGGCGTTGGCGGTGAGCATCAACTCGTCGGCGCCGGTGCGCTTCTGGAGGTCGTTCAGGCCGGCGACGACCTCGTCGGCGGTGCCGTGCACGACGTTGGCGTTCCAGGAGTCGATGAACTCCCGCTCCATCGGGCTGAAGTCGTAGCCTTCCGCCTCCTCGGGCGTGGGCACGAGGCCGGGACGGCCGGTGCGCAGCCGGACCATGTTGAGGGCGGCGGCCAGCACCTGGCGGCGGGCCTCCTTCTCGTCGTCCGCGGCGAGCGCGGAGACGCCGATCAGCGCGTACGGCTCCGCCAGGACCTCGCTCGGCCGGAACGTCTCGCGGTAGAGGTCGAGCGCGGGCACGGTGTTCTGCGCGGAGAAGTGGTGGGCGAACGCGAACGGCAGTCCGAGCGTGGCGGCGAGCCGCGCGCTGAAGCCGGAGGAGCCGAGCAGCCAGACCGGCGGCCGGTGCGGGGACTGCACGCCGCCGGGCGAGGTCGCCTGCACGGGGCCGGGCACGGCGTGGATGCGGCTGTAGGGGTGGCCGTCGGGGAAGTCGTCGTCGAGGAAGCGGGTCAGCTCCATGAGCTGCTGCGGGAAGTCGTCGGCGCCCTCGTTCAGCCGTTCGGTACGGCGCAGCGCGGCGGCGGTGGCCCCGTCGGTGCCGGGGGCGCGGCCGAGGCCGAGGTCGACGCGGCCCGGGGCGAGCGCCTCCAGCGTGCCGAACTGCTCGGCGATGACGAGCGGGGCGTGGTTGGGCAGCATGACGCCGCCGGAGCCGAGGCGGATGCGCTCGGTGTGGGCGGCGAGGTGGGCGAGGATCACGGCGGGCGAGGAGGAGGCCACGCCGGGCATGGAGTGGTGCTCGGCGACCCAGTAGCGGTGGTAGCCGCGGGACTCCGCGAGGCGGGACAGCTCGACGCTGGTGCGCAGCGCGTCGGTGGCGGTGCGCCCGGCGCCGACGGTGACCAGGTCGAGTACGGAGAGGGGTACGGGGGCCGTGCCGTGTACGACGCCGCGGATCCCGTCCGCCGCCGTGTCGTCCGCCGCCGGTCGGTTCGCCGCCGCTCCGTCCGCCGCCGTTCCGTCCGCCGCCGCCGTTCCGTCCGTCACCGGGTACCTCCTGCTGCTCGTACGCGTACGCATCACGCTGTGGCCGTGTGCGTAACAGGAGGGGGTCCCCGGTTATTCCACGGGGCCGCGGAGCGTGCCCCGTAAGGGGCGGGGCTCCCACGAACCTCGTCCACCCGAGCTCTCCCGGGCTCTCCCGGGGTCAAAGGGGCGGAGCCCCTTGAGGTGACGGGAAGGGTAGGGGCGGCGGGGGCGGAAAAACCCGCCCCCCTCACACCTGCACGATCGGCTCCCGAGTGAACAGCGCCCCCATCCTCGGCGCGTTCACCCGCCGGTCCGCCAGCCGCAGCCCCTCCCACACGGTGACCTGGTTCGCCGTGAGCACCGGCTTGCCGAGAGCCGCCTCCAGTTCCCTCACACACGCCGCCGTGTGCAGCGCGGTGTTCGGCAGCAGGACCGCCTGCGCCTGGGGGTGGTCGCTCTCGCGGGCCAGGCGAAGGACGTCCTCCGGACCCCAGCGGGCCACCTCCGCCGACGTTTCGACGCCCGCACCCCGTACGGCGACGACCTCGACGCCCGCCGCGCCCAGGAACTCCGCGAACAGTCCGGCCACGTCCTCGGGGTAGGTCGCCGCGACGGCGACGCGGTGCGCGCCGACCTCCTGGACCGCGCGGACGAAACCGAAGGAGGTCGCGGAGGCGGGCAGGCCGGCGGCGCGGGCGAGGTTGCGGACCTGGTCGCGGGCGCCGTCCCAGCCGTGGACGAAGCTCGCGCTGGTGGAGGCGAGGACGACGGCCTCGGCGCCGGAGAGGCGGAGGCGTTCGACGCCGGCGGCGAGGTGTTCGGGGGAGCCCAGTTCGCGGAGGGCGTCCACGTGGTGGGCGTCCTCGCCGATCTCCGTGTGCACGAGGTCGACTCGGATGTCGCTGCCCAGAAGTTGCTCGATGCGGGGGTAGTCGTCCTCGGCGGAGTGGCCCGGGTAGAGGAGTCCGAGTGCGGTCATGCCCGACCTTTCTGTGGTGGTGTGGGTCTGTACGGGTACCCCGGGGGTGAGGGCGCACCCTCCGGGGCGCGGGGGGAGTTTTTCGCCCCCGCGCCCCGGCCCTTCCGGTCACCTCAAAGGCGCCCCTTTACCCCCGGCAGAGCTCGGGAGAGCGCGGGCGGATGAGGTGCGTGGGAGAGCCCGGGTGGGTGGGAGCTTCTCGCACCCGCGCGGCGGTAGCGGTAGCCGCAGATTCAGTACAGCCCCGCGCCCCTTACGGGGCGCACCCCTGGCGCCCCCCTGGCGCCCCCGCCGAATTCCCCGCCCACCGATCAACCCGCGCCAAAAGAAATCCGTACGCATGACTTTCTTGCGCTTGGGTAGCGGCGGGCCCATGGCCTCCCCACCTTTGCACAGTGCACGCATACCCCGACCCAGTCGGCGGGCGCTGCTCGCCGGTGCCGCCGGCCTCGTCGTGCCGGTCGCCGCCGGTTGCAGCCGGGTCGCGACGGCCTCGACCAGCGGCGGAGGCGAACTCCTGGACCGGCTGAGAGCCCAGGGGGTCGCCCGGCTGGGAATCGCCGGTGAGATCCCCTTCGGCTACATCGACAAGAACGGCGACCTGACCGGCGAGGCACCGGAACTGGCCAGAGTGATCTTCAAACGCCTCGGCGTCGACCGCGTCCAGGCCGTGCCGACGGAGTTCGGCTCGCTGATCCCGGGACTGAACTCACAGCAGTTCGACGTCGTCTCCGCGGGGATGTACATCAACCCCGAACGCTGCGAGCAGGTGATCTTCGCCGATCCCGACTACCAGATGCTGGACGCCTTCGTCGTCCGCAAGGGCAACCCCAAGGGGCTGCACAACTACCAGGACGTCGTGAAGAAGAAGGCGAAGTTCGCCACCGGCACCGGATACGCGGAGATCGCCTACGCGGTGGGGGCCGGTTACAAGGAGAGCGACATCCTGATCGTCCCGGACCAGGTGGCCGGGATGAACGCCGTGGAGGCGGGCCGCGCCGACGTGTTCGCGGCCACGGCGGTCACCGCCCGCCAGGTCGTGCGGAAGTCCCGCAAGGCCGAGGCGACCGAGGCCTTCAAGCCGCTCGTCGACGGCAAACCGCACGTCGACGGCGGCGGATTCGCCTTCCGGCCCACCGAGACCAGGCTGCGCGACGCCTTCAACGCGGAGCTGCGCAAGCTCAAGGAGAGCGGTGAACTGCTCCGGATCATCGAGCCGTTCGGCTTCACGAAGGACGAGATGACCGGCATGACCGCGAAGGAGCTCTGCGGCCGATGACCTCCGGTCTGTGGGAACTCGTCCTGAAGGGCATCTGGGTCACGGTCCAGCTCCTCTTCCTCAGCGCGCTGCTGGCCACCGGCGTCTCCTTCGTCGTCGGCATCGCCCGCACCCACCGGCTGTGGATCGTCCGCTTCCTCGCGGGCTTCTACACCGAGGTGTTCCGCGGGACCTCCGCGCTCATCATGATCTTCTGGGTGTTCTTCGTGCTGCCGCCCGCGTTCGGCTGGCAGCTCGTACCCCTGTGGGCGGGCACACTCGCGCTCGGCCTGACGTACGGGGCGTACGGCGCCGAGATCGTGCGCGGCGCCCTGAACGCCGTCGACCCGGCACAGCGCGAGGGCGGCGTGGCGCTCAACTTCACGCCCTGGCAGCGGATGCGCAAGATCCTGCTGCCGCAGGCCGTGCCGGAGATGATCCCGCCCTTCTCCAACCTGCTGATCGAGCTGCTCAAGGGCACCGCGCTGGTGTCCGTCATGGGCATGGGCGATCTGACGTTCAGCGCCAAGCTGGTGCGGCTCGCGCTGCAGGAGAGCGCGGAGATCTACACGTACATCCTGGTCATCTACTTCGTGATCGCCTTCCTGCTCACGCGCGTCATGCGTCGGCTCGAACGGAATCTGAAGGCCGGGCTCGGGCAGGGGCCGACGCGGCCGTCGCGGTTCGCGCTGAAGCGCGACACAGCGGGCGCCTCGGGCGTATCCACGCCGACTGCAGGAACTACAGGTACCGCCGGCGTGCGCGCCGGGGTCGGAGGTGACTCGTGACGTGGGACTGGGGCGCCGTCGCCGACTTCATGCCGCACTTCTGGGACGGGCTGCTGGTCACCCTGCAGTCCCTCGCCCTCGGCTCGCTGATCTCGTTCGCCCTGGGTCTGGTGTGGGCGCTGCTGATGCGCACGCCGACCCTCCCCCACGCTCGAACAGGCTCGCGCGGGTGGGGCCCCCTGGTGCGCTGGCCGGTCGGGGTGGTCACGGAGTTCATCCGCAACACCCCGCTGCTCGTCCAGCTCTTCTTCCTCTTCTACGTGCTGCCCGAATGGGGCCTGACCTTCTCCGCGCTGACCACCGGTGTGGTCGCGATCGGCCTGCACTACTCGACGTACACCATGCAGGTGTACCGGGCCGGCATCGAGGCCGTCCCCGTCGGGCAGTGGGAGGCGGCCACCGCGCTGAACCTGCCGCTGCGCCGCACCTGGACCGCGGTGATCCTGCCGCAGGCGATCCGCCGGGTGGTGCCCGCGCTGGGCAACTACGTGATCTCGATGCTCAAGGACACGCCGCTGCTCATGGCGATCACCGTCCTGGAGATGCTCGGCCAGGCGCGGCTGTTCTCCCAGGAGCACTTCCAGTTCACCGAGCCGCTGACCGTGATCGGCGTGGCCTTCATCCTCATCTCCTACCCCGCCTCCCTCCTCCTGCGAGCCCTGGAGCGACGTCTTGTCCGCTGACACCCCCCTGATGAAGGAACCCGACGCGCACGCCAACCCGCCGGTCGACGGCGGCGAGCTGATCCGGTTCGACAAGGTCACCAAGCGGTTCGGCGACAACACCGTCCTCGACCGGCTCGACTTCTCGGTCGACTCCGGCCGGCACGTGACGCTGATCGGCCCGTCCGGCTCCGGCAAGACGACGATCCTGCGCCTGCTGATGACCCTGACCCGTCCCGACGAGGGCACGATCAAGGTCAACGGCGACTACCTCACCCACGAGGAACGGGGCGGCAGACTCGTCCCGGCCCGCGAGAAGCACATACGCGAGGTCCGCAAGAACATCGGCATGGTGTTCCAGCACTTCAACCTGTTCCCGAACATGAGTGTGCTGCGGAACATCACCGAGGCCCCGGTGACCGTGCTCGGCATGTCCAAGGACGAGGCCGAGGCGCGGGCGCGGGAGCTGCTGGAGCTGGTGGGCCTGTCCGACAAGGCGGACGCCTACCCGACCCGGCTGTCCGGCGGGCAGCAGCAGCGGGTGGCGATCGCGCGGGCGCTGGCCATGCGGCCGCAGGTGCTGCTGCTCGACGAGGTGACCTCCGCGCTCGACCCGGAGCTGGTCGCGGGCGTGCTGGACGTCCTGCGTGACATCGCGCGTTCCACGGACATCACGATGCTCTGCGTGACGCACGAGATGGGCTTCGCGCGGGACATCTCCGACAAGGTGCTGATGTTCGACTCCGGCCGTGTCATCGAGTCGGGGCCGCCGGACAAGATCTTCGGCGAACCCGAGCACACACGTACGAGGGAATTCCTCAGCGCGGTGCTGTGAACAGGAGCGGGGGCGGACGGTTCGGCCGGTCGGTCGGTCGGCCGGCCGGCCGATCCGCCGGTCCGCCGGTCGGTCGGTCCGCCGGGCAGCCGGGCAGCCGGGCAGCCGGGCGGCCGGTCCGCTGTTAAGCGGCCCGAACGGGGACCCGCGCGCCCTCACGAACTTCGGCGTCGTCCGCTTCCCGACCCCCCGTTCGGCCCTATCGTGTACGGCAGCCGACCGTCCGGAGAATGGCCCGAAGCGCAGGGGGAGCCGTGGCGCCGACCCAGGAACCGACCGCCCCGTACCGTTCGGCCCAGGACGCGCTGCGCGTCCTGGAGTCCGTCTCCCGGCGCCCCGCCGGGGTCACCGCCGCGGAACTGGCCCGCCGCACGGGCCTGCCCGGAGACCGGCTGAGCGCGCTGTTGCGCATGCTCAGCGAGGAGGCCTACGTCGTCCGGACCGCCGACGGCGCCTACGTCACCGGCACCGCGCTCCGCCGGCTGGCCGCCGCACACGGCCGCGACCGGGCGGTGCGCGAGAAGCTCCAGCACATCCTGGACCGGCTGCGCGACTGTGTCGGCGCGGCGATCTACGTCAGCCGTTACATCGACGGCGAGGTACACGTCACCCAGTGCGCGCAGAGTGCGTCCGCGCCGGCGGTGCACGAGTGGGTCGACTTCCGCTCCGCCGCCCACGCCAGCGCGATCGGCAAGAGCCTGCTCGGCCAGCTCGACGTGGGCGGCCGCCGCGACCACCTCTCCCGGCACCGGCCGGCCCGGCTCACCTCGCGGACCCTCACCAGCGAGCGCGCGCTGCTCTCCCGGCTCGCCGCCCAGCCGCCGACGGTCCCGGTCCTCGACCTCCAGGAGTACGCCGTCGGCACGGTCTGCGCGGCGGTGCCGATCACCGTGGGTTCCACGGTGGGCTGCCTGGCCCTGTCGCTCCCGGCCCGGCAGGCGCACCGGCTGCCCCAGGCGGCGGAACGCCTGAACCGGGGCGCGGCGCCGGTCCTGCTCTCCCTGACGTTCTGACGGTCCGAGCGGGTCCGCCGCCCGGTTCCTGGTCGGCAGCACCCCCGCGGACCAGGTACTATTTTCTCCGTCGCCGGAACGCGAGAGCGTGAAGGCGGGAGTCATGCGCCGCTAGCTCAGTTGGTTAGAGCAGCTGACTCTTAATCAGCGGGTCCGGGGTTCGAGTCCCTGGCGGCGCACCGAAGAGAGGCCCCTCGCCCACGCGGGGGGCCTCTTTCGTGCTGCCGAATGCGCCGAGTCCTCGCGCTTGCCGATCACGCCGGTCCTCGCGCTCCCCTCCCCCTCGCACGTCCCCCCTCGCGCCGGCCCTCGCGTCAGCCCTCCAGTTCCGCCATCCTCCGCCCGCGCAGCCACTCCGCGATCTCCGCCACGTAGGCGACCCGCGTCACCCGCACCGCGCGCACCTCCAGGCCCACCTCCTCCACGTCCTGCGCCACCCACCTGGTCAGCGCGTCCCCCAGCGCCCCGGCGTCCCGCAGGGTCACCCCGCCCCGCGCGGCCGAGCCGCCCACCGGGACCTGCGGCACCAGCCGGGCCAGCGCCGCCTCGACGCACTCCGCCAGGTAGCGCCGGCGCCGCTCGACTCCGCGCAGCGCCCGCGCGGAGCCCCGGAGCCGCCAGGTCACCAGGACCGACACCGACAGCTCCAGCCCGTTCGCGTCGCACACCGGCACGGGCTCGCTGCGCCAGTGCCGCAGCCGCGCGCCGGCCCGGCACCGTACCCGGGCCCGCTCCGCGCGCTCGCGCGCGAGCCCCACGAGGCCGACGGCACCGAGCGCCCCCGCCCCTGCGTACGCCGCCCACTGCGCGGGCCCGAGCCCCGTCCCCGCGGGCCAGACCGGACCGGCGAGCGGCGGGAACACACCGGCCCACCAGGACGTGAGCACACACCCCGTCGCCCCGCAGGCCCCGGCCAGCACACCGAGCGCGCCGGGTCGCAGCCGGACCGGCCGCCCGTCCTCACCGTCCGACGGCACCGCTGCCACCGAGGGTGTCGGCGACACCTCCGCCACCGGTGACGTCGACGGCAGCAGTCGGGGCCGCACCCCCGACGCCGCGAACACCGCCCGGACCGGCCCGTCCGTGGCCGCCCCGGACACCTCCGGCGCCTCCGCCGGCACCGCGCCCCCGGGATCGTCCCGGAAGAGCAGATGGACGGGGATCTCCAGGGTGGAATCGCCATGGATGACCCGTCCGTGCCGCGCGGGCCCCTCCGTCCGGGAAGTCGTCGTACTCATCGATGCCCTCCAAGCCTCCGCGCCGGAAGTTGCGCCGTACGGGGTGCGCTCCGCGTCCGCACGGTCCGCCCGGCCGCCGGAAGGACGAGTTCCGGTGCCGCTGACGTGCCCTCTCCGCACGACGGTCAGTGTTCCGGCGGTCCGGACGAACCGCACGTCCACCGGGCGAACGGCGTACGTGCCCGCCGGTGGTCCGGAGCACCCCGCGGCGTCCGGTAAAGTTTTCGGGGTCAGCGGGCGCCGCTAGCTCAGTTGGTTAGAGCAGCTGACTCTTAATCAGCGGGTCCGGGGTTCGAGTCCCTGGCGGCGCACGACCGGAAAGGCCCCCCGTGGGAGCGGGGGGCCTTTCCGTATGCCCCGCCAGGGACGCACCCGAGAGGCACGCACACGACAGGAACTCGCTCGACGGGAAACTCACCCGCCGGGGCACTCACCCGCCGGTAGCCCGCCCGGCTCAGCGCGCGTTGCCCGCGCGCAGCCAGGCCAGGTAGTCGGCGGCCGCCCGCTCGGTGTCGTACTCGGGCCGGTACCCGGTGTCCTGCCGCAGCCGGTCGATGTCGAGGACCATGTGCGGCCCGCCGCCCCCGGCGGGGACGTCGACCCGGGCGTCCGGGACCACCTTCCTGATCGCCTCGACGACCTCGGCGTTGGTCGTGGCCCGCCCCGAACCCACGTTGTACGTGCGGTGGTTGAGCCTGTCCGCGAGCTGGAGGAGGGCGATGGCCCGCCCGGTGTCCTTGACGTAGTTCAGGTCGAGCCCGTCGTCGGCGGAGGCCGGACCCATGAGTCCGGACAGGTCCGGCGCCGTGCCGCGGGCGGCGGCGTGGACGAGGGCGGGCGCGGCGAAGAACGGGTCGGCGTGGCCGAGCGGGCCCCAGGTCCCGGAGATCCGGTAGTCGACGATGTCGACGTCCGAGTGGCCGTCGAGGAATCCGCCCAGCAGTTCGCCGACCTTCTTGAAGGTGGGGATCGAGACGGCCGCGCTCATCGCCAGCGGAGCGTCCTCGCGCAGCGGTCGGCCGTGGTCGATGCCGCCGTAGACGCCGATGGTGCTGGCGAGGCCGAGACGGCGCACGCCCCACTCCTCGGCCGCCTGCACGATGTTCAGCAGCCCGTCGAGCGACCGCCGGGTGGCCTCGACCGCCCCCTCGGGCATGGGCGGCCAGGGGTACGAACCCGCCAGGTGCACGATGCCCGTGACGGTGTGCCGTCGGCCGAGCCCGAGCAGGGACTCGCGATCGGTGACGTCCGCCTGGTCCACGGTCACCCCCTTCGCGTCGAGGAAGGAGGGGAGCGGGCGGGCGTGGCGCTGGACGACGAGGCACTCCTCGCCCTGGTCGAGCAGGGCGCGCACGGTGTGGGATCCGATGAAGCCGAGGCCTCCGGTGACAAGGAGCATGGTGCACCCTTCGGGCGACAGTTAAGCGGAACGTTGTTCCGACTACATTACGGAACAACGTTCCGCTTGGCAATCGCGGGGCAGCGGTCAGACCCGGACGACCCGACGGCCGCGGGTGTGGCCGGC
>Ga0308173_10000827_pt1 | contig 14259 bp, 13 predicted proteins | sample PhyPR1_FD_203716 | JGI IMG/M metagenome (GOLD analysis project Ga0308173, IMG submission 203716) | Soil microbial communities from UC Gill Tract Community Farm, Albany, California, United States - DLSLS.P.R1 | ecosystem: Environmental > Terrestrial > Soil > Agricultural land | place: USA...
GGCCGCCTGCTGCGCGAGGCGCGCGAGCGACAGGGCCTGCACATCGCGGCCCTGGCGGCCTCGATCAAGGTCACGCAGAAGAAGCTGGAACTGCTCGAGGCCGATCGCTTCGACGCGCTGCCCGACGCGACGTTCGCCCGGGCACTCGCGCTCACCGTCTGCCGCGCCCTCAAGATCGATTCCGACGCCGTACTGCGCTTGCTGCCGCCGGCCGGCGGCTACCGGCTCGAGCAGGTGGGCGAGGGCCTCAACGCGCCGTTCCGCGAGCGACCCGGCGTGCTGGTCCAGCGCGAGGGCGTCGGCTTCGCGTTCGGCTGGGTGTTCTGGGTCACGACCTTCATCCTGGTCGCCGCGGCGGTCGTCTATTTCCTGCCTCCCGCCTGGCTCGACAGGCTCGGCTGGCGCGGGCTCGTCGCCGCGCCGGGCGGCGCGAGCAGCGCTGTCGCCCCCCATGTCAACCCGACGGCAATGCGACCGAGCGCGACGCCGGCGCCGCCTCAGCCGGCTGCGACGCCGCTGCCCAGCTCGCCTTCGGCGTCGGCGGTCGGCGCCGACGATCAGGGAGGCGCCGGCAACGAGGGCACCGCCGGGCCGGAAGGCGCCGTCCAGGTGCGCACGTCGGCGCCCTCGTGGATCGAAGTCACCGACGCGCGGGGCCGCGCCCTGCTCGCGCGCCTGGTCCAGCCCGGTGAAGCGCTCGGCCTCGACGGCGAGGCGCCGTTTCACGTCCGCATCGGCAACGCTGCGGGAACGCAGCTCAGCTTTCGCGGTCAACCCGTCGAGCTCGTCGTGACGCGCGACAACGTCGCCAGCGTCGAGCTGAAGTAGGCCGGGCGCCACCTTCGGGACTCGATCGATGCGCAACCCCATCTCCACGGCGACCGACGCCTTCATCGTGCCCGCGCAACCGGCGCCGCGGCGTTCGCGCCAGGCGGTCGTGCGCTGGGGCGCGCGCGTCGTCACGATCGGCGGCGATGCGCCGGTGCGTGTGCAGGCGATGACCAACACCGACACCGTCGACGCGGTCGGCACCGCGATCCAGGTCAAGGAGCTGGCCATCGCCGGCTCCGAGCTCGTCCGGATCACGGTCAACACGCCGGAAGCGGCGGCGGCGGTGCCCTATATCCGCGAGCAGCTCGACCGCATGGGCATCGACGTGCCGCTGATCGGCGATTTCCACTACAACGGCCATCGCCTGCTCACCGACTTCCCGGCCTGCGCCGAGGCGCTGTCGAAGTACCGCATCAACCCCGGCAACGTCGGCAAGGGCGACAAGCACGATCGCCAGTTCGCGCAGATGGTGGAGGCCGCGGCGCGCTACGACAAGGCGGTCCGCATCGGCGTCAACTGGGGCAGCCTCGACCAGGAGCTGCTCACCGAGCTGATGGACGAGAACGCGCGCCAGGCCGACCCGCAGCCGCCGCAGCAGATCATGTACCGCGCGATCGTCATGTCGGCGCTCGAGTCGGCGCGTCGCGCCGAGGAGATCGGCCTCGCTGCGGAGCAGATCATCCTGTCGTGCAAGATGTCGGGCGTGCAGGATCTCATCAGCGTCTATCGCGCGCTGGCGCAGCGCTGCGACTATCCGCTCCATCTCGGGCTGACCGAGGCGGGCATGGGCACCAAGGGAACGGTCGCGTCGACGACGGCGCTGGCGATCCTGCTGCAGGAAGGGATCGGCGACACGATCCGCGTCTCGCTGACGCCGCAGCCCGGCGAGGCGCGCACGCAGGAGGTCGTGATCGCGCTCGAGATCCTGCAGTCGCTCGGCTTGCGCTCGTTCAATCCGAGCGTCACGGCGTGCCCGGGCTGCGGCCGCACGACCAGCACGACGTTCCAGGAACTCGCCAAGCAGATCGACGACTACCTGCGCGCGCAGATGCCGGTGTGGAAGTCGCGCTACCCGGGCGTCGAGAAGATGAAGGTCGCGGTCATGGGCTGCATCGTCAACGGCCCGGGCGAGAGCAAGCACGCCGACATCGGCATCAGCCTGCCGGGCACCGGCGAGGCGCCGGCGGCGCCCGTCTTCATCGACGGCGTGAAGGCGCTGACCTTGCGCGGCGACAACATCGCCGATGAATTTCACGCGCTGGTCGAGAACTACATCGAGAAGCGATTCGGCTCGACGACCGTCGCATGACGGCGGACGCGACCCGAACGGCGGCGAGCCGCAGATGAGCGAAGCGTTGCGCGCCGTCAAGGGCATGAACGACATCCTGCCGCCGGAATCGGCGCGCTGGGAGTGGTTCGAGGACAAGGTGCGTGCGCTGATGCGCCGCTACGCCTACCAGAACGTCCGCACGCCGGTCGTCGAGCCGACGGCGCTGTTCGTTCGCGGCCTGGGCGCGGTGACCGACATCGTCGAGAAGGAGATGTACTCCTTCGAGGACGCCATGAACGGCGATCGGCTGACGCTTCGGCCCGAGGCGACCGCAGGGATCGTGCGCGCGATGATCGAGCACAACGCGCTCTACAACGGACCGTTGCGCGTCTGGAGCGAGGTCACGGTGTTCCGCCACGAGCGGCCGCAGAAGGGCCGCTATCGCCAGTTCCACCAGATCGACGTCGAAGCGCTCGGCCACGCCGGGCCCGACGTCGATGCCGAACAGATCCTGATGTGCCGCGCGTTGCTCCAGGACCTCGGCCTCGCCGTCGGCACGGACGTTCGCCTCGAGATCAACAGCCTCGGCCAGCCCGACGAGCGCAGCGCGCACCGCGCCGGACTGATCGCGTACCTGCAGCAGCACGTGGATGCGCTCGACGAGGATTCGCGCCGCCGCCTGCACAGCAATCCCCTGCGCATCCTCGACAGCAAGAACCCGGCGATGCAGGCGATCGCGGACGGCGCGCCGCGACTCATGGACTTCCTGGGCGCCGAGTCGCTCGGCCATTTCGCTGCCGTGCGCGCCGTGCTCGACGCCGCCGGGCTCGAATACCGCGTCAACCCGCGCCTCGTTCGCGGCCTCGACTACTACAACCTGACCGTCTTCGAGTGGGTCACCGATCGCCTCGGCGCGCAGGGCGCGGTCTGCGGCGGCGGCCGCTACGACGGCATGTTCGAGCAGCTCGGCGGCAAGCGCACGCCGGCGGTGGGCTGGGGCATGGGCATCGAACGCATGCTGCTGCTGCTCGAGGCGGTCGCTGTCGCGATGCCGGCCGAGCCGGTCGACGTGTACGCCATCATCGCCGCTGCGCAGGCGCTGCCCGTCGCGATGGTGACGTGCGAGGCGCTGCGCGCTGCCGGCGTCGCGGTGCAGATGCACGCCGTTGCTGCCGAAGGGCAGGCCAGCATGAAGGCGCAGTTCAAGAAGGCCGACGCCAGCGGCGCTCGCCACGCGCTCGTCTTCGGACCCGACGAGCTCGCGCGCGGCGAAGCGGGCCTGAAGGACCTGCGCAACCCCGCGACACCGCAAGTCGCCGTCGCGCTCGAGCCGGTCGACGCGCTCGTCTCCCGCATCACAGCCGCACCGACTCGCCCTTCATAATCGCGGGTTGTCCCGAGAGAACCCATGGCCACCCATCTCGACCTCGAAGAGCAGGAACAGCTCGATCAGCTCAAAGCGTTCTGGAAGCAGTACGGCAACCTCGTCACCTGGCTGCTCATCCTGGTGTTCGGCGGATACGCAGCCTGGAACGGCTGGAATCTGTACCAGCGCGACCAGGGCCAGAAGGCCGGATCGCTCTACGACGAGCTCGATCGCGCCGCTCAGCAAGGCGACAGCGGCCGCGCGACGCGGATCTTCGCCGACATGAAGGATCGCTATCCGGGCACGACGTTCACGCAGCAGGCCGGCTTGCTGGCCGCCCGCGTGGCCGCCGAGAAGGGCCAGTACGACGCCGCGACGGCGAGCCTGACCTGGGTGGCCGACAAGGCAGGTGACGACGAATACCGGGCGATCGCGCATCTGCGCCTCGCCGGCCTCCTGCTCGACACGAAGAAATACGAAGAAGCGCTCAAGCACGTCGACGCCGTCGGCGGCGGCCCCGAGTTCATCGCGTTGGCGAACGACCGGCGTGGCGACATCCTGCAGGCGCAGGGCAAGAGTGCCGAGGCGCAGGCGGCGTACCTGAAGGCGTGGACGGCGATGGATCCGAAGCTCGACTACCGGCGCGTCGTCGAGGCCAAGCTGAACATCCTCGGCGTGCAGCCGGCGGCGACTGCGGCGAGCGGCGTCGAGGCGGCGAAGTGATGTTGTATCGGGGTCGCGGCGTCCGCGTGGGCGCCGCTTTGGCGTTGACTGCGGCGCTGGCCGCCGCCTCCCTTGCCGGCTGCTCCACGATCACCTCCACGTACAACTCGATGTTCGGGGCGGAGAAGCCCAAGCCGAAGGAGTTCGAGCCGATCGTCGCTCCGATCACCGTGCGACCGGCCTGGAATCAGCACATCGGTGCGGTCCAGTTTCCGCTCACCGTCGCCGTCAACGGCAACGTGCTCACCCTGGCGGACGGCGATGGCAGCGTTCTCGCGGTCGAGGCTGACAGCGGCAGGGAGGTGTGGCGTGCCAACGTCGGCGCCAAGATCTCGGCCGGCGTCGGCAGCGACGGCACCCTTGCCGCCGTTGTCACGCGCGACGGCGAGCTGGTCGTGCTCGAGGGTGGCCGGGTCAAATGGAAGAAGGTGGTCGGCGTTCGCGTCGCCACGGCGCCGCTCGTCGCCGGCGGGCGCATCTTCGTGCTCGGCGTCGATCGCACAATCCATGCGTTCGACGCGAGCGACGGCATCAAGCTGTGGCAGGTGCAACGGCCCGGCGATGCGCTGACGCTGTCGCAGACCGGCGTCATCGTCGCGTTCAAGAACACGCTCGTCGTCGGCCAGGGGCCGCGCATGGCCGGCTTCGATCCGATCACGTCGTCGGTTCGCTGGGAAGCGCAGCTCGGCTCGCCGCGCGGCGCCAACGAGGTCGAGCGACTCGCCGACCTGATCGGGCCGGTCGTTCGCAGCGGCGACCTGATCTGCGCGCGCTCGTTCCAGGCGGCGGTCGGCTGCGTCGACGCGCAACTGGGCAACGTCGCGTGGACGAAGAACGTCGGCGGCACCGACGCCATCGGCGGCGATTCCGAGCTGCTCTTCGGCGCCGACGCGTCGGACCGGATCAGCGCCTGGCGAACGCCCACGGGCGACATCGCCTGGACCTCCGAATCGCTCATGTTCCGCGGCCTCGGCGCGCCGGCAGCGGTCGGGCAGTCGGTCGTCTTCGGCGATTCGACCGGGACGCTGCACTGGTTCTCGCGCACCAAGGGCGAATCGCAGGCGCGCGTCTTGACCGACGGCAGCGCGATCACGATACCGCCGGTGAGCGTGGGCGGCCTGCTCGTCGTCGTGACGCGCGACGGCGGCGTGTTCGCCTTTCGACCCGCCTGACCGCTTCTCGGTGGCGCTGAACCGGCCACGCCGATGAAACCCGTCATCGCCCTCGTCGGCCGACCCAACGTCGGCAAGTCGACGCTGTTCAATCGCCTCACCAGGACGCGCGACGCGATCGTCGCCGACTTTGCCGGCCTGACGCGCGATCGCCACTACGGCGACGCGATCGTCGGCGGGCATCCTTTCATCGTCATCGACACCGGTGGCTTCGAGCCCGAGAACCCGACCGGTATCGTCAAGGAGATGGCACGGCAGGCCGAACAGGCAGTCGCCGAAGCCGACGCGGTGATCTTCGTCGTCGACGTCCGTGCCGGCGCATCGGCCCACGATCACGACATCGCGCGCTACCTGCGAACAGCAGGCAAGCGCGTCGTCCTCGCCGCCAACAAGGCCGAGGGCATGCCCGACTCGCCCCTGATCGCCGAGTTCTACGAGCTCGGCCTGGGCGATCCGCATCCAATCTCGGCAGCGCACGGCCAGGGAGTGGTCTCGCTCGCCGAGGCGGCGCTCGAAGCCGCGCTCGGCCAGCCGCCCGAGGCCGATGCCGACGGCACGGACGATCGCTCGAGCGAGCAGGCCGACGCCGATGCACCGATCAAGCTCGCCGTCGCGGGCCGCCCGAACGTCGGCAAGTCGACGCTCATCAATGCCTGGCTCGGCGAAGAGCGCCTGGTCGCGTTCGACCAGCCGGGAACGACGCGCGATGCGATCGTGGTGCCGTTCGAGCGCGCCGGCCGCCACTTCGACCTGATCGACACGGCCGGGTTGCGCCGGCGCGGCAAGGTGTTCGAGGCGGTCGAGAAATTCTCGGTCGTCAAGACGCTGCAGGCCATCGCCGAGGCCGACGTCGTCCTCCTTCTCCTCGATGCGACGCAGGGCGTCACCGACCAGGATGCGCACATCGCCGGCTACATCCTCGAGAGCGGCCGTGCGGTCGTGGTCGCGGTCAACAAGTGGGACGCCGTCGATGCGTATGCGAAGGAAACGCTGCAGCGCTCGATCGAGCAGCGCCTGCCGTTCCTGAAGTTCGCGCCCGTGCTCAACATCTCGGCGAAGAAGCGCCAGGGCTTCGGCCCGGTGTGGACGGCGATCGCGGAGGCGCACGCCTCGGCGACGCGCAAGATGCCGACGCCGGTCCTGACGCGCCTTCTCCAGGAAGCGGTCCTGCACCAGACGCCCAAGCGCGCCGGCGCCTTCCGGCCGAAGCTTCGCTACGCCCACCAGGGCGGGATGAAGCCGCCGGTGATCGTGATCCACGGCAACTCGCTCGAGCACGTGACCGATGCTTACAAGCGCTTCCTGGAAGGGCGCTTCCGGGCCCACTTCAAGCTGACCGGGACACCGCTCCGGATCGAGATGCGCTCGTCCAAGAATCCGTTCGTGGAGAAGGGCCGCTGATGCATGGCCTTACGACCCATTCGCCGAGACACCCTGTGTTAAGGTTTCCCGCTCCAAAACACATCACGGAGCATGAACGTGAGCAACAAAGGGCAGCTACTACAAGACCCCTTCCTGAACCTGCTGCGCAAGGAGCACGTTCCGGTTTCGATCTATCTCGTCAACGGGATCAAGCTGCAGGGGCACATCGAGTCGTTCGACCAGTACGTCGTCCTTCTGCGCAACACCGTCACGCAGATGGTCTACAAGCACGCGATCTCGACCGTCGTTCCGGGCCGGGCGGTGAATTTCCAGACCCAACCCGAGCCGTCGTCGTCCGAGTCGTCTTGACGCGCGGTTCCAGCCCGAGGCCGGTCCGGTGAGCGCAGTCCGTCCGCACGACGGCGACGCGCCTGCCCGGGCAATCCTGGTCGGCGTCGACTTCGGCGGCCGAGGCCACTTCGACGCGTCGCTCGACGAACTGGCGCTGCTCGCCGAGTCGGCCGGCGACGTCGCCGTCGCTCGCGTCGTCGCGCGCCGCAAGGCGCCCGACGCTGCGTTCTTCGTCGGCTCGGGAAAGGCCGACGAGATCAAGGAGATGGTCCAGCTGTATGAGGCGGAGGCGGTCATCTTCGACCAGTCGCTGTCGCCGGCGCAGCAACGCAACCTAGAGCGCCATCTCGGCGTCGCCGTCGCCGACCGGACGATGCTGATCCTCGAGATCTTCGGCGAGCGGGCGCAGAGCCACGAAGGGAAGCTCCAGGTCGAGCTGGCCCGCTTGCAGTACCTGTCGACGCGACTGGTCCGGCGCTGGAGCCACCTCGAACGCCAGCGCGGCGGCATCGGCACGCGCGGCGGCCCGGGCGAGGCCCAGATCGAGCTCGATCGGCGCATGATCGGCGAGCGCATCAAGAGCATCAAGAAGCAGCTCGAGCGGGTCAAGCGCCAGCGCAGCACGCAGCGGCGCGCGCGCGAGCGCAACGCCGCGTTCCGCGTCTCGCTCGTCGGCTACACCAACGCCGGCAAGTCGACGCTCTTCAATGCGCTCGTCAACGCCGAGGCGTACGCCGCCGATCAGCTGTTCGCGACCCTCGACACGACGACGCGCCAGCTGCACCTGCCGGGGCTTGGGCGCACGGTCGCGCTCTCCGATACCGTCGGCTTCATCCGCGAGCTGCCGACGACGCTCATCGAGGCCTTCCAGGCGACGCTGCAGGAAGCCGCCGACGCCGACCTGCTGCTGCATGTCGTCGACGGCGCCAGTCCCGAGCTCGATGCGCAGATGCAGGAAGTGCAGCGCGTCCTCGCCGAGATCGGGGCGGGCGACGTGCCGCAGATCCTCGTCTACAACAAGCTCGACCGCATGGAAGAGACCGAACGGCCGAGGGTGCTGGCCGACATGGCGGAGCTGCCCGGCGGCGCACGCGTGCCGCGCGTCTTCGTCAGCGCCCTGACGAGCGAAGGCCTGGACCTGCTGCGCGGTCGCATCGCCGAGTTCGCGGGGACCGGAACGGGATTGAATCCGCCGGCCGAGGCCGCATCTGACGAGGTCGATCCTGCTCACCGCGAAATCGCCGATGACGGCGACGAGGCCGCCCGCACGGGCACCTATCATTCGCACGCCTGAAGTCTTCGCCTTGCCTCCCTTTGCAGCTGACTTGCCCATGACCACGCCCACCCTGCCGGACGATCGCGGCGTCGGCCTTCGCGACGTCGGCATCGCCGGCCGCGTCTGGCTCCGCGCTGCATGGCGCCGCCTGACCGGTCGGCGCGCCGCGTCCAACCCGGCCGGCGTCACGCTGCTCGAGAACGGCGGCCGCAACGACGGGCCGCCCGACCTCGACGAGCTCTGGCGCGACTTCAACCGCAAGCTGAGCGGACTGTTCAGCGGCCGCGGCGGCGCCAAGCGGGGCAACGGCGGCGGCGACTCCGGCGGCGGGCCGAACTTCCAGCCCAACCTGCGCAGCGCCGGTGTCGGCGCGGCGCTGATCGGCGGCGTGGTCGTCCTCATCTGGCTCGGCAGCGGCGTGTTCATCGTCCAGGAAGGGCAGCAGGCCGTCGTCACGTCGTTCGGTCGCTACAGCCACACGGTCGACGCCGGCTTCCAGTGGCGATTCCCGTATCCGTTCCAGGCGCACGAGACGGTCAGCGTCACGCAGTTGCGCTCGACCGAGGTCGGTCGCAACTCGGTGTCGCAGGCGACCGGCCTGCGCGATTCGTCGATGCTGACGCAGGACGAGAACATCGTCGACATCCGATTCACGGTTCAGTACCGCCTCAAGGACGCCCGCGCGTTCCTGTTCGAGAACCGCGACCCCGAGGCCGCGGTGACGCTCGCCGCCGAATCGGCCGTGCGGGAGATCGTCGGCAAGAGCAAGATCGACTCGGTGCTGTACGAGCAGCGCGACGCGATCGCCAACGATCTCGTCAAGTCGATCCAGGCGCAGCTCGATCGCCTCAAGACCGGCGTGCTGATCGTCAACGTCAACGTGCAGAGCGTCCAGCCGCCCGAGCAGGTGCAAGCCGCGTTCGAGGACACGCTCAAGGCCGGCCAGGACGGCGATCGTCTCAAGAAGGAAGGCCAGGCCTACGCCAGCTCGGAGATTCCGAAGGCCCAGGGCACGGCGGCGCGCCTGCGCCAGGAAGCGGAGGGCTACAAGGCGCGCGTGGTCTCGCAGGCCGAGGGCGACGCCGATCGCTTCGGCCGCCAGCTCACCGAATACCAGAAGGCGCCGCAGGTGACGCGTGAGCGCCTCTACATCGACACCATGCGCGAGATCTACTCGAACATCACCAAGGTCATGATCGACGCGCGCAACAACTCCAGTCTGCTCAACCTGCCCCTCGACAAGCTGCTGCAGCAGGCGGCCGCTGCGCCGGCCGCGCCGGGAACGGGCGCGGCGGCAACGCCGCCGGCTGCGTCCGAGGCGCCGCCGGCGACCAACAGCGTCGACGTCCGCTCGCGCGAAAACCAGCGCGGCCGCGACCGCGACAGCCGGTGACGAGGAGCGCACGATGAACCGTCTCGGTCTGATCGTCGGCGGCCTGCTGCTGCTCCTGATGCTCGCCTCGTCGACGCTCTTCATCGTCGACCAGCGCCAGGTCGCCGTCGTCTACGAGTTCGGCCAGATCAAGGAAGTGATCCAGGAACCGGGGCTCAAGTGGAAGCTGCCGCCGCCATTCCAGAACGTGGCCTTCCTCGACCGCCGCATCCAGACGCTCGACAGCCCGGAGACACGGCCGATCTTCACCGCCGAGAAGAAGAGCCTCGTGATCGACTGGCTGGTCAAGTGGCGCGTCACCGACCCCCGCCAGTTCATCCGCAACAACGGCGCCGACATGAGGAACCTCGAGGCGCGCCTGTCGCCGATCGTGCACGCCGCCTTCAACGAGGAAGTGACCAAGCGCACGGTCGGTGAAGTGCTCTCGAGTGCGCGCGACAGGGTCATGCAGGACGTGCGCAGCCGCCTCACCGACGACGCCAAGTCGTTCGGCATTGAGATCCTCGACGTCCGCATCAAGCGGGTCGACTTCGTCGGCAACATCACCGAGTCGATCTACAGCCGCATGGCGTCGGAAAGAAAGCAGGTCGCCAACCAGCTGCGCGCGACCGGCGCCGCCGAGGGCGAGAAGATCCGCGCCGACGCCGACCGCCAGCGCGAGGTGATCGTCGCCGAGGCGTACCGCGACGCGCAGAAGGTGAAGGGCGAGGGCGACGCCAAGGCGTCAGCGATCTTCGCCGAGTCGTTCGGCCGCGATCCGCAGTTCGCCCAGTTCTATCGCAGCCTCGAGGCGTACCGGGCGAGCTTCCGCAGCAAGTCCGACGTGGTGATCGTCGATCCGAGCAGCGACTTCTTCAAGGCGATGCGCGGGCCGAGCGCACCGCCGGCCGCATCTCCGCGCCCGGCGGCGCCGGCTCCGGCGCGGAAATAGCGATTGGGGTCGGTTCCGTTCTGGGACGTGGCGCTCAGCGCCGTCGCCCTGATGCTCGTCGCCGAAGGATTGCTTCCCTTCGTCAGCCCGATCTCCTGGCGTCGCATCTTCGAGCACGCCTTGCAGATGAGCGACGGCCAGATCCGTTTCCTCGGCCTCGTCAGCGTGCTGGCCGGTCTGGCGATGCTGCTGGCGTTCTGGTCCTGAGGCCGACCCGTACAATTTGCTTTTTAACAAGCGGCGTTTTCGCATGTCTTCTGCCTGGCTCTTGCCGGAGCACATCGCCGATGTCCTTCCGGCGCGGGCCCGCCACATCGAAGCGCTGCGCCGGGGTCTGCTCGACGCGGCTGCAGGCTTCGGCTTCGAGCTGGTCATCCCGCCGATGCTCGAGCACATCGAGTCGCTGCTCTCGGGCACCGGCCACGAGCTCGACCTGCAGACCTTCAAGCTGGTCGACCAGCTGAGCGGCCGGACCCTCGGCTTGCGCGCCGACAGCACGCCCCAGGCCGCACGCATCGATGCCCACCTGCTCAATCGCGCCGGTGTCGTCCGGCTCTGCTACTGCGGCCCCGTGCTGCACGCGCGCGCGGCCGGCGCAGGGGCGACGCGCGAGCCGCTGCAGTTCGGCGCCGAGATCTACGGCCACGAAGGCATCGCCGCCGACATCGAGATCCTCGACCTGATGCTCGAGTGCCTGCATGTCGCCGCCATCGACGACGTCGTCGTCGACCTCGCCGACGCGCGCATCGTTCGCGGCGTGCTCGCCGGCGTGCCGGTCGACGCCAGCCGGCTCGATGCGGTCTACGCGGCGCTGGCAGGCAAGGACGCGGCCGAGATCCGCTCGCTCAGCGCCTGCTTCCCCGCGCCGGCGCGACAGGGGCTCGAGGCGCTCATCGGCCTTTTCGGCGACGACGCCGTTCTCGACGAGGCCGAGCGGGCGCTGCCCGGGCGCGCCGGCATCACCCGCGCGCTCGCCGATCTGCGCCGCCTCGCGGCAAGCGCGCGGCGCGACCATCCGCGCGCCCGCGTCGGCTTCGACCTTGCCGATTCGAGCGGCTATGCCTACTACAGCGGCGCCCGCTTCGCCGCGTACGCGCGCGGTGCGAGCGACGCCATCGCCCGCGGCGGTCGCTACGACGAGGTCGGCGCGATCTTCGGCCGCAACCGGCCGGCTGTCGGCTTCGGCCTCGACGTGAAAGACCTGGCCATGTTGTCGCGGCCGCCAGCCGCCCCCGAGCCGATCCGGGCGCCGATCGGCGACGACGCCGCGCTGCGCAGCGCGGTGCGCGATCTGCGCGCGCAGGGCGAGGTCGTCGTCGTCGAGATCGGCGGCGCCGTCGCCGCGGCCGGCGCTGGCTCGGCGGGCCGCAGGCTCGTCGAAGCAGGCGGCCGGTGGACCGTCGCGCAGCGCTGAAGCACGCCGTTCGGCGAACAATTGGCTCCATTTCCAATCATCAGGACCGGCATGAACGCGAGCATCGAGACGACGGCGAAGGCGAGCGGCGCAGGCCGCAACGTCGTCGTCGTCGGCACGCAATGGGGCGACGAAGGCAAGGGCAAGGTCGTCGACTGGCTGACCGACCATGCCCAGGCGGTGGTGCGCTTCCAGGGCGGCCACAACGCCGGCCACACGCTCGTGATCGACGGCGTCAAGACAGCGTTGCAGCTGATCCCGTCGGGAATCATGCGCGCGGGCGTTCGCTGCTATATCGGCAACGGCGTCGTCGTCGATCCGCAGCACCTGCTCGGCGAGATCCGCCGGCTCGAGGCGATGGGAATCGAAGTGCGCTCGCGCCTCCTGATCAGCGAATCGTGCCCGCTGATCCTGCCGTTCCACGTCGAGGTCGACAAGGCGCGCGAGCTCATGCGCGAGTCGAGCGGCGCCGGCAAGATCGGCACCACCGGCAAGGGCATCGGCCCCGCCTACGAGGACAAGGTCGCGCGGCGCGCGCTCCGCGTCCAGGACCTGAAGCACCCGGAGCGCTTCGCCAAGAAGCTGCGCGAGCTGCTCGCCCTCCACAACTTCGCGCTCGAGGGCTTCTTCCACGCCGCACCGCTTGCGTTCGAGCCGATCTTCGAGATGGCGATGGCGGCCGGCGAGGAGCTCAGGCCGATGATCGGCGACGTCGGCTACACGATCTACAACGCGCATCGCGACGGCGCCAACGTCTTGTTCGAGGGCGCGCAGGGAACGCTGCTCGACATCGACCACGGCACCTATCCGTTCGTCACCTCGAGCAATTGCGTCGCCGGCAACGCGGCCGCCGGATCGGGCGTGGGTCCTGACCTGCTGCACTACATCCTCGGCATCACGAAGGCCTACACGACGCGCGTCGGCGGCGGCCCGTTCCCGAGCGAGCTGCCGATCGACGTGCCGGGCTCGATCGGCCACCATCTGTCGACGGTCGGCCAGGAGCGCGGCACCGTCACGGGAAGGGCGCGTCGCTGCGGCTGGCTCGATGCGGCGCTGCTCAAGCGCTCTATCATCATCAACGGCATCTCGGGGCTGTGCGTCACGAAGCTCGACGTGCTCGACGGGCTCGCCGAGATCAAGGTCTGCGTCGGCTACGAGCTGCGCGGCGAGCGCGTCGACATCCTGCCGCTCGACGCCGATGACATCGTCGCCTGCGTACCGATCTACGAGACCTTCCCGGGGTGGCAGGAGAGCACCTTCGGCGCCACGCGCTGGGATGCGTTGCCGCAGAACGCCCGCCGCTATCTCGAGCGCGTCGAGAGCCTCATCGGCGCGCCGATCGACATGGTCTCGACCGGCCCGGATCGAGAGCACACGATCCTGCTTCGCCACCCGTACCAGCCGGATGCCGAGTCGCGCTCGGCGCGCCGGCAGATGGCGCTTTCGCTCTAGCCTCCAGCACCGCCGAGGACTCATGCTCACCGACGACGGCAAACACCTCTACGTCTCCTGGGACGAGTACCACCTGCTGATCGAGCGCCTCGCGCTCAAGATCGACGCCTCGGGCTGGCAGTTCGATCAGATCCTCTGCCTCGCGCGCGGCGGCATGCGGCCCGGCGACGTGCTCTCGCGGGTGTTCGACAAGCCGCTCGCCATCATGGCGACGAGCTCGTACCGCGCCGAGGCCGGCACCATCCAGGGCCGGCTCGACCTGGCCAAGTACATCACGCTGCCGCGCGGCGAGCTCGCCGGTCGCGTCCTGCTGGTCGACGACCTCGCCGATTCGGGGATCACGCTGCGCGCGGTCGTCGACCGGCTGCGCGGCATGCCGCAGATCGCCGAGCTCAGGTCGGCGGTGATCTGGACCAAGGGCGTGTCGTCGTACACGCCCGACTACTACGTCGAAATGCTGCCCACGAGCCCGTGGATCCATCAGCCCTTCGAGGAATACGACGACTTGCGGCCGGCCGGTCTGGCCCGCAAGTTCCAGATCTGAAGAATCAAAAGGAAAGGGCCGGCAAAGCCGGCCCGCTCTCCTTCCCACATTGGTGCCCAGGAAGGGACTCGAACCCCCACGGAGTTACCCGCTAGTACCTGAAACTAGTGCGTCTACCAATTCCGCCACCTGGGCATCTCAGGCAACCACGGACTTTATCATCAAAGCAACAAC
>Ga0308173_10000830_pt1 | contig 14245 bp, 15 predicted proteins | sample PhyPR1_FD_203716 | JGI IMG/M metagenome (GOLD analysis project Ga0308173, IMG submission 203716) | Soil microbial communities from UC Gill Tract Community Farm, Albany, California, United States - DLSLS.P.R1 | ecosystem: Environmental > Terrestrial > Soil > Agricultural land | place: USA...
GCCTCCGGAAAGGGTCTTCGAAAGCGAGGCCGCCAGCGCGGCGATGTCGTCGGAGGTGGTGGTCTCGGTGGCGGCCAGGAGCAGCACGTCGTCCATGCCGGCGTGCGGATCGAGCCGGGCGAACGGCACGCCGGCGATCACCCCGTCGGCGAGGCAGGCCTCCACCAAGGCGGCGGCGGAGACCGGCGTGCGGATGGCGATCTCGTTGAAGAACCGCGGCGTGAGCACCTCGACGCCGTTCACGGCGGCGACAGCCTCGCGCAGTTCCCGCGCCCGGCTGTGGTTGAGGGCGGCCAGCCGGCGCAGGCCCGTCTCGCCGAGCAGCGACAGGTGGATGGAGAAGGCGAGCGCGCAGAGGCCGGAGTTGGTGCAGATGTTGGAGGTCGCCTTCTCGCGGCGGATGTGCTGCTCGCGGGTGGACAGCGTCAGCACGAAGCCGCGGCGGCCCTCGGCGTCCACGGTCTCGCCGCACAGCCGGCCCGGCATCTGGCGGACGTGCTTCTCGCGACAGGCGAAGAGGCCGACGTAGGGGCCGCCGTAGGTCAGCGGATTGCCGATCGATTGGCCCTCGGCGACGGCGATGTCGGCGCCCATCTCGCCGGGCGACTTGAGCAGGCCGAACGACACCGCCTCGGTGGTCACCACGATCATGAGCGCGCCGGCGGCATGCGCCGCCTGGGCGATCTTCGTCACGTCGCTCGCCACGCCGAACACGTTGGGAGTCTGGACGACGACGCAGGCGGTCGCCTGGTCGATGGCCTCGATCACCGCGGCCTCGGCGTCGATCGCGGCCGGCAGCCGGACGATCTCCATGCCCTCGGCATGGGCGATGGTCTGGGTGGCGGCCGCGTACTGCGGGTGGACCCCGCCGCTGAGCACCGCCTTCTCGCGGCGGGTGACCCGCTGGGCCATCATCACCGCCTCGGCGCAGGCCGTGGAGCCGTCGTACATCGAGGCGTTGGCGACCTCCAGGCCGGTCAGCGCGGCGACCTGGGTCTGGAACTCGAACAGCACCTGCAGCGTGCCCTGGGCGATCTCCGGCTGGTAGGGGGTGTAGGAGGTCAGGAACTCCGAGCGCTGGATCAGGTGGTCGACGCTGGCCGGCACGTGGTGGCGGTAGGCGCCCGCGCCGCAGAAGAACGGCCCCGCGCCGGCCGGGCGGTTCATCGCCGCGAGCCCGGCAAGCTCGCGCTCCACCTCCAGCTCGCCGGCGTGCCGCGGCAGGTCGAACAGCGCGGCCTTGCGCGCCGTCTCCGGCACGTCGCGGAACAGCGCCTCGACGTCGGGCGCGCCGACTGCCGCAAGCATCTCCGCGCGGTCGGCAGGGGTGAGGGGGAGGTATCTCATGCGATCTTCACTTCTCCCGCTCGTCCCCGCGAAGGCGGGGATCCAAGCGGCGATTCAGCTTGGGTTCCCGCCTGCGCGGGAATGAGCGGTGGAGTCAAAGCGTCTGCAGGTAGGCTTCGTAGGCGGGGCGGTCCATGAGGGCCTCGAGGTCGGCGGGATTGGCGAGCCTCAGCTTGGCGAACCAGCCGGCCGCCTCGGGGGCGGCGTTGACGGTCTCGGGCGCGTCGGCCAGGGCTTCGTTGGCCTCGACCACCTCGCCGGCGACCGGGGCGTAGACGTCCGATGCGGCCTTGACGCTCTCCACGACGGCCAGGTTGTCGCCGGCCTTGACCGCCTTGCCGACCTCAGGGGTCTCGACGAACACCACATCGCCCAGCTGCTCGGCGGCGTAGGCGGTGATGCCGATCACCGCGACCTCGCCCTCCAGCTCGACCCACTCGTGATCCTTGGTGAAGCGCATGGGCAAGTTCCTCAATTCTCCTCCGCTCGTTCCCGCGAAAGCGGGAATCCAAGCGGCGATTCAGCTTGGGTCCCCGCCTTCGCGGGGATGAGCGGGGTCATAATGTCCTCACGTAGCGGTGGGGGACGAAGGGGAGGGGGGCGACTTCGGCCGCCTGGGGCTTGCCGCGGACGACGACCTTCAGCCTCGTTCCGGGGTCGGTGAAGAGCGGCGGGACGAAGGCGAGCGCGATGCCTTGCCGCAGCGACGGCGAGAAGCCGCCGGAAGTGACGACGCCGATCGGCCGGCCCGCCTCGTCGGCGACCTCGGCGCCCTCGCGGGCCGGTGCGCCTTCCAGCACCTTCAGGCCGACCCGGAAGCGCGCGCAGCCGTGGGCGAACTCGCCGAGGATCCGCTCGGCGCCCGGGAAGTCGGCGCGCCGGCGGCGCGGCTTGCTGACCGCGAAGGCGAGCCCCGCCTCGACGGGGGAGACGGTCTCGTCGAGGTCGTGGCCGTAGAGCGGCAGGCCAGCCTCCAGGCGCAGCGAATCGCGGGCGCCGAGGCCGACGGGCCTGACCCGCTCGTCGGCCATAAGGGTGTTCCACACGTGGACCGCCGCCTCGGCCGGGACGGAGAGCTCGTAGCCGTCCTCGCCGGTGTAGCCGGAGCGCGAGACGATGGCCTCGGTCCCGAACGCCTCGATGCCGCGGATGTCCATGAACACCATCGCCGCGGCCTGCGGCGCGTGGCGGGCGAGGACGGCGGCGGCCTTCGGGCCCTGCAGCGCGATCAGCGCCCGGTCCTCCAGCCGCTCGATGGCGGCGCGGCCGGCCAGCGCCTCGCCCATGACCCGGAAGTCATTGTCCTTGCAGGCGCCGTTGACCACGAGGAACAGGCCCTCGTCGTCGGGGCGGCCGGCCATCAGGTCGTCGACGATGCCGCCCTGGCGGTTCAGCAGCAGCGAGTACTTCTGCCTGCCGGGCTCGAGCCCCTGGAAGTCGCCGGGCGTCAGCGCCTCGAAGGCGGCCAGGACATCAGGGCCGGTGAGCCGCGCCTGGCCCATGTGGGAGACGTCGAAAGCGCCGGCGTGCTCGCGGGTCCACAAGTGCTCCCTGAGCACGCCGCCCTGCTCCCCGGCGTACTGCACGGGCATGGTGTAGCCGGCGAACGGGACCATCCTCGCGCCCAGGGCGAGGTGCGCTTCGGTGAGCGGGGTGGTCCTGAGCACGGTCTCGGCGGGGATGTCGGGCACGACGGGCTCGGACTTGCGGGGCTGAGACGGCGAGCGGCGACGGGAGATCCCCCGCCGCCGGATCGCGCCCCCGCTGTCCTTGGGCCTGAGAGATTTCGGACCGCCCGATCGGGTGGACGGCCCCCTGCTCCTTCGGCGGCCAGCCTTCGCCCTGCGGCTACGGCGAGCGCTTTCCAGCGTTCCTCGGCCCTCGCGGTCCTTTTGCCTGAGCGTTTCCGGGGCGGTTGCGCCTTCGGCTCCGGGGCCCGACCTCGAGCCCCGACCTCTCCCGCGAGAGACGGCGGAAGGTGGCGGAGGGCTCGGCGCGAGTCAACTGCGCGCACGGGCGCGGGGAAGCCAGGAACCGCGGAAATCGCAGAAGGCGCGAAAGGCTGGCGTTTCCGCGTTTTCTGCGTCTTCCGCGGCTGAACAGGAGCGCGCTGGGCGCGGACCCGCGAGCAGGGGACTAGGGATTTTCGAAGGTCCTCGGCGCGAACCGTCCGGCGCAGTAAATCAGGCCCCGGACGGGCTCCTGCGGCCCGTGGCCCTGTGACTCGGCCTTGGCCTTGGCCGCCGCGCATTCGCTTATGTGATCGATCGCAATCGAGGCGAGCTCGTATGCATAGGCGAAGGCAGGGCTGTCGGGATCGGCGGTGCATTCCGACAGGTCCTGACGCCAGCTCCTCTTGGCCTCCGCGCCCTCCACCGTGACCGACCAGCCGTGGCAGCCCAACGGCGGGAGCCCCGGCCCCTCCCACGTTCGCGCCGCGACCGGCCTACGCGCGTCTTCGTCGTGGGCCGTTAGGCGTGTCCAGCTCTCCGGCGGCAGGCGGGCGCTGAACACACGAGCTGGCCGGTTGATGCTCAGTCTGATCCACACAGCGCCGTCGCGCGTACGCTCGAGGGCTACGGCCGGTATCCGGAACGCGAGCCGGCCGTCTTGGAACGTCGCCCGACGTACTTCGCGTCCCTGCTCCGCCGCCTTCTCGATCGGCGACCATCCCGCCTCGGTCAGCCGGACGCACTCGAACTTGCGCTTGTAGAGGTCCGACCAGCGTCGGACCGCTTCCTTGTCCTTCTCGTCCGGCCAGGCCGCGGTCTGCGCAATGAGTTGGGCGCACTCCGCCGGAGGTCGGTCGATCTGCATCTATTGTCGTTTAGCGCCTCGACCCAATTCTGCAATTGGATCGATCCGTTTCGCTCCGCACCCGGAAGCGCAGAAGGCGCGGAAGGCTGGCGTTTCCGCGTTTTCTGCGTCTTCCGCGGTTGAACCGGAGCCCGCTGCGCGCGGCGTCAGACTGGTTCGGCAAGCCCGGGCATGACGCTCAACATGGGGCGCAAGCGCGACGCGGGCCCGCCGCGGTCCGCTCAGGCCGCCGGGAGAAGGCGGCTCGGGGCGGTTTCGACGATCGCCTGGGCGGCGGTCCAGGAATGCGGCTGGCCGCAGGCGCTGCATCGGAAGGCGTGGGGCAGGGTCATGGCCGCGAGCTTCAGCTCCGGCGTCCGCTGGCCGGTGGAGACAAGCGCGCCGGTGTTCGGGCAGGTGGTGAGGATGCGGGGCATGCTCCCCTAACACTGCGGCCGCGCTTAGGTTGCCTCGCGGCGCCGCAAGGTCGCGCGCGGCCGGCGCCTCAGGACTGCTTCTGCAGCCTCCGCGGATGGCTCGCGCCGTCGTGATCGGGGCCTTCGATCAGCTCGCGGAAGCGGCGGTTCGTGGCGTAGCACTCGCAGCTCTTCGCCAGCAGGCCCTCGCGGTCGGCGATGCGGATCGCGCCGCGGCTGTAGCCGATCAGCCCCTCGCCCTTCAGCTCCGCGGCGATCAGGGACACGGTCGAGCGCCGGACGCCCAGCATGGCGCTGAGGAACTCCTGGGTCAGGCGGAACTCGTCGCGGCCGGTGCGCTCCTGGCACTCCAGGAGCCACCAGGCGAGGCGCTGCTGGGCCGGATGGTGGGCGATGCAGGCGATGGTCTGGCGGGCCTCGGCGAGGGTCAGCTCGACGTGGGCGGCGATCGTGCGGCGCAGCGACGGGCTCGCGTCATAGGCCGCCAGGTAGGCGCGGGCCGGCGCGCGCTGGCCGACCAGGTCGACCTGCACGACCGCCTTGGAGAAGATGATCCCGGCGCCGGCCGCCTCCAGGAAGCCGATGCCGCCCTCGCGGCCGACCACGGCCGATTCCACCTGGTCGCCGGAAACCATGACGGAGATCAGCGAGACCAGGCCCGCTTCCGGGAAGTAGACCCAGTCGACGGTATCCTCGGGCTCGTAGAGGACCTCTCCGGGGCGCAGGCCCACGGGCTCGAGGTGGCGATGCAGCGCCTCGTAGTCCGTGGGCTTCAGGGACCTGAGAAGGGCGTTCTGGGAGATCATGTCCAGATGCTCCCGGCTGAACAGGCTCCGCAGGGTAATCCTGCCGCCGGGAGATGCAAATCATGTGATGGACGGGCGGTAGGCGCCCGCTCAGGGGAACAGGGCCAAGAGGGCGCGGGGGCCGGCGTTGGCGACGGCGAGCGCCCGCACGGCGAGCGCCTGGCGCGTCTGCAGGGCGGTGAGGCGGGCGGCCTCGGCGCCGAGGTCGTCGTCGAGGAGGTTTCCGACCGAGCTCTTCAGGCCGTCCTGAGCCTTGCCGACCAGGCCTGCCTGGCGGTCGACCATGGCCGCCTCGGCGCCGAACCCCGCCAGCGCCTGGCCGACATTGGCGATCGAGGCGTCGAGGTGGGCGAGCGCGGCCGCGGCGCCGGCCGCGGAGGCCAGCGTGTCGGCCGCCGCGACGGTGACGATCGGCCCGCCCAGCGCCAGCGAGCGCGCGCTGATGGTGAGCGTATCGGCCGCCGCGCTGAAGGTGGTGGTGGTGGTCGTCGTCGTGGTCCCGCCGGCGCCCGCGCCCGCGCCGCCGGCGCCGCCCGCGTGGCCATGCACGGCGCCCTGGCCGCCGGCGTTCCCCCCGGCGTTGCTGTTGGGCGGCGGCCCGCCGGGCGCGGTGGTCGTGGTGGCGGTCAGGCTCTCGTACCAGGCCAGCGGATGGAGGTCGGCGGCGCCCGCCTGGATCAGGCCCGTGCCGTCGAACTGGGCCGAGGCGACGGCGCCGGCGATCTGCGAGCGGAGCTTGGCGAACTCCTGGTCGAGGGCCGCGCGGCTGTCGGCGGAGAGCGTGGGGTCGAGGCTGGCGATCGCCTTGGCGCGCATCTGGGTGAGCAGCTCGGAGACCAGCCCGCCCGAACTCAGGGTGACGTCCAGCACCGAGCGGGCGCGGGCCAGCGACTGGCCGACGGTGTCGAGCGCCGAGGCGTTGGAGAGCTCAGTCTGCGCGATGGCCCAGACCGCGCCGTTGTCCTTGGGCCCCTGGATGCGCAGGCCGCTCGCCAGGCGCAGTTGCGCCTGGCCCATCAGGGCCGCGACGTCGCCGAGCGCGCCGACCGCCGAGAGGGCGCCGGCGTTGGTGTTCAGGCTCCCTATCATCGTCCGGACCGCCCCGCGCGCGCGGGCCTTTGCGCCTCCTCCGGCTCGCCAGTTGCATCGCCCGGCGATGTTCCGCCAGCCTGAGGGCTATAGCGCGCAATGGTGAGTCCTTCGTTTGCGCGCGCTGCGCGGCGGAACGCGCAGGCGATGCGGCGCGCGGGCGCGCGGCGGCGCCAGGCCCCGGAAGGCCTCAGCGCGGCGGAAGGACCTGCGGCCGGCTCGTGGTCAATATTCGCAAAAGGCAGCCGTCACTCTATACCTCACGTAACTGGGATGTCCGCTCGCAGACATTCAATGTACGCTATCGGACAGTTCGCATTTTGAGCATAATGAATCGTCATGAACGTACAATTGGACTATGGAGGGGACATCGTCGGCACGACACGGGGCGCCGGCGGCTGGGAGACGCGCTGCGCTCCCGCTCAGATCAGTGGGAAGCGTCTGTCTCGAGCCTTGCAATCCGAAATGCGGAACCGGCTGCTGCGGGCCTTGCCTGCGGCCGACTTCGACCGTCTGGCGGGTGGGATCGAGGCCGTGGAGCTGCCCGTCCGGACGGTGATCCAGCCGGTCGATACGCCGTTCGAGTTCGTCACCTTCCCCGGAAGCGGCATCGCCTCGATCGTCGCGGTCACCAGCGACGACCGGCGCCTGGAGGTGGGCCTCTATGGCCGCGACGGCATGTCGGGGCAGCTCCTGATGCTGGGCGGCGACCGCTCGCCCCACGAGCACTTCATGCAGGTCGCCGGGGCCGGCCACCGCGTCCGCGCCCGCGAACTGGAGGCGGTGGTGGAGGAGAGCCGCGCGGCGCGGCTGCTGCTGCTGCGCTACGTGCTGAGCTTCACCTTGCAGGTGGCCGGCACGGCGCTCTCCAACGGCGCCTACACCGTCGAGGAGCGGCTGGCCCGCTGGCTCTTGATGTCCGACGACCGCCTGGACGGCGAGGAGATGGCGCTCACCCACGAATTCCTGGCGCTGATGCTGGGCGTCCGCCGGTCCAGCGTGACCGTGGCCCTGCAGGTGTTCGAAGGCGCCAAGCTGATCCGCGCGCGGCGCGGCCATGTGCGCCTGCTCGATCGGGCGAAGCTGGCCGAGATCGCCGGCGACAGCTACGGCGGACCGGAGGCCGAGCACCAGCGGCTGCTGGGCACGCCGATCTGATCTGTGCGGTTTCGGACAATCGGCGTTGCGCGCCGCCGACGCGAGGAATAGAATAACAAAATCGCCAGCTTAGCCTTGGGCCTGCGGCGGCGAACGAGAGACAGCTTGCGCTCCCGGGCCAATACGGAGCGCGTGCATGCCCCGCTACTTCTTCAATGTGCTGGACGGCCGCTCGATGCCGGACCTGGACGGGGTGGTGCTGAGCGACGCGGCCTCCGCCCGGCGCGAGGCGGTCCGGCTCTGCGCCGGCATCCTCAACGACGCGCCCGACGAACTGGGCGAGGTCTGGCGCATGGAGGTGCTCGACGAGGCCGACACCCTGATGTTCACCCTGAACTTCAGCCTGCGGCCGGGCGGCAGGCTCTGAGGCCCGGCGCGGGCGTCACATCCGCTCCGGCGCCGCGATGCCGAGGAGATCGAGCGCGAGCTCCAGCTGCGCCAGCATCGCCCGGGCGAGCGTGAGGCGCGAGGCGCGGACCGCGGGCGCGGCCTGCAGGATCGGGCAGGCGGCGTAGAATCTCGAGAACGCCTGGGCGAGCCGGTAGGCGTGCTCGGCGATCGCGTTGGGCGCATAGCGCTCGTAGGCCTCGGCCAGCGCGGTCTCGAAGGCGTCGAGCGCCAGCACGAGCTCGCGCTCGGCGGGCTCGGCCACGATCACCGGGCCGGCGTGGGCGCCCTCCTCGGCGGCCTTGCGCAGCAGCGACTTCACCCGCACCGCCTGGTAGAGCAGGTAGGGGCCGGTCCTGCCCTCGAAGGCCGTGAAGCGGTCGAGGTCGAAGACGTAGGCGGTGCCGCGGAAGGCCTGCAGGTCGGCGAACTTCAGGGCGGCGACCGCGACCTTGCCGGCGATGTCCTCGAACTCGGCCTCGGGAAGGTCTTCGCCCAGCCCCGCCTCGTGCAGCCGCTCGCGCGCCTTGGCGCGGGTCATGCCGATCAGGTCGGCCAGCTTGAGGACGCCGCCTTCGCGGGTCTTGAAGGGCTTGCCGTCGGTTCCGTTCATGGTGCCGAAGCCCACGTGCACGAGCTGTCCCGGGCGCACGTAGCCGGCGAGCTCGGCGGCGCGGAAGACGATCTCGAAGTGGTCGGCCTGGCGCTGGTCGACGCAGTAGACGACGAGGTCGGGATGCAGGCTCCGCTCGCGGTCGAGGATGGTGGCGAGGTCGGTCGTGCCGTACATCGACGAGCCCTCCGAGGAGACCACGATCAGCGGCGGCAGCTCGCGCTTGTCGTCGGGTCGCGCGACGCGGACGATGCGGGCGCCCTGGTCCTCGACCAGCAAGCCCTTTTCCTGCAGCTCGCCGACCATGGCCGGGATCAGCGGATCGACGTCGCTCTCGCCCTTCCAGAGGTCGAAGTCGACGCCCAGCGCATGGAAGTCGCGCTGCAGGGCGGCGCGGGTGACCTGCGCGAGATGGCGCCACAGCAGGTAGTAGCCGGCCCGCCTGGCCTGCAGCTCGGCCGTGATGCGCCGCGCGCGGTCGCGGTAGGGCGCGTCGGACCTGGCGCGCGCGGCGGCCTGCGGGTAGAGGCGGTCGACCTGCTCCAGGGTGACGGCGCCGAAGGCCGGGGTCTCCAGGCTCTCCAGGTCATTGGGGGCCGGCGCGGCGTTCAGCGCCTCGACGGCGCGGGCGATGGCGGGATCCTCGTCGCAGAGCGCGCCGATCAAAAGCCCCATCTGGAAGCCCCAGTCGCCGAAGTGGGCGTCGCCCCAGACCTCGTCGCCGCGGAACCGGTAGAGGCGCTTCAGGGCCTCGCCGATGATCGAGGAGCGCAGGTGGCCGACGTGCATCTCCTTGGCGACGTTGGGGCCGGCGTAGTCGACGATCACCCGGCGCGGCCGATCGAGCCGCTCGGCGCCGGCGCGCGGGTCGGAGGCGATCTGCTCGGCGCGGGCGGCCAGCGCGGCGTCGGTGAGCCGCAGGTTGACGAAGCCCGGGCCCGCGACCTCGGCGACGCCGATGCGGGGATTGGCCGCCAGCCGCTCGGCCACGCGGGTTGCGATCTCGCGCGGCGGCCGGCCCACGCGCTTGGCGGCCGCAAGCGCGCCGTTCACCTGGAAGTCGGCGAGGTCCGGGCGGTCGGAGGTGGTGACGCGGCCGAGCTCGCCCGGAAGACCGAGGGCCTCGAAGACGGCGAAGGCCGCTTCGGAGAGCCCCCGCTTGAGGTCGCTCATTTCCTGGCGGGCGTGGTCTCGGCCGCGAGCGTCGCCCCGGCGCTCAGCCGGAAGCGCTTACCGAGCCGGTTGAACTCGGCCATCTGAGGGGTGACGTCGAAGCCGACCAGCACCTCGAAGTTGGCGCCGGAGACATTGCCGTCGGCGCGCGGGATGGTCACGTCGTTGATCGTCTCGCGCTTGTAGATGCGGTCGCGGCCGGCGGGGAAGGAGACCGGCATCTCGAAGGTCCGCTTGGCGAGCACCTCGCGGTTGCGGTCGGTCACGGCGATCCAGTAGCGGTAGGTGTGGCTGGAGCCCTGGGCGGCGGGGCCCTTGCCGAGCTCGAACAGCAGCTCCATCGCCACCTTGATCGGTTCGTTCTCCTTGTAGGCGCAGCCGGAGGAGATGCCCTGGATCTCGCCGGTGTAGCCGACGTCGGCGGAAGCCTCGCGACCCTCCTTGAAGTCCACGTAGCGGGCGGCGTCGTAGAGGGTCTTGACGAACGGGCACGGGCCGGCGTTGCGCAGCGCGGGAAGCGGCGCCTGGTTGTCGCCCCACTCCTTGTCGCGCTTCTTCTTCTTGGCCTCGTCCTGGGCGTCCTTGTCGCCGCTGGGGTCGCCCGCGCCGGGGCCGCCGCCGCCGGGGCCGCCGCCGCCGCCGTACTGGGCGAAGCTCGCGCCCGGCAGGGCGGCGATCAGGGCGGCGAACGAGATCAGCAGCAGGCGGCGCATGGGCGGGAAGTCCAGATGAGCGGGCGCGAGAGCGCGCGCGCAGGGTCATCCGCTAGTACAGCGTGTCGAATGCGGCCGCAACGCGACTGGCGGGCGCGGGGCGGGGGCCTTAAGTTCCGCGCCCGATGACTGCCGCGCCCCGCCGTCCCCTGACCGTGCTGCTCGCCACCCCGCGCGGCTTCTGCGCCGGCGTCGACCGGGCGATCCAGATCGTCGAGCGGGCGATCGAGAAGTTCGGCGCGCCGGTCTATGTGCGCCACGAGATCGTGCACAACCGCCACGTGGTCGAGCGGCTGAAGGGCCTCGGCGCGGTGTTCGTGGAGACGCTCTCCGAGTGTCCCGAGGACCGGCCGGTGGTGTTCTCCGCCCACGGCGTGCCGAAGTCCGTGCCGGCCGAGGCCGAGGCCCGCAACATCTTCTATCTCGACGCCACCTGCCCGCTGGTCTCGAAGGTGCACGTGGAGGCGCAGCGCCATTACGACGCCGGCCGCGAGATCGTGCTGATCGGCCATGCCGGCCACCCCGAGGTGGTGGGCACCATGGGCCAGCTGCCGCCCGGCGCCGTGAGCCTGGTGGAGACCCTGGCCGGTGCGCAGGCCTTCACGCCAAGGGATCCCGCGCGGCTCGCCTACGTCACCCAGACGACGCTCTCGGTGGACGACACGGGCGAGATCGTGGCGGCGCTGAAGGCCCGTTTCCCGCAGGTCGCCGCGCCGCACAAGGAGGACATCTGCTACGCGACCACCAACCGCCAGGAGGCGGTGAAGCAGGTGGCGGCCAGGAGCGAGGTGCTGCTGGTGCTCGGCAGCGCCAACTCCTCCAACTCCGTGCGGCTGGCCGAGGTCGGCCGGCGGGCGGGCGCGACGGCCTACCTCATCGACGACGCGGCCGGCCTCGACCTCGCCTGGCTGGCGGGCGCGAAGGCGGTGGGCGTGACCGCAGGCGCCTCGGCGCCGGAGGTGCTGGTGCAGGGCGTGATCGAGCGCCTGGCCGAGGTCTTCGAGGTCACGGTGGAGGAACCCGACGCGGCCCGCGAAACGGTGAGCTTCAAGCTGCCGAAGGCGGTCGCCTAGGGGCCTTCTGAAATATCGTGGCGAGCCTGAAATGTGATTGGACGCTATGTCGGATGGGCGACAAGGGTTCTCGGCATGTCAGACGCCGAACGCTTCCGGGCCAAGGCCGACGAAATGCTCCGCCTGGCGACCAGCGCGGTGACGGCGGTGGAACGCGCCGGCTATCTTTCGATCGCCAGGGCCTGGGCCGACCTGGCGGACCAGGCCGCCGCCTTCGACGCGAAGCGGCGCGCTCAGACGGGCGGCAAGGCCGTCATCCCGTTCCCGGACGATCCGCCGGAGCCGGAGGCGTCGTAGGCGCAGTCCCGCTTTGCGCGCCGGGGCCGCGGAATCCGCCCTAGCCCCCGATGGCGAACGGCAGCACGGCCGCGACGTCGATGTCGTCGACGTGCGGCATGGCCTGGGCGCCGAGCCCCACCGCCAGCGCAGCCGCGGCGCTCATGGCGACGATCAGCAGCCTCCAGCGGTTCATGCCGTCCTCCGGGAAGATTCGCCCCGCGCTCTTCGAGCCCCAACCGGACGGTTGGTCAAGAGGTTGCGTGCGCCAGGAAACGCTTGATCCAGCCGGCCACCCGCAGCCGGTCGTCGGCGCCCGAATAGGAGGCGACGGCGGCGTTGGCCTGCTCGTCCGAATAGCGGTCGCCGCGGCGGTGCTCGATCAGCGAGACGGCGTAGGCCGGATCGAACTCCGGGTGCGGCTGGATCGAGATCGCCGGCTGGTCGCGCCAGGCCAGGCCCGCATAGGGCGTGAACTCCGAGGCGGCGAACACCTCGGCCGCCGGCGGGATTTCGACCACCTGATCCTGGTGCGAGGCCGGCAGGCGGATGCGCAGCGGCGGCTCGTCCATCCAGGGCTCGCGCTCGAGGATCTCATAGACCTGCTCGCCGACCCCCCAGCCCTTCGGCGACTTGACCACCGTCCCGCCGAACGCCTGGGCCATCAGCTGATGGCCGAAGCAGACCCCGACCAGGGCGGCCTTGCCCTTGGCGAGGTTCAGGAAATCCATGGTCTCGCCGATCCAGGGCAGCGGATCGTAGACCCCGGCGGAGGAGCCGGTGATCAGGTAGGCGTCGCACTCCTCCGGCCGCGCCGGCAGCTCGCCTTCGTCCACCGCATAGGTCCGCCAATCGTAGGCGTCGGGCCCGAGCAGCTGCCTGAACATGTCCGGATAGGTCCCGAACCGCTCGATCGCCGGCTTCGGCGGCCGGCCGGTCCTGAGGACTCCGAGCTTCATCCGCTCTCCGCGATCCTCTCCCTTGGGCGAGGAGGTCAATAGGCCATCCCCTGGGCGACCGCCTTCAGCTTCTCGATCGCCGAGAGCTTGTCGTCGATGAAGTCGTGGTCGATCCACCAGGCCTCGACCTCGCGCATCACCTGGCCGACCATCGGGCCCTTCGGCACGCCGGCGGCCAGCACCTCCTCGCCGCTGAGCGGGAATTCCGGGACGGTCCAGCCCTCGGCCAGCGCGATCATTCCGCGCCACTGCGGCGTCACGGCGGTGCGGTCGGCGGCCGCCCAGGCGAGCTTGGCCCGATCGCGGAACGCCGCCTTGCCCTCGCGGTAGACGGCCTGGCGGATCTCGCGCGGGCTCATCCAGCTCTTCAGCTTCGGGAGCGGGGCCAGCGCAGCCACCAGCCGGTCGCGCTCGGCGTTGGAGAGCCTGAGCGATTCCGCGAGCCGCATCGCGGTCAGCTGGTCGTCGGGCAGCAGCGCCGCGAGCCGCAGGAGCGGGTCGGCTTCGAACAGCAGGTCGGTCTCGATCTCCACCAGGCCCTTGAAGCGCTCGAGGTTGATGGGCTCGGGCAGCATCATCTCCAGGACGCCGGCCTCGAGCATCAGCCCCGTCGCCTGGCGCGGATCGTCGGCGGCCAGGAGCTTCAGCAGCTCCTTGGAGATCCGCTCGGCCGCGAGCGTCGTCACCCGGTCCTTGAGCCTGGCGCAGGCCGCGAGCGCCGCGGCGTCCGGCGCGCCCTTGCCGTACCAGGCGAGGAACCGGAAGAACCGCAGGATCCGCAGGTAGTCCTCGCGCAGGCGCTGCTCGGGATCGCCCACGAAGACGATGCGGCCCGCCCGGGCGTCGGCCGCCCCATCGCCGGTCGGATCCACGAGGCTCCCGTCGCGGCGCGCGTAGAGGGCGTTCAGCGTGAAGTCGCGCCGGCGCGCGTCCTCGTCCCAATCGGAGGTGAAGGCCACCACCGCGCGGCGGCCGTCGGTCGAGACGTCCCGGCGCAGCGTGGTGATCTCGAACGGCTGGCCCCCCGCGATGGCGGTGATCGTGCCGTGGTCGACGCCGGTCGGGACCGCGCGCAGGCCCGCCGCCTCCACGGCCCGGGTGACCGCCTCCGGCGTCAGCACCGTGGCGATGTCGATGTCGTCGACGGGGCGGCCGACCAGGCTGTTGCGGACGCAGCCCCCGACGAACCGCGCGCAGTCCGCCCCGCCCGCCGCCTCCAGCGCATCCATCACCGCCGCGGTCGGGGGCGCGGTCATCCACGGGCGCTGGCCCAGGGTCTCGGTCATGGTCGCTCGGCCATCCTCGCCGGCGGCGCCCGCTTCTCGAACCGCCCGGGGATCACCTGGCCGGAGGCCAGGGTCTGGGCGGGCACGTAGGTCTCGCCGCGGTTGTCCCTATGGAAGATGGCGCCGGCCATC
>Ga0308173_10000831_pt1 | contig 14235 bp, 17 predicted proteins | sample PhyPR1_FD_203716 | JGI IMG/M metagenome (GOLD analysis project Ga0308173, IMG submission 203716) | Soil microbial communities from UC Gill Tract Community Farm, Albany, California, United States - DLSLS.P.R1 | ecosystem: Environmental > Terrestrial > Soil > Agricultural land | place: USA...
CTACTTCGGCAACAAGGACAAGCTGTTCCTCGCCGCGGTGGAGGCGCCGGCGGATCCGGGCGACCTGCTGCCGGAGGTGCTCGCCGCACCCCGGGACGAGCTGGGCGCGGCCGTCGTCCGCCTGCTGCTGAAGGTCTGGGACGGCCCGATGCAGCCGGCCGGGCTGGCCCTTCTGCGCTCGGCCGTCAGCAACGAGTGGACGGCGAAGCTGCTGCGCGAGTTCCTGGTCGCCAAGGTGCTGCGCAAGGTGGTGAGCACCCTCGGCTTCGACCCCGACGTCCGCGCCGCCCGGATCTCACTCGTCGCCTCGCAGATCATCGGCCTGGTCATGGCCCGGTACGTGCTGCGGCTCGAACCGCTCGCCTCGGCGACACCGGACGAGGTGGTCGCGGCGATCGGTCCCACGGTCCAGCGGTACCTCACCGGCGACGTCGAGCTGCCCGGTCTGCGCTGATCATCCGCGGGGCACGCGGGCGAGCTGGCGGCTCTGCGCGACCAGCCGACCGGTCGAGTCCCAGATCCGGTAGTCCTCGTCGAGCCAGCCGCCGGAGATCTCGCCGGCCGTCGCCTCCACGAGGCACCAGCCGGGCGCCGGGAGCGCGCGGACCAGGACCTGCAGCTGCACGGTCGGCGCCCACCCGTACAGACCCATCCCCCACGACGTGGGCGGGAGCACGTCGGCGAACAGGATCAGGGCGAACGGGTCGGGCTCCCGGCCGTCGGCCAGCCGCACCCACGCCCGCATGACCGGCTCCCCGGACGCGGCGCCGCGCAGCCAGCCGCCGGTCGAGGGGTCCAGCCGCGTCTCGACGCGGTGCCGGAGGCCCACCTCCTTGGTCGGACGGCCCGCAACAGTGCCGTCGCTGCCCAGGCAGTCCGCCACGGCAGGCATGGAGGGCGGCGGAGCGGACCAGAGGGGATCGTCCGCGCCGAGGGTCGCCGTCGTCACCTGCGCGGAGAGGGTGGGCCCGTCGGTGCCGGAGAGCAGCACGGAGCCGTGCGCGAGGGTCCGGCCGGCCGGTCCCGCCGTGACCGTCAGCGTGGCGGGGCCGGGACCGGTGGCGCGCAGGTAGCTCGCCGACACCGCCACGGGGTGCGGGTGTGGGCTGTCGAGGGCCGCGGCCCGCGCGATCACCGCGAGCAGATAACCCCCGTTGAGGACGCCGCCGCCGACGTCCCACCCGGGGTCGAGATCCGCGACGATCCGCCCGTCGGGGTCCCGGCGGACCGCGGTCGCGGCGTCGAAGGAAGCAGGGCCGGCATCGATGGGCAGCACGCCGTCAGGGTGCCAGTCTGTGGGCCATGAGATACACGCACCTCGGGCGCAGCGGGCTGTCGGTCTCCCGCCTCTGTCTCGGCACCATGAACTTCGGCTGGAAGACCGAGGAGGCCGATTCGCACGCGATCCTGGACCGGGCGCTGGCCGAGGGGGTCAACTTCGTCGACACCGCCAACGTCTACGGCTTCGACGCCGGCAGGGGGCGCACCGAAGCGGTGCTCGGGACCTGGTTCGCGCAGGGCGGCGAGCGCCGTGAGAAGACCGTGCTGGCGACCAAGGTGTACGGCGGGATGTCGGACTGGCCGAACGACACGTTCCTCTCCGCCCGCAACATCGTCCGTGCCTGCGAGGGGTCCCTGCGGCGCATGCAGACCGACTGGATCGACCTCTACCAGTTCCACCACGTCGACCTCAGGACGCCGTGGGAGGAGATCTGGCAGGCCTGCGAGACGCTCGTCGCCCAGGGCAAGGTGCTCTACGTCGGTTCGTCCAACCACGCCGCCTGGCAGATCGCCGCGGCCAACGAGGCGGCCGCGCGCCGCAACTTCCAGGGCCTGGTCAGCGAGCAGTCGCACTACAACCTGATCACCCGGCACGTCGAGCTCGAGGTCCTCCCGGCCGCCCAGCACTACGGCGTCGGCATCATCCCGTGGAGCCCGCTCGCGGGCGGTCTGCTCGCCGGGGTCCTCGAGAAGGTCGACGGTGGGCGGCGCAGCGACGAGCGGGCGCAGAAGCGCGTCGAGAAGCTCCGGCCCGCCCTGGAGCAGTACGAGGCCTTCTGCCGGGAGATCGGCTCGGCGCCGGCCGACGTCGGACTGGCCTGGCTGCTGCACCAGCCGGCGGTGACGGCGCCGATCGTCGGCCCGCGGACCATGGAGCAGTTCGAGGGGGCGCTGACCGCGCTGGAGCTGTCTCTGGACGACGGACAGCTCGCGCGTCTCGACGACATCTTCCCCGGCTACAAGGCCGCGCCTATGGAGTACGCATGGTGATCGGCCAGGCGGCCACCGTCTCGTAGGGCGACGACCGGCCGAGGTGGCTCTCGATCAGCCGCACCTCGGGTACCGGCCACGCCGGGCCGCGGTAGCCGGCCAGCCGTTCCGGCAGCGACCCGTCCGCCGGCCGGCGCGGCGGCCAGCGCCCGAGGGTCAGGTGCGGGCGGAACGGCCGGTCCTCGACCGGCAGGTCCAGCGCCCGGGCCGCTCCGGCGAGCCGCTCCGCGAGCTCGATGAGCGGGCCGACGTCGCCGTCCAGCCCGGCCCAGAACACCTGCGGACGACGGGCGGAACCGAACCTTCCCGCGCCCGCCAGCCGCAGCGTCATCGCGGGCGCCGGGCCGACCGCGTCGCCGGCCGCCGCGACGAGCGGCGGCACCCGGTCCTCCGGCACCGCGCCCAGGAACAGCAGGGTCAGGTGCCAGTGGTCCGGTGCGGCCCAGCGCGGCGCTCCGGGGGCGTCGCGCAGCGGGGCGAGTGACCGCTCGAGGTCCGCCCGCGCCTCCTCCGGTGGGTCCACGGCGACGAAGAGCCGGCGGCTCAGCCGTCCACCGCCAGCCCCGCCTCCTCGAGGTCGGCCAGCAACCGCAGCCGGGCGGCGTCGCGCGCCGGCCCGGACGGCGCCGTCCGCAGGTCGTTCGGGACGTCCAGCAGCACCGCGGCCTCGACCAGGACGTCCTCGTAGGCGGCGATCAGCGCGCGCCGGCGCGCCATCGGCGCCCCTCCCGGGACGAGGGAGAGCTGGCGTCCGAGCCGGCGGACGTCGGCAGCGACGACCTGCAGCGGCCGGCGCCAGGGCTCGGGACGACGCGCGGCGCGTTGTCGCTCCCACCGGAGGTGCAGCCACCGGGCGATCGGCCCGGTCCAGGCGATCAGTGCTGCGACCACGACGGTCGTGCCGCCGATCTGCAGGATGGGCTTGACCACGACGCCTCCTGGACCGTGGGGATGGTCGGAAAGGTACTCCGGTCCCGCGCGCTAGTCCTCGATGACGTCCAGGCCCTGCTCCCTGAGCAGAGCCAGGTGGTCGAGCATGCCCTTCAGGACCTCCGGGTCGTGCCCCTGCCACTGGTCCACCTCGCTGACGACGCGCAGCGGAGAGCGGGTGCGGTAGGACTGGGTGGGGTTGCCCGGGAATCGCTTGTCGGTCACGTTCGGGTCGTCCTCGAAGGGCCCCAGAGGCTCCACGACGTAGATGTGTCCCCGCTCCCCGTTCCCGGCCAGCGCTGTCGCCAGCTCCGCTCCCCAGGCGGCCGTGTCCACGAGCGCGGTGAAGTAGATGTTGTTCGACACCCGGCCCTCCTGGAAGTTGGACCCGTAGCCGGCAACCAGCTCGTCGCCGGGTTCCAGCACGGACTTCGTCCCATGGAAGAAGGGACCCCCGATGTGCTCGCACCGTTCGTAGGTCACCGGCACGCGGGTGCCGCCGTCCTCATCCACCGCCGTCCTCACTCATCGCCGTCCGATCCGCCGCTGCCACACGGTCGATGATGCCGGTGCAGTGCCGCGTGGCGGCGGACGCGCGTCCGGCTCAGCCGTTGAGCGTCTGCACCCCTGGCGCGCGCTCCGCGACGACCTCCTCCGCCGCCCGCAGCGGGGCCGACCGCACCGCCGCCGGCCCGACCCGCAGCCGCAGCCGGGGCGGGACGAGTCCTCCCTCGACCCGCACCCGACGCCCGCGCGCCAGGATCGCGGCCGCGACGAGCCCGGCGACGACGCAGATGCCGCCGCCCAGGATGAGGCCCCACGGTGCACCCAGGTGCTCGGAGATCCAGCCGACCACCGGCGCGCCGACCGGCGTGCCGCCCATGAAGCACATGAAGTACAGCGCCATCACGCGGCCGCGCATCTGCGGCTCGACACCCAGCTGCACGAAGCTGTTGTTGGCCACGCTGAACACCAGGGCGGCGGCACCGGTGGGTACCAGCAGCACCGCGAACGACGCGTACGTGGGCATGAGCCCGGCGACGACGGTGAACAGCCCGAACACGACGGCGGAGATGACCAGGAACCGTTGGCGCGGCCGGACGCTGCGCCGGGTGGAGAGCAGTGCGCCGCTGAGCGAGCCGATCGCGAAGAAGGTCGACAGCAGGCCGAACGCCTCGGCGCCGAGGTCGAACCGCTGGCGGGCCATGAGCGCGATGGTCACCTGGTAGTTGAACCCGAACGTGCCGATGAGGAAGGCCAGAGCCATCGCCAGGACGAGGTCGGGGTGCGCCCAGGTGTAGGCGATGCCGGCCCGCAGCTGACCCTTGGCGCGGGCGACCGGGGGGCTGGGCCGCAGCTCGGCAGGGCGCATGGACAGCAGGGCGCCGATGGTGAACGCAAAACTGGCCGCGTTGAGGAGGAACGCCGGCGCGGTGTTGCCTGACGCCCCACCGATGAGCAACCCGGCGACCGCCGGTCCCACCAGGCGGGCGCCGTTGAAGATCGTCGAGTTGAGGCTGACGGCGTTGGCCAGCAGGGCCGGCCCCACCATCTCGGAGACGAACGCCTGCCGCACGGGGGCGTCGATGGCCGAGACGGCACCCAACCCCGCGGCGAGCACGAACACGTGCCACAGGGCGACGCCGCCGGTGGCCACCAGGATGCCGAGCAGCAGCGCCAGCACGCCCATCAGCGCCTGGGTGATCACCAGCACCCGGCGCTTGGCGTAGCGGTCGCCGAGGACGCCGCCGTACATGCTGAGCAACAGGGTGGGCCCGAACTGCAGGGCGGTGATCAGGCCCAGCGCGATCCCGCTGTCGCCGGAGAGCTGCAGCACCAGCCAGTCCTGGCCGATCCGCTGCATCCAGGTGCCGGTGAGGCTGACCAGGTTGGCCGACGCGTAGATGCGGAAGTTGCGCACCCGGAGCGCACGGAACATCCCGTTGTCCCGGGCAGGGGCGTCCGGTTCGGTGCTCTGGTCAGCCGGCAGCCGGGTCACCCACTCGCCAGCTTGTCCATGATGACCGCGGCCTCGCGGAGCACGGCCCGGTCGTCGGCCGGCAGCTGCTGGAGCCGGCTGCTGAGCCAGGCCTCGCGGGCGCGTGCCTCGGCGGACAGCAACTCCTCGGCACTGTCGGTGAGGCCGATGATCACCTGGCGCCCGTCCGTCGGGTGCGGGGTGCGCGTCACCAGCCTCATGCCCTCCAGGGCGACCACGACGCGGGTCATCGACGGCGGCTGGACGCGTTCGTGGGCGGCCAGCTCGCCGGGGCTCATGGGGCCGTGCCGCTTCAGCGTCGACAGCGCGGCCAGGTGGGTGAGCGTCACCGAGGTGTCCACGCGCTGGTTCCGGAGCCGGCGGGAGAGCCGCATGACCGCCAGGCGGAGATCGTGGGCGAGCGCCGCGGTGTCCAGCGTCGTCCTCACAACGACCAGAGTAGCCCCGGATCCTTAGCAGTGCTCAGCAACGACTCGTCAGCTTCCGGCCCCGAGAGCCGGAGGGCGGCCCTCTCGGTACAAAGAGCTGCGGCCCCCACTCGGCTTTCGGTACCGAAAGCCGAGTGGGGGCCGCTGTCGACCTCGTTCGCGCTAGAAGAGCTGCTGCAGCGGATTCAGCGCGAAATAGATCACGAACATGACGGCGATCAGCCACATCAGCGGGTGGATGCGCCGACGCCCGCCGGTGACCGACTGCAGGAGCACGTAGCTGATGACACCGGCGCCGATGCCGTTGGTGATCGAGTACGTGAACGGCATCAGGGCGATGGTCAGGAACGCCGGGATGACCAGGGTCATGTCGTCCCAGACCAGGTACCGCAGCTGGCTGATCATCAGCGCACCGACGATGACCAACGCCGGGGCGGCGGCCTCCGACGGCACGATCTGCACCAGCGGGGTGAAGAACATCGCGACGAGGAAGAGCACGCCGGTGCCGACGCTGGCCAGACCCGTGCGCGCGCCGTCGGCAACGCCCGAGGCGCTCTCGATGTAGGTCGTGTTCGACGAGACGCTGCCGGCGCCACCAGCCGCCGCGGCCAGCGAGTCGATCAGCAGGACCGGCTGCGACTTGGGCAGGTTGCGGTCCTCGTCGAGCAGGCCGCCCTCCGCGCCCACGGCGGTGACCGTCCCGACCGTGTCGAAGAAGTCCGCGATCATGAGGGAGAACACGATCAGCACGGCCGCGATGACGCCGATCCGCGAGAAGCCGCCGAAGAGCGAGAAGTGACCGATGATCGAGAAGTCGGGCTTGTCCACGACGTTGGCGGGCAGCTTCGGCACCTGCAGGGCCCAGCCGTGCGAGTTCACCTCCTTGCCGTCGGGGCCGGTGCGGGGCCCGATCTTGGCGACCGCCTCGATGATGATCGCCAGGATCGTCGAGACGACGATGCCGATGAGCAGGGCACCCTTCACCTTGCGGACGACGAGGACGCTGGTCAGCAGCAGACCGACGACGAACACGAAGGTCGGCCACCCGGCCAGCTCGCCACCCACGCCGAAGCTGATCAGCGGGATGCCCGGCCGGATGATGCCGGCGTCGGCGAGCCCGATGATGGTCAGGAAGAAGCCGATGCCGACCGCGATCGCGGTCTTCAGCTGCGGCGGGATGGCCTCGAAGACGGCCCGGCGGAAACCAGTGAGCACCAGCACGGTGATCAGCAGGCCCTCGAGCACGATCAGGCCCATGATCTCGGGCCAGGACAGCTCCGTGGCCGCGAAGACCGCGACGATGGCGTTGATGCCCAGGCCGGCGGCCAGCGCGAACGGGTATCTGCCCACGACGCCCATGAGGATCGTCATCACGCCGGCGACCAGCGCCGTCACGGCCGCCACCGCGGGGAACGGGAGCTTGTTCCCGTTGATGTCGGCGCCGGACAGGATGATCGGGTTGAGCACCACGATGTAGGCCATCGTGAAGAAGGTCGTGAGCCCACCGCGCAGCTCGCGGCCCACGGTCGACCGGCGGACGCTCACCTCGAAGTAGCGGTCCAGCCCGTTCTTCGGCCGGGGTCGCGGCCCGTCGCTGCGGCGCGGTGGCGTCGCGCCCCCGATCACGTCGGCCGGCGTGCCGGTGTCTGCGACTGCGGTGCCGGCGGTGGTCTTGGCGCTGGCTCCCCTGGAGGGACGAGACTTATCGGGCATTCCGACTCCCCGGTGCGATCGGTCTCCTGACCGGGCTGGAAGCACGCGCGCCCCCTACCGGCCGGATGGGCGGCGACAGCGTGCCACACGATGGCCGACCCGAGCCCTGGTCCGGTACGGATCGTGATCTACGCGGCCTAAGGTCACATCGTGCCCGGACCGACGAAGCAGGCCCCGCCGCCTCTGCAGGTGGACACCGCGCGCGTGGTGCTCGCCGGGACGGCGCTGTGGGTGGTTGCGCTCGTGATCCTTCTCCTGCTGGGCGACCGGGTCGACCGGATGTGGACCTGGACGTGCGTCGTAGCCATCGGCCTGGCTCTGCTGGGCCTGGCCGTCATGCGCCTGCAGGGTCAGCTCCCCCGCCGCGACCGCCGGGACTGACGGAGACGGCCCCCTTCCAGGGGCCCCGCCCTGAGCGTGCGAAGGGTGGGGAGGAAGGGGGTCCTCAATCGGTGAGGACGTCGAACCCGCCGGTGTCGTAGCGCGCCGTGTGGGCCACCTCGGTGGCGTCGTCGATCACGAGGGTCGCCTGGCTGTGCGCGCCGCAGCCGTAATCGGCGGTGACGACGCGGCCGTCGGCAGGGGCGTAGGCGTTGCCGCAGGCGCCCACCTGCTGGCGCAGCGAGCCGGCCAGCGGCAGGTAGAACCCGCACGTCACACACGGGCCGGGCGCGTGTCGGGCCATGGAGGACTCGGGGCCGAACTCGCCGGCGGTCCAGCGCCCGACGGCGTCGGCGCGACCCTCCGCGGACATCACCCGCTCCCGCCCCAGCCCGAGCTCGAAGGCGACGACGCTGCCCTCGGGGTCCTCGGCGGAGTCGTCGTCCACCGTGTACGCGGGGGCGAGCCGGGAATCGTCCTCCGTCGAGGGCAGCACGTCGCCGACGGAGAGGTCGCCGGGGCGGAGCCGCTCGTGCCACGGCACCCACGCCGGGGCCAGCAGTGCGGACTCGCCGGGCAGGAGGACGACCTCGTCGACGGTCACCTCGTCGTCGCCGGCCGCGCGGGTGACGGTGACCGCCCAGTGCCAGCCCACGTAGCCGGGCAGCCGGGTGTCGAAGGTGTGGGTGAGGACGGTGCCGAGCGCCTCGACGGGGACGCCGGGTGTCTCCGGCGCGACCGCCTCCGGCGCTGCGCTCAGGTGATCCCCGACGAGCTGCGGGTCACCGGCGGTCTCGACCGCGGCGGCACGGGCCAGTTCCACCGCGGCCACGAGGGTGGGGTCGGCGGGAACGGACCGGGCGGGTGCGGAGAAGTCGGTCACCCGCCCATTGTCCCTGACGGGGCGGCCGGGGTGGTCGACCGCCTCCCTCGGTCGCGGTGAGCACGTCGCCCGCGCATCCAGGCCGGTGCGGCACCATGGACCCGTGCCCGCCTCCCGTCGACCGCCCGGTGCGCGCCGGCGCGCTCGATCGGTCGGGCACGCCCGGCCGAGCGGGCCGGACCGGGTCGACACCACGCCCCTGGGCGTGCCGGCACCCGGCGGCCCGACCGACACGAAGAACGGTTGGTCGACCCCGGACGAGCAGCCGACGGACGTCGTCCCGGAACGTCCCCCGCCGGCCGCGCCGCCCAAGGTCACCGTCACGCGGGTGGCCGTCGCCCGCTCGCGGCAGTTGACCACGGCCGCGGCCCGGCGGGTGCAGACGGCCAGCCGGGCGGACGGCGCGGCCGAGAGCGGCCTGACGCAGCTGCTGTGGGTCAACGCCCTGCACATGGCCGGCGACGCGATGATCGCCGTGTCGCTGGCCGGCACGCTCTTCTTCGCGGCGGCCAGCGGCGCCCAGCGCGGCAACGTCGCGCTCTACCTGCTGGTGACGATGGCGCCGTTCGCCGTCCTCGCGCCGGTTCTCGGGCCGGCTCTCGATCGGCTGCAGCGCGGCCGGCGCTGGGCGCTCGCTGGCAGTTCCATCGGCCGTGCCGTCCTCGCGCTGGTCATGGTGAGCCACTTCGACGACCTGTGGCTCTACCCGGCGGCGCTCGGCGTGCTGGTGCTGTCCAAGGCGCACAACGTGTTGCGGGCCGCCGTCGTCCCGCGCGTCCTGCCCACGGCGATGTCCCTGACGTCGGCGAACGCCCGGCTCTCGGTCTTCGGCCTGGCCACCGCGGCGGTGGCGGGCGGGGTCGGTGCGGGCCTCGCCTCGACGGTCGGCTTCGGCTGGGAACTGCGCGCGACGGCCGCGGTCTTCCTCGTCGCCGGGGTGTTCGCCGTCCGGCTCCCCCACCACGTCGACGTCCCTACCGGCGAGCTGCAGGCCGACGTGCTGACGACGGCGGAGATCCCGGTCGGCAGGGGACGGCGCCGCCGGGTGAGCCCGCACGTCGTGCTCGCCCTCCGCGCCAATGCGGCCCTGCGCGGACTCGGCGGATTCCTGACGATCTTCGCCGCGTTCCTGGTGCAAGCCACCTTCCCCGGCGGCTGGGAGGCCACCCTGGCGCTCGGTGCCCTCGCCGTGGCCGCCGGTGTCGGCAGCTTCGCCGGCACGGCCGCCGGGTCGCGGTTGCACGCCGCCGACCCCGACCGGCTCGTCCTCTACTCCGCCGCCGCGGCCGCGGCCGTCACCGTCCTGGCCGCGGTCTTCTACAGCTTCGCCATGGCCACCGCGGTCGTGCTCGTCTCCTCCGTCACGAACGCGCTGGCCAAGGTCTCCCTGGACGCGATCATCCAGCGCGAGGTCCCGGAGAGCCTCCGGGCCTCGGCGTTCGCGCGCTCGGAGACCTGGCTGCAGCTGGCCTGGGTGGTCGGGGGCGCACTGGGGATCGCACTGCCGCCGACCGGCTGGCTCGGGTTCACCGTCGCGGCGGCGCTGCTGGTGCTCACGGTCGGGCTGATCATCTGGAGCATGTACCGCGGCACACCGCGCGGCGTCCCCGGCGTCTCCCCCGACGCGCCGACGACACCCGTGGAGCAGCGGTGGTCGTAGGCAGGTGCGCCGTCGCCCTGCTGCTGCTTGTCCTCGCCGGGTGCGGGCGCGGCCAGGCAGCGGCGCCCGAGGACATCCACGCGTCGGTCGGTTCCCAGGACGTGCCGGTCCACCCCACCCAGTACTGCCTGGACGGGGACGGAAAGCGCTACGACACCACCCCGCCGATCATCGAGGTCTCCCCCGACTCGGCGATCACCCTGACCGTCCCGGCGTCCGTGGCGAAGCAGGGCTGGAGCGTCCAGGTCTTCGACGAGAAGCTCGAGGAGCCGCTCGGCGAGGTCGACGTGCCCAAGGGCCACGCCGAGTTCGACGAGATCAACACCTCCGACGTCGTCCCGCCGGCGTTCTACCTCGTCGTCGTGGAGAAGAAGGGCGGCGCCTGCGGCAGCTTCTCCGGCGCATGGCCGGTCGGCTTCCTGCGCGCCGGCGGCGACCTGGGCGGGACGCCGTCCGGCAGCACCGCGCCCGCGGGTTAGCTCTCCAGGTCGGACGCGACCGCCCGCAGCACCGACGCGACCTTGCGGGACTCCGCGCGGTCGGGGTGCCGACCGCGGCGCAGGCTCTCGCCCACGTCGTCGAGCAGCTTGATCAGGTCCTCGATGATCGGGATGAGGTCATCGGGCTTCTTCCGGTGCTGCGCGGCGTGCGCGGCGGTCACCGACGGCAGCGGGTCGAGGATGCGGACCTGCAGGGCCTGGTCACCGCGCTTGCCCGCGACGATGCCGAACTCCACCCGCTGGCCCGGCTTCAGCTCCGCCGTCCCCGCCGGAAGGGCGTCCTTGTGCACGAAGACGTCCGGGCCGCCCTCGCGCGCGAGGAAGCCGAAACCCTTCTCCGGGTTGAACCACTTGACCTTGCCGGTGGGCACGTTGGATCCCTCAGTCGCTCGCTACCAGGTCCGGCACGAGGCCGGGGGACGACGGCGGCCCAGGAGCCGCTCGCCCGACAGGTTAACCGCCGTGGGCCCCGGTGCCGACGCCATTCCCGTGCCGGGCCCTAGCCTGGCGCCGTGTCCCGACCCGAGGACGGCGGTCCGCCTGCCTCCGCGCACCCCGACTACCGGTTCACGCTCGCCAACGAGCGCACCCTGCTGGCGTGGCTGCGCACCGCGCTGGCGCTCGTCGCCGGCGGTGTCGCCGTGGCCACCTACGCGCCGGAGCTCGGCACGCCGGGCGGCAGCGGGGCGGTCGCGTTCGGGCTGGTGCTCATCGGGCTGGGGACGGCGATCGGCGGGTACCGGCGCTGGCGCGCCAACGAGGACGCGATGCGCGCCGATCGACCGCTCCCCCGGAACTCGGCACTGGGTCTGCTGGCCGGCGCCGTGGCCCTCGTGGTCGTCGTCGTCGGGGTGCTCGTGGTGATCGAGGTCGTGACCCGGTGACGGCGGCGTCGGACGCGAGCCCCACGGAGCGCACCGACCTCGCGTGGCAGCGGACCGGGCTGGGACTGCTGTCCGTGGGTGGCCTGCTCGGCGCGCGGGCGCTGGGCCACCACCTGCCGGCACTGCTCGTCGCGGCCGTCGTGGCCGCGCTGCTCGGGCTCCTCGTGCTGGGGGTGCTGACGCCCCTGCGCTACCGGCTGCTGCAGCAGCGGCGAGCGGCCGAGGAGGACGTGGCCGCACCGCGGGTGGTGGCCGCGGCAACGATCGCCGTGGTGGCGGTCGCCGTCGCGGCCGGGGTGGGTGTGCTCACGCCGCGGTGACCCCCGGCTCCCGCACGGGTTCTGCCTCCCGCCTCCGTCGCCGGCACGCAGCGGGGGCGGTGGGACCGGCGCGGGTTGGGCACTGGGCTCGCGTGCGCATCGCAACGTTCAACATCCTGCACGGGCGCTCCCTGGACGACGGCCGGGTGGACATCGACCGGCTGGCCTCCGCCGTGACGAGCCTGGACGCCGACGTCCTCGGGCTCCAGGAGGTCGATCGCGACCAGCCGCGGTCGCTGGGCGCGGACCTCACCGCGGTCGCCGCCGAGGCCATGGGCGCCGCGGAGCACCAGTTCGTCGCGGCCCTCGCCGGCACGCCGGGTGGGACGTGGAGGGCGGCCACCGGCGCGGAGCAGCCGGGGTCGCCGACCTATGGCATCGCGCTGCTGTCCCGGTACCCGGTCATCTCGCGGCGGGTGGTCCGGTTGCCGGCCCTGCGGGCGGGCGTGCCCCTGTGGTTCAGGGGCTCACGGCGGCCGACGTGGGTGAGCGACGAGCCGCGAGTGGCCGTCGCCGCCGTCCTGGACGGGCCGTTCGGGGAGCTCACCGTCTGCACGACCCACCTGTCGTTCCTCCCGGGCTGGAGCGCGCTGCAGCTGAGCCGGCTGGTCCGCTGGCTCGCCGGCGCGCGGCAGCCGCTGGTGCTCTTGGGCGACCTCAACATGGGACCGGGCCAGGCCGGGCAGGTCACCGGTCTCCGGTCGGCCGCGACCGCCCCGACCTTCCCGGTCGACGGACCACGCCGGCGGTTGGACCACGTACTGGTGCGCGGGGGGCTGAGGGCGACCGGCCCCGCGGAGACCCCGAGGTTGCCGCTCTCCGACCACCGCCCGCTCGTCGTCCCCTGCGGACCGCACTGACCGTTACCCGACGACTCGCGTACCCGGCGCCGCTGCGCCACGATTCGGTCATGGCCAGCACCGGTACCGCCCGCGTCTTCTCGCTCCTCGCCACGATCGTCCGGGCCGTGTGCACGGTCATCGCCGCGCTGATCGTGGTGCACGCGATCTTCGTGCTCTTCGAGGCCAACCCGAGCAACCCGCTGGTCACGTTCACCGCCGGGTGGCGGGACACGTTCGGCTGGTTCACCAAGAACCTGTTCACCCCGTCGGACCCGAAGATCGCCGAGGCGATCAACGACGGGCTGGCCGCCCTCATCTGGGTCGTCGCGGGCAGCCTGCTGTCGAAGCTGATCGTCCGGCTCACCCCGACGTCGACCGACAAGGCAAAGGCCTGAGGGCCTTCATGGCCGGAAAGGCCCTCAGGCGTTGCGGACGGCGGCCGCGCCCTGCAGCCCCAGCTCCTCGACCGAGACCGTGCGCATCTCGACCTTGCGGATCTTGCCCGTCACCGTCATCGGGAACTCGTCGACGATCTTGATGTAGCGGGGCACCTTGTAGTGGGCGAGCTTGCCGGCGCAGAACTCGCGCAGCCCCTCGACGGTGAGCGGCTGCGCGCCCTCGCGCAGCCGCACCCACGCCATCAGCTCTTCGCCGTAGCGCTCGTCGGGCACGCCGATCACCTGGGCGTCGACGATGTCGGGGTGGCTGTAGAGGAACTCCTCGATCTCCCGCGGGTACACGTTCTCCCCGCCGCGGATCACCATGTCCTTGATCCGCCCGACGATGTTCAGGTAGCCCTCGGCATCCATGACGGCGAGGTCCCCGGTGTGCATCCAGCGGGCGGCGTCGATCACCTCGGCGGTCTTCTCCGGCTCGTTCCAGTAGCCGAGCATCACCGAGTAGCCGCGGGTGCAGAACTCGCCCGGCTCACCGCGGGGCACGGTGAGGCCGGTCGCCGGGTCGACCACCTTGACCTCGAGGTGCGGGTGCACCTGCCCGACGGTGGAGGTGCGCCGGTCGAGGTCGTCGTCGGCGCCGGTCTGCGTGGACACCGGTGAGGTCTCGGTCATGCCGTAGCAGATGGTCACCTCCTCCATGCCCATCTCGGCGACCACCCGCTTCATCACCTCGACCGGGCAGGGCGAGCCGGCCATGATGCCGGTGCGCAGGCTGGAGAGGTCGTAGTCGGCGAAGTTCGGCAGTGCCAGCTCGGCGATGAACATCGTGGGGACGCCGTACAGCGACGTGCACTTCTCGTCCTGCACCGCCTGCAGGGTCAGCGCGGGGTCGAAGCCGGGCGCGGGGATGACCATCGTCGCGCCGTGCGAGGTGGCCGCCAGGTTGCCCATGCCCATGCCGAAGCAGTGGTAGTAGGGCACCGGGATGCAGATGCGGTCGGCGTCGGTGTAGCCGCAGCCCTCGCC
>Ga0308173_10000832_pt1 | contig 14232 bp, 14 predicted proteins | sample PhyPR1_FD_203716 | JGI IMG/M metagenome (GOLD analysis project Ga0308173, IMG submission 203716) | Soil microbial communities from UC Gill Tract Community Farm, Albany, California, United States - DLSLS.P.R1 | ecosystem: Environmental > Terrestrial > Soil > Agricultural land | place: USA...
GAAAAAGTAGGTTATGCAAGGATCTTCTTTGCCATGTATTTCGTTTTGGAGGTATTCTCAGGGACTTACTTCTTTGTGCGGCCCTAATTTGTGTCCGGCAGGCCGCTTTTGGGCCTGTCCGGACACACTTCTCCCCGGACTTACTGCGTTTGAACTGCCGGGGCCAGCAGATTACGCATGCGCACCAGGTTATAAGCAGCGGCCGCGAAGGTAAAAACCCATCCGACTTTGAACACGCCGCGGTGCCGCGTTTTCCGTAACATGCCCACCGTCTTCAGCCAACCGAAAACTTCCTCGATCCGTTTCCGTTTCTGCTGGCTCACTTTATATCCGTCATGCCGCGCGGTACGGCCGTCGATGGCGCTGCCTCCTGGACGCTTCTCGTTTTGTGCTACGTGCGGCGTCGCCTCCAGGCCGCGCAGCTCCTCGACAAAGTCTTTGGTATCGTAGCCCTTATCGGCCGCGATAGTCACGCGCTGCGTGCCCTCCAGACGCTCGGCCATCATCAGTGCGGCATCGCGTTCCGCCGTGCCATTACACTGCAACAACTCCGTGTCCACCACCAGACCGTTGCGGTTTTCAATCATCACATTGCCGCAGTACGCCAGCTTCGCTTCCTGGCCGCCGCTCTTGCGCGCCAGCCGGGCATCCGGGTCCGTCCTCGATTCGTGGGTATCGTTGCTGCGGGTCTCGCCATGAAAATCAACCGCCGGGTTTCCCGCATCGCCTCGGGGCGGTGGCGGATCGCTATCTTTGCGCTGAAAATTCTTTTGACTAGCCCAAGCCTCAATCAACGTTCCATCCACACTGAAGTGTTCCGTGGAAAGCAGGTCCGCGTTCCGCGCCTGTGCCAGCACCTGCTCAAAGAACCCGCGCGCCACATCCCCGTCCAATAGCCGTTCCCGGTTCTTGGTATAGACCGTTACATCCCATACCGCCTCGTCCACATTCAACCCTACAAACCAACGGAACAACAGATTGTAGTCCAGTTGCTCCATCAGTAGCCGCTCGCTACGTACCGAATAAAAAACTTGCAGCAGCAGCGCCCGAAGCAATTTCTCGGGCGCGATCGAAGGGCGCCCGAAAACCGAGTACATCCCTTCGAATCGCGAAGACAAACCCACCAGTGCACTGTCCACCACTTTGCGAATCGGCCGCAGCGGGTGATCCGCCGGAACCCGATCCTCTGGCGAAACATAGCTGAACATAGTGGATTGCTGAGTATCTGGACCGCGCATGCTTAAAACAATTCTAGCCAGAATTGTTTTCAACGACCAGGCCCAAATTCATTTTTCCGCATCCTGCTAGCCGCCGCGGCCGACTCCTGGCCCGTACGGCCGCGCTCTATTTTCCTGGTCGCGGGTATAGCATCCTCCGCCGGCGCTTCAACCAGCGATTAAAAATGAAGAGCAGTATGACGAACGGGACGAGGGCGAAATACCCCCAGTAAGCCGTGGCCGGCGCTTGCGGCGGCAGAACAGCCAACTGACCCGAAGCCGTCGCGGTTTTACCCGCCGCGCTCACCTCGACATCGATGTTCCACGTACCGGCGCTCGGCAAATGAACGTGCGCCGCATAGAGCAACTTATTCGTCGCCTTGGCGTGCGTTGCCGGAGCAATGACCTCTACAATGTTGCCGGGCTCCGACTTCTTCAGGTGCAGATTTACGCTGGCATCTTGAACCGACGCGCTGTCAGGCGTCTTCTGAACCATCACGCTTAGATCGGCCACGCCGGCGCGAAGAGGCGTGGGCGCGCTGAACAACGTGATGTCGAACGGCCCCGCCTGCTTATGGAATTGCAGCGTACCGCCGTCGGCGAGCAAAGTTCCGGCCAGCAGCACCAGGCCGGCCGAGATTTGGCCAAGTCGTTTCAGTGCAGCATTCCCCGCATCTGCATCGGCTGAAATAAGATCCAGATACCCACAGCATACAGACCGAACGAGAGCGCCGCCCAGGGGGCAACCAAGGCCGCAGTTGCGCGAATTCTCCCTGCATATTGGGAAGCAATGCGCCACGACACGTACAGCGTGAGCAGAAGCCCGGCATCAAGGAGCAGAATTTGCGCGGGTTCCAGCCAGCCCGGAGCGGCAGGCATCGCCATCGCGGTAATGGCGCCGGTTGCTGCTCGTTGAATAGCCGGGATGGCTGCGGCGGCACTGGTTGCCAAATGGAAGAGCAGATGCGCAGCCCACATTGCGACTCCGATTGGCACGAGCGCCAGCGCCGACCGACGGGTGAAATCACGCACGTTCAACCCTGCGCCACTAAGCTTGTTGAACACGGCCGAAAGCAAGACCAACAATGCCGGGCAGACGACCGCTCCCATAATGACAAATAACGCAACATTGGCTGGTGTCGAATGCTCCCAACCTACAACGGGACTGATCATTCCGGCGGCATTCACAAATGCGCCGAAGACGATTAGCAGAGCCAGAACAACGATGTCGGTCCGCTTCGATAGCTTTCCGATGGAAGACCGGTAAGGATCCGCAATCAGAGCTTTTGCCGGCAAGATGGATACCAGCGAAACATTGTCATGCGGGCACGCCTTCACGCAATCCAGGCAGAATGTGCAATCCAGGTTGCCGGCCTTCTTGGGTTGAAACAGGTAGAGCTCGCACCCGCGGGCGTGCTCATTTCCGCGAATGCAGTCATACGTCCCACAACTCTTGCAAACCTCGGGCCTCTTGACCGCCACTTCTCTGGGCGAAATCAATGAGCTCACGAAATGAAACTGCCCGATGGGGCAAACGTACTTACAGAATGTCGCACCCCGAAACGCGCCATCAATCAGCAAGGCGGCCAGGAAATAACCCGCGATGATCCAGGCCGTTAGCCAGGGACTGTTCCAGAGTTCCAGGGCTTCGTACGCCCACAAATAAAGCACAATCAGCGCTGCCGCCATCCACTTCGTTCTCAGCGGCCTCGGCCACCGGAACCTGGCAGGCAGGAATTTGCGGCCGAGATCTCTGACGAACATAAACGGGCACGCCATGCAAAATAGATTGCCCACTACCAGCAGCGCCAGAATGGACAGCGCTCTCCAGTGAATCCACGGCAAGATCCCCGCCAGGTTCAGCGCGGCAACCTGGGGCCCGTAAAATCCATCTGCCATCACAGCGATGGCGATCAGCAGCATGACAACCTGGGCTGCCCGCCTCAGGCGAGGCAGAATCAAACGCAGGGATGGCCCACCAGTTCGACGGGCGCGCGCCGTTCTCACAGGAGCCGCTGTTATCGCCGGGCTTGAGAAGATCCGCATGGCAAGCACAAAGGCCGGAACGAGGTAGATCAGCGATCCCGGCACCCACATAATTAAACCGGCCAGCGCCTGATCATCCTGAGCGCTCAAACTGCTGGCCCGAACCGCTTCGTACGTCGGGTAGAGCAGATGCCCGGAAAACACAAAGAAGGCCGAGAGCGCCGTATTCAAAATATCGGCAAACAGTAAATAGGGAACAGCAATCCAACTGGGCCACTTTGGTTTGCCAGGACCGGGCTGAATGATGGGCCACCAGAAGAGGATGCCTGTCCAGAAGAAAGATGCATGCTGCACGCCGTGCCAGGTGGTGGAATGCAAAGCCAGCTCATAAAATTTCGGGAAGTGCCAGAAAAGCGTGCTGAATGCGAACGTGCACCACGCGAAAACCGGTGACGTGAGGAAACGGCCTGTTCGCCGCAGAGGCATCCATGTCAGGAAAGGGCCCAGCCCTTCCTTAACAAACCTCCTCGGTAATCCGCGAAGGATCGGAAGCACGGGATCGCCGCGCAAGATGAGCGGCGGCGCCACCATCATCAGGAGCAAATGCTGCGCCATGTGAGCGGAGAGAAACAGGCTATCGAACGTATCGAGCGGTGATTCCGTTGCAATAAACAGCACGGCAAGGCCGGCTAAAAATGCATACAGCCGGTTGAAATCACGAGTATCGCGGAGGAGACGCCGCATCCGCGCCCAGCCGCGCATGTATACCAGAGCGACCAGCAGCAGAAGTACGATTCCGCGAGCGTCAAGCGTCCAGGAGAGCAGTGCGGCACTTGCTAAGGACTGCACGATACTACTGCTTCGCGCTCCGGAGTGGAGGCACTCCCAGATCCGCAATGTCCCTCGGAAGGTGGTTTTGCGGCTTGTTCGAGTTCCGAGCGGGCGGCACATGCTTGGGATGCAGCGTTTGCATGTACGCAACGAGCGCCTCTACTTCTTCCGGCGACAGCTTCTTGCCGTAGGACGGCATATTGCCTCCGCCCTGAATTACCTGGCGTACCATTTCCGCTTTTGTCAGGCGTGTCGCGACCGCGTCCAGGGCCGGACCGCGCTGGCCGCCCGCCCCGCCGAGCGCATGGCAGTTCCGGCACTGCTTATTTTGAAGGAGGATTGCGCCGTGAAGTTCCAGCGGTGTGCGGCCTCTTAGGTATTCAACCGGAATCGCATCGCCGCTCCAGGCCGACATCTTTGGAGACCAGGGCGCGGTTAATCCCATGTACGCCAGGATGGCGATTACCATCACAATGAAGACGACCGCCAGCACCGCTATGGGTCTGCGCCTGGCGCTTTTCTCTCCTTGATTTGCATAAAAAGGCAGAAAGAGCAGAATGACAAGCGCAATGGCGGGCGCGCCAAACATGACCCAGGCTTCCATCCAATCGGGCAGGAGAGCGAGCGCGGCATAGATAGCCAGAAAGTAAAAGTCAGGCTGAGGAGCCGTGTCTACGATGGTTGGATCGGGCCGGCCGTGCGGACCTTTCGGGCCGAAAATCAGCGCTGCCCCCAGGATGCCGATGATTACGAGTGCCGCAAAAATCAGGTCTTTGCCGATGGCGTTCGGCACGAATGGAACGCCTTCTTTGCGCAGAATGTCCGCGTACTCGCCGTCATAGGTAGCGCGGTGAACCGGACGCCCCGGCTTTGGGTATTCATTGATGCCTTTGGTCAGTACGAGACGCAAATGCATGCCGAGAATCGCAATCAGCAGGCCGGGAATGATGAACACGTGGAGGGTGAAGAAGCGCGATAGTGTTTCGCCCGCTATTATGGGCCCGGCCAAGACCAGGTGGACCAACCCGGCGCCCACAAAAGGGATGCGCCCCAGAATGGAAGCGCCAATTCCCAGACCCCAATACGCATCCTGGTCGAAGCGCATTACCTGGCCGGTAAAAGCCAGAGCGAGAGTTGCCAGAAGGAGAAAAATGCCGCTCACCCAGGTCAGTTCGCGAGGGTATTTGTAAGCGCCGAAGAGGAAGACCTGAATCATATGTGCCGACATCAGGGCGACCATAAAATTCGATCCCCAATAATGCACGGCACGCAGATACCAACCCCAGAATTGCGCGTGGTTTAGGTATTGCAAGCTGGTGTACGCTTCATTTGTTGAAGGAATGTAGACGAACGCCAGGCAGGCGCCGGTGATGACCTGAATAATGAAACAGAGCAGTGTGGCGCTGCCGAATACGTAGAACCAGCTTCCGGAGCTTGCAGGGACCTCGTGTCCCGCGGTGGAAGCATAGAGCGCCGTCAGATGTAATCGTTCATCGAGCCAGACCGATAATTTCCTCAGTGCATTCATGCCAGCGGTCCTAAACCGGATTCGAGAGCGTCGGCATTTCTCCGCCCTTCACCCAAAGCTGTTCGCTCTCCACTTTGTAATCGTATTGAAAAAGGCCGCGTGGGGGCGGGCCGGCAGCGCGCGATCCATCTTCGTAGTAGGCGCCTCCATGGCACGGGCACAAAAACAACCCGGACTCCTGAAACCAGCGGACCGGACAGCCCAGGTGGGTGCAGTTGATCGCGAAGACCTGAAACGTGTTGCCCTGCAGACGGCGTACCCAGCACGGGATATCGGCTGTTTCGCCATCCCAAGGACGAGTGTAAGGGTTGCGATAGGTTGCAATACGGGTCGATTGCTGAGGGAAATTGTCGAGATGCCCGAGCGAGATCCAACTGCGGGGATCTTTGCGCTGCACAAAACTGGAAAACACGAATCCGACCAGCGGTATGGCGAGGATCACACCGGCAACCACGTTCACTACGACGCCTGCGGCAAATAGCAAATCGCGCCGTGTGGATTCGGGTGGTTTTGGTTCGTGGGATTGCCCCTCCGCCCCCGCTCCTTCGGGGCTCGGCTTCGAATGATCTGTCATTTCACTCCTTGCTCGCTGCTTGCTGATCTGTTTCCTTGTTTGCCCTTATTCGTGGGGCTTCCGGGCCCGTGACCGCTTCCTTGATTACCTGTCGTAATCTGGCCGCCCTGGCCCGTTCCGTTTTCGACCGTGTGCGCCGTCAATGCAATCGGCGGCCGCATGGAAGAGAGATATGCGACCAGGTCCGTCACGTCCTGATCGCTGAGCGCACGGCCCAGTTTCAGGTGTCGGAAATCCGGCATTCCGAAATCCGGGCGTCCGAAGAGAATTGAGGTGCGCAGGTATTGGTCGCTCGCCAAGGCCAGAACAACCGGGTCCGTTACCGAGCCGATGGGCGCGCCTTTACCATGGCACATGAAGCAATTCCGCGCGAACAGTTTCTTGCCGTTGGCGGAATCGCCCTCTGCATTCCCGGCGCTGTAGCTTGGCGCCGCCACACCCTTCAGACTTACGGGTTTAGCCCAATTTTGCTCGATTCCATCCACCAGCGCAGTAATTTGCTTCGGATAAAGCGGGCCGCCGCGGTCGCGCGCCCATGCCGGCATGGCTGTTCCCTTCCGGCCATTCTCGATCACGTTCCGAAGGGTGTCTTTCGGAATAACCGCCAGGTACAACGGATCGTTCAAGGGACGCCCTGCGCCATTCTTTCCATCCATGCCGTGGCAGCCCGAGCAGTTTTCGCTGAAGAGCGTGTTGAAATCTGTTATGTCTGCAGGGGCAATCTCTGGTTTAGGTTTGCCGGGCGGCTCGCAACCTGCCGTTAACAGAACAGCAATACTGACAACGGCGAATGCGCACAGAAGAGGGCGCGATGGCATGGTGGCGGGGACGCTATTCCTCACTTATCCGAGTCCTCGCGCGGCGGCCGGATGCCCGGCGCCTCGAGCTTCGCGCGTTCCGCCATGCTCCACGACTGCATGGTATGGATGTTGGTGCTACGCGCGATCACATAGCCGCCCACCAGGCCGAAGGCAAGCTGGCACGCGACAAACCACGGCCAACTGATGCGGTCGTTCAAAGCGGGATTGAGAATTGTTAATGTAGTTGCCACCAGCCCGCTCCAGAATAACGGCATGAGGATGCCTGCCCAAAACGGCGCGTATTTAGGAAACATGGGCAAGATGGCTGCGTAGACCACGCCCATAAGCATTGAAAGAATTCCATGTCCTACGAATGCGGCAACGAATGCCAAGCCGTTGAATGCCCGAAGCTGTTCTAGGGATTCCGATCCCATGTTGGGTATCACCACTCCGGCCAGCAGGTTCACCGGATACCAGATGCTGTGCTGGGCTATGAGCCCGTACAGGCAAGCCAGAGCCGCCATAGCAGCGCCGCCAGCCAAACCGCCCTTGATTCCCGCTGAATATGGATGCGCACTTTCGGGAACATGCACGCGATGTCCCGATTCGCCCAGCTTCAGGCGTATTACGGTGCGGGTTTCGACCGCAATAGGAGCGGGCCGGTGGGCCGGATCCACCGGCACTTCCTCGTGTTTTTCAAGAGGAATGAGATCGTGCCACCAACCGAGTGCCGCACGGAATGCCAAGACGAAGCCTACCGCGCTTACCGCCCAATGGGTTACTAATCCGGCGACGAGGAGCGTAACTCCAAACGCAAACACCATCGGCCAGAAGGTTGGATGAGGCAGTTCGATATGCGATTGCTCGGTCCGCTCTCCCGCTTCTCCGTGATGCAGTTCGTGTGACATGGCGCGATCCCCTTTATCTGCCGACGATGTACACTACCGTGAAAACCACCACCCAGACCGCGTCAACGAAGTGCCAGTACCAGGAAAGAAAGAGAACACGGCGGAATTGCGTCTGGATCGGAAAGCCCATCAATGTGACCACTAGCACGATCAGCAGAAAAATCATCCCAACGGTCACGTGGCTGGCGTGGAGGCCAACCAGCGAATAGAAGGTTGAACCAAACAGGTTCGTGCTGATAGTCAGGTGATCTTCGTAAATCAGCTTCTTCCATTCCAAACCTGTCGCGACCAGGAACTCGAGTCCCAGGCAAATGGTCACAATCCACCAGAACTTAAACCGGCCTAGCTCATTTTTTGAAAGTGCGTGTTCGGCCAGATAAACCGTCAGGCTGCTCGAAAGCAGACAGATTGTAGCGATGATGGGGATTTCGAGAACATCCTTCGGGTACGGTCCAACCAGGCTCTTACCGATGTACACGAGATACGCGGCCACAAAGATGGTAAAGAGCGCCGTCTCTGTAACGATCAAAAAAATAATTCCGACTTTGCCGCGATCGGGAGGCGCCCAGTGCTGCTCTAAAGTAAGGGCGTCGGCGGTCAATTCGTTGTTCTCAGCCATGCGGTTATTCGTATTTCCAATCCGGGTCTTGCGGATGCTTCAAATCCCAAAGCGGCCGGCTGCTGCGAACGACCGGCAGCTTCTCGAAGTTGTATTCCGGAGGCGGGGAAGTTGTCGCCCATTCCAACGTCCAGCCGTCCCAAGGATCGTCCCCGGCAGGCTGGCCTTTCTTCAAGGTGTATAAAACGTTCCAGACAAAGCAGGCGACGGCTGCCGCTTGAACAAGTGCACCTACCGAAGCAATGAAGTTAATGGTGTCCCAGCCCCGGTTCGGCGCATAGGTATAAATGCGCCGCGGCATTCCGAGGAACCCCGCAAAATGCAGAGTGAGGAACGTCATATTGAATCCGATGACAAATAGCCAGAAATTCCATTTCCCAAGTTTTTCATTCAGCAGTTTGCCGGTCACCTTGGGAAACCAGTAGTAAATGCCGGCGAAGATGCCAAAAACGGCTCCCCCGATCAGCGTGAAATGGAAGTGTGCGACGACGAAATAGGAATCGTGCAACTGCCAGTCAAACGGCGCAACCGCCAGCATGATGCCTGTGAGGCCCGCAACCAGAAACTGCAGCAGAAATGCGCAGCAGTAACACATCGCGGTAGAGTAGCGGATGCGTCCGCCGTACATGGTGGCGGTCCAGTTGAAGATCTTGATTCCCGTGGGAACGCCGACCAGCATGCTGGAGGCCGCAAAAAAGGTATTTGACCAGGCCGTCATTCCAACCGCAAACATATGGTGCGCCCAAACGCCCAGACTGATGAAGCCGATTGCGACTACCGCGCCCACCATGGCAGGCTTCCCGAAAATCGGTTTGCGCGAAAAGACCGGAATGACCTCCGATAGGATCGCGAATGCCGGGAAGATCAGAATGTAGACCTCCGGATGTCCGAAGATCCAGAAGAAGTGCTGCCAAAGAACAGCCGAGCCGCCCGCTTGAGTTTCGAAGAAGTTCGATCCCAGGTGCCGATCCATCAGCAGCATGATCTGCGCCGCATTCAGAGGCGGAAGGGCAATAAGAATCAGCCAGGAGTCGACCAGCATCACCCACACGAACATCGGCATCTTGCTCAGCGTCATGCCGGGACAGCGCAGCGAAATGGTGGTGGCGATGACGTTAATTGCGCTTGCGATGCTGCCTACACCTGAAACCAGAATTCCCAGAATCCAATAGTCGGTAGCCGCTCCTCGTGAAAATGCTTTGGATGTTAGTGGCGCGTAAGCAAACCAGCCCACATCGGGGGCAGAACCGGCGCCGCCCAGTCCACCGCCGCCGATATAGCTGAAATATAAAAGCAGCCCTCCGAACAGGAAGATCCAGAAGCCGAAGGCATTCATTCTGGGGAACGCCATATCCCGTGCCCCAATCATCAAGGGCACGAAGTAGTTCGAAAACCCCGCGATCATGGGCATTCCCAAAAGGAAGACCATCGTGGTCCCGTGCATGGTGAACAGGCGGTTGAATGTGTCGGGCGCGACTAGGTGGCTTTCCGGAAACATCAACTGCATGCGTATCACCACGGCCATGATGCCGGCGACGATCATGAAAATGAGCGCCGAAATAACGTACATCAAACCCAGGCGTTTGTGATCGACAGTGGATACCCAGGAATATAGAGCTTCCGAAAAAGAAGAGTACGTCTTCTCTTTTTGCCTCGGATGTTCGAGTGGATAATCTATTGAAGCCATGGTCCTCCGCTCTACTTCAGCGTCTCCAGGTATGCCACCACTTGATCCAGCTCTTTATCGGTAAGTTTCATGCTGGGCATGAGGCATCCGGGCTTGATTACCTGCGGATCGTTCACCCAGGCGCGCAGATGTTCGGGCGTATTGGTCAGTACTCCCGCCCCAATGTTGTCCCGCGACATCAGGTGAGTCAGATCAGGACCAAACTGGCCGATGGACGGTGTCCCCCTGATGGTGTGGCAGTTGACACACGAGAGCGATTGATAAACAGCCCGGTCCGCACTGACTCCTGGGTCGTCGACTGCTGGCTTAGCCTCGGCTGCCGCCCACTTGTCGAAATCGGCAGGTTCCTGGGCGATGACACGCAACAGCATGTTGGCGTGCTGAGTACCGCAATATTCGGCGCAATTGCCGAAATAGATCCCGGGTTCGCTTGGGTCAATCCAGGTGAAATTCTGCCGGTTAGGAATCAAATCCATTTTGCCCGCCAGTTGTGGCACCCAGAAGCTATGGATCACATCAGCGCTCTCAAGCGTCAGGTACGTCGCATCATTTCCGTTCCGCGAAACCGGTACGTGAATTTCATTCGCGGTATGCACTTTGAATTGCGGGTATTCCACTTCCCACCACCATTGATGCCCGACCAGTGTCACTTTCGTTGTTGACGGCGGCGGGCTCGCGTTTTGCACGCCTGCGATGACGCGCGCTGAAACGCCGATTAGCACGAATACGATCAGGATTGGTATAACCGTCCAGGCAACCTCAATCTGGTTGCTCCCGTAGACTTGCGGCGGCTCCTGGTGCTCGTCCTCGCCGGGTTTACGCCGGAAGCGAATCATCGTGTAGACAATCAGCCCGGCAACCACTACGAAGATCACTCCCGTGATAGCCAGAGTTAGCAGCGCGATGTTCTTTTCTGAAGCGCCGGGTGTTGCCAGAGGCCGAAAGATGTTCGCAATCCGGTGCTCAGGGAGCCCTGGAACATTGGCCTGCAGCAAAGCTACTAGAGCGTGCTTAAACAATCGACCTTCCCCCCTTGCTGAGCCGCAATACTCAATGTACCGTGCGATCCGCGAAAGAATTATCGGTGGCCTTCACGAAACACTCGAGCGGGCGTCCGGATATAGTGAGAGCACAATTATGCCTCTTGAGATTCAGCGGAGGGAAACGGAGGGGATCACGATTTTCGATCTCCGCGGCCGTATCGTAGCAGGCTCGGAATCAGCTGAACTGCGCGATGCACTCACTCAATTTGCTTCGGGACCACACCCGAATCTGATCCTGAATATGCAGCACGTTCATTTTGTCGACAGCACCGGGCTCGGTATTTTGGTCCTCGGCCATTCCTCGGTAGAGCAGGTCGGTGGCGCGCTAAAGCTGCTGAACATTTCAAAACGCAGCGCACAGCTCCTCATCCTGACAAAGCTGTCAACCGTATTTGAAATGTTCAATGACGAGCAGACAGCAATCAACAGCTTTTTTCCGGACCGCGAGGTAAAGCGGTTCGACATTCTCGATTTCGTGAATAGCCAGGAGGGTGGAGAGGAATCTGCCGCTGGCGAGAATCGCGAAACCGGAAAGCACTCCTGAATCCGTGGGCGAATTGGTTAGGCTTCTGCGGGGCGAAACAGATTCAACACGCCGAGCCCCACTCCAGCGACCAGACAACCCCAGGCAAACCAGTCGCCATGGCGCGCATAGAACGTGGGGGCATCAATCGCTCCGTACCGGACAGACGCAGCCAACTCCTCAAAGGGTGGAAGGCGTTTAATTACACGGCCGGCAGGATCAATTACCGCACTGATTCCGTCATTCGTGCATCGGATGATAAAGCGCCGATTCTCAGCCGCCCGCATCCGTACAAGCAGCAGATGCTGCTGCCGCGCTTCGGAATGACCGAAGTAGGCATCGTTCGATATGTTAACCAGAACGTCCGCACCCTTCTTTGCAAACTGGCGGACAAGATCCGGGAAAGCGGACTCGTAGCAGATGAAAACGCCAAGCCTATGCCCGGCCGCCGGAAGAATTTTAATATCGTGGCCAGGCACAAAATCGCCGGCTTCCTGGGTCACACGGTTGACGAATGAGAACAAAGGTGGGACGAATTCTCCAAACGGGACGAGGTCGATTTTGTCATACCGGCCTATTTCGGCCCCGTCGGGTCCCAGCAGAAGAGCAGAGTTGAGAGGCTGATTGGAAGGCGTGTAAGCGACCGTGCCGAACAGGAACCACCCATGGCGTCGCGCGATCTGCGTCGCAAGTTCGTGAAATTCGGGATCGTTGTAGTAGTAGAGCGGGGCAGGGAGTTCCGGCCAGATGATCAACTTGGCTGGAAGCGCATTCGATAACAGCCTGAGCTGCCGCTCTGTTTTCTCTTGCAGGAGCCCGGTCCATTGCACGGAAGGATCGATGTTCGGCTGCACAAGCAAGGCGCTTTCCGTTGCGGGAGTGTTCTCGGGAATAGCGGGCAAGAGAAAGAGGAGCGGCAGCGCGAGTAACGGAGCAAGGCGAACGCGAGGATAGCGCAGAACCACGCAGGCAAGTCCAGCGGCCAGCATGCAGAATACAAACGAGAGTCCATAAACACCGAGAAACGGCGCAAGCCGAAGCGGCAGGGACATATCGATGCCCGCATTGCCAAGCTGCAGCCACGCAAAGCCGAAGGTGCCGTGTGTCCGTTCAAGCCCGGTCCATAGCGCCGCTACGGCGGGGATTGCGTACGGACGCCGCATCAGCGGCCCGGCGAGCCAGCTAAACACAGCCAGATGCAGGCCCTTCAGAATGGCGAACAGGAAAAAGGAGCCCCAGCCCCCCCACTGGCCCATGCCTCCGTGGACTTCCAGCACAAACTGAATCCAGGTGCACAGGAAAAACCAGAAAAAGATTCCGGCCGCCCATCCGTACACAAAACGCTGCCACGCGTCGCGGGTCCGCGCAAGCGCGATCAGCAGAGGTGTCAGCGCCACAGGAGCAAGCCAGCGAATATCGAATTTCGGAAAAATCAGGAGCAGCAATATTGCCGATAAAATGCTGAGGAGCGTGTGAAAAAAGACGCGCCGGTAGTAGGGAGGGAAAAATTGATGCAATGGGGTGGTGAGCTACGTGCCCTGCCTTTATCTTCGCGCGGCTCATCTTTCCAGCCTCATGGCGCGGCGGCGTACCTGCTATTCCTGTGATCAATGAGACGAGTTCTTCTGTCCTGGAGCAGCGGAAAGGACAGCGCCTGGGTTCTTTACCTGTTGCGACAGATGCGCGATGTCGAAGTAGTTGCGCTCCTTACCGCCTTTAACCGCACGGCGGATCGTGTTTCGATGCATGCGGTCCGCCGCGTTCTGGTCGAAGTTCAAGCCGACAGAGCCGGCTTGCCTTTGTGGCCGGTTGAACTCCCGTCGCCTTGTTCGAATGCCGTTTACGAAGAGGCGATGGCCGCCGCGTGCCGTCGCGCAGTTGATCACGGGATAACGGAAATCGCCTTCGGCGATTTATTCTTGCGAGACATTCGCGAGTACCGCGAGCGGCAACTTCAGGGAACGGATCTGAAGCCGCTCTTCCCAATCTGGGAATCGCCAACGAAGGATCTTGCGGCAACCATGATTCAGAAGGGTGTAAGAGGCAAAGTCACTTGCATCGATCCCGCGAAACTCGATCAATCGTTTGCCGGGCGCGAATTCGACGTTTCCTTCCTTGATGCTCTCCCTGCCGATATCGATCCTTGCGGCGAAAATGGCGAGTTTCACACGTTCGTATACGACTCGCCGGTTTTCTCGCGCCCCATAGCGATACAGGCCGGAGAAGTTCTTGAGCGCGACGGCTTTATCTTCGCGGACCTTCTGAAAGCCGATCCTTAGGCAGCGTGGATTCTTCCGTCCCGCATGGCAACAATCCGGTCCGCAAATGCGGCAGCTTCCGGATTGTGAGTGATCATGAGGACCGTCTGGCCCGTTCGCTTATTCAGGTTACGAAGAATCTCGAGCACGGCGTTTGAATTCTCGGTATCCAGATTGCCAGTGGGCTCATCAGCCAGCAGAATCGCTGGCTGATTTACCAAAGCGCGAGCGATCGCAACCCGCTGCTGCTCGCCTCCG
>Ga0308173_10000834_pt1 | contig 14229 bp, 11 predicted proteins | sample PhyPR1_FD_203716 | JGI IMG/M metagenome (GOLD analysis project Ga0308173, IMG submission 203716) | Soil microbial communities from UC Gill Tract Community Farm, Albany, California, United States - DLSLS.P.R1 | ecosystem: Environmental > Terrestrial > Soil > Agricultural land | place: USA...
ACGTGCTGAGCCTGCTTGATTCTTCTTACCTACGATTTCGTCGATGCCCGCCCCAGCGGAGGGCATCGGGTCAGGCCGGCAAGCGAGTCGCTCAGAAGTGATTCGAGGATAAGAGCGCAGGCATCGCCGGGCAACGATTTGTGATAAATTGTGCGCGATTATCGCACGCACGTGTTCGATAATCGACCGCTTTGGGGGTTAGCACTAGCTTAGGCGCGAGCGAACATGACGAAACCGGCACTCGACTAGCGCGACTGGATCGCCGGGCTGGAGAAGGGATTGGCGATTCTGGAAGCCTTCGACGACCAGCACGCCCGCATGACGCCGACGCAAGCCGCCATGCGCACCGGCCTGACGCGCACGGCGGCGCGCCGCTATCTGCTGACGCTTGCGCATCTCGGCTACGTACAGACCGACGGCAAGCTCTTCAATCTGACGCCGCGCGTGCTGCGCGTCGGCTGGTCCTACTTCGACTCGGCGCGACTGCCGCGCATCGTGCAGCCTTATCTGCAGCATCTGAGCGCGTCGATTCACGAATCGGTCTATGTGAGCGTGCTCGACGAATGGGATCTCGTCATCATCGCGCGCAACGGCTCGACTCGCGTGATGACCACGGGCTTCGTGCTGGGCGCGCGCGTGCCGGCCGCATTGATGTCGGGCGGACTCGTGCTGCTGGCCTACAAGCCGGATGAGGACGCCGTGCGCAAGTGGCTCGACGCGACCGAATTCAAGCCGTTCACGCCGCTCACCATCACGAACAAGGAACGGCTCTACGAGAAGATCCGGCAGGCGCGCGTGGATGGATACGTCGCCATCGAGCAGCAATTGCAGGTGGGCGTGCGCGGCGTCGCGGTGCCGATCAAGAATCGGCATGGACAGGTCGTGGCGGCGTTGTCGGCGAACATGCCGATCGGCAAGGAGACGAACGAGGGCGCGCTCGCTCGCGTGTTGCCGCCGTTGCAGGAAACGGCGCTCGCCATGCTCAACGTCATTTGATCCTGATCCACGCTCGCTACCGGCCAGCCCAGAACGCGCGCTGCACGCGCAGCACTTCGTCCTCGACTTCAGCGACGGGTCCGATCAGTTCGACCGGCTTCTGACAATGGTCGAAGACATAGCGCGACGAGACGCTCATCGTCGGATTCTCAGCGTGGTTGCCGGTGGCTTCGAGCAGGCGCTCTTCGGTGAGTCCATAAACCACGCGGCCGATGTTCGCCCAGTACGCGGTGCCCGCGCACATGCAGCACGGCTCGACCGATGTGTACAGCGTGCAGCTCCACAGATAGGCCGGCGTGAAGTTGAGCGCCGCCACGCGCGCGAGCACCGATTCGGCGTGATTCACCGTATCGACGTTGCCTTGCTCCATCAGCACGGTTTCCTGATCCGGGCCGACGAGGATCGCGCCGAACGGATGATGCCCAAGCAAGGTCGCGCGTTCAGCGATGGCGCTCGCATGCCGCAGATGCCGCACGATTTGCTCGCGCGTGGGCGTGAGGCCTTGAGGCGGGAGGTCGTCGCGCTGCGGGGCGGGGGCAGTCAGGCTCATGGGTGTATTCCGGGCTTAGGGCTTAGTGCCGTTCAGTTGGGCAGCAGCGGAATGAGCCACGCAAAGCAACGAGCAGTCAACATTCAAGGGTTTAACGCTCGCCGCTATGAAGCGGCACAACCGGCCGTTAGCCGCAAACTTCGGGCCGCGAGTCTCTCGTCGATCTACATCCATATTGTCTGCGACACGGAGCCTTGGTTGGCAAATCGTCCGTATTGACTCAAAGACCTGTATCGAGGCGGCGTCGACCGGCGAGACAAGTACCGCGATGGTCGCTACACGAAAACCCGCGCCGGCATAGAAGGTGGCTTCGGCACTGACAAGATCCATTAAGGCCCCGGCGAGCATACTAGACACAGCGTGACGCCACCGCTGAACGCCGTCCCGCGCGAGTCCGCCGGCGCAGTCAGCGCGACCATCGTAGCAAGCAGGCCTTGCGTCATGCCCATGTGCATGCCCCAGCGCGACGCCTACGAGGATCAAGCTCCTCTGTGTACCCCGGCGCAAGCACGAGGTCAGCGGCGACCGGAATAGTAAGGCCGCCGATAAGCATCGGCATCACATCGTTGTTCCCGACAGGGACGATTTCAGCCAGCCGGGCGGGGCGAGTGAGTCAATCGGTGCCTTTCGCACCTGCATCAAGTAAGAGAAAAAGTTCGCGGTGTCTTCAATTTCCCGCAACGCCGTCCGCGCTGCTGGTTTAGTTGCGTTGTGAATGCGACAGGCGGCGTACAATTGGCTTCTACTTTTGTCCGACCAGTGCAGACCGATCCTTCATGCACCCCACGGCGTGCCGAAGATTCCGACTTTTGCAGGAGGCAAGCCGCGCATGAATGCCTTCGATGCATCGATTCAAACTTACCTCTCCCACGTTGCGCCGTCCTCTGGCTTGTTTGCGCACGCGGTTGCAGTCATCGCCGGCTTTGCTCTGTTCAAGGGATTGGCGCCGCTCGCGATCATGTGGGCAATCTGGTTCAAGCGGGACGAGTCGCTTGAGCACCGTCGGGAAATGGTCGTCGCGATAATGTCCGCGGCGCTCGTTGCCTTCGTCCTGGGAAGGCTTCTTGCCCTGGTTTTGCCTTTTCGGCTCAGGCCAATTGATGACGCCAGCCTTCACCTGACTTTTTCGGGCGCAAGCCAGGCAAGTAATCCACTGCGGCTCTGGAGTTCGTTTCCGAGCGATCATGCAGCGTTGTGGATGGCGGTCGCAGTCGGTATCTTCCTCGTTTGGCGCTGGATCGGCGTGTTGGCGATTCTGCACTGCGTGCTGTTTATCTGTCTGCCGCGGGTCTACCTTGGCTTGCACTATCCGACAGACGTGATTGCCGGCGCAGTGATCGGCGCAGCGGTGGTTATCCTGCTAACGCGCGCCTCGTTGAGACAGCGATTCGCGACCCGCGTCGTGCTATTTATGGAGCGTTGGCCCGCCGTAGGGTACATGCTGGCTTTCCTGTACTTCTTCGAACTCGCCACCATGTTCGATGAGCCCAGATTGCTCGCCGTGTCGCTCCTCAAGGTGCTGTAATCGTACAAATCTGCAGGAACGGACTCGCGCGAGTGCAGCGCCAGGCGTGCTGCCCGCTGCCCGGCGCATCCGCCGCGTGCAGCTTGGCAGACAGCGTGCATGGGAACAAAACGCAGCAGGCCCGACGCAGATGTAGACCGCAGAAAGCAGAAAGCCGCGTTCCGGTTCAAGCGCGGCTTTGTTCATCGGGCGTCAAATGAACGGCATATGGTGAGCATTTACAGGAGCGCAGGAACGGTGAGCACATTCGGGAGCGTGAGCCCGACGCTGCGCTCATTGACCGTTCGTAGGATCGCTTTCGCCAACAACACGAAGCGGAATCGCCACGAACGCGGCTTGTACAAGCCCAAGCCGCCTCGCGCGCCAAGCTGTCAGTCCTTTCGATGCTGGCGATTGATGCCGCATGGTTAGCGCCCGCTCAGGCGCAGTCGATGCCATGCGCCAACTCCGCCGCCGAGCACGTGAACGCCGATCGGATGCCGCAGCGCGCAGATGATGCTCAAGCGGCCCATTTTCGATGTGTCAGCGCGGCATGACACGCACGGAACGACGGCGCAGAATAATGATTAGTTATCCAGACGTATCTCGCGTTCCATCACGGCCTGAACGACCGGCAGAAAACCACCTTCAGCAACGCCAAGCGCCCGCAGTTCGCGAAGATCGCGCGTCATCGCAGAAATGAAAACGGACCGGCGCGCGAAGCAGCCAGTCCGGTCGCGCCTCGCAGTGGCAGGCAGTCAAGGGGCGACGTCTTTTACTATGCAGTGACCGTGCCAAGGGAACCAGTGCGGCGCGAAAGCCTTATGCGGCCAGCGAAGCGCAGAGCGCGGCCGCGGCAAGTGTCAGCCCGGAGGCAACAGCAGCCGCGACATCCGTTGGCGCGCATCCATCACGAACGCACGGTTACTTGCTCGCCACCTTGAGCGCCAGTTCCGCCACATGCTTGCCCTGATAACGCGCGATTTCGAGTTCGTTCTTGCTCGGCTGACGCTTGCCGTCCGCGCCCACGATAGTCGTTGCGCCGTAGGGCGTACCGCCCGAGATTTCTTCCATGCTGGTCAGCGCGGCGCACGCATATGGCACGCCGGCGACGATCATGCCGTGATGCAGGAGCGTCGTGTGGAACGACGTGATCGTCGTCTCTTGCCCGCCATGCTGCGAGGCGGTCGACGTGAACACGCTGCCGAGCTTGCCGACCAGCGCGCCTTTCACCCACAGGCCGCCCGTCTGGTCGAGAAACGTGCGCATTTGTCCCGCCATGTTGCCGAAGCGCGTGGGCGTGCCGAAAATGATCGCGTCGTAATTGGCGAGTTCGTCGACACTCGCGACGGGCGCCTGCTGATCCAGCTTTACGCCGATGACACTGGCCTGGTCGGCGGGAATGGTTTCGGGCACGCGCTTCACCGTGACCTCGACACCCGCGACGCCGCGAGCGCCTTCCGCGACCGCTTGCGCCATCGTCTCGACGTGGCCATACATCGAATAGTAGAGAACCAGTACTTTCGCCATGAGATGTCCTTGCTGAATTCGTCGATTTTGTCGATTCGTGCGGACACAAAGATAGCATCGTCGTCCGGATGCTGCTGGATGCATTGCGCTCGCGCCGATCCGCGTCTACGCTCGGACAAAAGCCCAGCCGCCCGCCCACGATGCCGCAGACCGCTCCCACGATGGACTCCCGACTCGCGTCCTTGCGCGCGTTGAGCGGCATCGTGCGCGAGGCGTTCGCATCGCTCGTGCGCGAACTCGTCGCGATCAGGCCGACGCCCGCGCGCGCGCTCTTCGCGACACAGGCGATGCTGTCCGTCGCGCTCGCAGTGGCGCTCGCCTACGCGTTCCACCTCACGAACGTCTGGTGGGCGGCGCTCAGCGGCTTCGCGGTCATGCAGACGAAGTTTTCCGCGTGTGCGCAGCGCGGCGTGCATCGCGTGCTCGGCACCGTCGCGGGCGCGTTGCTCGGCGCGACGGCGGGGCCGCTCATCGGCGACGTGCCGTGGCTCTTCGTGCCGCTGCTCGGCGTGATCGCGGGCGTGTCGGTGTACCGCGCGCTCGTGTCGGATGCGGGGTACGCGTGGGTGCTGGGCGCGGTGACGTCGCTGATGGTGACGTTCGAGGCGCACCGGCTCGGGTCGGCATCGGCGACGGCGTCGTTCGCGCTGCTCCGCGTGGCGGAAGTGATCGTCGGGACGCTCGCGTGCGTCGCCGTCTCAGCGCTCTTTCATGCTGGCGTGCAGCACTATCGCAAGTCGCGCGGCGCGGCGCCGGTCCCGAATGCGCAGGCGGCATCGACCGCGGATCGTGTCGATACCGCGAGTCATGAAGCGCAGGCCGTCTCCATCATTCCGTCCGATGCCGCCGCCGTGCAGGCGCTCACCGCGACGCACGCGGCGCTCGCCGAACGGACCGCACGCGCGATGCGCAAACGCCTCGCGTGGCATGCGGCGTGGTCCATCGCTATTCTTGCGTCGCTGGCGTATGCGTGGAGCCTGTCCGGTTTTGCGCAGGCGATGGTCACGGCCATTGCAGTGCTGATCCTGCCCGCATCGGCGTTGGGCAAGCCGACGCAAAGGCCGATTGCCACGCGCATGGTCCAGCGCGGGCTCGGGTGCCTGCTCGCGGGCGCGGTGAGCCTCGCGCTGTTGCCGCTAATTGGCGACAACGCGTTCGCATGCATGCTCGCGTTATGCGCGGGCGTGTGGATCGGATGCCATGTGCAGACAGGCTCGCAGGGCGCGAGCTATGTGGGCCGGCAGTTCACCATCGCATACATCATGGTGTTCGTGCAGGATCATCAGTGGTCGTCGGACCCGATGCCGGCGGGGGTGCGGCTCGGCGGCATTCTGTGCGGGATCGGCGTGCTGGCGTGCGTGATGGGAACGGGAAGGGCGCTCGCATCGCGGCGCGCGACGCGCCCCGCGATGCGGTGAAGTTACATCGGACCGATATTCAACCCTCTTCGGCCCAGGCCAGATTCTCCCTCGCCATCAACGCCGACGAAGCCGCCGGGCCGAACGTGCCCGCCGTATAACCACGCGGCTTATCGCCCAGTTCCTTCCAGCCGTTCAAAATCGGCTCGACCCACGCCCACGCCGCTTCCAGTTCGTCGCGCCGCATGAAGTGCGTGAGGCGCCCGCGAATCACGTCGATCAGCAAGCGCTCGTAGGCTTCCGCGCGACGCTGGGTCATGGCCTGCTGCAAGTCGAGATTGAGGTTCACGGGCAGCATCTGCATGCCGCTGCCGGGTTCCTTGGCGAGCATCTGCAACTGGATGGATTCTTCCGGCTGCAATGTGATGACGAGACGATTGCCGTAATTGCGCGGTCCGCTCGGGATGATGGAGAACGGCAGATCCGCGAAGTCGATGACGATCTCCGAACGCCGGTTCTGCATGCGCTTGCCCGTGCGCAAGAAGAACGGCACGTTCGCCCAGCGCCAGTTATTGATATGCGCGCGCAACGCCACGAAAGTTTCGGCGCGGCTGTCCGGCGGCACATTGTCTTCCTGCAGATAACCCTTTACCGGTTCGCCGCCCACCGCGCCCGCCGCGTACTGGCCGCGCACGGTGTCGCGGGCGATATCGGCGACAGTCATGGGCCGGAGCGACTTCAGCACCTTCAGCTTTTCGTCGCGCACGGCGTCCGGATCGAGCGAAACGGGCGGCTCCATCGCAACGATGCACAGCAGTTGCAGCAAGTGGTTTTGCACCATGTCGCGCAGCGCGCCGGTGTGGTCGTAGAAGCCCGCGCGGCTGCCGACGCCCACCGTCTCCGCCACCGTGATCTGCACGCTCTTGATAAACGGCGCTTGCCACAGCGGCCCGAAGATCGGGTTGCCGAAGCGCAGCACCATCAGGTTCTGCACCGTTTCCTTGCCGAGATAATGGTCGATGCGGTAGATCTGGTCTTCCTTGAAACGCTTGCCGACAGCGTCGTTGATCGCGCGCGCCGATGCGAGATCATGGCCGAGCGGCTTCTCGAGCACGACGCGCGCATGATCGTCCACCATGCCCGCCGCCGCGAGGTTGTCGCAGATGGTCGTGAAAAGCTCCGGCGACGTCGAGAGATAGAACACGCGCTGCACGTCGCGGCGCGAGGCTTCCGCAAGCCGCGCGAAATCTTCGGGACTTTCCACATCGACGCGCACGTAGTCGAAAAGCGCGAGGAATTTGTCCCACGACTGCGGATCGAAAGCCTTCGCGTCGATAAACGAGCGCGACTGCTGTTCCATGAAGTTCTTCAGATAATCTTCGCGCGTCCAGTCCTTGCGGCCGATCGCGAGAATGCGTGTCTCCGGAGGAAGGTTGCAGTGCGTGTGCGCCATGTAAAGCGCGGGCAGCAGCTTGCGCGCCGCCAGGTCTCCGCCGCCGCCGAAGATGATCATGTCGAGCGGGCGTTCATTCGAGGGAGAAGTCGGATTCGTCATGGTGCGTGAGCCGTTGAGGTTCGGAAGGGCCGGTCCGTCTATCGGGAAGGCGGCTAAAGATTCAATAAGGCCGAAGAGAGCTATGTTGCATGGTTTGCCGCCATTTTGCACGGCTCGCGCACTAACGCTCGTTCAATTTCCTCGAAGATTGACAAAGCTGGCGGCGCAAGCGCGTTTAGCGCATTCAGCGCAACGAGTCGTTTTCGCGTAGCGTCGCGACGGCAAGATCGAGGAAGGCGCGGACCTTCTGCGTGACGTGGCGTCCTTCGCGGTGAACGAGATGGATGGGCAACGGCGGCGGTTCGAACTCGGCGAGCACGGTCACGAGCCGCCCATCGCTCACATGCTGCGCAATCTGATACGACAGCAGCCGCGCAATGCCGAAGTCCGCGAGCGCGGCGGCAATGGCCGAATCGTTCGTCGTGGTGATGAAGCGCGGGCGCGTGCGCACGATCACCGGCCGCCCGCCATCGTAAAGACGCCATTCGGGCGGCGACGATGATCCGGTGGAAGCAATGATCGTGTGAGCGTCGAGGTCGTCGGGATGCGTCGGCGTGCCATGCGCGGCGAGATAAGCCGGCGACGCGCACAACACGCGCCGCACGCGCCCCACGGGAATGGCCTGCAACGATGAATCCGGCAATTCCGCGATGCGCACGGCCACGTCGATGCCCTCGTCGACGAGATTCACCACGCGGTCGATGAACCAGCAGTTCGCATCGGCTTCGGGATAGCGCGAGAGGTAGTCGAGCACGACAGGCGTGATATGCAGCCGGCCGAACAGCACCGGCGCGGTCAGCGAAAGCACGCCGCGCGGCGACGCGTGCGTGCCTCGCGCGGCGAGTTCCGCGATGTCCACTTCACCGAGAATGCGCCGGCAGTCTTCAAAGAAAGCAGTGCCTGCATCGGTGAGACGCACGACGCGCGTGGTGCGCGTGAGCAGCCGCACGCCGAGCCGTTCCTCCAGTTCGGTGACGACGCGGCTCACGACCGACGGCGAGACGTCGAGCTTGCGCGCGGCCGAAGCGAAGCCGCCGGTTTCGACCACCGTGACGAAGGTCGACATTGCCTGAAAACGGTCCATGCCGGAAGCGGGAGCGGGCGAAGAAGTTGCCGAGCATTCTCCGGCATGCCGGTGCGTCTCGCAATCGCGGCTTCGTTCAAAGATCGAGTTCAAGCGCGCCGTTCGTGTGCGCGGCGGGCCGTGCGCAGCAGATCAGCGCTTCGTCGTCGGCGACGGCGAACGCGGGCTCGCTCGCATACGATACCGCGCCGCGCACGACGCGCGTCCTGCATGTCCCGCACGTGCCGCCGCGACAGTTCGACTCCGTGTCGACGCCGCGCGCTTCCGCAAGCTCAAGCAGCGTGCCGCTTGCGGGCGTCCATTGCGCGTCGCGGCCCGACTTTGCGAAGCGCACCGCCACGGCTTCGGTGGCCGCCGGAAGCATCGCCTTGATGTCGACGCCGCGATCGGGCGTGCGTGTCAGCGATGCAGGACCGAACGCTTCGGCATGAATGCGCGCATCCGCGACGTTCAATGCGCGCAAGCCGTCGTACAGCGATTGCATGAACGCGCCCGGCCCGCAAAGATAGAAGTCATAGTCGTTGAACGGCAGAAAGCGGGTCAACAAATCCATGTCGATGCGCCCGGACACGTCGTAATCGCGCTTCAATTGCGCGCCTTGCGGGTCGCTCAACACACGTATCACGTGGACCGCGCCGCCCGCGCTTTCCGCGAGCGTGTCGATCTCCGCCGCGAACGCGCGGCTCGCGACCGTACGCGCCGATGCGATCAGCCAGACCGGTCGCACGCGCCGCTTGCGCAGCCCTTCGTAGACCACGTGCCGCAGCATCGCGAGCATCGGCGTGATGCCGACGCCCGCGCCGAGCAGCACGGCCGGGCGCGCTTCGAACGGATCAATGGTGAAATTGCCCGCCGGCGCGCGCGCTTCGACGATGTCGCCGGCCTGCAGCGTGTCGTGCAGATGCGCCGACACGCGGCCCTCGCGCTTCACGCTGATGCGATAGACGCCGTCCGCCGGCCCGACCGACAGCGTGTAAGTGCGCACGAGCGCCTTCGATTCGCCGGGCAGCGTCACGCGCACCGGCAAGTGCTGGCCGGCCGCGTGCGGGACGATACCCGCGCCATCGGCCGGTTCGAGCCAGAAGGAACGGATGGCGTCGCTTTCATCGACGACCTTGCTCACGCGATACGGCCGCCATGCGTTCGCGAGCGCCGCCGCTCTCGTGCGCTGCGCGGCTTCGTTCCAGTCGCCTGTCATCAGCGAATTGGGCGACGAGCCGTTTTGCCGGGAAGTCCAGCGCAACGGCAGCGCGTCCTCGCGCAGCACGATTCGACGCGGCGTGAAGCGCCATAAACGTTCCGCGCCCTGGAACGCAGTTGTCTCCGGAGAGTCGCCGAGCACTTGGGCGTCGCCCGTCAGTTGCAGCAGGTTGCCGGTGTCGAAGTCGGCGAACACGAGGCCCGCCTTGCCGTTCACGGCAATGTTGCCGAGCGTGTTGAAGAACAGATTGCCCGCGAAATCGGGAATGGTCAGCGCGCCATCGTCCGACACGCGCACGAAACCCGCCTTGCCTCCGCGATGCGACACATCCACCTGACGATGCCCGTCCTCGCGGTCGAAGTACGACGCGACGAAGAACGTATCGGCGCGTTCGATCATCGCTTTCATGGGCGGCGATTGGGCGTCGAGCGATATCGGCGCGGACGATGCGGCTTCGTCGCGCACGAACGCAAAGTCGCGCAGCTGGATGTACTGCGGGCAATTGCCATAGCTCTGCTCGACGCTGACATCGAACGCGGCGTCATTCGCGCCGTTTCGATGCACCACGCCGTTCAGCCGATTCCGGCGGCGCGTATGCAGTTCGATTCCGAGCAATCCGACGGATGCGCCATCGCGCAGGCCTGCGTCGGCGGGATCGCTTGAATCGGGCGTGCGCGTGATGGACAGCGTCGTGGCATCGGGCGAGCGCAGAAAACCGGGGCGGCCGGTCAGGAAGGTGGCCCACGCGTCGCCGTTATCATCGACGGTGCCCGCGACGACGAACGGCAGTTGCGCGAAAAACTTCCGATGCTGCTCCGGCATGAAGCTGCGCACCATGTGGCGGCCAAGGTCGTGCATGCGCTCATAGGCGCCTGCGGCTTTCTGCAGCGCGATTTCGCCGCGATGCCACGGCGTGGCCGGCTGTATCGGTGAGGATGCGGACATGATCGTTGGCGCTCCGGCGCGAGTGTCAGACGGCGAGCCCGGCGGCGGTCTTCTGGAACGGGACGAAGCCGGGCAGCGCTTCGATGCGCGCAAGCCACGCATTGACATTGCGATATCCCGACAGATCGACGTTGCCTTCCGGCGCGCTCGATATGTAGCTGTAGAGCGCAACGTCCGCGATGGTCGGATGCGCGCTGCCGATATCCGCGATCCACTCGCGGCTCTGCAATTCCTCGTCGATGATCTTGAGGACAGCGTGCGCACGCGCGATGACTTCGTCGGTATCGAACTTGCGGCCGAACACGGTGACGAGGCGCGCGGCAGCGGGCCCGAACGCGATCTGCCCCGCCGCGACCGATAGCCAGCGCTGCACGGCGGCGGCTTCGGCCGGCGTCTCAGGCAGCCATTGCGTCGCGCCGGTGCGCTTCGCCAGATAGACGAGGATGGCGTTCGAATCCTGGATGATCCGGTCGCCGTCGACGAGCACGGGCACTTGTCCGAAGCGGTTGAGGCGCAGGAAGTCCGGCGTCCTGTGCGCACCGGCGGCAAGGTCCATCTCCTCAACGTCGTGCTCTATGTGCAGCAGATGCAGAAAGAGTTGCGCGCGGTGCGAATGACCCGACAGCGGAACGTGATAGAGCTTCATGGCAGCTTCCCGAGTGCGGGCCGGGAGACGTCCCGGCCTCTGGGAAGCAGTATCGGTTATTGCCGCAGGAAGCTGAATGCAACGGGAATTCAAATCACTATTCTCGTTGCGAGAACAGTGACGGCGGTCTCAGTCTTTCGGTGCGGGCACGTTCGATTTGTTGCCCGCGAGCGGCGAGCCGTAGCCGCCACTGTTGGCATTGTTCGGCAGGCCGTTGACCAGTTGAGCGCGTGGATCGCTGGGATTCAGATTCAGTTCGCCGGCCTGCGCGTTGCCATGCGTCGGATATTCGCTGCCGAGCGGCGCGTTGGGCATCAGGCGCGTGTTGTTGTTCGGCGCGTTCATGTTCGTTTCGGCGCTCGGGTGCAACTGCGCGAACGCGGACGCTGCGCCCAGCGAAAGCGCCGCAAACAACGCGCCGCGTGCAGAAAGGCGTGCTCTCATGATTCGACTCCCGAAGACGCGGCCGGGCCGCAATGACCCAGTCTAGCCCCGCGCGGCTCGCGCACGCCGATGCCCCTTCCGTCGACCAGTCCAGCCTTTGTCATGGACAGACGGCTACTTCTTGTGCTTCTTTAGCTTGGCCTTGCGCGCCCCTCGCTCGTCGATTATCCGCACACGATGCTTGTCCTTCATCTTCTTCCACTGCCGGCATTCGTCCTTCGTGCGCAGGCAGCCGATGCAGAAGCCGGTCTTATCGTCGAACTTGCAGATGCTGATGCACGGCGAATCGACTCCCATCTTTTTTGCTCCGGCGTGACGATGTACAGGACGTTCAATTTCGCACGGCGCATGCCCGCGCAGCCAACTGATTATTCCGATCGCCGCGATAGACCGCCGGCGCCGCCAAGTGCGACAATCGGTTCCCGTACAAGCTCACCGGCACGCGCCTTGCTTGCCTGTGCAAGTATTCCCTACGAGCCGACCCCATGCCCCCTGCCTCCGGCCCGCGCCGCCCGCCCGCCAAAGTGCTGCCCCCAGAATCGCCGGGGCTTCGCGCGCTGGCGTCGCTCGTGGCGGTCGTTGTCGTGATATGTGCGTTGTACTTCGGGCGGGCGGTGATGATTCCGATCATCCTCGCCATTCTGCTCAGCTTTCTGCTCGCGCCATTCGTCGATTTCCTGCGGCGGCTGCGCTTCGGACAGGTGCCCTCGGTGATTGTCGCGGTGGTCGTTGCGCTGTCGGTGCTGACGGCCGTCGGCGCGCTCATCGGCGCGCAGGTCGCGCAGCTTGCGGGCGATCTGCCGAAGTATCAGGTGGCTGTCGAACGCAAGGTCGAGAGCATTCAGCGCATGACCGTCGGCCGGGCGGACGAGTTTCTCGGGCGCGCATCGCATGCGCTCAAGCGCCTCTCGCCGGCGCGCGAGCAGGAGCCGCGCGCGAACAACGAAAGCAACGAGGCGGCTTCGCCCATCGACCAGCCGATGCCTGTCGAAGTCCACGAGCCGTCGCCGTCGCCGCTGGAACTGGCGCAGCGGTTCCTGTCGCCGATCATCAGTCCGCTCGAAACCACGGGCATCGTGCTGATCGTCGCCGTGTTCATCCTTCTGCAGCGCGAAGATCTGCGCGACCGGCTGATTCGCCTGTTCGGTTCACGCGACCTGCACCGCGCGACCACCGCGATGGACGAAGCCGCGCGCCGTCTTTCGCGCTATTTCCTCGCGCAACTTGGCATCAATGTCGGCGTGGGGATCATCATTTCCATCGGGCTAGCGGTCATCGGCGTGCCGGGCGCGCTGCTGTTCGGCGTAATGACGACGCTCCTGCGCTTCGTGCCCTACGTCGGAACCTGGATCGCCGCGCTCGTGGCGGTGATCTTCGCGGCGGCGGTGGGGCCGGGATGGACGATGCTCGTCTGGACCATCGTGCTGTACGGCGTCACCGACATCGTGGCGGGCCAGATCGTCGAGCCGCTTCTGTACGGCCACAGCACCGGGCTTTCGCCGTTCGCGGTGATCGTCGCGGCGATTTTCTGGAGCTGGATCTGGGGGCCGATCGGCCTCGTGCTGTCGACGCCGCTCACGCTGTGCCTCGTCATCCTCGGGCGTCACGTGGACCGGCTGGAATTTCTCGATGTGCTGTTCGGCGACCGGCCAGCGCTCACGCCCGCGGAGAACTTCTATCAGCGCCTGCTCGCGAACGATCCCGACGAAGCGCTGGTGCAGGCCGAATCGCTGCTGAAAGACCGCTCGCTGATCGCGTATTACGACGAGGTCGCGCTCGAAGGTCTGCGCCTCGCGCACAACGACGTTCTGCGCGGCGTCGTGACGGCGGACCAGTTGCGGCGCATCAACGAATCGGCGCTCGACATCATCGAAGGACTGGAGGATACGGAAGACGTCGCGCCCGCCATCCAGCGCAAGGAAGAGCCGCTGGTGAGCATCACGTCGACGGACGAAGCCGGCAACGTGCCCTCCGAATTGCCGCCCGAGCGCTTCGACGCGCGCGCGGAAGGGCATACCGCATCGGTGCTCTGCATCGCGGGAAGAAGCGCACTGGACGATCTGGCCGCGACCATCGCCGTGCAGCTTTTTCGCAAGCACGGGCTGGGCGCGGATCTCGCGGGCTACGAGCGGTTCTCTCGCGGGCGTTTCGGCGAAGTGGACCTGTCGGGCGTGACGATCATCTGCGTCATCTCATTCGACGCCGCCGAATCGCCGCCGTATCTGCGCAATCTGCTGCGCCGGCTGCATCAGCGCGCGCCGGCGGCCGAGCTGATCGTCGGGCTCGTGATTGCGGAAAGTCCACTGCAAGGCGAAGTGCTGGTGCGCACGAGTTCGGCGGCGGTGTCGTTCAAGGAACTCGTCGATGCCTGCGTGGCCGCCGCGCGCCGGCAGTCGACCGATGGCATTTCGTGGGC
>Ga0308173_10000835_pt1 | contig 14216 bp, 12 predicted proteins | sample PhyPR1_FD_203716 | JGI IMG/M metagenome (GOLD analysis project Ga0308173, IMG submission 203716) | Soil microbial communities from UC Gill Tract Community Farm, Albany, California, United States - DLSLS.P.R1 | ecosystem: Environmental > Terrestrial > Soil > Agricultural land | place: USA...
GTCCCGGTACCGGACACGCACCGGCTCCTCGCCGTGCGGGCCGGGCTCGACGGCGATCACCTCCACGTTGCCGCGGAAGTGCACCTGGGGCAGCTCGGTCAACCGGTCGCGGAGCACCTGCTCGAGCTCCGGCTGGTGGAACATGTTGGCCGCCGGGTAGCCGTGCACCTGCCCGGACGGATCCCGGGTGTACTCGGCCAGGACCCGGTGCCGCGCATCGACCAGCTGCATGCCGGGGAGGGGCCGGGAGATGGCCCGGACCTGCTCGGCGACACCCATCTGGGCGAAGATGCGGAACACCTCGTCGTCGAAGTGGACGGCCCGCGGCAGCGGATAGACCTCCCGCCAGCGGTCCAGGAGCAGGCACTCGACGCCGCGCTGGGCGAGCAGGATCGCCGCTCCGGCGCCCGTCGGGCCGGCGCCGACGATCACCACGGGGAACTGGGTCTGTGTCACGGTGTCACCTTCACGCGGTTGTGCTGGGTGCCGAGGTCGAGGGCGCCGTCGGCGGTGCGGATGGAGGCCTCGATCCGGTCGCCGGGCGACAGGTAGGCGCGGCTGCGGGACTGACTGCGCACGAACAGGTCCCAGCGCCGCCGGTCGGGGAGGAGGCCCATCAGCCGCTGCACCACGGCCGGGGGTGGCTGCAGGGCCACGCCGCCGGGGGTGCCACTGAGCAGCAGGTCGCCCGCGTCGAGCCGCTCGAGTCCCGAGAGCTCCGTGAGCGTCGCCGCCGGACCGAAGACCATGTCGGCGGCCAGCCCGTCCTGACGGAGCTCGCCGTTGACCGCGAGGGTCAGTCGCAGCTCCCGCCAGTGGGCGACCTCGTCCGGTTCGGGGACACACAGGTAGGGGCCGACCGGGCAGAACGTGGGGTAGCTCTTGCCCTTGTACCACTGCCCCTGGGGCAACTGGACGTCGCGCGCGCTGACGTCGTCGGCGAGGACGAACGCCCCGACGTAGTCGGCCAGGTTCTCCTCCGTCACCGTCACGGGGCCGGGGATCGGCCGTCCCAGGACGATGCCGAGCTCCACCTCGTAGTCGAGCAGGTGCACGTCCGCCGGCCGCACGACGTCGTCGTCCGGACCGGTCAAGGAGGCCGTCGACTTGGTGAACAGCATGTTGAACGCCCGGTCCGGGTCCATGCCCGACTCGAGCATGTGCGTGCGGTAGTTGGCGCCCTGGCAGAAGATCCGGGCGTCGGGCACAGGGTTCAGGAGGCGGAGGTCCTCGACCGGCAGGGCGGCGATGTCGGCGTCGGCGATCAGGGACTGCGCCACCTTCGCGCCGTCGGCCAGCACGTCGGCGACCGTGACGTACTCCGGGGGCAGGGGCACGACGGTGGTTCCGCGCATGGCACCCCATGCGGGGCCGTCGTCCCTGGCGTATCGCACGAGGTTGGTGCTCACGAGGAGGCCACCTTGAGCAGGCCGAGGAGGCGGCGGACGTCGAACTCGTTTTCGTCGTCGCGTAGCGCGCCGATGACGTCGCGGATCAGGTGCGGCGACGGGGTGGCGCCCATGAAGTCACGGGTGACGGTCGGTCCCCACTGGGCGAGGCCGCTGGCCGTCATGGGCGACCAGCCCGCCTCGACCGTGGAGTCGAACAGGTCGCCGTCGGCGTAGTGCTCGACCATCACGCTGTCGGGGTCACGCCAGTAGTCGAAGATCTGGCTGCCCTGGATGTGCCGGCCGATGCCCCAGGCGCGCGTGTAGCCGCGGTCCTTGAGGAACTCGCCCCCGGCCGCAACGGCGTCGAGGTCGGCCAGTTGGTAGGCGGAGTGCACGTACCCCTTCCGGGGGGCCAGAACCATGGCCAGCGTGTGGTGGTCGGACGGTGTGGCGCCGCGGTCGCACCGGATGAACGCCATCGTGGGGCCGCGCTCCCGCTGGCCGGGGAAGTACAGGAAGTCGCTGACGATCAGGCCCAGGTTCTCCAGGTACCAGTCCAGGGCCCGGGTGAACGACGGTGACTCCAGCACCACATGACCGAGCCGCTCCACCTGTCCTGGTGCTCGCGGCGGGCGCTGGGTGATGTTGACGCGGCGGACCTCCCCGAAGTTGAGCGGGAGCGGCTCGCGCTCCGGCAGCGCCGGCAGCTCCTCCACGCCGGCGACGACCCGCACCGGGATGCCGACCGGGTCCTCCAGGTCGACGATGGCCCCGCCGCCGGGGCCCCGGCGCTGGCGGACGTCCGTGCCGGTGGCCCGCGCGAGGCGCTGGAGGTCCCCCTGCGACGAGGCCTGGAAGGCCGGCGCGACGAACCGTGAGCGCTCGCCACGACGGATGACCACCGACTGGGAGCCTGGCAGTGTGCCGCGCAGGTGCAGTTCGGCCTCGCTCCGATAAGCGGTGGCCAGTCCGAAGTCGTGGGCGAAGCGCTCCGCCGCGTCCAGATCGGGTTTCTCGAACTCCAGCCAGGCGAGGCCCTCGACCTTGATCACGGGGTCGGCCGCCCGCGCTGGTCGATCGCCCCTGACGGCTCCCTGCTCGCTGTGCAGATCCTCGTGGGCTGTCTTCGGCATGGTCGCATCCATTGCAACTGACCTCTCAATCGGAAGTGATGAAATCATCAGACCGTTGTCTGGTGCATGTCAAGGGAGCGAGGTGAGCTTTCTTTCGCCCGTTGCCGATGACCCACTGCAGGCCGCGCCGTTCGTGGAGAGCAGCAGCTCGGTCATCGCTCCTCCGGGAAGCTCCTCCGACCGCGCCGGAGCGCATCGAGCAGGACGAGGGAACCGAAGCTAGGCGCGGACGGTCGCCCGGACATCCACGGTTTCCCGAGTCGGCGGCCTGGTCGACGGAGGGGCTCCGCGCGCGCAACCTCTGCTGATGTGAAGCGCCTGCTCGTTCCCAGGGGGTAGGGGGAACTTTCGGCCCGCGATCCGGCTCTCGCACCGTTGCCGCCGTCCCCGCCGTCCTCCTAGCGTGCCGACATGGAGGCGAACGCGACCCCCGAGCGCGCCCTGAAGCCGTGGCCGGAACCGCCGTGGCTGCGCCGCGCCGTCGTCTTCGTCCTGGTGGCGGTCGCCGCCTTCCAGGTGATCGACTGGGCGTTCGGCCGGCTGCGCACTTTCCTGGGCTTGCTGTTCCTGTCCTGGCTGTTCTCCATCAGCATCCACCCGCCGGTGGAGTCGCTGGTCCGCCGCGGGATGCGACGTGGCAGTGCCACGGCCGTGGTGCTGCTGTTCCTGCTGCTCCTGGTGATCGGCTTCTTCGCTGCGTTCGGAACGCTGCTGGCCGACCAGGTCGCGCAGCTGGTGCGCTCGCTGCCGCACGTCGTGGATGACACGGTCGGGTGGGCGAACCGGACGTTCCACACCCGGCTGCACCCCGAGGACGTCGTCGCTTCCCTCGATCTGACCGGTGCGCGCATCCAGCAGCTCGTGCAGTCCCTGACGCCGAGCGTCGTCGGCGTGGTCACCTCGGTGGTCGGCGTGGTCTTCCAGGCGTTCACGCTGCTGCTGTTCGGCTACTACATGTCCGCCCAGGCGCCGGCGCTGCGTGACACCGTCTCCGGCTGGTTCCCACCGCGCCAGCAGCGCGTGATCTCCACGGTCTGGTCGATCGCGGTCGACAAGACCGGCGGATACGTCTTCTCGCGGCTGATCCTGGCTCTGCTCAGCGCCATCGCAACCGGGGTCTTCCTGGTCGTGCTGGGAGTGCCGTACTGGTTGCCGCTGGGCATCTGGACGGGCCTGGTCTCCCAGTTCATCCCGACCATCGGCACATACCTGGCCATCGCGCTGCCGGCGTTGGTAGCCCTCTCGGTGCGACCGGCCGACGCCCTCTGGGTCATCGTCTTCGGTGTCGCCTACCAGCAGCTCGAGAACTACGTGTTGGGTCCACGGATCACCGCCCGGACGGTCAACATCCACCCGGCCGTCGCGCTGGGGTCGGTCATCGTGGGAGCTGCCCTGTTCGGCCCGCTCGGCGCGCTCGTCTCCATCCCGGTCGTCGCTGCCGTCGAGGCTGTGATCGAGACCTACGGACGCCGCTACGAGCTGGTCGAGGCGCAGCGCGAGCAGGTCGACGAGGCGCCGGCCGTCCGCCACAGGCGGTGGTGGCGACGGGCGCGGCCGGCCGACCCCAGCACGTTGGACGTGAGCACCGGGGAAGACGGCGATCATCAGTCCTGACGACCTCTAGTATCTTGGCGTGGCCGATCCCACCGTCTCCGGAAGCCGGCTCGACCGCCGGAAGGCGCAGACCCGCGCGGCCCTCGTCGCCGCAGCTCGGGAGCTGCTGCGCACCCGGGACCCGGCCGAGGTGAGCATTCAGGAGATCACCGACGCCGCCGACGTGGGCTTCGGCTCCTTCTACAACCACTTCGCCGCCAAGCAGGACCTCTTCGCCGCCGCGATGGACGAGGTGCTCGAGGAGCACGGCGCGATGCTCGACGAGCTGACCGCCGGCATCGAGGACCCGGCCGAGGTCTTCACCGTGTCGGTGCGCATCACCGCCCGGTTCCCCCGCTCGCATCCCGAACTCGCGCAGATCCTGTCGCGCAGCGGCGCCCGATACCTCACTGCTCCCGACGGGCTGGCGCCACGGGCGCTGCGCGACCTGCAGCGGGCCCGGGAGGCGGGCCGCTTCCGGTTCGACGACCCGGCGGTGGCCCTCGCCTGCGCGGGTGGCGCGTTGCTCGCCGTCCTCCACCTGGCCCTGGACCGGCGGATGGCCGGGGATGCGGTGGACCGGGCGGCCGACGGCCTGGCGGTGAACGTGTTGCGCATGTTCGGCCTCGACGAGGACGACGCCCGAGACGTCGCCACTCGTCCGCTGCCCGCCGTCCGCTGAGCTGAGGCCCGCGGGAGGGACTAGGTCGTGAGGCCGGCGACGACGTTGACGGTGACCGCGATGATCACCACGTCGAAGACGAAGGACATGAAGGCCTGCCGGAGCACGGTTTCCCGGACGTCGGTCGTCTGGAGCGCCGTGTCCGACACCTGGAAGGTCATTCCGACGGTGAAGCCGAGGTAGGCGAAGTCCCGGTAGACAGGATCGGCGCCGCCGGTGAAGACCACCCCGCCCTGCGGCTCCGTGTAATACAGCCGGGCGTAGCGCAGCGTGTAGACGGTGTTCAGGACGAGCCACGACGCCGCGAGACAGGCCACGCCCAGGGCGGTCCGCTCCGGCGGGTTCTGGTGCACCCGGAAGATCACCAGCACCACGGTCGCCACCGTGCCGACCGAGATGGCCAGGAGCGCGAGATCGCGGACGGCGCGCGAGCCGTCCTCGCGGGCAGCAAACCAGCTGGTGTCTGCTGCGTCCAGCCGCCAGACCGACAGGAGGGTGCCGGCGAGGAAGACGGCCGCCGTCACCACCCACGCGAGCAGACCGGCGGTACCCCATCCCCAGGCCGGCACCGAGGCGATGCCGGCCACCGCGCCGGCGGCCAGCGAGACGGCCAGGTGTGTGCCCGCCGCGGCTCGCCGCCATGGGCCCAGTCGGCCGGTGGCTGCGGCCGGCAGCCCGGGGACGAATTCGGGCTGAGGTCCGGAGCGCGAGCCGGGCATCGCGGCCCCCTGGGTCGACGGTGGGAGGCGACAGGACGGGAGACGGGGCCACGGTAGGTGTTCCGACGCCCACCGGCGGAGGCCCCGGCCGCGCGAACGCTCGCTGATCCGGCTGTCACGGACAGGTGCGCGTCGCGGGGCCCGGTGCTCCGGACTCGGGAAAATCCGGATTCGACGGCGATCCGCCCGGCCCACAGTGACAACCCGAGGTCCCAGGACGGGCTGATGAGGAGCTGGTGGCATGCGGTTCAGGAACGTCGACGGTCGGCCGACCGTGTCGACCCACGGCGGCAACGCCGACATAGAGGTGCCGGCGATGAGCGCCGTGGTCCCCGGTCGAGAGGCCACCGACACCGCGGTGCCGATCTGGACCCCGGACCCCGACCGGGTGGCGGCAGCGACCATCACCCACTTCTCCGCCGAGGCGAGCCGCAGGACCGGGCGGGCTCTGGGCTCCTATCCCGAGCTGTGGGCCTGGTCGGTGCAGCACCTGGAGGAGTTCTGGGCGACGGTCTGGGACTTCTTCGACATCGCAGCCGACGGCGACCGCGACACCGTCCTGGCCGCTCGCACCATGCCCGGTGCCCGCTGGTTCCCCGGGACCCACCTCAACTACGCCGAGCACGCGCTGCGATCCGGTGCGCTGCCGGATCGGGCCGACACGGTGGCCGTTACGACGATCGGCGAGGACGGCACCACGACCACGACCACCTGGGCGGAGCTGCGCGCGCAGGTCGCCGCCTTTGCCGGATGGCTCCGGACGAGGGGCGTGCGTCCCGGGGACCGGGTGGTCGGCTACCTGCCCAACAGCACCCCGACCCTGGTCGCCTTCCTGGCCAGCGCCAGCATCGGGGCAGTCTGGGCAGCCTGCGGGCAGGACTACTCCGCGGAGGGCGCGGCGGCCCGATTCGCCCAGCTCGAGCCGGTGGTGCTCGTCGCGGCCGACGGCTATTCCTGGAACGGCCGCGTCGTCGACCGGCGCGGCGAGGTCGCGGCGCTGGAGCGGGCGCTGCCGACCCTGCGCGCCACCGTGCGCGTGCCCAACCTGGGGTTGGACGATCCGTCGGCGCCCGGGACGGCTGGCGCTTCCTGGGGGGAGGCCATCAGCACCCCGGCGGAGCTGCGGTTCGAGCGGGTGCCGTTCGACGCGCCACTATGGGTGCTGTTCTCCTCGGGCACGACCGGGCTGCCGAAGGGCATCGTGCACGGTCACGGCGGGGTTCTGCTCGAGCACTACAAGCTGCTCGGCCTGCACATGGACCTGAGCGCCGAAACGCCGCTGTTCTGGTACACGACCACCAACTGGATGATGTGGAACATGGTGGCCTCCGGGCTGCTGGTCGGAGCGCCGATCGTGCTCTACGACGGCAGCCCGACCCACCCCGATCCGCAGCGGCTGTGGCGGATCGCCGCCGATCAGCGGGTGGTGGCGCTCGGGCTCAGCCCGGGCTACCTGCTCGCCAGCGAGAAGGCCGGCCTCGAGCCCGGCGTGGAGCTGGATCTGGGCAGCCTGCGCGTGATCGGCTCCACCGGCGCCCCGCTGCCGGCCGGTCCCTACTGGTGGGTGCACGACCACGTGGGATCGCAGGTCCAGCTCTCGTCGACCAGCGGCGGTACCGACATCGTGGGCGCCTTCGCCGGCTGTGCGCCCACCACCCCGGTGTGGCCCGGCGAGATCTCGGCACCGAATCTCGGCGTCGCGCTGGAGGCCTGGGACGCGGACGGCAAGCCGGTGGTCGGTGAGGTCGGCGAGCTCGTCGTCACGGAGCCGATGCCTTCCATGCCGCTGTACTTCTGGAACGACCCCGGGGGCGAGCGCTACCGGGACGCCTACTTCTCCACGTATCCGGGCGTCTGGCGGCACGGCGACTGGATGGAGATGACCGACCACGGCAGCGTGATCGTCTCCGGCCGCTCGGACGCCACGCTCAACCGGCAGGGGGTACGGCTGGGCAGCGCCGACATCTATGAGGTCGTCGACAAGCTGCCAGAGGTCCGGGACTCCCTGGTGGTCGGCGCCGAGCTGCCCGACGGCGGATACTGGCTCGCCCTGTTCGTGGTCCCCGCCGATGGTGTGGAGCTCACCGACGAGGTCGTCGGGCGGATCAGGACGGCGATCCGGACCCAGGCGTCGCCGCGCCACGTCCCCGACGACGTCGTCGCCGTGACCGTCCTGCCGCACACGCGTACCGGCAAGCGGCTGGAGGTCCCTGTCAAGCGGCTGATCCAGGGACATTCCCTCGAGCAGGTCGCCAGCCCGGACGCCGTCGACGACTACGCCGCTCTGATCCAGTTCACCGCCTACGCCGGCGGACCCAGCGGGAGAAAGTCGTGAGGGTGCTCGGCCTGCCGGTGGGGGACGCGAAGGAGATCACCCCGGTCACCGTGCAGGGGGCGACCGGGACTGGGGGATCCGCCGATGCGACGGCCGCGGCGTGATTTCTACGGTCGGGTGCCTGATCACCGTGGCAAGGACCATCGGAGCGACAGGAGACACATGGACAGCGCCCGCGAGCAGGTCGAGGCGGCTGCGCCCCTCGACCTGCTGCTCACCCAGGCGGCCATCGGACCTGCGCGGCGGTTCCTGCCCGGAAGGTCGGGCCTGCGCTTCGCCGACGCACTGGTCCGACGTCCGGAGCGGCTGGTCACCCGGATCGGCGGGCTCGCGGGGGAACTGGCGCGGGTGGCGGTCGGGAGCTCGGAGGTGGCGCCCTCGACGCGGGACCGGCGGTTCGCCGACCCTGCGTGGGCGCAGAACCCGTTCCTGCGGAGGCTGGTGCAGGCCTATCTCACGGTCGGGACGACGGTCGAGGGACTCGTGGAGGACATCCCGCTCGAGTGGAAGGACGCCGAGCGGGTGAAGTTCGTGACGTCCAATGTGGCGGAGGCGGCGGCGCCCAGCAACAACCCGTTGATCAGCCCGGTCGGGTGGAAGGCGCTGATCGACACCGCCGGTGGCAACGTGTTCGCCGGCTCCCGTCATCTCCTCGGCGACCTGGCCTCGTCACCGCGGGTGCCCTCGATGGTCGAGCCCGACGCCTACCAGGTGGGGGAGGACCTTGCGCTCACGCCGGGGGCCGTCGTCCTCCGCACGCCGGTGTTCGAGCTGATCCAGTACCGGCCGCAGACGGCGACGGTCCGCACGCTGCCCGTGCTGGTGGTGCCCCCGACGATCAACAAGTACTACATCCTCGACCTGGCGCCCGGGCGCAGCCTCGTCGAGTACCTGGTGCAGCAGGGGATACAGGTCTTCGCCGTGTCGTGGCGCAATCCCGATGCCCGTCACAGCACCTGGGGCTTCGACAGCTACGTGCAGTCGATCATCGCCGCCCTGGACGCGGTGGAGGACATCTGCGGCGTCGACTGCACGCACCTCCTCGCCGCCTGCTCGGGCGGCATCCTCGCGAGCTTGACGGCCGCGCACCTGGCCGCCATCGGCCAGGAGCACCGGCTGGCGAGCCTGGACCTGCTCGTGACCGTGCTCGATCAGACCCGGGCGGGTCTGACCAGCGCGATGGTGGACGAGCGGATCGCGGCACGAGCGGTCGCCACCTCCCGGCGCAGGGGTTACCTCGACGGCCGCCGGCTGGCCGAGTTGTTCGCCTGGCTCCGGCCGGGCGACCTCATCTGGAACTACTGGGTGAACAACTACATCCAGGGCCGCACACCGCCGAAGTTCGACATCCTCTACTGGAACGCCGACACCACGCGGATGGCCGCGCAGCTGCACGCCGACTTCATCGACCTGGCGATGCACAACAGGCTGGCCGCGCCGGGAGGCGTGACCGTGCTGGGCGCGGCAATCGACCTGAAGCGGGTTCCGGTCGACTCGTACGTCGTCGCCGGTTCCGCCGACCACATCTGCCCCTGGCAGGCCTGCCACCGCAGTGCCCAGTTGCTGGGGGGCAAGGTCCGCTTCGTGCTCTCGACCAACGGGCACATCGCGGCACTGGTCAACCCGCCCGGCAACCCCAAGTCGAGCTTCCGGGTGTCCGACGACGTGACGGCCGAGGCCGCCGACTGGGCACAGCAGGCTGCCACGGGGCAGGGATCCTGGTGGCCGGACTTCGCCGCGTGGTTGGTCGAGCGGTCCGGGGAGCAGAAGCCCGCTTCTCCGGACCTGGGGAACGAGCGCTTCCCGGCGATCGACGCTGCGCCCGGTACCTACGTGCTCGACACGTGACCGGTCCGGATCGCTCCGGCGAACTGTGGCGATCCGGGATTCGCCGGACCGACCACGCACCTACGTTTCGTGGACAGGGCCGGCATGGCCGACGTTCCAGCGGCATTGGTGGGGGTGTTCGCGGTGAGTGGACTGACCGACTGGGAACGCCACCGGCTGGCCGGCCTTGAGCGCCAGCTGACCGACGAGGACCCCCGGCTGGCGGCCCGGCTCAGTGGCAACGAGGACGCGCCGCCTGCCTGGGCCCGACGCCGCACCGGCTGGTTGATGATCGTGGTGGGGCTCGTGTTGACCCTCGGTGGCTCCGCCCTGAGAGATGACTCGGTCACCCTGACCGGCCTCGTGGTGCTGGGCTGCTGCTGGGTGCCCTTCTGGCGAGCGAGGCGGACCGTTTCGGTGCCCCGTTCGTGACCAGACTCGGCGCGCACGCGGTACACCCCCCGCTGTGCTCGAACAGTGGTCGAGACGGAATGCGGACCGACGCTGCTCCCGATCGCGGAGCTCGGCGAGCTTGACCTGGGGATGTCGTTCGAGCGAACCGCCCGAGCGTGGATGGTGCCGGGAACGATCCGCGACACCGCGGTGGAGCGGGTGACCGGGATCGAACCGGCATGGCCAGCTTGGAAGGCTGGCCTCATTGGGGCGCTATTCCCCTGGTCAGCCGCTACTCAATTCGTGGCCGTGCCTTCCGATTACCTCAGCGCGCTGGTGGCGGAGCGCCGCGTCGGGGGAGGCGTTCCCGAGCCGATGGTATTGGCTCCTTCGTGGCGGCGCCCTGGCGGGCGGCGATGGTTGCGCCCCAGCCGCGCAGGTCGTGGAGGTGGGAGCGGGCCGGGAGCCCGGCCGCTTCCGCTGCTGTGGCCACGTGCATGAGGCGGCTCGTTGCGCCGGAGGGATCCGCCCATCCGCACACGAAGACCGATCACTGCCGACCGCCGATCATCCGCCCGTCAGGCCCCCGACTGGAGAGCAGCCGTGAAGGCGCCGGACAGAGGAGGCGGCCGTGCCGCGTCGAGCATTCGCGCAGAGGATCGCTCAACATCGATTCGACCAAGCATTATCGACGGTGGATCGAAGCTCAACCGTCCACCATCACCTGGTCGTGCCGGGCGTAGAAGGCGGTTCGCGCGTCGCCCTGCAGCTTTCGCCCGTTGCGAGCCAGTTCCGCGATCTCGGTAAAGAACTTCTCGCGGGCGATGCCCGGGGTGAACAAGATGAGGAACGAGGTTGGGGCGTCGGTATCATTCCGGAAGCCGTGCACGCCGCGCTCGTGGACCAGGGCGAAGTCACCGGCCCGGTACGGCTGCCAACGGCCGTTTGCGTACAGGGTGAGCACGCCGCTCATGACGTAGAACGACTCCGAGAATGTCGTGTGGTAGTGCGGCGCCGCCCCGGCCGAGTGAGCGGCCAGGTCGTACTCGGTCAGGCCGAAGCGTCCGTGGCTGTCCGAGCCGGTGGCCACCATCCGCAGTCGCCCCAGTGATCCGGCATCGGTGAGCGGGTTTTCGGCGAGCGTCCGGACGTCGAACAGCGACGGGTCGGGATGCGACATGGCCTTCTTCCTCCTTCAGCGACCGTTCCAGGCCGGCGGCTGCTTGTCGCCGAACGCGCGCACGGCAGCGCGAAAGTCCTCGCTGCCGTAGACGCGGGCGATCACGTCCTCGTCGGACGGGATCGCTGCGCGGCGCAGCCGGCGGGCAAGTTCCTTGGTGGCCCACTGTGTCAGGGGCGCGGCCGCCAGGAGTTCCCTCACGGTGTCGCCCACGACCGTGTCGAGGCTCTCGTCCGCGCAAAGATGGGTGAGCAGGCCGGCTTGAAAGCCGTCCTCGCCGCTGAGCACCGACCCTCGAAGTAGCACATCCAACGCCCGCCCGGGGCCGATTCGGGCCTGCAACAGCGACAGGCTGTCGGCCGACAAGCAGTTCCCGAGCGTCCGCGACACGGGTACCCCCAGGCGCGCGGACGCGGTGCCTATGCGCAGGTCGCAGGCCGCAGCGAGGAGCAGGCCACCTCCGAGGCAGAAGCCGGCGATCGCCGCCACGGTCGGCACGTTGACATCCTCCACCCGGTCGACGACGCGGCTGATCGACTGCTCGTAGGCCACTCCGTCAGCACCGCCGTCGAATCCCGCGAACAGGCCGATGTCGGTCCCGGTACTGAACGCCCGACTGCCGCCCCGCAGCACCAGCACCCGGATCTGCGGGTCGTAGTCCGCGGCATCGCACGCCCGGGCGACGACGCCGTACATCTCCGGCGTCATCGCGTTGCGCCGCTGCGGCCGATCGATCGTCACGGTGAGCACGGCGCCCGCTCGTTCAACCTTGACCTCGCCCGTCATGGCCGGGCTGCCGTCGTGCCGCCGAGAACGGCCTCGATCTCCTCGGCCGGAACGCCGACCTCGGTCAGTACCGCGCGGGTGTGTTGCCCCAGCGCCGGGCCGCCGGTGTTGCGCCGCACGGGTGCCCGGGAGAACCGCATCGGCGAGGCCACCTGCCGCACACTCGCCGGCTCGCCGGCGGGAGACCAGAAGAAGTCCCGGCCGGTCAGGTGCTCGTCGGTGAAGACCTGCGAGTAGTCGGCGATAGGCTCGCAGGGCACTCCTGCCGCGTCGAGCCCCGCGATCACGTCCGCGGTCGACCGCCCCATCGTGGCCTGCTCGATGAGCGGGATGAGCTCCCCGCGGTGCCGGAACCGCTCGCCGGCCGTGCCGAACCGAGGATCGTCCCGTAGTGCCTCCAGGTCCAGGGCGGCGCAGAAGGCCGCCCAAGTGGCCGGGGTGATCGCACCGATGGTGACGTGCCCGTCATGGGTGCGAAGCGCCTGGTAGGGCGCCATGCTCTGGTGCGCCGATCCCAGGCGGTGGCCCACGTCGCCGCGCCCGAACCACCCGGCGGCCTCCCACACGGCCAGGGACACCACGGACTCATAGAGGCTCACGTCGATCACTTCGCCACGCCCGTCCCGGTCCCGTGCCTGCAGCGCGGCGGTCACGGCCAGTGCGAGGTAGAGAGCGCAACTGAGGTCGGCGACAGGCACCCCGCACTTGACCGGATCCCCGCCGGACTCACCCGTGACGCTCATCAGGCCACCGCGCGCCTGAGCCATGATGTCCAGCCCCGGCCGGTCGGTGAGAGGGCCGGACTGGCCCCAGCCGGAGGCGGATGCGCAGATCAGTTGCGGGTTGACCGCCTGCAGGTCCTCCGGCCCGAGCCGGAGTCGGCGCATCGATCCCGGCCGCAGGTTCTCGACAACGACGTCGGCCCACTCGGCGAGACGCAGGAAGGCGGCGCGACCCGACGGGCTCCTCAGGTCCAGGGCCACCGATTCCTTGTTGCGGTTGATCTGGGCGAAAGCCACCCCCGCCCCGTCGACGAACGGCCCGGTAGAGCGCACGGGATCGGGAGCGTCCGGATTCTCGACCTTGATCACGCGCGCGCCCAGATCGGCCAGCTGGCGGGTGGCGAACGGCGCGGCGAGGAAGACCCCCACCTCCAGCACCGTGACACCGTCGAGCGGCGGGCGGCTCACCGGGCCTCCCGGCGCACCACGACGGCGAGCGGGTTGCCATCGGGCGGCCCCTGATGGGAGTTGTGCTCCCCGCCGCTGACGAACACCGCCGTGCGGCCCAGCCGGCTGGCGATCAGGTGGCCGCCCATAGCCTTGGCGACGTGGTGGCTCTCGGGGTCGCGGTGCAGGGTGATCGGCTGACCGCGGACCTCCGGCCGGGCGGGCAGAACCGCCTTGCCCAGCGCATACACGACATCGGCCGCGCCGTCGTTCGGCGCGCCCTCCCCGCGCGCGGAGGCGAGCGCGGCGTACACCGCCTCGCCGTCGAGGATGTCACGCATCGACCGGTGGCCGATCCTCAAGGAGCCCCTTCCGTGTGCGCCGTTGCCGAGCACCACGACCTCGGCATGGGTCTTCTCACCCCCTGCCGACGTCATCGCCACGTCGGAGTAGACGGTCCAGTCCCGGCGGATCACGTCCTGGTGCAGGCGCTCGGGCGGGACCTCCCCGAGGGCCAGTGCCACGCCCAGCGCCGAGGCGTCGTTGGACCAGCACATTCCGCCGTCCGGGCCGAGCGAGACGTCCGTGGTCACGGTGTCCACTCCGCGATCGTTTGCGTCGGCGATCGACGCCTCGGTCAGCGCCGGCGCCTTGACCAGGACGAGGTGCACATCCGCCGGCTCCAGCCCGGCGTCGCGGACCGCCGTGGAGACGGCCCCGGCGACCGTGTGCACGTGGGTCATCCGACCGACGTCCTCGGGCCGGATCGAAGCCGAACGAGCCAGGCCGACGACGAGGCGCTTCTCGCCGGGAGGGGGATCGTCGCAGAGCCGGCGGCTGATCAGCGTGACATGTGGCGTGATCACCCCGGGGCTGCCGCCCGAGAGCACGAACGACACCCGGTCGGCGACCTCCTCGAGACCGATCCCGATGCGGTCGGCGAGCAGCGTGCGGACGGCGGTGTCCGCGCGCTCCCGCACCGGGTCTCCCGCCAGCCCGGTGCCCTCG
>Ga0308173_10000836_pt1 | contig 14214 bp, 15 predicted proteins | sample PhyPR1_FD_203716 | JGI IMG/M metagenome (GOLD analysis project Ga0308173, IMG submission 203716) | Soil microbial communities from UC Gill Tract Community Farm, Albany, California, United States - DLSLS.P.R1 | ecosystem: Environmental > Terrestrial > Soil > Agricultural land | place: USA...
GAACTGCCACCCGTTCCGCAGGGGGAAGTGGCTCTGGATGCACAACGGGGCCATCTCGGGCTTCCACGGCATGAAACGGGACCTGGCGATGGCCGTGGACCCGGAGCTCTACCCGGACATCGAGGGCTCGACGGACTCCGAGCTGTTCTTCTACCTGGCACTCACCTACGGGCTGCAAGATGATGCGCCGGCCGCGGTGGCACGGGCGGTCGGGTTCATCGAGGCGACCGCACAGCGGCACGACGTGCCCTTCCCGGTGCAGATGACCGTCGCCACCACCGACGGGCAGAGCCTGTACGCCTTCCGCTACTCCACCGAGGGACGGTCGCGGTCGCTGTTCCAGAGCACCGACATCTCCACCTTGCGCCATCAGTACCCGGACAACCCCTTGCTGGCCGAACTTTCCGACGATGCCCGACTGGTGGTCTCGGAGCCGCTCGGGAGCCTGCGCGGCGCCTGGCGCGAGGTGCCGGAGTCGACATGCATCATCCTGCGGCACGGGGATGAGACGCTGCAGCCGTTCACCCCCACGGTGCTGGAGCCGGTCGGCTGACCAGCCACCCGCGGTCGCGGAGGAGCCCCGCCATGACCGAGGCCCAGCAGGTGCGGACGACCGCTCCACCGACGCTGCCCACGTTCGGCGTGGAGGAGGAGTTCTTCCTGCTCCACCCCGACGGCGCGGTGGCGGACGTCGCGCCCCAGCTGCTCCGGACACTCGCCGGCGACTCCCACGTGCAGGCCGAGTGGATGCGGTACCAGGTCGAGAGCGCGTCCCCCGTCTGCGTCCGGCTGCCGGACCTCGCGGCCGCGCTCGTGGGCGAGCGGTCGGCCCTGGCGGCGGCCGCGCGGCTGCACGGGGCCTACCTGGTGGCGACGGGCTCGGCACCCTTGCAGGTGCCCGGGGCCGACTCGGTCAGCGAAGGCGAGCGGTACCGGAGGCTGGTGGACGATTTTCCGGGGATCTCCGGGGAGGAGGTCGCCTGCGCCTGCCAGGTGCACGTCGGGGTCCCGAGCCGCGACCAGGGCGTCGCGGTGCTCAACCGGATCCGCGGCTGGCTGCCCGTCCTGATGGCGCTGAGCGCCAACTCACCGTTCTGGGCCGGCCGCGACTCCGGCTGGGACAGCTACCGGTACGTCGTCGCGACCGCGTGGCCGACCGCGATCCCACCGCCCGTGTGCCGGGACGCCGCCGAGTACGACGAGCGGCTGGCCCGTCATCTCGCGGACGGCGAGGCGCTGGACGTGGCCGGCATCTACTGGTTCGCGCGGCTGTCCGCGCGGTATCCGACCGTGGAGATCCGCGTCGCCGACACCTGCCTCGCTGTGGACGACGCCGTGCTGCTCGCCGGACTGAGCCGCGCGCTCGTCGCGACGGCCCTCGCGGACGAGGCCGCGGGCCGGCCATACGTCCACCTCGCCGACGAGCCGCTGGCGGCGTCGTTGGCCGACGCCGCCAGGTTCGGCCTCGGCGCCGCGGTGGTCGACCCGCACACCGGTCGCCGGGCGTCGGCCCTGGCTCTGGTGCCCCGGCTGGCGGCGGACGTCGCCCCCGCCCTCGAGGCCTCCGGTGACGGCCCGTCGGTGACGGCGCTGCTCGACTGCAGACTGCGCCGCGGCTCCGGAGCAGCCACCCAACGGGAGCTGCGCCGGAGCCGCGGCATCGAGGAGTTCGTGTCGGCAATGGCGACTGCGACCGTGGCGCCCGCGACCAGGCTCTGAGGCCTGCTCGGGAGGCCAGGGGAGCAGGACCGTCAGACCAGCACCCGCCGCTTGAGCTCGTCGAACTCGTCCTGGCTGATCGCCCCGTTGTCGAGCAGCTCCTTGCCGCGCGCGATCTCGTCGACCGCCCGGGACGAGCCGCCCGAGGCCACCGACCGGATGTACTCGTCGGTCTGCTTCTGGTAGCGCAGCTGCTGCTCCGCCCCGCGCTCGGCCATGTGCCGGCCCTGCGAGATCAGGTACGTGAACGCTCCGATCATGGGCAGGACGATCATGAAGATGGTCCACAGCGTCTTGGCCCCGGCGCCGATGTCCTTCCGCCGGAACAGGTCGGAGAAGACCGTGATCAGCAGCCAGAAGAAGATCATGAAGCCGAAGAACCAGACGAACGTCCAGAACAGGTCGAGGAGCGGATAGTCCGCTGCAAGGGTCATCGGAGCCTCCAGGTCGGGGTCGTGGCGGTCAGGATGGATCCGCGCGGACCCCGGTCCCCTCACCCGGCAGGGATGACTTCGGCCTCCCTGTCAGCACGGCGGCCGCGGCACAGCCACCGCCTCATCCATGCGGGACGAGGCCGCGGGGTGTGCGGGTGGACGACGCTGGCTTCGCAGTGCCAGACACACGGGCACGAATCGGCTGAGACGTGCGGGGCGCCTACGGGGCTTCCGTGTCCTGACCCGAAGGAGCGTCGGAGATGGCACGTCAGGTCTACGAGCTCCGCGTGCGCGGCCCGGTGCCGGAGGAAGTGCTCCGCGAGATCGGAGCGCGCGATCTCGGGGAGGAACCGCCCCTCACGATCCTGCAGACCGAACCCATGGACCAGCCCGGGCTGCACGGCATGCTCCAGCGGCTGCGCAGCCTCGGGCTGGACCTCATGGAGGTGCGCACCTCGCTCTACGAAGTGACCGACGACGAGGCCCAGCCGCTGATCGTCCGGCCCCGCCCCGAGCCCGACTGATTCGACCAGCTGATCCGAGAAGGAGGGTGACGCTCGTGAGCCCCACCGCTGCCGGCGGAACGACGGAGACGCGTCAGGACGACCGACCGCGCCCGCACCTTCGCCGCTATGAACTCCGGATCCGGACCGGCGTCAGCCGCGCCCTGGCCGCGACCTTCCGCCACCGGGCCGACGACACCGTGATCCGCCGGAACACCGCCCGCCGGCTCCGGATCGTGGCCGATACCGATGACATCCCCGACGTCCTGCGCCGGCTGACCGAGTGCGACGTCGACGTGCTCGAGCTGCGCGTCTGCCGGCTGCCGCACTGACGACCCGACCGGTCGGACCGCTGCGGAGCGGCTCTGGACGGTCATCCACCCGGGATGAGGGGCCGAGAACCCCTCCCCGTCGATGCTCCACCCGTGCTCCACCTCTGACGGGGCACCGCTGAGGGAGGGCTCGATGATCACCGCCGCACAGGACTACCCACTGCTGAACCTCTTCTGGACGACGTTCCTGATCTTCGGGTGGGTGCTCTGGATCTGGCTGCTGATCCGGGTCTACGCGGACATCTTCGGCCGGCGCGACATCGGCGGCGGCGCGAAGACGGGGTGGGTCCTGCTCACCCTGTTCGTCCCGCTGGTGGGTTGCCTGATCTACCTGATCACTCAGGGCCGGTCCATGACCGATCGGGCCGAGCGCGAGGCCGAGCAGCAGCGCGCGGCGTTCGAGGACTACGTCAAGTCCGTCGCGGCCGAGGCATCCCCGGGTGACCAGACCGCCAAGGCCCGCGCCCTGCTGGCCGACGGTGTCATCACCGAGCAGGAGTTCGCGCGCATGACCGCCACGGCCCAGCACTGAGCCGCTGCCCTGGGTCACTTCCCTGAGCAACTGTCCCCTTGAGGCAACCACCGAGGAGAGTTCCATGACCGACACGTCACGCCGTCCCAGTTCCACCGCACCGGGTTCGGTGTACGAGCCCACGGGCGGAGCCCCTGCCGCGACGGGCTGGACCGGATGGATCGTCTTCGCCGGCGTCATGCTCGTGATGCTCGGCGTGTTCCACGTCATCGAGGGACTCGTCGCACTCTTCCGCGATGACTTCTACCTCGTCCGATCGAACGGGCTGGCGGTGCATGTCAACTACACCGCCTGGGGCTGGGCGCACCTGATCCTCGGCGTGATCGCCGGCCTGGCCGGCGTCGGGCTGCTGGCGGGCAACATCGTCGCCCGCGTGGTGGGGGTCTGCCTCGCCGTCGTGAGTGCGGTGGTGAACCTGGCCTTCGTCCCGGCCTATCCGGTCTGGTCGATCATGATCGTCACCTTCGACGTGCTGGTGATCTGGGCGATCATCGTGCACGGGAGCGAGATGAAGTCCGTGCAGGACTGAGCGGCCCGCATGGCCTCACCGGGCCCGTGCACCCCTCGGGTGTACGGGCCCGACGGTGTCTCCCTGGGTGCGTCCGGAGATTGGGTGTCGTGTCCTCTGGCGATCTCGTCGTGGGCGCGCACCACGGCGGTCGGCGCCGCAGCACCTTCCTCGTCGGCGAAGCAGGCCGGGTGGACGAGGCGCGTCGGCGAGCCACGCAGGTCTCCGATGAACGGAACCCACCGGGGGCCAGCCTCCCCCGGGGGCGTGGTCGGGATGGTTGCGAGGCAACACCCGGTCCGGCCGGGTCGATCGGCTGTTCGCAGAGCGGGCAGATCAACTCGTGCACGTAGGCATGATGACCGACCGGAACCTCGAGAATGCCCACGACGTGGTGGCCGCGAGGACGCGAGCGCCGGCGGCGGCGCACGGTGGTCGATCCGTCGGGTCTCAGCCCGACGGCGTCTCAGGGCGGCGTCTCAGGCAGTGGGCCCGGGTACGGCCTCGACGGGGCGGGGGATGAGCAACGCGGCGATCCAGCCGACCATGGCGAACGCCGCAAGCACGACGATCGCGACGGCGAACGGCCGGCCGAAGTGCGCCGAGGCGCCGGCGATCACCGACCCGGCAATGGCCACGCCCAGGGACGAGCCCAGGTTGGACACGCTGCGCGAGACGCCGGAGATGTCGGCCTGCGTCTCCTCCGGCCACGCCGACTGCACCAGGTTCACCGAGGCCGTCAGCATGACGCCGACACCCAGACCCAGCACGAACAGCCCCGGGATGAACGTCCAGACGGCCCCGGGGTCGGCACGGACCAGCCCGAGCAGGGCCAATCCGGCGACGGTGCCGCCGAACCCTGCCCGGACGAGCCGGCGCTGGCTGTGCCGGCCGGCCATGCGCTGGGCGAGCGCCGAGGAGATCAGCAGGCCGACCGTCGCGGGCAGGAGCATCAGCCCGGTCTCGATCGCGCTGTACCCGCGCTGCTGCTGCAGGTACACCGAGATCACGAAGGACGAGCCCAGCAGCACCAGCCACTGCAGGTTCTGGGTGACCAGGCCGAGGTTCGACGTCCGGTTGGCGAACAGGCTGATCGACACCAGCGGCGTCCGGCCGCCCTTCTCCCGGGCTCGGATGTAGGCGAAGAAGACCGCCAGGATGACGGCGCCGATCGCGACCAGGATCCACACCCGGGCTGACGCCCAGCCGAGGGTGGACGTCTGCAGGATGCCGAAGACGACGAAGAACAGCCCGGCCGCCGACAGCACGGCACCGAGCACGTCGAAGGTCGGGCGTTCCGCGGGCAGCGGCGGGTCGTCGATCCGCCGCGCGAGGACGGCGACCACGGCGACGACCAGCACCTGCAGCAGGAACGACGCGCGCCAGCTGATCGCGCTGGTGATCAGACCGCCGACGAGTGGACCGGCGGCCGCCCCGATTCCCGCCGCGCCGCTGACGATGCCGAAGTACTTCGCGCGCGACCGGACGTCGTCGAACAGCACGGTGACGAGGATGTAGATGGGTGGGATCAGCAGCGCCGAGCCGATGCCCTCGAGCAGCGAGTAGCCGATGATCAGCGCCGGCAGTCCCTGGGCGAACGATGCGAGCAGCGCACCGGCCCCGTAGACGGTCAGCCCGGCGATGAAGCAGACCTTGCGGCCCCAGATGTCGGTCAGCTTGCTGCCCGGGATCATCAGCGCTGCCATCGTCAGCGTGAACAGCGTGATGGTCGTCTGGATCCCGGTCACCGTGGTTCCGATGTCGTCGGCGATGGTGCTGATGGCCACGTTCATGTTCGAGGCGGCGTAGCTGCAGATGAACTGGGCGAGGGCCAGCGGGACGACGGCGGCCCCCGCCGTCGCCACCGCTGCGCTCCCGGGAGAGCCGGATCTGGTCATGAGCGGTCCTCGGGCTCGGATCGGGGGCACGGGGCCCCAGGGCCTGGGTCCTCCGCACGTTTCAGCACAGCGGCAGCAGCGGGCGTCATCCGGGCGGGATGAGGAAACGAAGGAAGACGGGCGGCCACCATCGGCCGATGCGCGTCGACGAGAACCGGTCCTTCGCCACGGTGGTCGAGGCGCTCGCCGCTGCGTTTCCGGCGGTTCCTGGGCACGTCGTCAGCGCCTGCGTTGACCGCATTCGCGAGAAGTACGCCGACGCCCGCGTACGGACCTACCTCCCGATCCTGGTCGCGCGGGAGGCCCGGGCGGCGCTCAGCTGCTTCGTCGCCGTGGACGAACCGCTCGGAATCGGCTAGGAGTCAGACCCCGGTCGGTGTCCGTCCGTCGAGTGCCGCGTCGAGCGTCACCGCCGCGTCGATCAGCGCGAGGTGGGTGAAGGCCTGCGGGAAGTTGCCGATCTGCTCGCCGGTCAGCGCGATCTCCTCGGAGTACAGGCCGACGTGGTTGGCGTAGGTCAGCATCTTCTCGAAGGCACGGCGGGCGTCGTCCAGCCGGCCGGCGCGGGTCAGCGCGTCGACGTAGGAGAACGTGCAGAGGGAGAACGTGCCCTCCGAGCCGCGCAGCCCGTCGGGGGACGCCTCCGGGTTGTAGCGGTAGACGAGGCTGTCGGTGACCAGTTCCTCGTCCATCGCCACCAGCGTCGACTCCCAGAGCGGGTCGCGGCCGTCGACGAATCCGACCGTGGGCATCCGGAGCAGTGCCGAGTCGAGTACGTCGGTGTTGTAGTGCTGGACGAACGCCTTGCGCGCGTCGTGGAACCCGCGGTCCATGACCTGGCGGTAGATCTGGTCGCGCTCGTCGGTCCACCGCTCGATGTCGGCCGGCAGGCCGTGCGTCGCCGCCAGCCGGATGCCGCGATCGAAGGCGACCCAGCACATGACCCGCCCGTAGGTGAACGGTTCGCGCCCGCCGCGGGTCTCCCAGATGCCCTCTTCCGGCTGGTCCCAGTTCTCGGCCAGCCAGTCCAGGACGCCGCAGATCGCCCGCCAGCCCTGGTAGGGCATGGGCAGGCCGGCCTTCACTCCGGCGTACATGCTGTCCAGCGCTTCGCCGTAGATGTCGAGCTGGAGCTGCTCGGCCGCCCCGTTGCCCACGCGCACGGGTGCCGACTCGCGGTAGCCGCTCCAGTGGTCGAGAACGTCCTCCTTCAGATCGGAGGAGCCGTCGATGCGGTACATGATGTTGAGCGGCCCGCTGTCACTGCCGACCCGCTCGCGGATGCGGTCGCCGAGCCAGCGGCCGAACTGCCGAGCCTCGTCGACCATCCCGAGGCGCAGCAGCGCGTGCACGGAGAAGGAAGCGTCGCGCACCCAGGTGTAGCGGTAGTCCCAGTTGCGCTCCCCTCCGATCTGCTCGGGCAGTCCCGCGGTGGGTGCGGCGACGATCCCACCGGTCGGGGCGTAGGTCATCAGCTTCAGCGTGATCGCCGCCCGGTCGATCATCTCGCGCCACCGGCCGGTGTAGGTCGACGCCGAGAGCCACGACTCCCAGAAGCTCTCCGTCCGGTCGAGCAGCGCCGCGATCTCCGCGGGACGGATCTCGCGCGGCGGCCCGTCGGCCGCCGACTCCAGCACGGCCCCGCGCAGCTGTCCCGCCGACAGTTCGAGGGTGGCGTGCACGTCGCCGTCCTGGACGGTGGCCTCGGCCAGGTGTTCGTCGGAGGACTCGCGGACCAGGTGCAGGGTAAGGCTCACGCCGTCGGCCGCGAAGACGGCGCCGGCCGGGGTGACCTCGACCGAATGTGGCAGCCGTCCGTAGTCGAACCGCGGCGCCAGGTCGATGTCGAAGGTCATGCGGCCACGCACGCACTGCACGACGCGGACGATCCGGTGGGTGTCGGTCGCGGTGTCGCCGGCCGGCGGCATGAAGTCGACGACCTGGCCCAGCCCGTCGGCGGTGAAGAAGCGGGTCACCAGGACGGCGGTGTCCGGCAGGTACATCTGCTTGGCGGTGTAGGCGGCATCGGCAGGCCGGATCCGGAAGTGTCCGCCGCGCTCGTCGTCCAGCAGCGCGCCGAACACGCTCGGCGAGTCGAAGCGTGGGCAGCAGAACCAGTCGACGGAACCGTCGGTGGTGATCAGTGCAGCGGTCTGCAGATCCCCGATGATCCCGTGGTCGGCGATCGCGGTCTCGGTCATGTGCGGTCCCTTCAGGCAGTCCCTGGCGGCAGCGCTCGGATGCGGCGGCACTCTCCCGGTCGGATCACCCTCACCGGGCGCTGCCCGTGGTCGCCTCATCCCCGGTGGGTGATGAGCCCGCAGGTGCCGGGCGACGACTCTGGACGCCTGTCCGCCGGGTGCACTCGCCCTCGTCCGTGCTGGAGGAACAGCCATGCGACGCTTCGTCTCCGGCCTGCTGATCATCATCAGCGCCGTCAGCCTGATCCTCGCGAGCACATCCCTCTGGACCCGCCGGAACGTGATCAACACGTCGGTGTTCGTGTCCAACGTCGAGACGATCGTCGACCTGCCGCAGGTGGAGGCCCGCGTCACCGACCGGGTGACCTCGACGGTGATGACCAACCCCGATGTGCAGGACGCGATCGACGCTGCGGTCGCCGCACTGCCGCCGCGGTTGCAGACGTTCCGGCCCGCCGTCGAGGACGGCATCCGGTCGATCATCTCGACAGGTGTGGCGCGGCTGCTCCGGAACGACCCCTTCCGCCCCCTGACGGAGGCGGCGGTGACCTCGGCGCACACGCAGCTGATCAACGGCCAGCCGGTCAAGTTCACCCTGGGGCAGGCGAAGAACCTGGTCCCGGCCTCGGCGCGGGACGGCCTGGCCGGCCAGGTCCTCGGCCTGATCCCGAACGACCTCGGCGTGACGATCCTGACCCCGTCGGACGCGCCCCAGGTCTACAACGCGATCGACCTGCTGAAGTCGATCTGGTTGTGGATGGGGATCCTCGCGCTGGCGACCCTGGCCGGGGCGCTCGGGGTGTCGCGCCACCGCCGCGGCACGCTGCGGGCCTGGTCGATCACCACGCTGGTGCTGGGACTGCTGGTACTCGTGACCCTGCGCATCCTGCGCGGCCGTGTGGTGGTCGCCGCACGCCCGGACAACCGGGACGCCGTCGGTGCGATCTACGACGTGCTGGCCGGCAGCCTGCGCGCGTGGACCATCTGGCTGGTCGTCATCACGATCGTGGTGCTGGTCATGACCCTGGTCTGGGGGCGGCTGGGTGTGATCGCCGGCGTTCGACACGGCATGCGAGCGGCCCGCGAGCGGGTCCAGCGCCGTCGCGAGGCGTACGCCGCCGCACAGGCCGCGCGCGCGGCGGGGACCGTCGACGGCGTGGCACAGCCGGTGCAGGAGGAGTCGTGGGGACGGCGGGTCGCCGCCAACACGAGCGCTTTCTTCGAGGGACTGGGGTTCTCCGAACGGGCCACGGATCTCGGCATCTTCGTGCGGGCGCACCTCGGCCCGGCCCGGTGGACCGGCATCGCCGTCGGCGCCGTGGTGCTGCTGTTCTGGCCGGCCCCGACCCTGCGCGTGCTGATCTGGATCGTGGCCCTGGTCGCGCTCTACCTCGGCGCCCTGGAGTGGCTGCTCAACCGGGCGCCGGAGGCCGCTGCCGGCCCCGGGGCCGCCGAGGTCGCGACCCCGGCCGACGGCGTCATCCCGGTCGCCGGGAACGGATCGTCCGCGATCGGGGCGTCGGTCGGGCGCCCGGCCGCGCCGGCCGGCGACGTCGCCCCGGACGCCGTCCGAGCGGCGTCCCCGGCCGGACAGCCCGCCGAGGTCGTGCCGGCACCACGGGAGGCCCTGTCGCCCGAACTCGTGTCCACCCTCAACGACCGGCTGGGTCTGCTCGTCAAGCTCGGGGCGGCGCACGACGCGGGCGTCCTCACCGACGAGGAGTTCTTCCACGAGAAGGAGCGCCTGCTGGCCCTGTGAGGGAGGCGGCTCACTCGCGGAGGGGATCCGCCGGCGTCGCCACGCCCCGGCGGGAGTTCACCGCCGTGAGGAACACCCGCAGGACCAGCCCGATCAGGAGCAGGTCGCAGACCATCTGCACCGTCGTCACCGCCCGGGCGAGCTCGGTCACCGGCGAGATGTCGCCGAAGCCGACGGTCGCGAAGACCGTGACGACGAAGTAGAGGGAGTCGGTCCGCGTGAGCGGTTCGGTGAACGAGCCCGGATCCGTCCGCGCCAGGACGACGTACACGGCGGCGAACACGACCAGGAACAGGGGGACGGTGAGCGCGACCGACTCCACGGCGCGCAGCGCGGGCGCGCTGGAGCGCAGGATCCCGCGCACCTGCCAGGTCACGAGCGCCGCGAAGGCGACGAGCCCCAGGAACAGCACCACGAGGGTGCGCGGGCGGAAGCTCCGGTCCAGCGGCAGCACGTAGTACAGGACCAGGACGGCGGTGACGGTCAGCGCGGTCCGCGTCAGCGCCAGGGCGATGAGCCGCCGTCTCGCCCGGCGTCCGCCGTCCCGCGCGAGCCCGGTCTCGGGTCCCCGCCCGGTGTCTGTGCTCATGTGTCGGGAATCGCCGGCACCCGTCCGTCGGCGACGGCGTCGGCGAGCTCCCGGTGGTCTCCCTCGTTGACGTCGGCGTAGGTGACGGCGAACTCCGCGAGGGCGTTCTCGAACTTCGCCGAGGAGCCCAGGTAGCCGGCGAGGGCGATCCGGTCGCCGGAGCGCGCGTGTGCCCGCGCCAAGGTCCAGGCACAGACCTCGCCGTACATCTGCAGACCCTCCGGCCGCAGCTCCTCGATGGTCAGGGAGCCCTTCCAGTCCCGGAGCTGGCGGACGTAGAAGTCGCGCTCCACCCCGTCGATCCCGGTCGTCCGCTGCCAGCCCAGGAAGATGTCGCTCGTCTGCTGCATCAGGCGCTGGCCGCTCACCACCCGCTGTCCCTGGTTCGTGTAGCGGCTGCGTCCCACGAACTCGGCGTGCACCGACTGCGTCGCCTCCTTGACCTGCAGCAACAGCGGGTCGTCGTCGTCCCTGCCGGTGAGCAGGACGATCCAGCACCGCGTGCCGACGCTGCCCACACCGACGACCTTCCGGGCCATGTCGACGTAGTGGTACCGCTCGAGCAGCGCGCGCCGGTCGGACTGCAGCGACGTGCGGTACTGCCGGATCAGCACCCGGAACTGGTGGGCGAGATCCATGCCGTCGGACTCGGGCAGCAGGTCCCGCAGGGGCACGACCAGCGGAGGATCGGCCTTGATCCTCAGCCGGCCGTCCACCAGCTCGGTGAGCTTGCCGAACGCCTGCAGGTTGTCCCGCGTCCGCGCCTTCGCGAACGCGCGGGCGAGCTTCTTCCGTCGGCCGGCGTCCAGCAGGGGAGCGAGCCGCTCCTGGAGCTCTTCGGAGTCGACGTGGGAGTACCAGACGTCGATGTCGCGGGTGTCGGCGAACTCGGCCATCGCGGTCCGGTACCGGGCTCCCGCGGCGATCGTGATCGCCTTGCGCACCTTCCGTGGGTAGCCGTTCTCCCGGCCGGCCACCTCGAGGCTGGCCACCAGCCGCCGGACGTCGAACTCGAACGGTCCGGGCAGGGTCTCGTCGAAGTCGTTCACGTCGAACACCAGGCGACGCTCGGGTGAACCGGAGAGCCCGAAGTTGACCAGGTGCGCGTCACCGCACATCTGGACGTCGAGTCCGGAGCGGGCCGTGTGCGCCAGGTCGGCGGCCATCACCCGCGCCGCACCGCGGTAGTAGGCGAACGGCGTGCGGGCCATGCGCCCGTAGCGGATGGGGAGCAGCTCGGGCAGCCGGGCGGTCCCTTGTTCCAGCAGCAGCGCGAGCGGGTCGGCGGCCGCCGCCGTACGTCGGAACTCGCTGTGGCTCTCCAGCGGTGCCACGGCTCGGAGCGAGCGGCCGAAGGCGCGGCGCTCCTCGGGCGACGCGCCGGCGGGTGGCTGCTTCGGGCGCGGGGGCGCCGCCGGCTCGACGGTCAGCATGACGACGCCCGGACGGCGATCAGGGTGCGAGTCATGGTCCGACCGTGGCTGCCCCAGGCGCACACGGGATCCCCCGGCCGGGATGAGCGGCGGTGTCCCACCGCAGCCCCGGTCGGGGTCGGCGGGCCGGCCGGCCACGTCCTCCGGAGACGTCATCCGGAGGGGATGAGGCCCGGAACAGGGCGGCGCAGGGACGCTCGACCGCAGCCAAGGAACCCAGGTCCTCGGGAGGAAGAGCCATGACCGCGTCGGTTTCCAGCGCCTACGCGGGCGCCAACCCGTCGAAGCACACCGGCCTCCGCATCGCAGTGGGGGTGCTCGGGGCCGCGACGGTCGTCGTCGGCGTGGCCCTGCTGTTCAATCCGGTGGCCGCGGCGCACACGCTCGCGCTGCTCATCGGGCTCGCGTTCGTCCTGGGCGGGCTGCTCGAGATCGCGGCCGGCTGGGACTCGGGTCAGCGCACGCTGTCGACCGTCCTCGGTGCCGTCCTCGTGATCGGCGGCCTGCTGGCCGCCTTCTGGCCCAGCGTCACGCTCTGGACCGTCGCCCTCATCACCGGGCTCTCGCTGATCCTGCACGGCATCGGACGGGTCGGGATCGCCGTCGTCGCGCGGGACGAGATCCCCGGGTGGGGATGGCTGGCCCTGGCCGGCGCCTTCGGGGTCGTCCTCGGCGTGGTCGCCGTCGCGTGGCCGCAGGCGACGGTCCTGGTCCTCTCGCTCATCCTCGGCGCGCAGATCACGATCTTCGGCCTGTTGCTGCTCGTCGCCGCCTTCTGGCGGCCCGCGGCCCAGCAGACCCCCACTGGTGTCTGACCGAAATCCGAGACAGGAGTCGACATGCCACTGCTCAGAGGAATGGCCCGCACGGCCGTCATCGCCGGAACGGCCACGGCTGTGTCCAACCGGGTGTCCCGCCGTCAGGCCGGACGGTGGGCGGCGCAGGAAGCGCCCCAGGAGCAGAGCTACGAGCAGGCACCGCCACCGGCGGCGCCGTCGGGGACCGACACCAACACCAAGCTCGCCCAGTTGCGCGAGCTGGGCCAGTTGCGCGAGGCGGGCGTGCTGGACGACGCCGAGTTCGAGCTGCAGAAGAGCCGGATCCTCAACTCCTGACCCCGCGACGCCTGCTCACCAAACGCACCCACCCACACCCTGGAGAAGCACATGGCAACCATGACCGTCTGGAAGTTCCCATCGCCCGATGGAGCTGAGATCGCGGAGCTCACCCTCAAGCGGCTCCAGGAGCAGGAGCTCATCAAGATCCACGACGCCGCGCTGGTCACCTTCCCGGAAGGTGCCAAGAAGCCGAAGACCCGCCAGCTCTCCGGGCTCACCGCGGCCGGCGCTCTCGGTGGCGCGTTCTGGGGGATGCTCTTCGGGCTGATCTTCTTCGTGCCGCTGCTGGGCATGGCCATCGGGGCGGGCATGGGGGCGCTGGCCGGCAGCCTCACCGACGTCGGCATCGACGACAAGTTCATCAACAGGGCGCGCGACGAGATCAAGCCCGGGACGTCGGCGCTGTTCGTGCTGTCCTCCGACGCGGTCATCGACAAGGTGAAGGAAGCCTTCGACGGGCAGCCGATGATCCTGACCGAGACCAACCTGTCCCACGACGAAGAGGACAAGCTGCGCGAGGTCTTCGCCGCCGCCTGAGTTCTCCCCGGTCCCGGCACGCGGTGGTCCCCTCGGACGTCCCCCCGGACGACCAGGGGGCCACCAGCGCGTCGGGACGGCGCGGCGTCGGGCCGCGCGGCCAACCGCTGCCGGCCCCCGGGAGGCGGTCGTGAACGCCACCGCGATCGTCGCCGTCACCGCGGTGATCGTCGTCTGGGGCGCGGTGGCCGGGCGGCTCGAGCGCGTCGAGCTCACCGCCCCGATGGTGCTCACGGTGATCGGTGGCACCTTCGCCGCCGTGGGGCTGGTCGAGGCACGCGAGGCGCCGCCCGCCGTGCAGCCGCTGGTCGAGATCACGCTGGTCTGGGTCCTGTTCGCCGACGCCGCACGGGTGCGCGTGCACGACCTGCGCAACGACCTCGGCCGGGTGCTGCGGCTCCTGGGCGCCGGTCTGCCGCTGACCGTGCTGGCCGGATGGGGACTGGCCGCGTGGCTGTTCCCGGGCCTGGGGCTGTGGGCGGCCCTGCTCATCGGTGCCGCGCTGGCGCCGACCGACGCCGCCCTCGGCGTCCCGGTCGTCACCAACCCCGTCGTCCCCGGCCGGATCCGCCGGCTGATCACCGTGGAGAGCGGGCTCAACGACGGGATCGTCACCCCGGTGGTCCTGGTGGCCGTCGCCGGGATGGTGTC
>Ga0308173_10000837_pt1 | contig 14214 bp, 14 predicted proteins | sample PhyPR1_FD_203716 | JGI IMG/M metagenome (GOLD analysis project Ga0308173, IMG submission 203716) | Soil microbial communities from UC Gill Tract Community Farm, Albany, California, United States - DLSLS.P.R1 | ecosystem: Environmental > Terrestrial > Soil > Agricultural land | place: USA...
GCCGGCACTATTGCCCGCCACCCGTTGCACAAGCTCGGCGGCTTTTTCGCCAAGCCGCGGCCGCTCCTGCCGGGCGACTTCGTCACCACCGACCAGGGCACGGGCCTCGTCCACATGGCGCCCGACCATGGCGAGGACGATTTCGAGATGTGCCGCGCGCACGGCATCGATCCGGTATTCGCGGTCGATGCCGGCGGCTTCTACCGGCCCGACTGGGCGTGGCTCGGCGGCCAGGGCAGCGTCATCAACGCCAAGTTCAACGCGCCCGACGGGCCAATCTGCTCCGACCTGCGCGAGAGCGGCGGTCTGCTCGCCGCCAGCGCCGACTTCAAGCACAGCTATCCGCATAGCTGGCGGTCGAAGGCCAAGGTCATCTACCGTTGCACCCCGCAGTGGTTCATCGCCATGGACCGCGAGCTCGGCGACGGCTCGACGCTGCGCCGCCGTGCGATCAAGGCCATCGCGGACACGCGCTTCGTTCCGGAAAAGGGCCGTAACCGCCTCGGCTCCATGGTCGAAGGCCGCCCCGACTGGGTGATCAGCCGCCAGCGCGCGTGGGGCGTGCCGATTGCGTTATTCGTCGAGCGCAAGACCGGCGAGCTGTTGGTCGATCGGGACGTCAACCAGCGCATCGTCGAGGCGATCACCGCCGACGGCGTTGATGCCTGGGACTCCGCGAACGCCGCTCAGTTCCTCGGCAATCGGAACCCCGACGATTACGAGATGGTCACTGACATTCTCGACGTCTGGTTCGACAGCGGCTGTACCCACGTCTTCACGCTGGAGAGCGGCCACTGGCCGGAGGAGCGCTGGCCCGCCGACCTCTACCTCGAAGGCAGTGACCAGCACCGCGGCTGGTTCCAGTCGTCGCTGCTCGAAAGCTGCGGCACGCGTGGCCGTGCGCCTTACGACGCAGTCCTGACCCATGGGTTCACGATGGACTCCAAGGGCATGAAAATGTCCAAGAGCCTGGGCAACACGGTCAACCCGCTCGACCTGATGAAGGAATATGGCGCCGACATCCTGCGGCTCTGGGCGCTGTCGGTCGACTTCACCGAGGACCACCGGATCGGGAAAGAGATCCTGGCTGGCGTCGCGGACCAGTACCGCAAGCTGCGCAACACCCTCCGTTACCTGCTCGGCGCCCTGGACGGGTTCAGCGAGGCAGACCGGCTGGAGGACGTCGCGGCGTTCCCGGAGCTGGAGCGTTACATGCTCCACCTCACGGCGGAGCTCGACGCGAAGTTGCGGCAGGCGGTCAACGACTTCGACTTCAACTCCTATGTCCGGACGCTGACCGACTTCTGCAACGAGGACCTGTCGGCCTTCTACTTCGATATCCGCAAGGACGTGCTCTACTGCGAAGTGAACCGCGAGACGGGCTTTCAGACCGAGCGGCGGCGGGCTTACCGCGCCGTGCTCGACACGCTGTTCCACGCGCTGGTGCGCTGGCTGGCGCCCGTGCTGGTGTTCACGACCGAGGAAGTGTGGGGGACCCGCTTTCCGGACGCGGGCTCGGTGCACCTGCTGGAGTGGCCGGAAATTCCGCAGGTCGATGCGGATGACGCCAAGTGGACGCGGCTGCGCGCGCTTCGTGCATCGGTCACCGAAGCGATCGAGCCGCTGCGGCGCGACAAGGTCGTGGGATCGAGCCTAGAGGCGGAAGTCACTCTCCCAGAGATCCCGGCCTCGCCCGAAGAACTGGCCGAGTTATTCATCGTCTCGGCAGTTCACCTAGGCGATGAGTTCAGGGTGACCAAAACCGAGAACCGCAAATGCGGCCGCTGCTGGCGTTTCCTTCCCGAGGTGAAGGCGGACGGCGAGCTGGACCACCGCTGCGAAGAGGTGCTCAATGCGTAAGCACCTGTCCTACAGCTTCCTCGTCGTGCAACATGACCGAGTGTCGATGCAGCCTTGTGGAATTCAGATAAGCGAAACGCTGCGCGTCAGTGCGAAGGTCGGGAGGATCGGATGAAAGCGCGCCGTCTCGGCTTCCTTGTAGCGCTCATCGTCTTTGCGCTCGACCAGCTCGTGAAGTGGGTCGTCACCGGTCCTCTGGGCATCAGGCATATCGGCGATCAGCTGGTGATCATGCCCTTCTTCAACTTCACCTACACCGAGAACAACGGCATCTCGCTCGGCCTGTTCAACGCGACGACGGCAATCGGGCGCTGGATGCTGGTCGCGGTGACGTCCGCGATCGCCGTCGCCGTCGCAGTGTGGATCGGGCGAGAGAAGGGCAGGATCGATCAGATCGCGCTGGGCATGGTGCTCGGCGGCGCGCTCGGAAACATCCTCGACCGCGTCCGCCATGGCTACGTCACCGACTTCGCCGACCTCCATTTCGGGGAATGGCGGCCGTTCCTGATCTTCAATGTCGGAGACGCGGCGATTAGCATTGCCGTCGTCATCCTGTTGCTGCGCGCGTTCCTTAACCGTAAGGAAGGCCCCAAGGAGACTATCGAACATGCGTAATGCCTTCGCTGCCGTGCTTCTGGTTGCAACTGCCGTGGCGGGTTGCGCCCACAAGCAGACGCCGGATGAGTTCGCGGTCGCGCGCAATGCGCCGCTGATCGTGCCGCCCGACTTCAACCTGGCGCCGCCCGTGGCCGGCACTGCCGGTTTGAGCGCCGGTGAGGCGCAGCAGCAGGCCGTCGACACCCTGTTCGGCGGTCCGGCGCCGCGCCCGAACGGCGAAATGAGCATGCTGGACGTGGCCGGCCGTGACACTGCGCAGCTTGGCATTCGCTCCATGCTTCAGGACCCGGACACGCGGGTCGTCGACAAGGGGCCGACGACCGTCACTATCCTCAATGCTCCGCAGGCGGACAGTACTATCGCTTCTGCCCAGGCGCAGTAGCAAGTGTTAGTAACAGGGTAAGCGTTCAATCAGCGGGGCAGCAAACATTAGGAAGTAAATGGCCGAAGAAAGTCTCACTGCACGCCTCGTCGAGGTAGAATCCATGCTCGATCGGTCGCGTCGCCGGTTCGAGGAAGGCACGCGCCTTGTTGAGGACGCCCACAAGATTCTCGCGGACCTCCAGCAGGCGCTGATCGGTAGCCCGCGCAGCATTTCGCCAGAGGATAGCGAGGAAGCGGCATCGCGCCTGCTGTCGTCGCTAAAGGCGACGGGCGGCGAAATGCCCGAGAGCCTTTGCGGCGGACGTCTGAGTGTCGACCAGATGCAGCGCCTGATCCGCATCGACGGGCACCCGATCGGCATCACCGAGATGGAATATCGGGTGCTCGAGCTGCTGGCCTTCGCCCGCAACAATGTCGTCACCCGAGCGATGCTTCTGAAGCATCTTTATCGCCGCTCTGACGACCAGCCGCAGCCGAAGATCATCGACGTGTTCATCTCGAAACTGCGCAAGAAGCTCCGCAATGCGAGCGGCGGCGCGGAGTTCATCGAGACGATCCCGCAGCGGGGCTGGATCCTCCGCGACGTCGACGCGACCAGCGGCGCCTAACCCAAGGCGATTCATTCTTTGTTAGTGTCGCTCCGGTTAGCCCGGGGCGATGCTGCACTTGTTCCCAGATCCGGCGCCGGAGCCCAGGTCCGAGACCTATGCCGAAGCGGTGTCGCGCTTGGCGAGCGTGCGTCATGCGCTACGCCTCGTGAGTCCGTTCGCTGGCGGGCCGGCATCCGACTTCGACGATGATGCAGTGATCGCTTCCGCCTGGGACGCGGCGACTGAATCTCAACGGCGCTGGTTCGATAATCGTTCGGCGCGGCTGGTCGGCACGACTGCGGCCGGTGTCGAGGCGCTGCTCGACGAGCGGCAAGAAGGCCGTGAGCCGCATCCCGAAGCGAGCCGCGAGCTGGTGGATCAGATCCGCCGCGAACTTCGCCAGGTCGCCGCAATCATCCTCGGCTGACTTGGCTCAGGCCGGCCCGACCGCTTTCGGTGTGGCCGGATCAGCCCCCCACTCGCTCCAGCTTCCGTCATAGAGCCGCGCCTGGTCGTGGCCGAGCAGGTGTGCTGCGTAGATGAGGCTGTTTGCCGTCACGCCGGAGCCGCACGTCGCAACAAAGGGTCGGGCCGGATCGATGCCGGCATCTGCGAAGAGCCGGCGGATTTCGTCGGCGGACCTGAAGGTGCCGTCTTCACGGTAGAGCGAGGTGAAGGGCAGGTTCCTTGCACCGGGGATGTGGCCCGCCACGATGCCGGGACGCGGATCCGCTTCAATGCCCTCGAAACGCGGCCGGCCCCGCGCATCGGCGAGTGTGTCCTGAATGCCGGTGAGGATCTGCTGTTTGGTGACGACCTGCGCGCGGTTCTTCTGAGCGTCGAACCTCGCATCACGAGCACCGGAGTCACCGCCTTCCGTCGGGCGGGCTTTCGCGAGCCATTTCTGGAAGCCGCCATCGAGGATCGCGACATTCCGCGCACCGAAGTGGCGCAGCATGAACCAGCCGCGTGCCGCAGTGCGGATCGGCGAATTGTCATAGACGACGATGCGATCATCGCGGCCGACGCCAAGCTCCTGCATGTTTCGTCCGAAGTCGTTCTCGTCCGGAAGCATGTGCGGCGCCGGGTTGGAGTGATCGCTGAGCTTGTCGATGTCGAGGAAGCGCGCGCCAGGGATGTGGCGCTCGAGGAATTCGGCGTGACCTTTGCGACCGGAAGCGGGCATGTGCCAGCTGGCGTCCACGACGACGAGATCAGGATCGTCGAGATGCTGCGCCAGCCATTCGGTGGAGACAAGGGATTCCATGTGCCGAGGATAGGCTTGGCGCGGGCTTGCTGCTAGTTCGGCCGGCATGGAAACGCGTCACCTCGGCCAGACCAGCGCCCTTCCTGCCTCGCCCGAAGAGGCGGTGCTCGACTATGTGCCGAACCCGCGGCCGGGAACGCTTTATCTCGTCCGCTTTGCGGCGCCCGAGTTCACCTCGCTGTGCCCGGTCACCGGACAGCCCGACTTTGCGCACATCGTGATCGACTATGCGCCGGCAGAGACAATCGTCGAGAGCAAGAGCCTGAAGCTATTCCTCGGATCGTTCCGCAACCATTGCGGTTTCCATGAGGACGTCACGGTCGGTATCGGTCAACGGCTGATGGAGGAGATGAAGCCGCGCTGGCTGCGCATCGGCGGTTATTGGTACCCACGGGGCGGCATCCCAATCGACGTCTTCTGGCAGTCGGGCACACCGCCGGACGGCCTGTGGCTGCCCGAACAGGGAGTTGCGCCTTATCGTGGCCGTGGCTGACGCTCCGAAGGCTGCAGTTGTTGGCGCGGGGTCGGTCGGCTGCTTCATTGGCGGCTGCTGGCAGGCGGCAGGCGTGCCTGTGACCTTTGTTGGTCGTGAGAAGATCGCCAAGGACGTACGCGCGAACGGTCTCACCTTAAGTGACTATACCGGTTGGCAGACCCATCTCGCTGACGTGGACTACCAACTCGATCCGAACGCGATTGCCGACGCCGACATCATCGCGCTGACGGTGAAGAGCGCCGACACTGCTGCCGCTGCGCGCGCCATTGGCGTCAACGCGCGGAAAGGCGCCCTCGTCATCAGCTTCCAAAATGGCATCAGCAACGTCGATGTGCTGAAGGCCGAGCTTGGGAACTGGATCGACGTCGCTCGAGGCATGGTGCCCTACAATGTCGCCTATCTGGGTGGCGGCAGGTTCCACAAAGGCGTTGCCGGGCATCTCTACGCCGAGGACCGGCCGGAGACCCGCGTGCTTGCACAGGCGATCGGGCCAGGACCTGCCGATCTGAAATTGTCGAAGAACATGCTTGGCCTCGCTTGGGGCAAGTTGCTCATCAATCTCAACAATGCCGTGAACGCTTTGTCCGGGCGGACTTTGCTCGAACAGCTGAGCGACCAGGACTACCGCCGCGTGGTCGCGGCATCGCAACGCGAGGGACTGAAGCTGCTTCGCAGGGCGGGGATCAGCCCAGCTAAAGTCGGGGCGGTCTCTCCGGGATTGCTGCCGTTAATGATCGGCTCGCCCGATTGGCTCTTTCAAAACGTCTTCATGAAGGCGTGGAAGATCGATGCGCGCGCTCGGTCCTCGATGGCGGACGACTTGGCGGCAGGGCGCAAGACCGAGGTCGATTATATCAACGGCGAGCTGGTGAAGCTGGGCGAGCGGATCGGTGCTGAGGCGCCCATCAATCGCGCAATCGTCGGTCTTGTGCGCTGGGCTGAAGCCGGCGCCAAGCCGTGGGAGCCCGAAGCTCTTCGTCGCGAAGTCCTGCGGAGCTAGCGGAACGAGGCCTCAGGTTCCGGCATGCGGCCATCATCATCGGGTGCCGGAGCATCGGATGCCCTGGACCTCGTCCACAGATAGAGCCCGCCGACGGCAATTGCGAAGACGAGCAAGCTGACGACCATCACCGCCGGATAGGGCTCGATCAGTGCGAGGACATTGGCACTGTCCGGCGATCCGGCTTTCTCCGCCCCCGCGACAGCTGCGGCGTACACGACGCCCATGAGGCTTTCACCGACGATCAGCCCGGTGGCCATGAGAACGCCCATACGCTCTGCGAAATCGGGGCTTTGCGAACGCGTGGCCCAGCGGTTGTAGAACCAGCCAAGTACCGCGCCCACCGGAATGAAGAGCGTTGCTTCCATCGGCAGATAGATGCCCATGCCGATCGCCAGCGGCGGCAAATGCAGTCGCTTCCCGGAGAAGCGCTTCAAGGCTTCGTCCAGCGCCACCGCGACAGCGCCGATGATCGCGCCTTCGCGGATCAGGCCCCAGTCCAGGCTGCCGCCCAGGACGCCCTGCGCGATGGTGGAGATGATTGCCGCCTGTGGAGCGGGAAGCGCGTTGGCTCGTGCGCCGGGCGCGCCCTGGAATGTGAAGGCGGTGTTCATGAGGTCGAGGATCGGCGGGATCACGAGCGCGCCGAAGACGACGCCGAGCACCAGGGCGACCTGCTGACGCCATGGTGTCGCATCGACCAGTTGGCCGGTCTTCAGGTCCTGCAAATTGTTGTTCGAGATAGTCGCGACGCCGAAAATGATAGCGGTGACGAACAGGGCAAAGGCGACCAATGCCTTGGTCTCGTTACCGCTCGCACCGTGGAACATGGCGGCGAGTATCAGCGAGATGCCGAGCACTGACAGGATGCCGACGCCCGAGATCGGGCTGTTCGACGCTCCGATCAGGCCGGCCATGTACCCGCACACCGCAGCGATCACGACACCGGCGATGAGGATGTAAACGATGCTAATCGCCACCGTAGCGCCGGCATTGCCCGAAATCGGTGCCGTGTTGCCGAAGGCGTAGAGGAGCAAGCCGATCGGAATCATCGAGACAAGGATGACGCCGGTGACGATGCCGATGGGCATGTCGCGTTCGGTCAGCGGCAACTGGTCCGCCCGCCCGGCCTTGCGCTCGCGCCCGGCAACCAGCGCAGAGCGGATTCCAGAGACAATGGGGCCGATGATCTTGAGCAAGGTCCAGATCGCGGCAACGCCGATGGTACCCGCGCCAACCATGCGCGCCTTGGTGCGGAATGCCGTGCTGACGAGCTTTTCAAGGTCGCCCGCGGCTTGCGCGATCAGGCCGGGGTCCTGCGTCCAATGGGGGACGATGAAGACCCAGCTGATGATGAGGCCCACGACCATGGCGAGACCAACGGCCACGCCGACGAGGTGGCCGACGCCGATCAAAGCCATCGACAGGCTGGCGGATACGCCCGACGCACCAGCGCCGACGCGGAAGACCCTCGCGGCCGTGTCCGTGACGATCCTGGTCTTGGCGAGCAGGAAATAGGCCGCGGCGACGATGGTAGACCCGGCAATCAGCGCGAGGCCGCGCTTGTTCTCTTCAGCACCGCCGACACCCGAGCCGACCTTCAGGACCTCTGCAGCGGCCACACCTTCAGGATAGGGCAAGTCCGTGCCGGTCACGAGCGCCCGGCGCAACGGCACCGAGTACATCACTCCGAGGATGCCGCCGATGCCGACGACAGCGACGGATAGCCAGTAAGGGAAGCCAGTCCACCAGCCGACCATGATCAGACCGGGCAGCACGAAGATGATCGCCGAGAGGGTACCCGCCGCAGAGGCAATCGTCTGAACGATATTGTTTTCCTGAATCGTCGAGTCCCGGAACGCCTTCAGAACCGCCATGGAGATCACGGCCGCCGGGATCGACGTCGCGAAGGTGATGCCGATCTTCAGACCCAAATAGACGTTCGCGGCGGTGAACACGACGGTGATGAGCGCGCCGAGGATGATCCCTCGAACTGTCAGCTCCTTCACGTTCTCCCCCGCACGCAGCCCCTCGTCCCTCGGCATTTAAGCTTCCTTCTTCAAATCCACGCACATGCCAGGAGCGGGCGTCGAATGCCGCCGGAGGGCGCGCCACTGACCGTCATCTTTCACCCACACGTCGGTCAGCAGGACGCAATCCTCAATAAAGCGGCCGAGATATTTGACGCGCCAGGTCGCCTGCACGGTGCCTACCATGGCGTCACCGGCGGCGGTGGCGTCCTGGACCTGAAGCTCGATGGAATCGACCTCGCGGCGCTGAATGGCGTCGAGCCATTCGTCCCGTTGCATCATGAAGGGGCCAGTCGAACGCGTACCGATGAGTACGAATTCCGGGTGCACGAGTGCACGCAGCCGGTCCATGTCCTTGCTGCACAGGGCGTCGCGCCACTCGCGCTCAAGCCCTTCAATCACCTGGCAGTTCTTGTCGCCGCGCAATTCGTTCTCCCCGCGAGCCTTTTAGGGCCGAACTTTCCGAAAGCGAAAGACGGTATCGTATCGGGTCAGCAACAGGTCACCACCCTGGCGCTTCAACGGCTCGCGGTCGAAGTGGGCCTTCCCTAAGTCGTTGCGGTGAAAACGGAAAGTGAGTCGATGTCCGCGATCCTGCGACAGCTGGAAGATCTGCCCGGTGGGACCGAACACAGGCATTTCGGGGGCGATCGCGACCACTGCCGGCTTGCCTGCCAAGTCCACGCGGCCCGAATCGTCGGCTGAGACCTCGAACCCGCTCTTTGAGTCGGCCGTCGCGATAGCCTCGAGCCCATGGCCCCATTCGAAGCCGGGATCCTCTAGAGTCATGTACAATTCGCCTTTGGGCGCGGGATCGTCGCGGACGAGATCGAACGCGGGCCTCGTGGGCATGGGCCTTGACGTAAGCCAGACATTAGCGTCGTCGGAAGTCCAGTCTCCTTCGCCTTCTTCGTCGACTGCGCCGTAGGAGAGGCCGTATCGGAAGTGGCCGTCCGCTTTCAGCTCGAGGCCGGCTGCAACCTCCATCTGGCTGGTTTCATACATGCCCGCCGGGATTGGCGACGGCGCGGCGGCTGCGAGGAGCAGGAGGACCGCGCCGAGCGCCATCAGCGGCCCTTGAACAATCCGCCGAGAACGCCGCGCAAAAGCTGGTTGCCGAGCTGGCGCCCAACGGAGCTCGATGCCGCGCGCACAGCCGATTGAAGCACCTTGTCGGCCATGGTCGGCTTTGCCGCTTCGCGGGCCTGGCGAGCTGCTTCCTGCTGCTCGAGCCGCTGGCGCTGAAGCTCGATGCGCTGCTGTTCGATCCGCGCGCGCGCCTGCTCCTTGGCTTGCTGCGCCTGCACCTTGGCCTGCTCCGCCGACTGCCGGTCGGCATCCGTCTTGGCCTGGGCCGCGGCAGACGCCGCTGAAGCCTCGGCCGCCTTGGCGTTCAGTAATTCCTCTGCCGATTCCCGGTCGATCAGGGTATCGTACTTGGCGCCGATTGCGTCCGTCGTGATGATGACTTGTCGCTCCTGCGGCGTCACTGGACCGACGCGCGTCGAAGGCGGCTTGATGAGAATGCGCTGGACCGGCTGGGGGGAGCCATCGGGCTGCAACAGCGAAACAAGCGCCTCTCCGATCTTGAGCTCCGTGATAGCGGCCGCGACGTCGATCTTCGGATTCACTCTGAAAGTGTCCGCAGCAGCTTTCACGGCCTGCTGATCGCGCGGCGTGAAGGCGTTGAGCTTGTGCTGGATGCGGTTGTTGAGCTGCGCCGCCACCTTGTCCGGGATGTCGATCGGGTTCTGCGTGATGAAGTAAACTCCGACACCCTTCGAGCGGATTAGCCGGACGACCTGCTCGACCTTTTCGAGAAGCCCAGGGGGAGCATCATCGAACAGCAGGTGAGCCTCGTCGAAGAAGAAGCAGAGCACCGGCTTGTCGGGATCGCCGATCTCGGGAAGGACCTCGAACAATTCGCTGAGCAGCCAAAGCAGGAATGTGGCGTAGAGACGCGGGCTGGCCATCAGCTTGTCCGCGGCGAGAATATTCACGATGCCGCGGCCCTGATCGTCGGTGCCCATGAAGTCGTGGAGGTCGAGCGCCGGCTCACCGAAGAAATGGTCGCCGCCCTGACTCCTCAGCTGCAGCAGCGAGCGCTGGATAGAGCCGACCGACTGCTTTGACACGTTGCCATACTGAAGCGTCAGCTGGTCCGCTTCAGCGCCGCAGTGGACGAGCATGGATTGAAGGTCATCGAGGTCGAGGAGCAGAAGTTGCTCCTTGTCGGCAACGTTGAAGGCGATGTTTAGAACGCCTTCCTGGACGTCGTTCAGGGCCATCAGGCGGGAAAGGAGAAGTGGCCCCATCTCGCTGACGGTCGTGCGGATTGGATGGCCCTGCTCGCCGAACAGGTCCCAGAACTGCACAGGGGTGTCCTGATACTTCCAGCCGCTCATGCCGATGTCCGCGGCGCGCTCAGTGAAGACCTCGTGCATCTTCGCGGTTGGCGAGCCCGACATTGCAAGACCGGACAGGTCGCCTTTCACGTCGGCGACGAAACAGGGGACGCCGACCGCTGAGAGGCCTTCGACGATACCCTGGAGAGTCACCGTCTTGCCGGTGCCGGTCGCTCCCGCGACCAGCCCGTGGCGGTTCGCGCGGCTAAGCTCGACGGCCTGAGGATTGCCGCCCCCCGACTCGGCGCCGATGAAGATGCTGTTTTCGCTCACGCACTCACCTCCGAACCGACCCTTCGCTCAGCAACAGCTGTCGCGCAAGGGCGGTTCGGAGGTGAGGCGTGACTAAGGAGAGCTACTTCCCGCTGATGTCGACGCCGACAAAAGCCTCCGGCGAGTTGCCGCGCTTAACGAGTAGCAGAACGCTTGAGCGGCCCGCCTTTCGCGCTGCATCGACCGCGGCGATGACCTGAGCCGGGCTCGTCACCAGCTGGTTGTTGACGGAGACGATCAGGTCGCCGCGCTGCAGTCCTTCGTCGCCGGCATCGCTGTTCGGATCGACCGCTGTGATGATCACGCCGCGCGCGGCGGTCGGCAGGTTCGCGGCTCGAGCCAGCTCCGGCGTTAGCGTTGCAAGCGAGAGACCTAGGGCCTTTTGCGGAGCCGTCGACGGCGTCGCGCCGCCGGCTCCGGTCGTGCCAGTGTCGCCACCGCTGAGCTTCGCGAGCGCCTCCTCGGTCGGCCGTTCGCCGACCTGGACAGTTACCGTCCCGTGCTTGCCCGCGCGGACGACTTCGAGCGGAATGCGCGAGCCGACCTGCGTATTGGCAACGAGGTAAGATACCGTCTGGTCAGGAGTGACCGGCTGGCCGTTGACCTTGATGATCACGTCGCCCTGCTGGAGGCCGGCGCGTGCTGCCGGACCGTTCGCAACGACCGAGCGGACGATCTCGCCGCTATCCTTCGGCAGGCCGAGGCTCGGAGCGAGATTCTCGTCGAGCGGCTGAAGGCCGACGCCGAGATAGCCACGTGACGGACGCTGGCCCTTCATCAGCGAATCGATGACCGGCTTCGCGGCTTCCGCAGGGATCGCGAGACCGATGCCCACCGAGGCCCCGGTTGGGGAGATCAATGCCGAGTTGATGCCGATAACGTTGCCATTGAGGTCGAACATCGGGCCGCCGCTGTTGCCCATGTTGATGGCGGCGTCGGTCTGGATGTAGCGGTCGTAGGCGCCGGTGCCGGTGATCCCGCGGTGAAGCGCGGAGATGATGCCGGCGGTGACCGTGCCGCCAAGGCCGTAGGGATTGCCGATCGCGAGCACCCAATCACCGACACGGGCCTTCGTGCTGTCGCCCCACTGGACGAACGGCAGGTTCCTGCCCTCGATCTTCAGGAGCGCAAGATCGGATGTTTCGTCGCGGCCGATGATCCGCGCCGGATATTCCTTCCGGTCCGTCGTGATCACCGTCACGGTGTCCACTGTTCCAGAGCCGTTGAGCCCCTGCACGAGGTGGTTGTTGGTGACGACATACCCGTCCGGCGAAATGATGAATCCGGAGCCGAGCGAGCCAGCTTCACGCGTGCGCGGCTGTTGACTGCTGCCGCCGCCGCTCCCGCTGCTGCCGCCCTGCTGACCGCCTTGCGAGTTCGGATCGAACCGGCGGAAGAATTCCTCGAACGGATCTGCCTGTGCTTTGACCGGCACGCGCTGCTTGGTCGATATGTTGACGACCGCTGGCTGCAGGTGCGCGGCCAGGTCGGCGAAGGACATCGGCGCACCGCGGGGCGCGGACGCCATCGAAGAAGGCGAATTCTGAGCGACCTGAGCGCCGGCCTGGCCCGTGGCGAGGGAGAATGCCGTTCCCCCCAAGAGCAGGGCCATGGCGACCCCATAGGCATAGCGCACTTTTCCGGTCTCCTTCGTTCTCATCGATACTCCATCAATTGGCTCGGGACGCAAGGCGCTAATCGGCCTGCGCGCTGAATGGTGATTGAACGCCCGGACTTCAGCGGGAACGTCCAGAGAATTCCTTCAAATAATCATTTTGCGGGGACAGAACGATCGTTGTGCCTGCAACCTTCTCCTGCCCGTCGCCGACGAACGTTACCTGATAGCTCTGCATCGCGCGGTAAAAGTCGTAGAATTCCGGATCTTTGCCAAAACTTGCCGCATAAGTGCGCGCGGCATCGGCGTCCGCCTGGGCACGAATGATCTGTGCCTGCTTCGCTCCCTCCGCGAGGATGGACCGGGCCTCCTGCTCACGCGCCGAGCGCATGCTTTCGAATGCCGCGGTGAGCGGCGCACCCTCGGGAAGATCCGTGCGCTTGATCCGCACGTCGAGTACTTCGACGCCATACTGGCGAGCAATCTTGTTCAGGGACGTGCGGACGCTGTCCATGATGCCCTGTCGTTCGGGGGTCAGGAGCGACGCGAACTCCACGCGGCCGAGTTCATTGCGCACTTCCGAGCCAAGAATCGGCCGGAGCTGATCCGTCAGCTGCTGCTCGGTACCTGCACGGATATACATCAGCAGCGGGTCGACAATGCGGTAACGCGCGAAGGCGTCGACCTCGAGCCGGCGCTGGTCGGTCGACAGCACCTGTTGGCGCTGCATGTCGACGTCCTGCACGCGCTTGTCGATCCAGACCAACTGATCCACGAGCGGAATCCTGAAAGCGAGGCCTGCGCCGGCAGCGCCGATCGGCCTGCCGGGCTCATACTGGTTCAGGACCGCAACCGGCTTGCCGAAGCGGACGACAACCGCCTGCTTCGTCTCGGGCACGATTGGCATGCTTGCGAGCACGAGCGCCAGGATGACGAAGCCGAGGGCTGCCGACAGCAGCGGGTGGCGGCGAATATAGTCGGTCACTGCTGCTGCTCCTGCTGCTGAGCCGACTTCTGGACCTGCGGCAGTGGCAGGTAGGGCGTCACGCCAGGCGCCTCGATGATGGTCTTGTCGACCTTTGAAAGGACCTGCTCCATGGTCTCATAATACATGCGCTTGCGCGTGACGTCGGGCGCCAGCTTGTATTGTTCATAGACCTTGTCGAACGAGGTCGCGTCGCCCTGCGCCTTTTGATGCAGCTGAAGCGAGTAAGCGTTGGCGTTGTTGATGAACGACTTCGCCTGCTGCTGCGCGGCGGTGACCTTTTTGAAGGAATCGTTGACCGCTTCCGGTGGGTCGGCCTGCTTAATGGCGATGCCCTGGACCTGAATGCCGGCACGGTAGGAATCGAGTATGCGCTGCATGTTCTCGGCTACTTGGCTCTCGATCTCCGCGCGCTTGTCCCCCATTGCGTCGTTGAGACTGATGCGGCTGACGACCGACCGCATGGCGCTCTCTGCGACCTCGCGGATGGTTTCGTCGGGCTGAGCCATTTGGAACAGGTAGAGCTCCGGCGTGCGGATGTTCCAGCGCACCGAGTAGGCGATGTCGATGAGGTTCTGGTCGCCGGTTAGCATCAGGTCATTCGCGTCGTCCGAGCCGAGGTCGACGGTGCGGATGTTCTCGACGTCGATCTTCTTCACGCGGTCGATTGGTGAGCGAAGCGTGATGCCGA
>Ga0308173_10000838_pt1 | contig 14203 bp, 11 predicted proteins | sample PhyPR1_FD_203716 | JGI IMG/M metagenome (GOLD analysis project Ga0308173, IMG submission 203716) | Soil microbial communities from UC Gill Tract Community Farm, Albany, California, United States - DLSLS.P.R1 | ecosystem: Environmental > Terrestrial > Soil > Agricultural land | place: USA...
ACCGCGAACCGCTTCCGCCGCAGCTCGACCAGGCGTTGCTCGAGGAACTGAACGAGGGACTGGTCTGCCTCTCCGGCTGCGCGCGCGACGGGCTTGCGGTCCGCGCTCCGAACGCGGCGGCACGGCTCGCGCGCGCCTTCGGACGCGACCGCTTCTACGTCGAGCTGCAACGCCCGTACGAGCGCGGCGACGAACGCCGCAACGCGCACTTGCGCGACCTCGCCGCCTCGCTCGGCGCCCGCACGGTCGCGACCGGTGACGTCCACGCACACGATCGCCGCCGCGCTGCGCTCCAGGACGTGCTCGTCGCCGTCCGCTGCCGCACCTCGCTCGAGGGCTGCGAGCGGGAACGGCGCGGCAACCACGAGTCCGTCCTCCTGCCGCCGCAGGAGATGTGTGACCGCTTTGCAGACGATCGAGAAGCCGTCGAGCAGACCACCCGGCTGGCCGAGCGCCTCGAGTTCGACCTGACCGAGGAGCTCGGCTACCGCTACCCGGACTTCTCGGACGGCGAGGAGCCGGCGATCGTCCAGCTGCGCTGCGTCTGCGAGAGCGCGTTCACGGAGCGCTACAGCGACCTCAACGGCCACAAGCGCCGCGTCCGCCGGCGGCTCGAGGACGAGCTCGCGCTGATCGACGAACTCGGTCTCGCCGGCTTCTTCCTGCTCCACTGGGAGGTGCTCGAGCTCGCGCGCGAGGTGGCGCTCGAGGTGCGCGGCCCCGGCTCGATGCGGCACGTCCTGCCTCCCGGCCGCGGCCGCGGCTCCTCAGTCGGCTCGCTCGTCTGCTACCTGACCGGCCTCTCGCACGTCGACCCGGTCGCGAACAACCTCTCGCTCGGCCGCTTCCTCAACCGCGAGCTCGCGTCGGTGCCCGACATCGACCTCGACTTCCCGCGCGACATCCGCGAGAAGCTCATCGTCCGCGTCGTCGAGCGCTACGGGCAGGAGCACGCCTCGCTGGTGGCGGCGTTCGCGACCTACCGCTCGCGCGGGGCGATCCGGGACGTCGGCAAGGCGCTCGGCCTCCCGTACGCCGACCTCGAGCGGCTCGCCCGGCTCACCGACGGCTGGAACGCGCAGCGCGTCGCCGACGAGATCGCCGCGCTGCCCGATGCGGCGACGAAGCTCCGCTCGCCGCGCTGGCGCGCGTTCGGCGCCCTCTGCGCCGAGATCGCCGGTCTGCCGCGCCACATCTCGCAGCATCCGGGTGGGATGGTCATCTCCTCGCGGCCGCTCGTCGAGCTCGTGCCGGTGCAGCCGGCGGCGATGGAGGGCCGGCAGATGTGCCAGTGGGACAAAGACTCCTGCGCCGACGCCGGCTTCCTCAAGATCGACCTGCTCGGGCTCGGGATGCTGTCGGCGGTCGAGGAATGCGTCGACCTGGTCGCGCGCCACCGGGGCGAGCGGATCGACCTCTCGCGCGTGCCGCTCGACGACCCGGACGTGTTCGCCGAGATCCAGCAGGCCGACACGGTCGGCTGCTTCCAGATCGAGAGCCGCGCGCAGATGCAGGTCATCCTCCGCACGCGGCCGGAGACGATCGACGACATCACGGTGCAGGTCGCGCTCGTGCGGCCGGGACCGATCCAGGGGAAGGCCGTGCACCCGTACGTCGAGCGGCGCCAGCTGCTGCGCGACGACCCGGACTACCGCGCGCCGGCCGACCACCCGCTGCTCGAGGAACCGCTGCGAGAGACGCTCGGCGTCGTCGTCTTCCAGGATCAGGTGCTCGACGTCGCCGTCCATCTCGCCGGCTTCACCGTCGGCGAGGCCGAGGGGCTGCGGCGGGCCATGAGCCGCAAGCGCTCCCAGGCGGCGCTCGAGGCGTGGCGGGAGCGGTTCGTCGCGGGAGCGCAAGAGAAAGGGGTGGAGGAGGCGAAGGCGCACGATCTCTACGACAAGCTCGTCGCCTTCTCGGGCTTCGGCTTCCCGAAGTCGCACGCGGCCGCGTTCGGGCTGCTCGCGTACCAGTCGGCGTGGCTACGGCACCACTACGCGCCGGAGTTCCTCGCCGCGCTCCTCAACGCGCAGCCGATGGGCTTCTATCCGCCGGCGACACTCGTGCGCGACGGGCAGAAGCGCGAAGTGGAGACACGCCCGCCCGACGTGAACCGCAGCGATGCCGGCTGCACGATCGAGGAGGACGGGGCTGTCCGCGTGGGACTGAAGTACGTGACCGGGCTGGGGGAGGACGACGCGGAGGCCGTGGCCGCGGGACGGCCGTATTCCTCCGTCCGCGAGCTCGCCCAGAAGGCGGGGCTGTCGGAGGACGAGCTGCGGGCGCTCGCCGAGTCGGGCGCCTGCGACTGCTTCGGGCTGCGCCGCCGCGAGCTCCTCTGGCAGCTCGGGCTCGTGCCGCGTCCCGCCACCGTCCCCGGCACGGCCGGAGAGGCGAAGCAGCTCGCCCTGCCGCTCGAGCCGACGGTCGCCACGCCGGAGCTGCCCGAGCCGACGGTGTGGGAGCGGATGCTCACCGACTACCGCACGACGAGCCTGTCCGTCGGCGTCCACCCACTCGAGCTGCTCCGCCCTCACCTGCCGCCGGGGACAGTTTCCAGCACGCAGCTACGTGGTCTCGAGCACGGAGCGAATATCCAGCTCGCCGGGCTGGTCGTCGCGCGGCAGCGTCCTGCGACCGCGAACGGCGTCGTCTTCATGCTCCTCGAGGACGAGCTCGCGCAGGTGAACCTCATCGTCCTGCCGCAGGTGTACGAGCGGTTCCGCGCGGTCGTGCGCAGCGAGCCGCTCCTGCTCGTCAGGGGCCGGTACGAGCACTCGGACCGCAACCGGAACGTCCTCGTGGACGAACTCGTCTCGCTCGCGCCGCTCGCGCGGTCGCTGACGGACGGCGCCGACGTCCACGCCGCCCTCCCGCGCGCACACCACTTCGGCCATAGGTAGCGGCTTGCGGGGCGCGACCTCCCGCTGCGTCCGCGCGTTTACAGGAGATGAAACGGAATGACGGCTTTGCGCCGATCGCCTCCTACGCCGCAATCGGCGACGGCCGGACCGTCGCGCTCGTCGCCGCGAACGGCTCGGTCGACTTCATGTCGCTGCCGAGCCTCCACGCGCCGACGACGTTCGCGGCGATGCTCGATCCGGAGCGAGGCGGGCGCTTCACGCTCGCTCCGATAGGTGAGTTCGACGCCGCGCGCCGTTACGTCGGACGCACGAACGTCCTCGAGACGACCTATCGCACCGGCGACGGCGTCGTGCGGGTCACCGAGGCGCTGACGCTCCAGGACGGCGGCCTGCTCCCGTGGGTCGAGCTCGCTCGGCGCATCGAGGGCGTGCACGGATCGGTGCGGCTGGAGTGGCGGCTCGAGCCGCGCTTCGACTGGGGCCGCGAGCAGCCGCGCATCGTCCGGCGAGGGGATCTCCTCACCGCCGAAGGCGCGGGGCTCCAGCTTGCGGTCCACTCCTGGGACGCCGGCGAGGTCGAGCCCGAGGAGGTCGCACTCGCCGGCTCGTTCGAGCTCGCGGCGGGGGAGAGGGCGATGCTCGCGCTGGTCGCCGCACACGAGCAACCGCTCCATGCGCCGAGCCGCGATCACGTCGAGGCGCGCCTCGATGCCACATGCCGCGTCTGGGAGCGCTGGCTCGGCTTCTGGGCCTATGACGGCCCGTGGGAGGAGGAGGTCGCGCGCAGCGCGCTCGCACTGAAGCTCCTGGTCTACGCGCCGAACGGCAGCATCGCGGCGGCCGCGACGACGTCGCTGCCGGAGGTGATCGGCGGCGACAAGAACTACGACTACCGCTACTCCTGGGTGCGCGACTCGGCGTTCACCCTCGACGCCCTCATGCGGCTCGGCCTCCCTGAGCAGGTGCAGGAGTCGTTCGGTTGCCTGCTGCGTGCGGTACGCCAGACCGCTCCCGACCTCCGGCCTTTTTACGACCTCGACGGCAGCGTGCCGGAGCGGAGCGAGACGCTCGATCACCTGCGCGGCTACCGCGACTCGGCACCCGTGCGCTACGGGAACGCGGCGCGCACGCAGCTGCAGCTCGGCTCGTGGGGCGACCTGCTCGAGACGGCCGCGCTGTACGTCTCGGAAGGGAACGTCCTCGACGACCAGACCGGCGAGATGCTGGCCTCCTGCGTCGACCGGGTCGCCGTCCTCTGGCCGGATAAGGACTCCGGCATGTGGGAGCTCGACGAGCACCGCCACTACACGACCTCCAAGATCGCCGTCTGGATGGCGTTCGACCGCGCCATCCGCCTTGCCGAGGACGGCCAGCTGCCCGACGGGCACGTGTCCCAGTGGCGCGAGCAGCACGATCGTCTCCGCGCCTGGATCGAGGAGCGTTGCTGGTCCGAGAAACTCGGCGCGTACTGCGGCTGGGCTGGCGAGGAGTCGCTCGACGCAGGGATCCTGCGCGCGTTGCGAATGGACTATCCCGAGCGCGAGCAGCTCGACCGCACGGTCGACACGATCCGGGAACAGCTCGCGGCCGCGCCCGGGCTGATCTACCGCACGAGCGAGCACGTGGGGAAGGAGGGCGCGTTCGTCGCGTGCTCGTTCTGGCTGGTCGAGGCGCTTGCCCGGCTCGGCCGCGTCGACGAGGCCTGCGAGACGATGGAGCAGATCCTCCCCTACGCGAACGACCTCGGGCTCTTCTCGGAGGAGATCGGCCCGGAGAGTGGCGAGCTCCTGGGGAACTTCCCGCAGGGGCTGAGCCACCTGGCGCTCGTCAACGCGGCCGGTGCGATCGAGGACGCTAGTGCCGGCTCGCGTGCCGGCGGTGCATCGGCGAAGGCAGGTGCGGCGCGAGGTTGAACGCCGTGTTCACGAGCGCGAGGTGGGTGAACGCCTGGGGGAAGTTGCCGAGCAGCCGGTCGGCCTTGGGGTCGTACTCCTCGGACATCAGGCCGAGGTCGTTGCCGAGGTCGACCAGCCGCCCGAACAGCTCGTGCGCCTCGTCGTGGCGGCCGAGCAGCTCGTAGCAGTCGCAGAGCCAGAACGAGCACGGCAGGAACACACCCTCGCCCGGCGGAAGGCCGTCGGCTGCGTCCTCGTGCGTGCGATAGCGGAGCACGAATCCGTCCTGGAGCAGCTCTCGCTCGACCGCCTCGATCGTACCGCGGATCCGCTGGTCGGTCGCCGGCAGGAAGCCGGTGAGCGGCAGCAGCAGGAGGCTCGCGTCGAGCTCCTTCGAGCCGTACGACTGGGTGAAGGAGCCGGGCTCGGGGTCGAAACCGCGGCTGCAGACGTCCTGATGGATCTCGTCCCGTACCGCGCGCCAGCGATCGACCGGTCCCTCGAAGCCGAGCTCTTCGACCGTCCGCACCGCGCGGTCGAAAGCGACCCACGCCATCGCCTTGGAGTGGACGAAGTGGCGACGCCCGCCGCGGATCTCCCAGATGCCGTCGTCCGGCTGCCGCCACGCCTCTTCGAGATGGTCGAGCAGGCCGCGCTGGATCGCCCACCCCTGCGGGTCGGGGGTTAGTCCGTGCTGGCGCGCCTGGTAGAAGCAGTCGAGTACCTCCCCGTAGACGTCGAGCTGGAGCTGTTCGCTCGCTGCGTTCCCGACCCGCACCGGCTGCGAGCCCTCGTAGCCGTCGAGCCAGGGGAGCTCGAACTCGCTCAGGCGCCGCTCGCCGGCGACCCCGTACATGATCTGAACGTCGGCCGGGTCGCCCGCGACGGCGCGTACCAGCCAGCGCCGCCACTCGCCCGCCTCGTCGGCGTGGTTGCAGTGGAGCAGGGCGAGCAGCGTGAGCGTCGCGTCGCGCAGCCAGCAGTAGCGGTAGTCCCAGTTGCGCACCGAGCCGATCCACTCCGGCAGCGACGTCGTCGCCGCGGCGACGATTCCGCCGGTCGGGTCGTACGTCAGGGCCTTGAGCACGATGAGCGACCGCCGGACGAGCGGCGCCCAGTCGCCCGGCAGGTCGAGCGGGCACGCCTCGCTCCACTCCCGCCAGAAGGTCTCGGTGTCGGCCAGCGCCTGCTCCGGGTCGATCGCCTCGGGAACCTCCTCGTGCGACGGGAACCAGGTGAGGACGAACGGGATTCGCTCACCCTCGTCGACCGAGAGCTCCGAGACCGTCCGCATGTCCTCGCCGCGCGTCTCCGCGTGCGTGCGGAAGCAGAGCGCATCCGGCCCGGCTAGGGCGACGCGCGTGTCCTCTTCATGCGTGCGCTTGCGCACCCAGGGGACGATGCGCCCGTAGTCGAAGCGGATCGTCAGCTCCGAGCGGAAATGGACGCGGCCCTTGACTCCCTCGACGATGCGCACGACGTCGGGCGCCTTGCCGCGCGGTGGCATGAAGTCGAGGACGCGTGCGACCGAGCCGTCCTCCGTCTGCCACGTCGTCTCGAGGACGAGCGTGTCGTGGAGATAGCGCCGCGTGCTCGTCGCCGTCGCCGACGGCGCGAGGAGCCAGCGTCCGTTGTCGGGGCTCCCGAGGAGGGCGGCGAAGCAGGCGCCGGAGTCGAAGCGCGGGAAGCAGAGCCAGTCGATCGAGCCGCTGCGGTCGACGAGCGCCGCCGTCTGCAGGTCGCCGAGGAGGGCGTAGTCCTCGATGCGGGCCATCAGCGGTTCTCGATCTCCAGGCCGAGGTCGGGCCAGCGCTTCCGGACGGCCCGGTTGAACGAGTCCTCGTACGTCTCGGCCGCCTCCTCGTCGAGCCTGCGGCCGAACCGGTCGCGCATGTCGGCGAGCGCCTCGGTCGCCGTCTCGACCGCGTCGACGAAGTCGCCGTACGCCTCCTCCCGGTCCTCCCGGTCCGCCTGCTCGTACAGCCGGTGCTTCTCGCGGCAGTCCTCGAGCAGATCCGCCTCGTCCTCGACGAAGAGGTCGAGCTGGCGCGCGATCACGTCGCGAAACGGGTCACGGCGCAGCCTCACATGATCTCCTCGTACAGCGCCAGGTGCGCCTGGGCGGCGGCGTCCCACGTCAGCTCCTTGCGCGCGCGATTTGCGCCTGCGCGTGCCTGCTCGAGCGCTGCGGGATCGGAGAGGATCTCGTGCACGGCTTCCGCGAGGCCGGCGACGTCGCCCGCGGGCACCACCCGGCCGGCCCCGAAGTTCCGTACCGGCTCCGCGATGCCGCCGACGTCGTAGGCGATCGCCGGGACCCCGGCGCCGAGCGCGCGCAGGAGGGCTCCGCTCTGGTCGAGCTCGGGCCGGTACGGGAAGACGGCGACCGTGGCATCGCCGAACGCACGATCGATCTCGGCTTGGGACAGATAACCGAGCCGCCATTCGACGTCGAGCCCGTTCGCGGAAGCGCGGTACGGCTCGACGGGCTCGAGCGGGTCGCCCGCCACCAGCAGTCTCGCGTCGCCGGCCCGCCGCACGGCCTCGATCGCGTCGCCCAGCCCCTTGTACGGCCGGATGATCCCGAAGGCGAGCACCGTGCGTCCGTCGTCCCGCCTCGCGGGGTCGCTCGGGAACACGGGATGGGGGATGACTCGCAGCCGTTCGCGGTCTACGCCGAGCTCGGCGAGCGTGTTCCGGCCGCCCTCGCTGTGCACGACGATCCGGTCGAAGCGCGCGAAGAGCCGGCGCCACAGGCCGGTGCGGTGCGCGGTGCGCCGCGGGAGCAGGTCGTGTGCGGTGAGAACGGACGGCAGGTGTGGGCGGAAGAGGAGCGCGTCGAGCTCGGGGACGGGGAGCCACTGAACGTGGAGGATGTCCGCGTGCAGGCGGCCCTCGAGGCGGCGCAGAGAGGCAAGCCCGAGCGGATGCTCGACAACCTTGAGCGGCAGGCGCAGCCGCGACCGCCCGAACAGGCGCGACGAGAGGGGATAGAAGAGCTCCCGGCGCCTGTATCCCTCCGGCTCCGGCGCGTCGCCGAAGCGGAAGCGGGACGTGACGAGCTCGACGTCCACGCCCGCCCGCGCCAGCGCCGCGGCGAGCTCGTGGTCGTACGGCGGCGTGAAGGCCGGCGGATCGGCGAGCAGGACGCGCACGGCCTCGTACGCTACGCCGTGGCCATGCTCGTCCGAACCTGGAACCTCTTCCACGGCAAGCCGTCGCCGCCGGGGCGGCGGGCGTTCCTCCGCCCGATGATCGAGCTCGTGACTCGCGATCAACCGGACGTCGTGTGCCTGCAGGAGCTGCCGGTCTGGGCATTGCCTCATCTCGAGAGCTGGAGCGGGATGCACGCAGCGACCGCAGTCGCGCGGCGCCCGCTGCTCCCGGTCGGCGGGCGGACCATCACCGCGCTCCACTACGGGCTCATCCGATCGGCTCTCACAGGAGAGGGGGACGCGATCCTCACCCGCACAGCCGGGCGGGATCTCGGCGAGCACGTCGTCGGCCAGACGAAGCTGCGCCGCATCGCCCACGCCGTCGAGCTCGAAGGAGTGACGATCGTGAACTTCCATATCGACGGCGACCGCGAGCAGTTCGACCGCGTGCTCGCGCTCGCGCCGGAGCGCTCCATCGTCGCCGGGGACGCGAACCTCGTGTCGCCCGCCGCCGACGGCTTCTCGCAGCCGCTCGCAGGCAGCATCGACCAGATCCTCGTGCGCGGCCTCGAGCTGCGTGACGGCCCGTCCGCCTGGCCGCTCGAGCGGCGCACCCTCGACGGCCGGGTGCTCTCGGATCACGCTCCCCTCGAGGCGGTCGTCGAATGACACACGACGAGGCTCGGGCGCAGTTCCCCGTGTTCGACAACTACGCCTATCTCAACGCCGGCTCGAGCGGCCCTCTCCCTCGCGCGGCCGGCGACGCGATCCGGGCACGGCTCGAGCGCGATCTCGAGGAGGGACGGAGCGGCAAGGCGTACATCGAGGGCATCTTCGAAGCGCGCGAGCGCATCCGCGAGGGCATCGCCACCGTCCTCGGCACGTCCGCCGAGCTCGTCGCGCTCACCGAGTCCACGACGCGCGGCTGCCAGGTCGTCACGGCCGGGCTCGGCCTCGGCCCGGACGACGAGATCGTCACGACCGACCAGGAGCACTTCGGCCTGCTCGGGGCGCTGCACGCCAGCGGCGCCCGCGTGGTCGTGGCGGAGGCCGACGAGGATGCGTTGCTCGCGGCTGTGACGCCGCGAACGCGGCTGATCGCCGTCTCGCACGTCCTCTGGACGACCGGACACAGGCTCGATCTCGCGCGGCTGCGGCAACCGGACGGGCCGCCGCTTCTCGTGGACGGCGCCCAGTCGGTGGGCGCGATCCCGGTCGATCTCGCCGGCGCCGACTTCTACACCGTCAGCGCACAGAAATGGCTCTGCGGTCCCGACCCGTCGGGCGCGCTCTTCGTCCGCGATCCGGAACGATTGGGCGTGGCGCTGCCCAGCGTGTTCTCGTCCCAGGGCAGCGAGACCGACGGCTCGTTCGCGCCGAAGGACGGAGCGGCGCGATTCGACTCCGGCTGGATCGGCGCGCCCGCACTCGCCGGCCTAGAAGCTGCGCTCGGGGCGCCCCCGGACTGGCGCTACGAGGGTGCCGCCTCCGCGACAGCCCGCTGCCGAGAGCTGCTCGAGGCGCTCGTGGACGTCGTGACCCCGCCGCACGAGTCGACACTCGTCTCGTTCCGTCCGCCGGGCCAACCGACGGAGCTCGTCGCCGCGCTCGGCGAGGCCGGGGTGATCGTCCGCGAGCTGCCGGGCCACAACCTCCTCCGGGCCTCGTGCGGCTGGTGGACGAGCGAGGACGACCTCCGCCGCCTCGCGGACGGTCTAGGCGGGTAGTCCTAGCTCGGCCGAGATCGGCTGCAGTGCCGCGATGATGGTGCGGATGTGGTCGTCGAGGTCGACGCCGAGGTCCTCGGCGCCCTTGTAGACCTCGTCGCGGTGGACGCCGGCGGCGAAGGAAGGCTGCTTCAGCTTCTTCTTGACCGACTTCGGCTCGAGGCCCTCGAGCCCGGTGGGCCGCACACGAGCGCACGCGTGGACGAAGCCCGAGAGCTCGTCGCACGCGAAGAGCGCCTTCTTCAGCAACGTGTCGCGCGGCAGGCCGAGGTGCTCGGCATGCGAGAGCACGGTCTCGACGACCTCTTCGGGATAGCCCTCTTCACGCAGGATCGGAGCCCCGTCCTGCGGATGCTTGTCGAGCGTCGGGTGCATCTCGTAGTCGAAGTCGTGCAGGAGCGCGGAAACACGCCAGAGCTCTTCGTCCTCGCCGAACTTCCTCGCGTACGCGGCGGTCGAGGCCTCCACGGCGAGCGCGTGGCGCAGCAGCGACTCGCTCTTCGTGTAGCGCGTGAGTGTCTCCCAGGCGCGTTCGCGGGTCGTGTCCATCGCCGGCTCATGCTAGTCGCGCAGCTCGAGCCGTAACGAGAGCGTGCCAATTTCGCCCCAGAATTCCGAAACGCCTTGCGCTGCGCGGACGGGCGACGTACACCAATTCCGCCTACGCAAATCACGCCCAGTGAGGAGTCCGGTTATGCGTCACGTCATCCGCTCGGCAGCCCTGGCGGCCGCGCTCGCAATCTTTCTGATCGGCTCGATGGGGACGGCTCGGGCCGACGACGCCACGTGGAAAGCCACGCACGACACCGATCCGCATCTGCCGCTCACCGCCGAACAGGTCGCGATGACCGCGGAGAAGCGCGCGGCCGAGCCGCAGGACGCAGCTCTGGGAGCGTCGCCTTCCCCGGACGCCGTGTGCGCGTGCGGTGGTGGGGGCTATCCCGACTCTGCGCACCTGGCGGCCAATCAGACCTCTCAGTCGACGAGCTACTACTGCGGCCCGGCCACCGTGCACGAAGTCCTCGGCACCGTCGGTATCTCTCTGTCGCAGGCGTCCGCGGCGACGAAGCTCCATACCACGACGGATGGAACCGCGTGGTCAGGCGGCGGAACCTCGCCGTCCGGATATCCGGTCCCGGACGTGTTGAACGGGATGCAGAACCGGAACTACTACGTGCCGCAGCGGGTCTCATCCGCCACCTCGAGCGCTATCGGCACCTACAAAGGCGATCTGACGATAGACATCTACGCGATCCGGGCGCCGCTGGTCGGCGACGCCTGGGAGGTGCCGGGCGGGCCCCACCTCGTGGGACACCCGACGAACAGGGAGATATTCCATTGGTTCGAGATCCGCGGATACCAGAATTCCGGCGGGTCGACGATGTACGAGGACTCGGTGCACGGCGCGAGCTCGATCTCGTGGTCCGGGAGCGTTCCTGCCTATTCGACCATGGCGAGCGGCACGATCGTGACGATCGTCTCGGGGCGCGGCTACGTCTGGTAGATGGCTCAACGCCGTCGGCCTGGCTCTGGTGGCCGCCACCGCCCTGACGTGCGTGCCCGGCCGCGCCCACGGGGTCACATCCCGGACGGGCCGCGGACATAGCAGCTGGTGCGAGGCCCGGTCCAACGACTCCTGGCTTCGGGCACTCTCGCGGCATGTGGTGGGGCTCTCGCGGACAACGCCGCTCGTGCCCGTCGCGCTCGCGCACGACGGTCGCTCCTTCTTCGCGGCGGTTCACTCCCCGAGCTTCTCGGGGGTCGCCGAGATCGACGCGAGAACGAATGCAGTCGAGCCGATCAAGGCGTTTCCGAAACCGGCGAAGGATCAGGCAGGCGGCGCCTTCGACGGCCGCTGGCTGGTCTGGGCCGAGTACCACTCACTCACGAGCCTCGGCGATTTCACAGTCTGGGCCTGGGACCGGCGTTCGAGACGGGTGACGAAGATCGGTGCCGCCACGCGATCACCCGGCGGCGAATTCTGGGACAGCCCCCTGCGAGGGCCCGACGTGCTGGACGGGATCGCGACCTGGGTCCAGGGGACCGGCCGTGACGGCGTCGCGGCCGTCCACGTGCACAACCTGCGGACCGGTCACGGCACGATCATCCACCGCGGTCACGCGCAGGGCTCCTTCCTCGTCGCGGGGCACCGCGTCGTTTGGCCCGAGTCGCCGGGCCCCGGCCGCGTGACGAGGATGCATGCCGCCTCAGCGCTCACCGGCAAGCGCGTCGCCGTGCCACGGGCGCTGCGCGCGCTGGACGGCGTCTCGGGTCTCGCCACCGACGGACACCGGATCGCCTATCCGAATGCGCCGTACCGGTCGATCTGGTGGTCCCCGTCCCTGCGCCGGAAGCCGCGGAAGATCCTCACCGCACGCTCGCGCGACCACATCGACGACTCGGTGCAGGTCGGGCGTCGGTACGTCGGCTTCGGGATCTGGCCGCGTCTGTTCATCGCCAACGCACAGACGCATCGCTACGTCGAAGTGGGCGGCCACGGCGGCTGGATTCAGGTCGACGGCACCACGCTGCTGGTGGTCTCCGGATCCACGACTAAGGCTGTTCACCCCCGCCTGCGGCTTGCCCTCGTCCCGCTCGGCAAGCTGCCGCCGATACCCGCCTGCACCCGGCGCGGCGCCTCGCAGGCGCCCTGAACGGCCCGGGTATGCTGGCGCGGCATGTCCGTCGCGACGGCCCCGCATGCCCTCGTCATCGAGGGTGGAAACCCGCTCAGCGGCCGCATTCGAGCCTCGGGGAACAAGAACGGCGCCCTGCCGATACTCGCCGCCTGCCTGCTCGCGGACGAGCCCGTGACGCTCTCGAACGTCCCGCGGATTCGCGACGTCGAGACGATGCTCGCGATCGTCTGCGGCACGGGAGCGAACGCGGACTGGACGGGACCGAACGAGGTTCAGGTCGACCCGCGGGGGCTCTCGTCCCACGAGATCGACGCGGTTCTCGCCGAGCGGATCCGGGCGTCGTTCCTGCTCGCCGGCCCGTTGCTCGCGCGGCTCGGCCGGGCGAGCGTGCCGCCGCCGGGCGGCGACGTGATCGGCCGGCGCAGGCTCGATCCGCACATCCACGCGCTCGAGCGGCTCGGTGCGCGGATCGAGATCGAGAGCCGCTACGAGATGCAGACGAAGGGGCTGCGCGGCGCCGACATCTTCCTCGACGAGGCGAGCGTCATGGCGACCGAGAACGCGATCATGGCCGCCGTCGTCGCGCCCGGCGAGACCACTATCGGGAACGCCGCCTGCGAGCCGCACGTGCAGGATCTCTGCCGTTTCCTCGTCTCGCTCGGCGCCCGAATCGACGGCATCGAGTCGAACGTCCTCCGCGTCCACGGAGTCGAGCGGCTGACGGGAGGGGAGTGGACGATCGCTCCCGAGCACATCGAGGTCGGGAGCTTCATCGGCCTCGCAGCGGTCACGGGCAGCGACCTCATCATCGACGGCGTGGTGTCGAACGACATGGCGTCGATCCTCACGGCTTTCAGTCGCCTCGGCATCGAGGTCGAGCTCGGTGACGACTGGCTGCGTGTACCGCCGCACCAGGAGCTCGTGATCCAGAACGACCTGGGCGACCAGGTGCCGAAGATCGAGGACGGCCCCTGGCCCGCGTTTCCGGCGGACCTGACGTCGATCGCGGTCGCGGTCGCGACCCAGGCCTGGGGGACGGTGCTCGTGTTCGAGAAGATGTTCGAGAACCGGCTGTTCTTCGTGGACAAGCTCGTCTCGATGGGCGCGCGGATCATCGTCTGCGATCCGCACCGCGTGGTTGTCAGCGGCCCGTCCCGCCTCTATGGGCAGCGGCTGACGAGCCCTGACATCCGCGCGGGAATGGCGATTCTCATCGCCGCGCTATGTGCGAACGGCCGCTCGGTGATCGGCAACGTCGCGGAGATCGACCGCGGCTACGAGCGGATCGACGAACGCCTTCGCGCCGTCGGCGCACAGATCGAGCGAGTCGAGGCGTAGGCACTAGAGCCGTTACCCTCCGTGGGATGAGCGAGCAGACTGCGGCAGGCGTTCGCGTCAACGTCCACGGGCTCGGCGAGGCGACGGTCGACACGGGGTTGCCCGTGCTCAACCAGCTCCTCGCGCGCCTCGCGGAGACCGCGCGGTTCGACCTCGCCCTCGAGATCGAGCCGGGAGACACGCAGGCGGAGGTCGAGGCCGCGGCGGCGGCGATCGGCCACGCGCTCGCCGGCCCGTTGCGGGCGGAAGGCGCCCGCGGACACGGCTCCGGCGCGATGACATCGGCGGAGGCGCTCGCCTCGGTCGTCCTCGAGACGAGCGACGAGCCGCTCTTCGTCACCAACGTCGACCTGACGCAGGCCCGCATCGGAGGGCTCGGAACCGACGTCGCGCGGCGGTTCCTCGAGGTGCTGGCGGAGAACGCGGGTCTCGTCCTGCACGTGCGCCTGCTCAACGGCACCGACAGCAGTCACGTGCTCGAGGCGATCTTCAAGGCGCTCGGGGCTGCCCTGGCCGAAGCGTGCGAGAGACAGGAGGCCCGTCCGTGAGCGACAAGAGCGTCGTCCGCACCGAGGCCGCGCCGGC
>Ga0308173_10000839_pt1 | contig 14199 bp, 11 predicted proteins | sample PhyPR1_FD_203716 | JGI IMG/M metagenome (GOLD analysis project Ga0308173, IMG submission 203716) | Soil microbial communities from UC Gill Tract Community Farm, Albany, California, United States - DLSLS.P.R1 | ecosystem: Environmental > Terrestrial > Soil > Agricultural land | place: USA...
CGTTGGAGATGGTGGCCGCCGCACCGGCCGGCATGACCATGCAGGAGGTGGCCGACCGGCTCGAGGTGCACCGGACGATCGCGCACCGGCTGCTCGGCACCCTGGCCGATCACCATCTGGTGGCCCGCGGCCCGGACAACCGGTTCCGGGCCGGCGGCGGGTTGGCGGCGTTGGCCGGCGGACTGCAGAGCACCCTGCTGGACACCGCCGTCCCGATCATGCGCGAGCTGGCCGAGGAGCTCGAATCGACGGTGGCCCTGCTCGTCAGGGAAGGCGACGACGTGGTGGCGATCGCGGTGGCCACACCGACGCAGGCGGCCTACCACCTGGCCTTCCGCACGGGCAGCCGGCATCCACTGGGCCGAGGCTCGGCGGGCATCGCGCTGCTCTCGGCCCTGCCCGCTCGCCCCGGCGAACGACCGGAGGTCACGCGGGCCAGGGCTCAGGGCTTCACCGTCAGCAAGGGCGAGGTCGAGCCCGGCGCCCACGGTCTGGCGGTGCTGATCCGCCAGGGTCACGAGGTCCCCCACGCCTGCCTGAACCTGATCACCTACCGGGACGACGTCATGGCACGCGCCGCGCCGGTGATGCTCGAGGGCGCCGCCCGGATCAGCGCGCTGCTCGGCTGAGCGGCCGCCCTCCTCCCCGCACCTCACGACGAAGGCCCCGCCGCCCGGCGGGGCCTTCGTCGTTTTCCACCCGGGGTCTTGACAGTCCCGTTCCCGCGACTGTTCACTTATCGCATAGCTCGTTGCGAATAAAGCACACTACCGCTGGAGTGAATCGTGCCCGAGACAAGTGTCAGCCCCCGACCGTTCACCAGTGTCTGGTCCGACCTGCGGGAGGTGGAATTCAGCCAGGGCTTCCTCCAGGCCGGGCCGTACCGGACCCGCTACCTGCACGCCGGTGACCCGAGCAAGCCGGCCCTGGTCATGCTGCACGGCATCACCGGGCACGCCGAGGCATACGCCCGGAACCTGCGCGCACACGCCGAGCACTTCTCCTGCTGGGCCATCGACTTCATCGGGCACGGCTACAGCGCCAAGCCCGATCACCCCCTCGAGGTCGCGCACTACGTCGACCAGGTGCTCGCCTTCCTGGACGCGATCGGCGTGGAGAAGGCCTCCTTCACCGGGGAGTCCCTCGGCGGCTGGGTCACCGCACAACTCGCGATCGACCATCCCGACCGGGTGGAACGGATCGTGCTGAACACCATGGGCGGCACCATGGCCAACCCGCAGGTGATGGAGCGGCTCTACAGCCTGTCCATCGAGGCGGCGAAGGACCCCAGCTGGGAGCGCGTCAAGGCGCGCCTCGAGTGGCTGATGGCCGACCCCACCATGGTCACCGACGACCTGATCAAGACCCGGCAGGCCATCTTCCAGCAGCCGGACTGGTTGCAGGCGTGCGAGAACAACATGGCCCTGCAGAACCTCGAGATCCGCAAGCGGAACATGCTCACCGACGAGGCGCTGGCCTCGATCCAGGCCCCCGCCCTGGTGCTGTGGACCACCAAGGACCCCTCGGGGCCGGTCACCGAGGCGGAGCGGATCGCGTCATTGATCCCCGGCGCGGAGCTGGCCGTGATGGAGAACTGCGGTCACTGGCCCCAGTACGAGGACACCGAGACCTTCGACAAGATCCACCTCGACTTCCTGCTCGACCGCTGACTCTCCCCCGCGACGGACTCCTCCCGCAGTCCGTCATCTCCGTCCGCCACCGACGCCGAGGACCAGCCATGCCCGTCACCGCTACACCCCGGAACGGTTCCACCGCCAAGCCCTTCGACACCGACGTGCTCATCCTGGGCGCCGGCCCGGTCGGGCTCACCCTCGCCAACCTGCTCGGCGGGTACGGCGTTCGCACCGTCGTCGCCGACGCGGGCGAGAAACTCATCGACTATCCCCGGGGGGTGGGCCTGGACGACGAGTCGCTCCGGACGTTCCAGACCGCCGGTGTCGTCGAGCAGGTCCTCCCGCACACCACACCGCAGCACATCATGCGGATGGTCAACGGGAAGGGACAGGTACTCGCCAACGTCGCACCCGGCGCTCAGGACTACGGGTGGTCGAGGCGCAACGGGTTCATCCAGCCATTGGTGGACGCCGAACTCCTCCGAGGGCTGTCGCGCTTCGACGACGTCGACGTCCGGTTCTCCCACACCCTGCTCGGCTACGTCGACGACGCCGACGGGGTCACCGCGACCGTCGAGCTCGCCAACGGCAGCCGGACCACCCTCCGTGCCCGGTACCTCGTGGGGTGCGACGGCGGCCGGAGCACCACCCGCAAGTCGATGGGCGTCACGTTCGAGGGCCAGTCGTCACCGACCAGGTTCCTGGTCGTCGACGTGCGGAACGACCCGCTGGGCACGCCGAACGCCTACCTGGGGGCCGACCCGGTGCGCCCGTTCGTCTCCATCGGGCTGCCGCACGGCGTCCGCCGCTTCGAGTTCATGATCTTCGACGACGAGACCGACGAGCAGGTCGCCGATCCGCGGTTCGTCCACGAGTTGCTCGCGCGGCACGTGCCGGAGCCCGCCGCCCTGGACTTCATCCGGCAGCGGGTCTACACCCTGCACGCCCGGATCGCCGGGGCGTTCCGCACGGGTCATGTGCTGATCGCCGGCGACGCCGCACACCTGATGCCGGTCTGGCAGGGCCAGGGCTACAACTCCGGGGTGCGCGACGCCACCAACCTGGCGTGGAAGCTCACCGCCGTGCTTCGCGGGCTCGCGGACGACGCCCTCCTGGACACCTACGACACCGAACGACGCGACCACGCCAAGGCGATGATCGACGTGTCCGTCGCGATGGGCCGCATCCTGTCCCCGACCAACAAGGCCGTGGCCGGCGCCCGGGACAAGCTCGCGGCCGCCCTGAACCTGGTCCCCGCGGCGAAGCGCTGGATCGCCGAGGGCCGGTACAAGCCCAAGCCCCGGTTCCACGTCGGCGCCCTGGTCGACGCTGTCGGACCCGCCGCGGACGGCCAGCCCGTCGGTCAGCTCTTCCCGCAGCCGCGCGTCGACACCCGCGGCGAACAGAACGTGCTCCTCGACGACGTCCTCGGGCCCTGGTTCTCGGTGCTCGTCTGGGGGAACGACCCCCGTCAGGTGTTCGACCAGGAGTCCCTGGACACGCTGACGCGGCTCGGCGTGAAGCTGATCAGCGTCCGCCCCTCCACCCAGCTGCACTGGGACGCGGCACCGACCGGCGATCCGCGGGAAGCCCTGGACGTCACGGTGATCGGCGACGCCACCGGCCGGTTGAAGACCTGGTTCGACACCCACCCGGTCGGCTTCGTCGTGGTCCGGCCCGACCGTTACGTCGCGGCCGCCGCCGTCGCCCAGCACGCCACCTCGGTCACCACTGCCCTCGCCGCCGCCCTCCACCTCACCCCGGGAGATCCCGATGCCGCTCGCCCTCTGCTCGATGTCGCACACCCCGCTGCTGGAGCTCTCGCAGCCGCCGGCTGAACTGGCCGCGGACGTCGGGACCGCGTTCGAGGCCGCCCGGAAGTTCGTCACGGAGTTCGACCCCGAACTGGTCGTCGTCTTCGGACCGGACCACTACAACGGCTTCTTCTACGAGCTGATGCCGCAGTTCTGCGTCGGCCTCGCCGCGACCTCGATCGGCGATTTCGGTTCCATGCCCGGGCCGCTCGACGTTCCCCGGGACATCGCCGAAGGGCTGGCTCAGGCCGCGCTCGACGGGGGCGTCGACCTCGCCGTGTCGCTGCGGATGGAGGTCGACCACGGCATGGTGCAACCGCTGGAGATCCTCTTCGGCGGCCTCGACACGGTGCCGACGGTCCCGTTCTTCGTCAACTCCGTCGCCCCGCCGTTCACCCCGGTGCGCCGGGTCCGCGCCCTCGGGGAGGCCCTGGGCACGTATCTCTCGGGGCTGGACCGGCGGGTGCTGCTCATCGGGTCGGGTGGGCTGTCCCACGAACCGCCCGTGCCGACCCTGGAGACCGCACCGCCGCATGTCGTCGAGGGACTCATCGCCGGCCGGCACCCCTCCGAGGAGGCGACCGCGAAGCGGCGGGCCAACGTCCTGGACGCCGCGAAGCGCTTCGCCGCCGGCGAGGGCAACCTGAAGGCGCTGAACCCCGACTGGGACAACACCTTCCTCGACCAGTTGGCCGCCAACGACCTGGACGCGATCGACGGGTACACCAACGACGCGATCAAGGAACTCGGTGGGCAGTCCGGGCAGGAGATCCGGAACTGGATCGCCGCCTACGCCGCGCTGTCGACCGTCGGCCCGTACGACATGACCTACCGGTACTACCGGCCGATTCCGGAGTTCATCGCCGGCTTCAGCGTCACCACCGCGCTGCCCCGCGTCCCCTGACACTGTCGGCCTCCGGCCGACACCGCGGCCAACTGCCGTCCCCCGGCGGTGCTGAGCCGCTGCGTCACGCCTACGCGGAGCCCTCCGGGCCCACTCGGCGTGACAAGTCAGGCCAGCTCGACCAGGTCGGCCAGGTCCTCGCTCCAGGCGTCCTCGGTGCCGTCAGGCAGGAGGATGACCTTGTCGGGGTTGAGCGCGCGCACGGCGCCCTCGTCGTGGGTGACCAGCACGATCGCGCCGGCGTACGTGCGCAGCGCCTCGAGCACCTGCTCGCGGCTGGCCGGGTCGAGGTTGTTCGTCGGCTCGTCGAGCAGCAGGACGTTGGCGCCGGAGACGACGAGCGTCGCCATCGCCAGCCGGGTGCGCTCACCGCCCGAGAGAGTGCCGGTCCGCTGGTCGACGGTCTCGCCGGAGAAGAGGAAGGCACCGAGGATCCGCCGCAGCTCGGTGTCGGTGCTGTCCGGCGCTGCCGAGCGCATGTTCTCGAGCAGCGTGCGGTCCATGTCGAGGGTCTCGTGCTCCTGGGCGTAGTAGCCCACACGCAGCCCGTGCCCGGCCTTCACCTCGCCGGTGTCCGGGGTCTCCGTGCCGGCCAGCATGCGCAGCAGCGTCGTCTTCCCGGCGCCGTTCAGCCCGAGGACGACGACCCGCGCCCCGCGGTCCACCGCGAGGTCGACGTCGGTGAAGATCTCGAGCGAGCCGTAGCTCTTCGACAGCCCCTCGGCGGTCAGCGGCGTCCGACCGCACTGCGCGGGGGTCGGGAAGCGCAGCTTGGCGACCTTGTCGTGCACCCGCACCTCGGCCAGGCCCGCGGCGAGCCGCTCGGCCCGCTTGTCCATGCTCTTGGCGGCCTTGGCCTTCGTCGCCTTGGCGCGCATCTTGTCGGCCTGGGCGTTGAGGGTGTCGATCTTCCGCTCGGTGTTGGCGCGCTCCTGCTTGCGCCGCCGCTCGTCGGTCTCGCGCTGCTCGAGGTAGCGCTTCCAGCCCAGGTTGTAGAGGTCGACGGTCGCCCGGTTGGCGTCGAGGTGCCACACCTTGTTCACGACGGCCTCGAGCAGTTCGACGTCGTGGCTGATGACGATGAGCCCGCCGCGGTGGCTGGACAGGAAGCCCTTGAGCCAGGTGATCGAGTCGCCGTCCAGGTGGTTGGTGGGCTCGTCGAGCAGCAGCGTCTCGGCGTCGGAGAAGAGGATGCGCGCGAGCTCCACGCGGCGGCGCTGGCCGCCGGAGAGGGTGCGCAACGGCTGGGCGAGCACGCGGTCGGGCAGGCCCAGGTTGGTGCAGATGCGGGCGGCGTCGCTCTCGGCGGCGTAACCCCCCATGGCCGCGAACTGGTCCTCGAGCCGGCCGTAGCGGCGCACCGCCCGGTCCCGCTCGTCGTCGTCGGCGGGCTCCGCCATCGCGATCTGAGCCTTGACCAGCTGCGACCGGAGGACGTCGAGACCGCGACCGGACAGCACGCGGTCGCTGGCGGTGATGTCGAGGTCGCCGCTGCGCGGGTCCTGCGGGAGGTAGCCGATCTCGCCGCTGACGTCGACCTTTCCGGCGTGCGGCAGCCGCTCACCGGCCAGCGTCGTCAGCGTGGTGGTCTTGCCGGCGCCGTTGCGCCCGACGAGCCCGATGCGGTCGCCCGGCTGCACGCGCAGCGTGGCGTCGCTGATGAGGATGCGGGCGCCGGCGCGCAGCTCGAGGCCGGTCGTCGTGATCACTGAATCCAGGGTAGGCGCTGTATCGCGATCCTCCGACCGGACATGCGTCACGTCCCCCGCCGGGAACATTCGTCCGGCCCCCGCCGCGGGATGCGGCGAGGGTCGGACGGGCGTATCTGCGAAGCGGTTGTCAGTGGCCGCCGGCGGCCGACCGCAGTTCCCAGGTCACGTTGTCGCCGTGCTGCTGGGTCCAGAAGGCCCGCCAGCCGTGGGCGAACGGCGTGGGCACCTTGGCGCCGAGGATGCCGCGGACGCTCGGGTCACCGTCGGAGACGTGGATGCCGGTGATCTCGTTGTCGCCGTCGTTGAAGGTGGCGCCCCCGGACATCGGCGGGAACAGGGCGTCGTAGGTGGCCGACGCGTCACGCCCCTCGGCCAGCCAGCGGACCAGCCCGCGAGACTTCCCACCCTCGTCGAGGACGGCGACATACCCGGAGTCGAGCGCGTTGCGCTGCCCGTGCAGCTTGTCGCCGGCGTCCTCGACCACCAGCAGCTGGTCCTTCGTGGCGAAGGAGATGTTGTCGAGGCCGGTGTGCCGCAGGTCCCCGATCACCGCCGGGGACAGCCGGCCGGTGGACGAGCTCGGGCCCGACTGGGAGAGCCGGAAGACGGCACCGAAGGCGCCCGGCAGGTCGCTGTCGGCATTGGTGTCGCCGGTCTCGGTGAAGTAGAACTCCCGGAACCCGGTACCCGGCCGGAAGACGCCGTTCTCGGGGCGCTTGAACGGGGTGGCCCCTGCCTTCGCTGCACCGGCGGTGGAGCCGGCCGCAAGGTCCTTCACCTGCACCCACGTGGTCCGGAAGGCTGCGCCGGCGGTGTGCAGCTGGGCGATGACCGGGTCCTGCCCGGTGGCCAGATCGGCTGCCGTCACGGGCTTGCCGTTGGCGCGCAGCACCTGCAGCGCCTCGAGTGTGCCGCCCTTCGTCAGGTCGGCCTTGTCCTTCGGCATGAACCGGTAGACGTAGCTGTTCGGGATCTTGCTGTTCGGGTGGCCGGCAGGGGCGGCGCCGCCGACGTCCTCCACGATCCACACATTGCCGTCCGGGTCGTTCTGGATGCCCTCGTAGCCGCCCGAGCCCAGCGCCGGAAGCCGGTGGAGGACATGGTCGGTGGCCTCACCGTTCGCGTCCAGCGTCAGGGCGAACACTCCGCCCGTGGGCGCCGTGGCCTCGGACGTGAGCAGCAGCTGGTGGCTGAACGGGTCCCACGTGATCCCGTCGAACGTGGGCGGCTTGGCATCCGCGCCGGACCCCGTGTCGGCCATCAGCCGGACCTTCTTCGCGGGGTCGGTCTGGTCGAGGTCGATCCGCGTGACGTAGCCCTGCGGGCCGAGCTCGTGCCCCTGGTACAGGTAGTGGTGCCCGTTGAAGGTCAGGTAGACGTTCTTGTCGGGCTCGGTCTTGTAGGTCTCGTTCGGGTCCTGGGTGAGCACCGAACTCTTCGACGTGTTGTACCCGTAGCGGGTGACGCCCTTCGCGGCGTCCGGGTTCTCCAGCGGAAGATTGCCCCACGCGACGGAGCTCTCGTCCAGGCTGCTGATCAGCGCGTTGTCCTGGATCCCCTCCCGCGGGTTCGCCGTCGGCTGGACGCCACCGGTGAAGGGACTCCCGGAACTCGCCGACGCCGAGCCGGGCAGCACCCCGGCCGCCGCCACAGCCACCAGCCCGATCCCCGCCCCGAGCAGGCCTGATTTCTTGATCGCCTTCACGCGTCTCCTCCTGGTCGTGCCACTGGATCCCCCGTGGTGGATCTGACTGAAGGGGACCGAAGCGCCGTCGGGACGGCGGGTCGGTGAACAGGAGTGGACGCGGCCGTGAAGGTCTGCCGGGGTGACGACCGGCTAGGCGCCGACGGCCTCCGCCCCGGCGTCCGCGCACACCAGGTGCCACGCCTCGGCGACCGCCCCCGCGAGAACGGCGGTCGGCGCGAGGGTCGACACGCACACCTCCGGCACGTAGAGCACCGACGGCTCGACCAGAGCGACCAGTTGCGGCACATAGGGCTCCAGTGCCCGGCCGATGCTGCCGTCGAGCACCACCCGCTCCGGATCCAGCACCGCGGTCACGTCGATGACCGTCATCGCGACGTGCTCCAGCAGTTCCTCGAGCACCTGCCGGCCCACCCGGTCGCCCCGCTCGGCCGCGGCGAACACGGCGGCCGTGTCCACCCACCCCTCGGCCGGGTCCGGGGCCGGGTCGGCCGCGGCGAGCTCGCGCGCCCGGGCGGCGAGCCACCGCCCTCCGACGCGCGACTCCATCCCCAGCACGCCGGGCCGCCGAAGCTGACCCCGGTCGGCCATGAGGAACCCGATCTCACCGGCCGCCCCGTGCCGCCCGCGCAGCAACCGGCCGTCGACGACCACGGCCCCACCCAGGCCGGTGCCGAGCGAGATCGTCACGAAGCTGCTCGCCCCGCGCCCGGCGCCGACCCGCGCCTCCCCCAGGGCGGCCAGGTTGACGTCGTTCTCCACCGACCACGGCTCGGGGATCGCCGCGTCGAGGCGCGCACGCAGGTCGAACCCGTGCCACCCGACGTTGAAGCCCCCGACGACCAGATCGGAGACCGGATCGATGAACGCCGGGATGCCCATCGCCAGGGCCCGGACGTCGAGGGCCCGGTCGGCGGCCGCGGCCCGGAGCTCGCCGACGGCGCCGAGCAGGACGTCGGCGGGATCGGGTTCCGCGTCACTCCTCCGGTGTGCCTCCGCCACGATCCGCCCCGCCTCGTCGGCCAGGACGGCGGAGCACTTCGTGCCGCCCAGGTCGACCCCGATGACCGCCGCGTTCCGGGTGCTCATCGGCTCTTCGTGTCCTCCTGCTGGTACCGGAATCCGTCGACCGACAGCCCGCGCCTGCGTGCCACCGCCCAGGCCACCAGCTGAAGCGGAAGGATCTCCAGCACCGCGCGCGCGAGGGGCGAGCCGGTCCGCGGCAGCCGGAGCACCGTCAACGGCCCCTGGGACACGACGTCCTGATCGGTCGTGACGAGCACGGTCGGGCAGCCGAGCGCGGCGGCGTCCCGTGCCAGTCGGATCTCGCGGTCATCCCCGACGACCAGGCAGGCGATCGACGGGCCGAGCGGCTCCATCGGGCCGTGCAGGTAGTTCCGGGTCTCGTGGGCGGCGGTGACCAGCCGGGCGGACTCGCGCAGCAGCAGCGCCCCCTCCCCCACCGTCGCCGCGCTCACGCCGGACGCCACGACGTCGACGACGCGGGCGTCGTCCAGCAGCGCGGCCAGGCGCTCCGCGGGCTCGCGGCACTCGTCGAGCACCCGCCGCGCCAGCGGGGGCAGCTCCGACCAGTCGCCCGGGCGACCGCTCCAGTGCTCGCCGAGGATGCCCAGCGCCTGCAGCGTGGCGGTGTACCCGGTCGTGTAGATCGGGCTGTCGTCGCCGCTGCCGAGGTCGAGCACGGCCGAGCAGGCAGCTGCCAGCGGGGAGTCCGGGGCGTTGACGACGGCGACGCTGCGGTCGCCGCCCACCAGCTCCACGGCGCGGATCGTCTCCGTGCTGCGGCCCGACTCGCTGATCGCCACGTAGAGGTCGGCGGCCGCGGCTCCGGCCCCGGTGATCTCGGCGGCGGAGACGGCGAACGCGCGCAGTCCGGCCTCCCGCCACTGCTGGGCCGCGCCTCGCGCGGCGTACTCGCTGGCCCCGATGCCCACCAGCGCGACGACCTGGTCCGGTCGCGGCGTGGGCAGCGCCGCCAGGCCCTCCAGCACGCATGTGCGGCTGCGGGCCAGGGCATCCGGCTGGGCGCCGATCCCCTCGGAGAAGTGCATCAGTCCGGCCTCTCGGTCTCGACGTCGGAAAGGGTGGGGAGCGGCCGGGCCCACGCGCCCCGGTGCAGGACCCCGGCGACCCGCAGGTCGGGGGTCATGAGGACGAGATCCGCCCACGCCCCGGCGGCCAGCCGGCCGACGTCGGCGAGGCCCAGCAGGTCGGCGGGGGCCGCCGTGGCGGCGGTGACGGCCGACTGCAGGGACAGTCCGGCCTCGGTGACGGCGAACCGGACGGCGTCCGCGAGCGTGCCGGTACCCCCGGCGATCTCGCCGCCCCGCCCGCGGGCCACCCCGCCGGTGACGGTGACGAGCCGTTCGCCCAGGCGGTAGCGGCCGTCGGGCATGCCGGCCGCGGCGTTCGCATCGGTGACCAGCACCGTGCGGCCCGGCCCCGCGGTGCGCGCCGCCAGCGCGAGCACCGCCGGGTGCAGGTGCACCCCGTCGGCGATCAGCTCCACCGCCGCCTCCGACTCGAGCAGCGCCGGCACGGGCCCGGGCTCGCGGTGGTGCACCGGCCGCATCGCGTTGAACAGGTGGGTGCCGGCACGGGCCCCCCGCCGCAGTGCCTCGCGGGTGGTGGCGTGATCGGCGTCGGTGTGCCCGAGGGCCACGACCACGCCCGCGGCGGTGAGCTGGTCGACGGCGTCCAGCCCGCCCGGCAGCTCGGGCGCGAGCGTGACCATGCGGATGCCGCCCCGCCCGGCGGCCAGCAGCCGGGCGACGTCCTCGGGCCGGGGCAGTGCGAGGGCGGCAGGATCGTGCGCCCCGGCGCGGGCCGGGTTCAGCCACGGGCCCTCGAGGTGCAGGCCGGCCAGCGTGCCGTCCTCGACGAGCGGCACCAGGGCGCGCACCTGCTCCTCCAGGACGTCGAGCGGCGCGCTCACCAGGCTCGCCATCGAGGTCGTCGTCCCGTGCCGGCGGTGGTACCGCACCGCCTCCGTGGCCGCGGCTGCGCCGCCGTCGTAGGAGCCTCCCCCGCCGCCGTGCTGGTGCACGTCGACGAGGCCGGGCATCAGCAGCAGCCCGCCGACGTCGATCGACGCCGTCCCGGTCGGGGGCGCGTGCTCGCCGACGGCGGAGATGCGCTCGCCACGCACCTCGACCCAGCCCTCGACCCCGTCGAACCCGTCACTCACCAGGCGGGCACCGGTCAGGACGACGCCGTCGGTCACCGGGCTCCTGCCACCGCTCCGAGGTGGGCCAGCGCGCGCGCGACACCGTCCTCGACGTTGCTGCCGGTGACCCAGCGGGCCGCCGCGCGGACGCGCTCGTTCGCCTGGCCCATCGCGACCGGGAAGCCCACCGCCGAGAAGAGCCCGAGGTCGTTGAGCCCGTCCCCGACCGCGGCCGTGCGCTCCGGCGCCAGGTCCAGGTGGGTCAGCAGCGACCGCAGTCCGTGGCCCTTGTCGACGCCGGCGGCGGTCACCTCGAGGAACTCCGGGTGCGACAGCGTGCCGGTGACCGCGGCCGGGAGCGCCCGGGCCAGATCGTGCAGGTGGGGGATCTGGGTCGGTCCGTCGGCGATGGCGAGGACCTTGTGCGGCGGCCCGTCGGCGGCGGCCTCCGCCGCCGAGCTCGGCAGGGGCTCCTCGCCGGTGCCCCGGGCCTCGCGGAGGACCGCCTCCGTGAGGCGGGGCACGCGCCACCGCGGCCCGATGTACCGACCGACGGCCAGGCCGCGCGCCATCGCCTCCCGCTCGACCGCGTCGGCGGCGCAGCGCTCCATCGGCGTCTCGGCCAGCACCTCCAGCCCGGCTTCCGTGCGGCGGCCCACGAGGGCGCCCTGGAACCCGACGAACCACTCGTCGGCGAGGTCCAGTTCGTCCTGGATGCGGGCCAGGGCGACCGGTCCGCGGGACGAGGCGAGCACGATCCGCACGCCGCCGCGCCGCGCCTCGCGGACAGCGGCCAGCGTCGACCCCGCGATCCGCCCCTCCGGCGTGAGCACGGTGCCGTCGACGTCGAGCGCGACCAGGGACACGGCCGGGGAGCCGTCGAGGGAGGAGCCGAGCACGGTCAGCCGCGAGGCACGAGCCGGTCGATGCGGGCCAGTTCCCCGTCGTCGAACTCCAGCCGCTGCAGGGCGGCGACGTTGTCCTCGAGCTGCGCGACGCTGCTCGCGCCGACCAGGGCGGACGTGACCCGCGGATCCCGCAGCACCCAGGCCAGCGCCATCTGGGCGAGGGTCTGGCCGCGCCCGGCGGCGATCTCGCCGAGGGCCCGGACGGTCGCGAGGACGTCGTCGGTGATCTCGTCCTCCGACAGCGAGTCGCCCCGGGCGGCCCGTGACCCGGCGGGGATGCCGTGCAGGTACTTGTCGGTGAGGACGCCCTGCGCCAGCGGCGAGAACACGATGGAGCCGGTGCCCGTCTCCTCCAGCGCGTCGAGCAGCCCGTCCTCGATCCAGCGGTCGAGCAGCGAGTAGTTCGGCTGGTGGATCAGCAGCGGCGTCCCCATCGACCGGAGGATCGCGACCGCCTCGCGCGTCTCCGCGGGCGGATAGGAGGAGATGCCGGCGTAGAGCGCCTTGCCCTGCCGGACCGCGGTGTCCAGCGCCCCCATCGTCTCCTCGAGCGGGGTGTCCGGGTCGAGGCGGTGGGAGTAGAAGACGTCGACGTAGTCCAGGCCCATGCGCCGCAGGCTCTGGTCCAGGCTGGCCAGCAGGTACTTGCGGGAACCGAACTCGCCGTAGGGCCCGGGCCACATGTCCCACCCGGCCTTGGTGGAGACGATCAGCTCGTCGCGGTAGGGCCGGAGGTCGAGGTCGAGCAGCCGGCCGAAGTTCTCCTCCGCCGAGCCGTACGGGGTGCCGTAGTTGTTGGCCAGGTCGAAGTGGGTGATCCCGAGGTCGAAGGCCCGGCGCACGATCGCCCGCTGGGTCTCCAGCGGCCGGTCGTGGCCGAAGTTGTGCCACAGCCCCAGCGAGATCGCGGGCAGCAGCAGGCCGCTGCGCCCGCACCGGCGGTAGGGCATGGCGTCGTACCGCCGTGCCGAGGGCCAGTCGCTCATGCGCCGTGCACCGCGACGTCGCTGCGCACCGCGACGTTCCCCCGCCCTGCGGCGGCGACGGCGACGTGGCACGCGGCGTCGTGCCGCGGCGCCAGCTCGACCAGCTCCGGCGTGATCCGCGAGCACGTCTCCACGGCGAGCGGGCAGCGCCACCGGAAGCGGCAGCCCGGCGTCGGATCGACCACCCGCGGCGGCTCGCCGCGGTCGCTCGAGGGACCGATCGACAGCGGCGCCCTCGGGTCAGGGACGGCGTCGAGCAGCAGCTGCGTGTAGGGGTGCTTCGGTGCCTGCAGCACGTCCTCCACCGGACCGGTCTCGACGACGTGCCCGCCGTACATGACCATCACCCGGTCGGCCACGTAGCGCGCGCTCGCGATGTCGTGGGTGATGTAGAGCAGGGAGACGCCCTGCTCGTCGCGCAGCTTCGCCATGAGGTTGAGCAGGCCGATCCGCACCGACACGTCGAGCATCGACACCGGCTCGTCGGCGACGATCAGCTTCGGCCGGTAGGCCAGCGCCTGCGCGAAGCCGATGCGCTGGCGCTGGCCACCGCTGAGCTCGTACGGGTACCGGTCGAGCACGTCACCGGCGGCGTCCAGGCCCAGGCGGGCGACGATGCGTTCGGCCTCGGCGCGCCGCTCCTTCCGCGGGATGTCGGGCCGGTGCAGCGCGAGCCCGCGCAGGATCCCGTGGGACACCCGGTAGGCCGGGTTGAGCGACGCGAACGGGTCCTGGAAGACCATGGGGACGTCGGAGCGGTAGGCCAGCAGGTCGCGCCGCGACCGGAATCCGCTCAGCGGCTTGCCCCGGTAGTAGATCTCCCCCGCCGTCGGCGTGTAGACGCGGGCGAGCAGGCGGGCGACGGTGCTCTTCCCGCTGCCGCTCTCACCCACGAGGGCCACGATCTCGCGGTCCCCGATGGTGAAGTTGACGTCGTCGACGGCGTGCAGGGTCTTCCGCGCGATGGCGCCGCCGACCTTGAAGTGCCGCGTCAGTCCGCGTGCCTCGATCAGCGGCGCACCCGTCACGCCCTCCGCCTGTTCCGACGGTGCGGCCTGGGTCATCGGGAAACCTCCGCCACGGCCGGCGCGTGCAGGTGGCAGGCGGCCAGCGAGCCGGGTGCCTCGTAGAGGGGCGGCGGCTCGTCGCACAGCTCGAAGCGGTGCGGGCACCGGGGTGCGAACCGGCATCCGACCGGCGGGTTGAGCAGGTTGGGCGGGCTTCCGGGGATGCCGGTGAGCGGAACCCGCGGTCCGCGGATCGACGGGAAGGCGTCGAGCAGGCCCCGGGTGTAGGGATGACCCGGGTTGTCGAAGATCGCGCGCGTCGGCCCGATCTCCACGGCCTGC
>Ga0308173_10000840_pt1 | contig 14197 bp, 15 predicted proteins | sample PhyPR1_FD_203716 | JGI IMG/M metagenome (GOLD analysis project Ga0308173, IMG submission 203716) | Soil microbial communities from UC Gill Tract Community Farm, Albany, California, United States - DLSLS.P.R1 | ecosystem: Environmental > Terrestrial > Soil > Agricultural land | place: USA...
TGCAGCAGTTCGACCTCGCCGGCCACCCCGCCCGCCGCTTCGGCGCGCACCGCGTCGATCTGCCCGTCGGCCACGTGGGACACCGCGGCGACGAGCAGCGCCTCCTTGGTGGCGAAGTGGTGCAGCAGCGCGCCCCGCGACAGGCCGGCCCGGTCCTGGACCCGCTGCGTCGTCGTCCCTGCGTAGCCGTGCTCGACGAGGCAGTCGATCGTCGCGGCGAGCAACCTGGCCCGGGTGTCCTCGCGGCGCTCCTGCTGGGTGCGCGGCACGGCACCACCCTAGCGTCGACAAACCGTCCGGACGGACTGTAACGTCCGGCGCTGACTCGGAGGAGGTGGTATGCGGTGCTGACGACGGAGTTGGTCCGGCGAGGCGCACGACGGCACGGCAACCGGACGGCGGTGATCGCAGGCGACCGGTCCCTGACCTTCCGCGAGGTGGACGAGACGGCCAACCGCATGGCCCAGGTGCTCATCGGCCTGGGCGTCGAGCCGGGCACGCGGGTCGGCCTCCTGGTCGACAACGGCCTCTGGTCGGTGCCGATCGACTTCGCCTGCCTCAAGGCCGGCGCCGTCCGGGTACCGCTCAACGCACGGCTCGCCGCCGACGAGCAGGCCCGCATGCTCGAGGCGACGGGGGTCCGCACCCTGGTGCTCGGCCCCGCGCTCGCCGAGCGTGCCGCCGAGCTGGCCCGCCGGTTGCCCGGGCTGCGGCTCGTCAGTCTCGGGAAGGCGCCGGACGTCGAGGCCGTCGACCTGCTCGCCGAGATGGCGCACGCCAGCGCCACCGACCCGCAGGTGCCCGCGGAGCCCGGCGACCCGGTCCTGATCCTCTACACCTCGGGCACCACCGGGGCGCTCAAGGCGGTGGTGCACACGCAGGCCAGCTACGCCGCGATCTGCGCGAACATCCTGGCCAACCTGGTCTCCCCCGGACCCGATTCGGTGATGCTGCACGCCGCGTCGCTGATCCACGCCAGCGGCACGTTCGTGCTGCCCTACTGGGTCCGCGGCGGTGCGGCCGCCGTGCTCCCCGGCTTCGACCCCGGGAGCTACCTGGACTCCCTCGCACGGCACCGGGCGACCGAGATCAACCTCGTGCCGACGATGCTCGGCATGCTGCTCAGCTCCGGTGCGGCCGAGCGGGCCGACGTCTCCAGCCTGCGGACGGCGGTCTACGGCGCGAGCCCGATGCCCCGCCCGGTCCTGGAACAGACGCTCGAGCTCTGGGGCCCGCGGCTGGTGCAGTACTACGGACAGACGGAGGCGCCGCTGGCGATCACCGTGCTGGACGCCGCGGACCACACCGATCCCACGCTGGCCGGATCGTGCGGCCAGCCCTCGGTCGACGCCGAGGTGCGGGTCACCGCCGCGGACGGCACCCCGCTGCCCGCCGGCGAGGTCGGTGAGCTGCGCGTGCGCGCTCCCTTCGCGATGGCCGGCTATCACAACGCGCCGGACCTGACCGCGCAGACGGTGGACGCGAACGGCTGGGTGGCCACCCGCGACCTGGCCCGCTTCGACGACCGGGGCTACCTGACCCTCGTCGACCGGACCAGCGACATGATCATCACCGGCGGGTACAACGTGTACCCCCGCGAGGTGGAGGACGCGCTGATGGCTCACCCGGCGGTCGCCGACGCCGCGGTCGTGGGCGCCCCGGATCCGACCTGGGTGGAGGCGGTCACCGCGTTCGTCACGCTGCGCCCGGGCGCCGAGGTCAGCGGGACGGAACTGCAGGACGCCGTCCGGTCGGTGCTGGCCGGCTACAAGGTGCCCAAGTCGGTGACCGTGGTGGACCAGCTGCCCCTGTCCCCGGTCGGCAAGGTCCTGCGCCGGGCGCTGCGCGAGCCGCTCTGGGCGGCCGAGTCATGACCGCCGCCGTCACCGTCGAACGCGACGGGCCGGTCACCACGGTCCGGTTGTCCCGCCCGCACGCCCGCAACGCCGTCGACGGGGTCACCGCGACCGCGCTCGCCGACGCCTTCCGGGCGTTCGACGCGGACCCGGAGGCATCGGTCGCCGTCCTCCACGGCGAGGGCGGCACCTTCTGCGCGGGCGCGGACCTGCGCGCCGTCGGCACCCCCGCCGGCAACCGCACCGAGCCCGACGGGGACGGGCCGATGGGCCCGACGCGGCTGCGGCTGCGCAAGCCGGTCATCGCCGCGATCGAGGGCCACGCCGTGGCCGGGGGCCTGGAGCTGGCGATCTGGTGCGACCTGCGGGTCGCCGGGGAGACGGCCGTCCTCGGGGTCTTCTGCCGGCGCTGGGGTGTGCCGCTGATCGACGGCGGCACGGTCCGGCTCCCCCGCTTGATCGGCACCAGCCGGGCGATGGACCTGGTCCTCACCGGGCGTGCGGTGGACGCCTCGGAGGCGCTGCAGATCGGGCTGGTCAACCGCGTGGTACCGGCCGGACAGGCGCTGCAGGCGGCCCGGGCGCTGGCGCTGCGCATCGCGGCGTTCCCGCAGACCTGCCTGCGCGAGGACCGGGCGTCGCTCCTGGAGCAGGACGGTCTCGACGAGGCGGCCGCGCTGGCGAACGAGTTCGCGCACGGCATGACCTCGCTGGCCGTCGACGCGCTGCCCGGCGCCGCCCGGTTCGCCGCCGGCGAGGGCCGGCACGGTCAGGGCACCTAGCTGGTCACGTCCTTGGTCGTGAAGTTCGCCCAGGCCGCGGCCAGCAGCACGCCGACGTAGATGCCCTGCAGCGCGAGGCCGCGGGTGATGTCGCGCCACTGGATCGGGTCACGGAACAGGTCGACGAACGCCAGCCAGTAACGGGTGGGCAGGTAGGGCGCGATCGGCGAGGCGGCGTCGAGGGTGAACAACAGCGACGAGGCGACCAGCACCGCGAGCGCCCCCATCGTCGCGCCCAGCGGGGAATCGGTCAGCGTCGAGAACAACAGCGCGAACGCCGCCACTCCCAGCATCGAGATCGCGACGTACCCGACGGCCAGTGCGGTGCGCCCGTACAGGTCCGCCGAGGTCAGCGATGTCCCCGACACCGACGTGCCGCCGATCGGCTGGGCGTCGAACACCGTCTTCCCGATGACGTAGCCGACCCCGGCCACCACGACGACTGTGACCACGACGAAGGCGAGGACGGCGACGAGCTTGGCGATCAGCAGCCGCGTGCGCCCCACCGGGCGGGCCAGCAGGTAGCGCAGCGTCCCGGCCTGCGCCTCCCCGGCGATCGAGTCGCCGGCGACGACGGCGACCGCGATCGGCAGGAACAGCGGCAGCACGATCGCCAGCGCCGCCAACGGATACAGTGCGCCGTTGCGCAGCACGGCGGACAGGAACGGCGGCCCCTCCCCCGCCCGCGGCGCCAGATCGGTCAGCTGCAGGAGCACGGCGACCAGGATCGGCAGCGCGTTGAGGACGGCGATCGTCGCCCAGGTGCGCGGACGGCGGAACATCTTCCGCAGCTCGACGACGATCACCGCCGCGCCTCCACCCGGTCGGTGCTCGTGCCCGCCGCGGCCAGCACCACCTCCTCCAGGGTCGGGCGCTCCAGCGCCAGGCCGGTCACCGGGATCCCGGCACCCACCAGCAGCGCGTTCACCTCCGCGGGATCGGCGCCGCGGACGACCACCCGTTCGCCGTCGATCGAGCTGACCCGGCCGTCCAGCGCCGCACGCACCCGGTCGGGCACCGGGGTGTGCACGACCGTCGAACCGGTGGGCGCGGTGAGCGTGGCCAGCTCGTCCTGCAGGACCAGCCGTCCGCGGTCGAGCACCCCGACCCGCGAGCACAGCTGCTCGACCTCGGCCAGCAGGTGACTGGACAGGAAGACCGTCGTCCCGCCGCGGTGCAGCTCGAGCAGGAGCTCCCGGACCTCGGTGATGCCCTGGGGATCCAGGCCGTTGGTCGGCTCGTCGAGCACCAGCAGCTCGGGACGGCGCAGCAGCGCCCCGGCCAGCGCGAGCCGCTGCCGCATCCCGAGGGAGTACGCCTTCACCGGGCGGCGGCCGACCCCGGCGAGCCCCACCTGGTCCAGCGCGGCGTCCAACCGACGGCGCCGCGTGCGCCAGGCGCCGCCGCGGCCGGAGGCGTCGAGCAACGACAGGTTCTCCCGGCCGGAGAGGTGGCCGTAGTGGGCCGGGCCCTCGATCAGCGCGCCCACCCGCGGCAGCACCCGCCGTCCGGCCCGGGGCATCCGCTCGCCGAGCAGCTCGATCTCGCCGCTGGTGGGCAGCACGAGCCCGAGCAGCATCCGGACCGTCGTCGTCTTGCCCGAGCCGTTCGCGCCGAGGAAGCCGTAGACGTCGCCGTCCAGCACCTCGAGGTCGACGCCGTCGACCGCGCGCAGCCGCCCGTACTGCTTGACCAGCCCGCGGGTGCTGATGACGGCGGTCACGCCGCCGGCTCCAGGTCGGGCAGCTGACGCGCGGCCCGGGCGAGCGCGTCGAGGGTGACCGTGCCGGTGAGCAGGTAGGGACCCCGCCCGGGTGGTTCCACGATCATCACCGCGACCGGTCCGGCGGCCACGCGGGTGCCCAGCTCGTCGACGACGGCGTCGGGGCTGGTCGACAGTGCGTCCCGCAGCCCGCCGGCCAGGCGGTACGGCACCGGTGCGACGGCCAGCAGGGTCACCCCCCTGCCGTACAGCCCGATCCCGGCGGGCACCCCCGTCAGCGCGCGCCGGGGCAGCCCGACGAGCTCGGCGGGCAGCTGGACGGGCCGGATCCGCCGCCCGGCCTCGAGCACCACCTCGGCCTCGCGTCCCTCCCGGACGACGGCGCCGGGCGGCGGGGTGAAGGCGGTGACCGACGCGGCCGGGACGGCGAGATCGAGATCCAGGAACCGGGTGTCGAGCGCCGCCTTCCCGGCCCCCTTCTCCCAGACCTCGACCTGCAGCGGCAGCCCGGTGCCGGCGTCGACCCACACGTCGACCCGGCGCACGGACGAGGCTGCGGCCGCCGGCGTGAGGCGCAGACCGAGGGTGTCGCGACCGGCCACCCGCCGGGCACCCAGCCGGGCGAGCTCCCCCTCGGTCGCCTCCGACAGGAGCCGTCGGCCCAGCGAGCTCGGCAGCACGTCGGGCGGAGCGGGCAGCTCGAGCGGGTTCGCGGCGTTCCGGGTGGCCGTGGCCGTCTCGTACTGCCAGGTCCAGGTCGCCCCCGGGCCCGTGTGCGTACCGGTTTCTCCCGCCGGCGTGACGACGTCGACGCGGTTGTCGAGCGGCCCGCGCCACCACACCCGCATCGTCGTCCGGTTGCTGAAGAGATCGGCGACGGAGCTGAGCTGGTCGGTGACCGGCAGGGCCAAGTTCCCCGCCGAGACGGCGTAACCGGAGAACGGCAGGGACTCCGTCGTCAGCGCCCGGCTGCGCAGCTCGGCGGCGGGGACCGCTGTGTCGGAGACCGGGAGCAGGCGGACGACGGCCGGCAGCGCGAGGAGCGCGGCGATCAGGACGGCGACGGCGGTACACCGGGCGGCCCGCCCGTCACGTCGTCCGGCCACGACCCACCGTACGACGGGCCGGCTACTGCACCGCCAGGACGAGGCAGGCAGCCGCGAGCACCCCGACGAGGGGCGTCATGACCAGCCGCTCCGGCCGGCTGCGCGAGATCGCGTTCATGGCGATGCCCAGGACGAAGTAGCCGGCCAGCACCCAGAGCGCGACGTCGGCGACGCCGTCCGGAAGGAGGTCCAGCGCCCCTGCCGCCTGCAGGATCAGGACGGCGAAGACCGCGTACAGCACGATCGACACGACGCTGCCGATGCGCAGGCCGGCCGGGAGGACGTCGTTCTGGCCACCCCAGGCGAACCGGCCCAGCGGCAGCCCCGCTGCCAGCAGCGCCTGGAAGACGGCCAAGGCCCCGAGGAGCAGCAGGGAGACGACGGCCGCGGTCATGATCACGACGGCACGGTAGCCAGCGTGTGTTGATCTTGTGGTTCGGGGCATGCACCGGCCATGGCTCCTCCCCTCAGCGATGCCGTGGTCGTCGACGTCCTCCGCCGGGTCGACATCCTGACCGCCCCCGTGCTCCGCCGGGTGGGCCGTCCTCCGGCGCTGCCGCAGGCCGAGCGTGACCAGTGGTGGGCGCACCGGGTCTCGCGCGTCGTCGCCGTGCTCTCGGCCGCGCCGCGGTTCGCCGGGAAGCTCGCCGACCTGCTCCCGCTGCAGAACACCGTGGGCACGGCGGTCCAGGCGGCCGTCGTCCTCGGCGTCGCCGGCGAGCACGGCGTCAAGGACCCCGCCGAGCGGATCTCCCTGCTCAGCCGGGTGCTCCTCAAGCGGGACCTGACTCCGGGCCAGATCGAGCCGCTGCTCTCCCGCAGCAAGGGCACCTACGCGGACGAGGCCTTCGGCGCGCGGAACGAGAGGACCGGCGCCCGCAGCAACCTGCGCACCCTCTGGCGGGTCGCCGGACTGCTGGGCCGGATCGACGATGCACTCGACGCCCGCCCCAAGGGCAAGTGGCGGCACCGCGTGCTCGCCGACCTGCCCGTCGTCGGGCTCGCCGGCGGCTACCTCTCCGAGCGGGAGGGCCTGCGCCGCGCCGCCGCTCAGGCCGCCGCCCTCCTGGAGGGACGGGTCAGCCGATAGCGGCGGCGTTCGACACCAGGTTGGCGTACACCTCACGCGTCGCCGTGGAGCGGTTCATGGTGATGAAGTGGATGCCCGGCACGCCCTCGTCCAGCAGGGTGCGGCACAGCTCGGTGGCGACCTCGATGCCGAGCGCCCGGACGGCGGCCTTGTCCTCCGGGCGGTCCCCGTCGAGGGCGGCGAACCGGTCGGCCAGCTCCGCCGGGAACGCCTGGCCGGAGAGCTGGACGATCCGGGCGATCTGCTTGGCGTTCGTCACCGGCATGACCCCGGCGATGATCGGCACGTCGCAGGCGTGGGCGGCGACCCGGTCGCGCATCCGGAGGTAGTCCTCCGGCCGGAAGAACATCTGGGTGATCGCGAAGTCGGCGCCGGCGCGGCACTTGCGGACGAACATCTCGACGTCGCTGTCGAAGTCCGGCGAGCGGGGGTGACGCTCCGGGAAGGCCGCGACACCGACGCAGAAGTCGCCCATCGACTTGATCAGCTCGACCAGCTCGCCGGCGTAGTTCAGCCCTTCGGGGTGCGCGATCCAGTCGGCCTGGGGGTCGGCGCCGGGCGGGTCGCCGCGCAACGCCAGCAGGTTGCGCACGCCGGCGGCCGCCAGGCGGCTCACCAGGTGCCGCAGCTCGGCGACGCTGTGCTCGACGGCGGTCAGATGGGCCAGCGGCGTCATCGTCGTGTCGTGCGCGATCCGCTCGGTGACGGCGAGGGTGCCCTCGCGGGTGGACCCGCCGGCGCCGTAGGTGACCGACACGAAGGAGGGCTGCAGCCGCTCGAGCTCGCGCAGCGCGGTCCACAGCTGCGCGGCGCCCTCAGGCGTCTTGGGCGGGAAGAACTCGAACGACCACGTCGGACGCTCGGCCGCCAAGAGCTCGCGCACGGTCTCGTTCACGGGTACCGAGGGTACGGGGGTCCCTATGGCGACCCGATCGGTCTTGCACAATCCAAGTAATACTGGGGCGGTGACGGCAGCCACCCAGGAGCGGGACCCCTCGACCGGCGCAGCCGAGCTGGACCGTCTGCGCGCCGCAGTCTCCGAGGCCCTGACCGAGTTCCTCGACCGGCAGCGCACCGTCCTCGCCGGCATGGATCCCGCCCTGGTCCCGGTCGCCGACGAGGTCCGCGCACTGGCCGAGGGCGGCAAGCGGCTGCGGCCGGCGTTCGCCTACTGGGGGTGGCGGGGAGCGTCCGGCGGCAGGGGTGAGGACGACGCCGCGGTGCTGCGGGCGGTCGCCGCGCTGGAGTTCGTGCACGCGAGCGCCCTCGTCCACGACGACGTGATGGACGGCGCGCAGACCCGGCGCGGCCGGCCCGCGACGCACATCGGTTTCGCGGCCCGCCACGGCGGCGCCGACCTCGCCGGCGACGGCGACGCGTTCGGCACCGGCGCCGCGATCCTCGTGGGTGACCTGGCGCTGGTCTGGTCCGACGAGCTGCTCGGTGGCGCGGGGGTGTCGCTGCCGGCCCTCACCCGGGCCCGCGCGGTCTGGGACACGATGCGCACCGAGGTCACCGCGGGGCAGTACCTCGACCTGCTGCGCGCCGCCGGCGGACTGCCCGGGGCGCAGGGGGCGCTCACGGTCGCCCGGTACAAGAGCGCCGGCTACACCGTCCAGCGCCCGCTGCAGCTCGGCGCGGCCATCGCGGGAGCGGGCGCCGAGGTGACCGAGGCCTGCACGGCGATCGGGCTTCCGCTCGGCGAGGCGTTCCAGCTGCGGGACGACGTCCTGGGCGTGTTCGGCGATCCCAGCGTGACCGGGAAGTCCGCCGACGACGACCTGCGCGAGGGCAAGCAGACCCTGCTCATCGCGCTGGCCGAGGAGCAGGCCGACGACCGCGGCCGGGCGCTGCTGCGCGACCTGCTCGGCAACGCCGACGCCGGCCCGGAGGAGTTCGACGCGCTGCGGACGCTGCTCGAGACGACCGGTGCCCGCGCCCGCGTGGAAGCCCGCATCACCGAGCAGACCGCGCGAGCCCGGGCGGCCATCGCGACGGCTCCGCTGACAGACGACGCCCGGGCCGCCCTGGACGCGCTCGCGGTCGCCGCGACCTCCCGCACGGCCTGACCGTGCGCACGGTCCCCGGCCGTACCGACCGGGTCGTCGTCGTCGGCGCCGGCCTGGCCGGGCTCGCCGCGGCCCTCCGGCTGCGGGGCGCGGGGCGCGAGGTCACCGTCGTCGAGCGCGGAGCGGGCCCCGGCGGCCGGGCCGGCCGCGTGGCGCGCGGCGGCTACGTGCTCGACACCGGGCCCTCGGTCTTCACCGCCCCGGAGATCGTGGCCGACACGCTGGCCGCCGTCGGCGAGAAGCTCGAGGACCGGCTGAGGCTCCTGCCGCTCGAGACGACCTATCGCGCGCAGTTCGCCGACGGCTCGCACCTCGACGTGCACGCCGACCCCGACGCCTTCGCGGCGGAGGTCGCTGCCCTGTGCGGACCGACCGAGGCCGCCGCCCTGCGCCGCTATCTCGCCGATCTCGCCGAGCTCTACCGCCTCCAGCTGGCCTCCTTCATCGACCGCAACCTCGACTCCCCGCTGGACCTCGTGGGCCCCGAGCTGCTCGCGCTGGCCCGGCGGGGTGGATTCCGGCGGTTGTCCGGGCACGTCGGGCGGTACTTCGCCGACGACCGGTTGCGCCGGCTGTTCAGCTTCCAGGCCCTCTACGCGGGCGTCTCGCCGTTCCGGGCGATGGCCGCGTATGCCGTCATCGCCCAGCTCGACATCGGGGCCGGGGTCTGGCATCCGGTGGGCGGCATCGGGTCGGTCCCCGGCGCGCTGGCCGCCGCGGGGGCCGACGCCGGCATCGGGTTCCGCTACGGCGTCGAAGCGGGCCTGGAGGTCGACGGCACGCGCGTCACCGCCGTCCGGACGTCGGACGGCGACCGGCTGCCCGCCGACGCCGTGGTGGTCACCGCCGACGCACCCTGGTCGCTCGTCCCGGGTCTCCGCGGTCCGCGGCGGCCGGTGTACTCACCGTCCTGCGTCGCCCTCCACCTGGGCGTCCGTTCCGAGCTGCCCGGTCAGGCGCACCACACGATCAGCTTCGGGGAGTCGTGGCGCGGCGTGTTCGACGAGCTGACCCGCGAGGGACGTCCGATGACCGACCCGAGCCTGCTGGTGAGCATGCCGTCGCGCACCGACCGCAGCCTCGCTCCCGACGGCGGCCAGGTGCTCAGCGTGGTCGCGCCGACGCCCAACCTGGACCGGCGCAGCGGCGGCAACCCCGACCTCGACTGGGCGCGGCTCGGCCCGCGGTACCGCGACGAGCTGCTCACCACGCTCGAGGCCCGCGGCTGGACCGGCCTGCCCGGCGCGATCGAGGTCGAGGAGCTGGCGACCCCGCTGGACTGGGCGGCCCAGGGCATGGCCGCCGGCACGCCGTTCGCGCTCGCCCACACCTTCGGCCAGACCGGGCCGTTCCGCCCCACCACCCTCCCCCGCGGCGGTCCGGAGAACGTCGTCCTCGCGGGTTCGTCGGTGCAGCCCGGGGTGGGGGTGCCGATGGTCCTGATCAGCGGGCGGCTGGCGGCGGAGCGGATCACCGGATGACGGGCGACCGGCACGAGCTCGCCGCGGCCTACGCCCACTGCGCCGCGATCGCCGCCGAGCACGGCAGGAGCTACCACCTCGCGACTCGGCTGCTGACCGCCGATCGCCGTCCGGCCGTGCACGCGCTGTACGCCGCCGCCCGCACGGCCGACGACCTGGTCGACCTGCCCGGGGCGGACCCCGCCGGCGACATGACCGCCTGGTCGGCCGCGGTGCTGGCCGACCTGGACAGCGGGTGGTCCGACGACCCGGTCCGCCTGGCACTGGTCGACACCTTCCGGCGCTACGCGATCCCGGTCGAGCACCTGGTCGACTTCCTCGCCGCCATGACCAGCGATCTGGAGGTCACCGGCTACGCGACCCTCGACGCGCTGGACCGCTACATGTGGGGGTCGGCGGCGGTGATCGGGCTCCAGGTGCTGCCGGTGCTGGGCACCGCACGTGGCGTCCCGCTGGCCGAGGCCGAGCCGTACGCCATCGCGCTGGGCGAGGCGTTCCAGCTGACCAACTTCCTGCGCGACATCGGCGAGGACGCCGACCGCGGCCGGGTCTACCTGCCGCACGACCTCATGGCGGCCCACGGCGTCACCCGGGAGCAGCTGGCCGCGAAGCGGCACGATGCGGCGTTCGCGGCGCTGATGCGGGAGATGGTCGCCGTCGTCCGCCGTCGGTACGACGACGCCGCGCCCGGCACCGCCCTGCTCGCGCCGGAGTCGCGAGACTGCGTGCGCGCGGCGACCGCGCTGTACGGCGGCATCCTGCGGGAGATCGAGCGGGCCGACTACCGGGTGCTCGACCGTCGGGTATCGGTGTCACGCCCGCGCCGGGCCGCGGTGTTCGCCCGGCGGTTGACCGCCGCCCAGCTGGCGAGGGTCAGGGTGACCATCGCGAAGCCGAAGAGCAGGTCCTCGACCGGGGCGTAGGCGATCCGCGGTCCCCAGAGGGTGGCCGGGTCGTAGACGACGACGTCCAGCCCGGTGAGCACGCCGTTCATGAGCAGCTGGAAGACGAGAACGATCGCGTAGGTCGCCCAGAAGACCCGCCGGGTCACCAGCCGGGTGCGGAGGACGGCCAGGTCGACGACGAGCACGGCGACGACGGCGGTGACCGCGAGCGCGGAGTAGCTCATCCCTCGTCCCCCGCGGTCCAGCCGGTCACCTTCCGGACCGCCTCGAACGCCAGCACCGCGCACAGCGGGACGACGAGGAAGAACAGCACCTCCTCGACCGGGATCCCGCCGGGCAGGCGGACGCCGAGGGTGCGGGCGGCGCTGTAGTCCCAGTGCCCCTGCGCGATCGCGTACAGGACCCACGCCACGAAGACGACGAACTCCGGCAGCACCGCCACCAGGAACCGGCGCCAGCGGGCGTAGACGCGCACCCGGAGCACCAGCTCCAGCGGCGCGGTGACGGCGAGGCACCCGGCGAGCAGAGCCAGGTAGGTCAGGTGCCCCATCGCCGGCCGGCTACAGCGCCAGCGCCTGGGCCCGGCGGGTGACCTCGGTGTGCCGGTCGTCACGCAGCGCCTGCACGGGTGTGCCGGGCAGCGAGTCGTCGGCCCGGAACAGCCACTCGAACGCCTCCTCGTCGGAGAAGCCGCCGTCCTGGAGCACCGTCAGCAGACCGGGCAGGTGCTTGAGGATCACGCCGTCCTGGACGAAGTCGGCGGGGATCTTGCCGTTGCCGCTGCCGGGCACCGCCATCAGCTTGCGGTCGCGCAGCAGTTGCCGGACCCGGTTGGGCGAGGTGCCCAGGAGCTGGGCGACCTCCGCGGGAGTGAGCGTGTCCATAGGGTGCGAGCCTATGGCGCCCGCCGACCCCTCCTCCACGGTGCCCGGTGCACCGGGATTGCACAGCCGTCCCGCCGACGCGGCCGACGATCCCGCCGTCCTCGATCTCGCCGCGCTGGAGGACCGGGCACTGGGCCTGCTCCCGCCCGCGGTGGCCGACTACTACGCCGGGGGTGCCGAGGCCGAGATCACCCTCGGCGAGGCCACCGCCGCCTGGCGGGCGTGGCGGTTGCGGCCCCGCGTGCTGCAGGGCGCCACGGCGCCGCGCCTGTCGACGTCGCTGCTCGGCAGCGAGGTACGCACTCCGGTGGGCGTCGCCCCCTGGGCCTACCAGTCGCTGGCGCACCCCGACGGCGAGCGGGGCTCCGCCCGTGGCGCCGCCGCCGTGGGGGCGCTGATGACCGTCTCCACGTCGGCCAGCACACCGCTGGCCGACGTCGCGGCCGTCGAGCCGCACGCGCCGAAGTGGTTCCAGCTCTACCGCCGCCACTCCCCCGCGTTCACCGACGACCTGGCCCGCCGCGCCGGGCAGGCCGGCTACCGCGCCCTGGTGCTCACGGTCGACCTGCCCGTCCTCGGCCTGCGGCTGCGCGACGTGGCCAATCGCATGGCGTTGCCCGCCGACCTGCGACCGGGCAACTCCCCGCCCGCCGATGTGCCGGAGGTCACGGCCCCGGACTGGACCTTCGACGACATCGGCCGGTTCGTGGAGCTGTCGGGGCTGCCGGTCGTGGTCAAGGGCGTCCTGCGCGGGGACGACGCCGTGCGGTGCGTGCGGGCCGGCGCGTCCGCGGTCTGGGTCTCCGCCCACGGCGGCCGGCAGGCCGACCCGGTGGTGTCCAGTGCCGCGGCCCTCGTGGAGGTCGCCGACGCGGTGGGCGCGGAGGTGGAGGTCTACGCCGACGGCGGCATCCGCTCGGGTGCGGACGTGCTGACCGCCCTCGCGCTCGGGGCGACGGCGGTCTTCGTCGGCCGGCCGGCGATCTGGGGACTCGCGACCGGTGGAGCCGACGGCGTGTCGCGGCTGCTCGCCGGGCTCTCGGCCCAGTTGGCGCACACGATGGTGCTGTGCGGCCTGTCCGACGTCCGCTCGGTGCCGCGGGACACGGTCACGCGAGCCCGGTGAGTCGGCCGCGACGTGACGCTCCGCACCGGACCATGTGCACCACCGGTCACGGCGGCCACCTGCACCGCGTGGTTGGGAGACCGGGGCGGAACGCACTCCTACACTCAGCCAGGTGGACACCGCCGTGACCGACCCCGTGGTGGGCCTGGTCCTCGAAGGGCGCTACCGCCTCGAGGAGCGGCTCGCGCGCGGCGGCATGTCGACCGTCTACGCGGCCACCGACCTGCGCCTGCACAAGACCGTCGCCGTCAAGGTCATGGCCGAGCACCTGGCCCACGACCCGACGTTCGTCGACCGGTTCACCCGTGAGGCCCGCGCCGCGGCGATGCTCAGCCATCCGAACGTCGTCGGGGTCAGCGACCAGGGCAGTGACCAGGGCCTGGTCTTCCTCGTCATGGAGCTCGTCCGCGGCCGCACGCTGCGCGATCTGCTCACGGCGCGTGGCCGGCTGACCGTCGCCGAGGCCTTCGCCGTCCTCGAGCCCGTCCTGTCCGGGCTCACCGCCGCCCACCGCGCCGGCATCGTGCACCGCGACATCAAGCCCGAGAACGTGCTCATCGGCGTCGACGGCGTCGTCAAGGTCGCCGACTTCGGGCTGGCCCGCGCCGTGGTCGGCACGGGCCAGACCAGCCAGACCGGTGGCGTGCTGATCGGCACGGTCGCCTACCTGTCGCCCGAGCAGCTCGAGCGCGGCCGCGCCGACGCGCGCAGCGACATCTACGCCGCCGGAATCGTGCTGTACGAGATGCTCACCGGTCACCCGCCGTTCGGCGGCGACACGCCTCTGGCGGTGGCCTACCAGCACGTCCACCACGACGTGCCGCCGCCGTCGGCCGAGGTGCCCGGCCTGCCCCGGTCGGTCGACGAGCTGGTCGGACGGACGACGCGACGCGACCCCGCCGGCCGTCCCCTGGACGCCGGCGCGTTCCTCGCCGAGATGAACCAGGTGCGCAAGGGCCTCGGCATCGAGCCGGTGCCGGTGCCCACCGGCCGCAGCACCGCCGGCCCCGGCACGCTGCGCCCGACCAACCGCCCGACCCGACCTCGGCACCCCAGCGACCCGATGACCGAGGTCCTCGGGCGCTCGATCGACCGGAACGGGCGCACCGGCGTGCTGCCGGGCGCGGGTACCGGCCCGACGATGAACGTCAACGGCCGCCGCCCCGCGGTCGAGC